>OMJG01000829.1_pt1 | contig 20768 bp, 15 predicted proteins | sample 1646431 | NCBI WGS metagenome assembly OMJG01 (sample SAMN03771674, study PRJEB25209) | food metagenome | isolation source: Cotija cheese | place: Mexico:Jalisco,Michoacan | collected 2011-12-12
AAACCTCGCGCGAGGTTGCTGCGCCGCCGTCAGGTAGCAATTGGAGGATAAAAGCGGACCGCAGCCCTTTCGAGGGTGCGGTCCGTTTTCGGGATTTCGCGAAGAGAAGCGATTCAGCCTGCACAGTCCGTGCAGATGGGGATCCCGCCCTCTTCCGTCGCAAGCTGCGAACGATGGCGGACCAAGAAGCACTCCATGCAGGTGAACTCATCGTTCTGCTTGGGCAGAACCCGAACGGAGAGCTCTTCGTTCGACAGGTCCGCACCCGGGAGTTCGAAGCCTTCGGCTACCGCAGTCTCGTCTTCGTCGATCTTGCTCGCCTGATCCTGGGAACGCTGGGCCTTGAGCTGCTCGATCGAATCGCTTTTGATCTCATCGTCTTGCTTGCGAGGTGCGTCGTAGTCTGTTGCCATATGGCCTCATCGCTCTCTGTCCGAAGGGGGTGCCGAAGAGGAACTCTTCTCCTCTTCCGAGATGTGTCCCCAGCATTGTGCACTGTATGCTTGCCGTTGGCAAGATGGAATGAAGACCCGATACGGTGATTCTCGTCACCAGCTTGTCTGCATGGACAGAGCACACATAGAGTTCACGAAGAGCTCTGCAAGAATGCTTGTGATGGACAGCACCGACAGCACTGCCTGTCGGTAGATTACCGGGCTCGTCCCCTGTGGAGGCGGCCCGAGGAAGGACGGATCCACAATGAGTGAATTCGCTGATCAGCTCGACACCCGAATCGATGATGTCCGTCATCGCATTCACGAGGCCCGGTCTGCCGGTGACGACTTCCTCGTCGAAAATCTCATCGACGACCTGCAGAACCTCATGGAACTCGCCGGTCGCAACGATGTCGACACCGGCCCTATCGCCGAGGTGATCCAGGCCGAGACAGGTGCCTTGCCGGTCATCCCGGCCCCCGACGACAACTGAGAGAACACCGAGAGAAAGAACCCTCCCTCACCGCTGCGGTGAGGGAGGGTTCTTTCGTTTCTCGGACTCAGTTCGCCACGGCCCAGTTCGGATGGGTCGCCCGCTCGATGCGGCCCCGGCAACAATCGATGCTGCACGCTCCGCTGCCGGGCACCAGGGCCTTCGTCCCGGGCAGGGCAGGAGCGTCGATGTCGTCTCCACGCAGCTGAGCGACCCGCTCCTCCACGAGATCGACGAGGCCCTTGACGAACGCGTCGTGGGTGCCCACAGTCGCCACCCGGGTGAAGTCGAGGCCGAGCTCTGCTGCGGTCTCCTTCGCCTCGGTGTCGAGGTCGAAGGCGACCTCCATATGATCGGAGATGAAGCCGATGGGCACGAGCACGACACCGGTCACCCCCTCCTCGGCGAGTTCGGTCATCCGGTCGTTGACATCGGGTTCGAGCCACGGCACCTCGGGCGAGCCGGAACGCGAGCAGTACACGAGTTCGGCCGGAACGCGGTCGGCCTCATCGATGCGCCCCATGAGATGGTCGATGAGCTCCTCGTGCTGGGCACGGTAGCCGTTGGTCGTCGCCTCGGAGGCGTCCTGCATGACGTTGGGGATCGAGTGGGTGACGAAGAGGATCCGGTGCTTGGCCGAGTCCATCTGTCCGACCCTGCTCCGGAAGTCGGTGAGGCCTTCGTTCAGACAGTCCGCACAGGCGTCGGCGTAGCCGGGGTGGTTGTAGTACTGTCGGATCTTGTCGATCGCGACGGTGAAGCCTTCGTCCTTGAGTGTGTCGATCGTCTTCGCGAAGTCCTCACGGTATTGGCGGCACGACGAGTAGGACGAGTAGGCGGAGGTGTCGATCGAGAGGAACCGTGTGGCACCGTCCTCCGCCAGGGTGCGGACCTCATCGGTGAGATAGGGGTCCCAGTTGCGGTTGCCCCAGATCAGCGGAGTCTCGATCCCGCGACGATCGAGTTCGTCGCGCAGCGCGGCCAGCAGCGCTTTGTTCTGATCGTTGATCGGAGATTTGCCTCCGAAACCGAAATAGTGCTCTCCCACCTCCTCGAGCCGCTCCTCGGGAATCCCTCGTCCGGCGGTGACGTTGCGCAGGAATGGAACCACTTCTTCTGGAGCCTCCGGTCCGCCGAATGACATGAGGACCAGGGCGTCGATGGGTGCAGTCGTATTCACGGTTTCGATCTTACAGACTGCGCCTCGACTCGGCTCGCTGTCCGCAGAGTGAGCCGCACTCACTCATGGTGCAGACGGATCGGCCCGGGCTGCGCCGGCCGCATCCGTGGCCGGTCTCACAGTCGCTCTCTGCCGGCGGTCGATTCGGCCCGTGATTTCGCGACTCGCGCGGAAATCTGCCCGGCACGACGCGCCGAACGTGACACGATCTTCAGGAGACGCGACAAAGGAGCTTAAGGCAATGCGTGAACTGATCTTGAACGGAGTCAACGCAGACGGGACCCATCTGCTGTTGAACGACGAGAACGGGCTTCAGTACCGAGTCGGCCTCGATGAGGCGCTCATCGCCGCGGTCCGCAGGGACCGCTCCCAGTCCAAGTCCGAGGCTCCCGTGCGCCCGAAGGAGATCCAGGCCATGATCCGCGGCGGCATGGACGCCGAGGAGGTCGTGGCCACCACCGGCGCCGATCTCGAATATGTGCGCACCTATGAAGGTCCGGCGATGGCCGAACGCGAACGCACCGCTTACCTCGCCAGCCGTCATCCCATCTATTCCGACCACGATCCCAACGGTGAGCCGACTCCGCTCATCGAGCTGTGCCAGGAACGTCTGGCGATGCGCGATGTCGATATCGAGACGATGGAATGGGATTCCTGGAAGCAGCAGGACGGCAACTGGTACATCCAGCTCAGCTTCACTGCCGCCGACCGTGTTCGCACCGCCAGCTGGCACTACTACCGCCGTTCGCTGACCCCGATCGATGACGAGGCGAAGTGGCTCGCCGATTCTGGCCCCACCGACACCGGACCGATCCCGAACTACGGCAGCGGTGCCGAGCGACAGAGGAACACCGAGGAGGTCGATGTCCTCCCGCGCACCGATCGGTCGTCCGCGTCGATCGCCGCGGACGGACCGGTCCGCCCCACCGCCGGTTCGGCTCCGTCGCAGCAGGCCCGCGATCACCAGGCCGAGACCGGCCGGATTCTGGAGAACCTGCGCAAGCGTCGCCACACCGAAGAGGAGCCGCGGACCCGTCTGCGTGCGGTCACCGAGGATCCCGAGACTCACCCGCAGGGAGCGCACACTGCTCCCGGTCGGCCCGAAGCCGCCGCCGATGACGAGGTCTTCGCCTTCGAGGATGCGGCTGCCCCTGCCGAGGAGCCGCAGGAGCCGACCGAGAAGGTCGGTGTCTTCGACGATGAGAATCAGCTCTCGCTGCTCAATGAGCCCGGGGTGAGCGATCACTCCGATGATTTCAAGGACTCCGCGTCGGCGAAGGACTCGAAGCCGAAGTCGAAGAAGAATTCGCGAGCCTCGATCCCGAGCTGGGACGAGATCATGTTCGGGTCGAAGCGGGACTGACCTCAGACTGCCGAGTGTGCGCCCTCGGGAACCTGTGTGCCGAGGTCTGCCGCACCCGGTTGGACTGTGCCGAGGTCGACGACCTCATCGCCATCCGCGATCAGGCGCCTGTCGTGAGTGACCATGACGACCGTGCGATCGCGGAGGTTCCCGCGCAGGTCGTCGACGAGCAGCCGTGCCGTCTCATCGTCCAAATGTGCCGTCGGCTCGTCGAGGACGATCACATCGGCGCCGGTCAGCAGAGTTCTCGCCACTGCCAATCGCTGGCGCTGACCACCGGAGATCTCCGTACCGTGGTCTCCGACCCACCGGTCGAGACCCGCGATGTCGGCCCAGTCGCCCAGCCCTGCCGCTCTCAGCGCGCTGACCATCTCGTCGTCTCCGGGCACCGTCTGCCTCGCGAGGGCGAGATTGCCGCGCACGGTGGACCGGAAGACGTGTGCCTCCTGAGGGCACCAGGCGATGCGGCCGACCAGGTCTGCCGGTGAGCGCGTGAGCATATCGTGGCCGACCCCGGTCCGGTCACGGACGTGGTAGCTTCCGGACCAAGGATCGAGGAACCGCAGGAGCACACTCAGGCTCGTCGTCTTTCCGGTTCCGCTGTCGCCGCACAGCACGGTCCAGCGTCCGCGTTCGGCCCGCAGGTCGAGCCCTGTCACGACCGCCCGGTCGTCCCATCCGACGGTGATCTCATCGAATTCGAGGGCGTCGACGCCGACGAGCTCGGCCGCGGGGTCAGAATGGCGCGACGAATCGTCGTTCTCTTCGACCGTCGTTCCGGCGGCAGGAGCCGATTCCTCGGCGTCGGGTCCCGACACCTCGGCTTCGCGGTCCTCCGCATTGTCTGGATCGGGCAGGCAGTCCAGTGCCGCTGCCAAACCCGGCAGTTGGCGGAATGCCTCGAGTGCCGAGGCGAACACCTCTCCCAGCCCCAGGGCCATGAGCGAAAGCACGGCGACGATCTCGGTCGGAGCGTCTGCGGTTGCCGCCAGGATCACTGCGGTGGCGAAGGTGCTCAGTTGCAGCCACAGTTGGGCGAGGCCGTAATTGCGGGCCGACGCCTTCTGCTTCTTCTCGAGGTCGGACTCCAGACCGGCCAACAGGCCGATCACCTCAGTGTCGACACGGTTCGTGGCCAGATCGTCCTTCGCGTTGAGAGCGCGGGTGAGGACGGACAGAATCCGGCTGCGGCCCTCCCGGATTCCGTGCGCCAGGCGGCTCTCTGCCCGGATCACGAGGATCGGGACGATGATGAGGTTGACAGCGCCCAGCAGGACGAACCAGACCAGAGACTCCACATGGAGAAGTGCCGCCGTGATGCTCACACCCATGACGACCAGGACGGAGACGAGCGGCGGGAACAGAGTCCGGGGCACCAGGTCGCGGACGTCATCGGCGTCGGCGACCATGGCGCGCAGCGCCGAGTCCGAGGTGAGCAGCCGCCGATCACTCATCCCCACACGCTCGAAGTGCTCCCACAGTCGAGTGCGCAGTCGCGTGAGGGCGGCGAAGATCGCCGAGTGCAGCTTCAGTCGGCTGGCGTAGAGGAGCACGGACCGGCTGAGCCCGAAGAAGCGCACGCCGACGATGGCGACCATGAGCAGCATGATGGGCGGCTGGTAGGAGGCTTCGACGATGAGCCATGCAGAAACCGCGGTCAAGGCGATGGCCGCGAGACTGGACGCGCACGCGGTCAGGGCTGCCACCAGCATGGTCGGAGTGAAGAGCGGAAGACTCGAGTTGAGAACAGACCAACGCCGGCGCAGTGCGGCTGTCCGGGCTGCGGTTCCCGTCCGTGCTTCTGTGCCCGACTGCCACTCGGCATCGGTTCGGTCTCGCGACTGCGGCTCGGCACGCATCCGATCCCGATGCCCACTGCCCGAACCCAGCAGACTCTTCGGACCGGAGTCGTCCCTGGTCCGTGTGGCGGGAGCCTCGGCCGCGTCGTTCCAGTGCTGACCCGCGGCTGCGGTCTCCGCCGCAGCCGCAATGTCCGCGGCCTCGGCCCCGTCGATTCGCGTCTTCTCCGGGCGGATCTCGGTGTCGGCCAGGGCACGAACCTGTTCGTCATGGCTGGCGAGGAACACACGGTTGGTGGCGGCCGCCTCGGCGATCATGGCGATGACGATGTCGGCATTGTCGGCATCGAGGTGGGCGGTGGGTTCGTCGAGGACGAGCAGCCCGCCCCCGTCACCGAGGCGATGCCGCACACGCGCCAGCGCCAGCCGGCGCTGCTGGCCGGGGCTCAGTGCCGCGGTCTGCACACGCAGATCGGTGGGCAGGCCGGCGGCGGCCAGGGCCGACCGCGCTCCGTCCTCGTCGAGTCCGAAGAGGGCGAGTTCGGCACCGATGGTCTCGGCGAACATCCGCGGAGCCTGCGGCATATAGGCTGCGGCAACGGGAGCGACAGTGGAGTGCGCATCGGCCGGCAGGCTGCCGACCAGCGCCCCGAGCACAGTCGTCTTGCCTGTCCCAGACCGGCCGCTGATCGTCGTCACGCCCGGCCGAGCGTCGATGGTGCCCGACCAGGTGATGAGCGTGCCGTCGGCATAGAGAACGCGCTGCTCACCCGGCCGACCGGGAGCATTGAGCGCATGTCCCCGGTCGGCCGTCGCTTCGGTGGCGGCCGTCGCCTCGGTGTCGGCCGTCGCCCCGGCGGCAGCCGTCGCCTCGGTGGCAGCCGTCGGCGCGGCGGCTGCCGGCTGAGTCTGTGAAACCAGCGCCTGGGCTCTCCCCCGCGCTTCGCGACCGTTCTCACTCGCGTGGTATCCGGCCCCGAGCTCCCGCAGGGGGATGAAGCATTCGGGTGCGATGAGCAGGACCAGCAGGCCGTCGGCGAGGTCCATCGTCCCGTTGACCAGGCGCAGACCGATGACCACGGCGACGAGTGCCACCGAGATCGTGGCGATGAGCTCGAGCGCCAGACTCGAGAGGAACGCGATGCGCAGCGTCGACAGGTTCGCCGCATGGTAGCGCTGCCCCAGTTCCCGCAGCCGAGCCGCATGATCACGTGAACGCCCGAGGCCGATGAGCACGGGAAGCCCTTCGGCGAGTTCGGCCAGATGATCCGACAGCCGCTCCAGAGCCGCCAGCGTCGCCGAGGTCGACTCCGCCGTATAGCGGCCGATGAGCACCATGAACACCGGAACCAGCGGCAGACATACCGTGATGATGACCGCGGAGAGGACGTCGCTGAAGACGATGCGCACCAGCAGGACGATGGGCACCACGGCGGCCGCAGTCAGGGCCGGCACCACCGTGGTGAAGTAGTCATCGAGATCGTCGATTCCGCGGGTGACCGTGACCGCCGCATTCGTCCGCGGGCGTCCCCGCCCGCGGAGCAGACCCGAAAGGATCGAGCGACGCAGCCCCTGTTTCGATTCAGCGGCCAAGGAGGTGCCCAGACTGCGGTCGAGCCAGAGACCGCCGCCGCGCAGCAGTGCGCCGAGGGCGCCGATGACCACCCATACCCCGGGCGCACTATGGCCGATGATGGCGCGCACCAGCGCTTCGGCGATGAGGACGATCCCCACCGCCCGGCACAGGGCGGAGAACACCGAGAGTGCCAGCCCCCGCCGACCGGTCGGCAGTTCGAGCAGGATCGACAGGGGCGAGTTCACGATCGGATCGCCACCGGCAGCTTGTGCGCTTCGGGGATGTGGGTCTCGGCGATGCGGCCGAGAAACATCCGGTAGCTGAAGATCTGGTAGGCGATGATGATCGGCAGGATCACGATCGTCACGATGAGCATGACGTTCAGGGTGTAGTCCGACGACGAGGCGGCACCGATCGTCAGCGAGTTCGACGGGTCGAGCGTCGAGGGCAGAACGTTCGGGAAGGTACCGGCGAAGACCGCTGCCAGTCCTGCGATGAGATAGATCCCGTGCAGAATGAACGCTCTCTTCTCGGCTCCGGCGCGCACCGCGAAGTACGCGGCGATGAGCGCGGCAATCGCAATGAGCACCGGAACGACGAGCCAGGTCCGCTGAGTGATCGAGGAGGCGAACCAGATGAGGAACGGGACCGCCGCCGGCAGCATGAGCCTCCCGGCCCAGCGCCGCGACCGCGCCCGGACTTCGCCCTGGGTCTTGAGTCCGAGGAAGATGAGCCCGTGGGCCAGGGAGAAGCCGAGCCCGCCGAGGCCGCCGACGAGCGCCGGCCACGACATCCAGGCGAAGGGTCCGCCGATCATATCGCCGTGATCATTGAGCGGCAGCCCGATTGTCGTCAGCGCCAGCATCGCTCCGATGCAGACGGCAGTTCCGGCCGAGCCCACGGCCACGGCCCAGGTCCAGAAGGACTTCCACCGCTGCGAGTGCCCCTTGCCGCGGTATTCGATGGCCACGGCGCGCAAGATCAGTGCGAGCAGGCAGATCGTCAGGGGAATGTAGAGCGCGGAGAACAGTGAGGCGTACCAGTGCGGGAACGCGGCGAACATCGCTCCGGCCGCGGTGATCAGCCAGACTTCGTTGCCCTCCCAGACCGGGCCGATCGAGTTGAGCAGAACGCGTTTGCTGCGTTCGCTGCGACTGAGGAAGGGCATCATCATGCCCACACCGAGATCGAAGCCGTCGAGGAAGAGGTATCCCATCCAGAGCACGACGATGAGGACGAACCAGATTGTGGCGAGGATTTCCATCGTGACCTTCCCTCAGTACGCGAACGACAGGACGTCGTCGCCGTTGTCGGTGATCGTGGGTTTCGTATTCGTCTGGTCGAGTTCGGGCATCGCCGAGGCGACTCCGCCCTTGACGTACTTCGTGATCAATCGCAGTTCGACGACCATCAGGATTCCGTAGACGGTAGCCAGGCTGATCAGTGAGAACAGCAGCATGGCCGGTGTCACCTCGGGTGACAGCGCCGCTTGGGTGTACATATACACCCCGTCGAGCTGAGCCGGGTTCGGGGCGACGACGAAGGGCTGACGGCCCATCTCGGTGAAGATCCATCCGGCCGAGTTCGCGAGGAACGGTGCCGTGATGGCCAGGACGAAGCCGCGGCTGAGCCATTTCGACTCGGGCACCGTGCCCTTGCGGGCCAGCCACAGTCCGATGACGCAGACCCCGGCGGCCAGGGCGCCGAAGCCGATCATCATCCGGAAGCCCCAGTAGGTGACGATCATGATCGGCTGGTAGTCGATCGGTTCACCGGCGTGCTCGCCGTAGCGCGGGTCGTCGGGGATGTGGGTGCCGTAGCGCTCCTGGTATTCGGGCAGCAGCGTCGTCACACCGTGGACGGGGGTGTCGAAGTCCCCGTTGGCCAGGAACGACAGCAGACCGGGGATCTCGAAGATGTTCTCCACGCCGTCGCAGTCATTCGACGAGGGATCGGCGACTGTGAGAACGGAGAATTGGGTGCCGTCGTGGCAGGCCGCCTCGGCGGAGGCCATCTTCATGGGCTGCTGTTCGAACATCAGCTTGGCTTGGACGTCACCGGTGATCGAGACGCCGGCGAAGGCGAGGACGCCGACGATCGCACCGATGCGCAGGGACTTGATCCACACCGCATGGTCTGTCTTGTCCCGTCCGGGAATCTTCATCGAGGAACCGACGATGACCTTGCCGTCGGCTCCGACGGTGTCGATTCCGTCCTTGCGCCGGTGGTAGAGGTGGTACCAGGAGATGCCGAGGAGGAAGGAACCGCCGACGGCCAGGGCGCCGAAGATCGTGTGCGTGAAGGCGGCGATGGCGGTGTTGTTGCCGAGCACCGCCCAGACGTCGGTCATCACGGGCCGGCCGTCGACCATCTCGACGCCGACGGGATGCTGCATCCAGGAGTTCGCGACGATGATGAAGTAGGCCGAGATCCATGTGCCGATGACGGCCAACCACAGTGAACCGAGGTGGACGGCGCGAGGCAGTCGGCCCCAACCGAAGATCCACAGGCCGAGGAACGTCGATTCGAGGAAGAAGGCCAGCAGGGCCTCCAACGCCAGGGGCGCACCGAAGACGTCGCCGACGAAGCGGGAGTATTCGCTCCACGCCATGCCGAACTGGAATTCCTGGACCAGGCCGGTGGCCACTCCCATGATGAAGTTGATGAGGAAGAGCTTGCCGAAGAATTTCGTGCTGCGCAGATACACCTCGTTGCCGGTGCGGTGGTAGATCGTCTGCAGGATCGCCACGAGCATGCCCAGCCCCAGGGTCAACGGCACCATCCAGAAGTGGTAGACCGTTGTGATTCCGAATTGCCACCGTCCGATGAGGACCGGGTCCAGCTCCATGGGTGCTCCATTCAGGTTTCACGCGAGCAGTGTTTCTACGTCACGTAGAATTCTACAGGTCGTAGAAACGCCGCCGTCACGGTTTCATCATTCAAGACTCCCGCTTCCAATTATGCGCTGGGTCAAGCGCACCTGGCCAGGGCCGCGACTGGGCCGAAGGTCAGGTGTCTGTGTGGAATTCGACAGACTGTAGAGATATACTGGGGCGATCAGACCGACAAAGAAATTGAGGGCGAAAGAACTGTGGGAACACTGGGTGAACTCGAACGCAGCGTCATGGACGCCATCTGGGTCCACGATGACGGGCTGAGTGCCGCCGAACTCCGCGAAGTCCTCTCGGACCGCGAGCTCGCGCTGACGACGGTCCATACGGTTCTCTCTCGGCTCGATAAGAAGGGATTCGTCACTCGCGATCGCAGCATCCGTCCGCACCGCTACATCGCGGTCTCGACCCGTGAGGATCACGTGGCGGAGCTGATGACCGAGATGCTGTCTCAGGCACCGGACCGTCAGGCTGTGCTCGCTCGCTTCCTCGGCACCGTCTCGGAGGCCGACACCAAGGCGCTGCGCAACCTGCTCGGGCGCAATCACTCGACGCAGTCCTGACCCAGGCCGGTCACCTCAATGACCATCGTGGGAATCATTCTGGCCGTGCTGGCTTTTCTGCTGGCATGGCCTGTACCTGCGGCACTCGCTCGATTCCGCGGTGACCCGATCTCCGAGGTCGTCCTGTGGCAGGCCGTCGGACTCTCGGGAGGACTGTCGCTCATCGGCGCCGCTCTCGCTTTCGCCGTCGCCCCGGGCACGACGAGCCTCCCCCAGGGACTCTTCGATCTCATGCGGGGCAAGGACCACACCCAGCTGTCGCTCCTGGCGTGGATCTTCCTCGTCATCGCCGTAGTCCTCATCGCTCGGCTGCTCGGCTGCCTGGTCCTCACGTTCTATTCGGCGCGGAAGACCCGCCTGCGCCACGACGAGATCCTCCATCTGCTCAGCGAACCGTCGATCGCCTACCCGGACACCCGCATCATCACCACCGATGAAGCCGTCGCCTACTGTCTGCCCAAAGGACCGCGGAAAGGCACCGCGGTCCTGTCCACCGGTCTGCTCAAGGCCCTCGACGAGGACGAACGCACCGCCGTCATCGCCCATGAGCGGGCCCATCTGGATTTCCGGCACGATGTGCTCGTCATCCCGTTTGCCGCCTGGCATCGGGCCCTGCCCTACTTCTCGGCCACGGCCATCGGGCTGAACTCGGTGAATCGACTCATCGAGCTCATGGCCGATGATCAGGCGCGTGACCATGTCGATCCGCAGATCCTGGCCCGGGCGGTCGGATCAGCCGCAGCGATCAGCCCCGAGCATCGCAGTGATTTGTCCGCTCAGCGCATCCTGCGCCTGTCACGCCCCTTGGATCCGGCGCGGATCCCCGTGCGCCTGATGTCGATCGGACTGGCCGTTCTGCTTCTGCTCCTGCCGACCCTGCTCATCGTCACACCCTCGGCATTCGGCATCTGAGCCCGGGCGCGAATCTCGGCCCGGGCTCAGATGAGTCGGTGCTGACTCAGCATCGGTGCTGACTCAGCAGTCGCTTTCAGCTGTCGATGCGTTCGGCATCGAGGACGGCGGCGCCGGAGACGATGAACTCCTTGCGCGGTCCGACCGATGATCCCATGAGGAGCTCGAAGGTGTTCTCCGCCATCTCGGCATCGGCCATCGTCACCCGACGCAGGGTGCGCATGCTCGGATCCATGGTCGTCTCGGCCAGCTGGTCGGCGTCCATCTCGCCGAGGCCCTTGTACCGCTGGATCGGTTCCTTGTAGGTCTTCTTCTGCTTCTCGAGCTTCTTCAGCAGAGTATGGAGCTCGGCTTCTGTGTAGGTGTAGATGATGTCGTTGGGCGTTCCGCGCTTCGTCACGACCTCGACCCGGTGCAGCGGAGGCACGGCGGCGAACACGCGACCGGCCTCGACCAGCGGTTTCATATACCGGAAGAACAGAGTCAGCAGCAGGGTGCGGATATGCGCGCCGTCGACATCGGCGTCGGTCATGATGACGACGCGCCCGTAGCGGGCGGCGTCGATATCGAAGCTGCGACCCGAACCGGCGCCGATGACCTGGATGAGCGCCGAACATTCGACGTTGGCGAGCATGTCGGCCAAGGTCGCCTTCTGGACGTTGAGGATCTTCCCGCGGATGGGGAACAGCGCCTGGTGATCGGAGTTGCGGGCGGCCTTTGCCGTGCCCATCGCCGAGTCACCCTCGACGATGAACAGCTCCGTGTTCTCCACTCCGTTGTCGCGGCAGTCGTAGAGTTTCGCCGGCAGCGAGGAGGCTTCCAACGCGGTCTTGCGTCGCTGGTTCTCCTTGTGGGTGCGGGCAGAGATGCGCGATTTCATCTCGGCCACGACCTTCTCCATGAGCACGGCTGCCTGCTGCTTCTGCGCGCGCTTGGTCGACGCGAGCACCTCGCCGAGCTGAGTCTCGACGGTCTTCGCCACGATCTGGCGCACTGCGGCGGTGCCGAGGACCTCCTTCGTCTGCCCCTCGAACTGGGGTTCGGCCAGCTGGACGGTGACGACTGCGGTGATGCCGGCGAGCACATCGTCCTTCTCGAGTTTGTCCTTGCCGACCTTGAGTTTGCGCGCGTTGGCGTCGACGGCCTTGCGCATCGCCTTCAGGCAGGCCTGCTCGAACCCGGCGAGGTGGGTGCCGCCCTGCGGGGTGGCGACCACGTTGACGAAGGACTTCAGCTTCGTGTCGTAACCGGTCCCCCAGCGCAGAGCGATATCGACGCCGACCTCGCGTTCGACTTCCTTGGATTCGAGGTGACCCGAGGAGTTGAGGACCGGGACGGTCTCCTTGAAGGTCCCTGTGTTCTGCAGACGCCAGGTATCGGTGATCGGAGGATCGATGGAGAGATGGTCGACGAATTCGGTGATTCCGCCGTCGAATTTGAAGACCTCTTCGCGCTCGGCGATGACGGCGCCGGTCTCGTCTCGGACGACGCCGCGCCGGTCGACGATGCGCAGTTCGAGGCCGGGAACGAGGAAGGCGGTCTGACGGGCACGTTCGACCAGGTGCGGGTAGTCGAACTGGGCCTTGGACAGGAAGATCTGCGGATCCGCCCAGTACTGGACACGGGTGCCGGTGGCTCCGCGCTTGGCCTTGCCGACGATGTCGAGACCGGTCGGTTCCTCGAAGGCTTCGAAGGGGTTGTCCGGGCTCGGAGTGCCGGAGGAGTCGTCGAAGCGTCCGGGCACGCCTCGGCGGAAGGACATCTTGTGCACCTTCGATCCGCGGGTGACCTCGACGTCGAGGCGAGCGGACAGGGCGTTGACGACCGAGGCGCCGACTCCGTGCAGTCCGCCCGAAGCGGCGTAGGACGTGCCGCCGAACTTGCCGCCGGCGTGGAGCTTGGTCATGACGACCTCGACGCCGGTCAGTCCGGTCTTCGGTTCGATGTCGACGGGGATCCCGCGGCCCTTGTCGGTGACCGCCACCGAGCCGTCGGCAGCGAGCTCGATGAGGATCTCGGAACCGTACCCGCCGAGGGCCTCGTCGACGGAATTGTCGATGACCTCCCACAGACAGTGCATGAGACCGCGGGAGTCGGTCGTGCCGATGTACATGCCGGGTCGCTTGCGTACCGCTTCAAGACCGGACAGGACGGACAGGTGCCTGGCGCCGTAGCTTTCGTCTTCCACACAATTCCTCTCGTTCGATTAAACTCTAATCGCTGCGCGCGCAGGACCCTATTCTCTGCGCCTCGTGTCGGGAATCCGTCCGAGCGGGCTCGGCCATGGGCGCCCCGCAGCTGGAAGAATGGAGCCATGCGCCATCGTCTCCTCGTGCCGAGCCTCCTCGCCTCTGCCGCTCTCTGCCTCCCCGGCCTGGCGGCCTGCTCTCAGGATTCGGCCGCTCCCGAGCGGACCACTCAGGCGGCCGAGACACCCGGTCGATCCGCATCTGCCGACGCCGCAGACGGCGACGACCGCGCGACGTCGGAGACCGCCTCGGCGCGGGCCGACGATGTGGGCCTGACAGGGAAGGTCATCGCGGTCGATCCCGGGCACAACGGCGGCAATGCGGACCATCCGGAGACGATCAATCGGCAGGTGCCCGACGGTCGCGGAGGCACGAAGGCGTGCAACACCACGGGCACGTCGACGAGCTCCGACTATCCGGAAGCCGATTTCACGTGGGCCGTGGCGAGGAAGCTGGAGAAGTCGCTGACGGATGCCGGGGCCGAAGTCGTGCTCAGCCGCGAGGACAACACAGGAGTCGGACCGTGTGTGGACGAGCGCGGGACATTCGCCGACGATGCGGATCTGCTCGTGAGCATTCACGCCAACGGCAGCGAGTCCAGTGCGGTGAAGGGCTTCCACATCATCGTCGCCGATCCCGGTGAGAACGAGAAGACAGAGAGGGCTTCCGTGGATCTGGCGAAATCGGTGGGGAAGTCGATGGGTGAGGAGTTCACCCCGAACAGGGCCTATGGACAGGACGCGATCAGCCGGAGGCCGGACCTGGCCGGTCTGAACAATGCTTCGGTGCCCGCCGTCATCGTCGAATGCGGAGAGATGCGCAACCCGTCTGAGGCGAAGCTCATGGAGTCGAAATCCGGGCAGGAGAAGTACGCCGATGCCCTGTTCGACGGCGTCGTCGACTGGTTCTGACTCGGATACGCCCCTGGGAAATTCCCAGGGGCGTTCCGCTCTTCTCACCTCGAGCAGACCTCGAGACTGGCCTCAGTCCAGGTAATCGCGCAGTACCTGCGAACGAGACGGGTGACGCAGCTTGGCCATCGTCTTCGACTCGATCTGGCGGATGCGCTCACGGGTGACGCCGTAGACCTTGCCGATCTCGTCGAGGGTCTTCGGCTGACCGTCATTGAGTCCGAAGCGCATGGACACCACTCCCGCCTCACGCTCCGAGAGCGTGTCGAGCACGGAGTGCAGCTGCTCTTGGAGGAGTGTGAAGCTCACCGAGTCCGAGGGCACAACTGCCTCGGAGTCCTCGATGAGGTCGCCGAATTCCGAGTCGCCGTCTTCACCCAGCGGGGTGTGCAGCGAGATGGGCTCGCGACCGTACTTCTGGACCTCGACGACACGCTCGGGTGTCATGTCGAGCTCCTTCGCAAGCTCCTCCGGGGCCGGTTCGCGACCGAGGTCCTGCAGCATCTGGCGCTGCACGCGGGCGAGCTTGTTGATGACCTCGACCATGTGCACCGGGATGCGGATCGTTCGAGCCTGGTCGGCCATCGCGCGGGTGATGGCCTGGCGAATCCACCACGTGGCGTAGGTCGAGAACTTGAAGCCCTTCGTGTAGTCGAACTTCTCGACGGCGCGGATGAGGCCGAGGTTGCCTTCCTGGATGAGGTCGAGGAAGAGCATTCCGCGGCCGGTGTAGCGCTTGGCCAGGGACACGACGAGGCGGAGGTTGGCCTCCAGCAGGTGGTTCTTCGCGATGCGACCGTCATGGATGATCCACTTGTAGTCCATCGTCTCGCGCGGGTCGGTGACCTCTCCGCCGTCGAGCAGGTGCTCGGCGTACATTCCGGCCTCGATGCGCTTGGCGAGGTCGACCTCCTCGGCGGCGTTGAGCAGCGCCACCTTGCCGATCTGCTTGAGGTAGTCCTTGACCGGGTCCGCGGTCGCACCGGCGGAGACGACCTGCTGGGCAGGTGCATCCTCTTCGTCGGCGTCGGAGACGATGAAGCCTCCGGCCTCGGCCACGGCGGCGTTCTTCTCCTTCTCTTCCGAGTTCTTCGTCTCGGTCGCCTCGGCGGGGCTCTCCTCTGTGGCCAGAGCGTCCGCGGCCGGTTCGACTTCCTCGGTGGTGTCGATGACGTCGTCGGCTTTCTTCGCCTTGGTCGCCTTCGTGGCTTCCTTGGCGGCGGTGGACTCCGTCGTGGTCGTCTTCGCCGCGGCCGTCGATTTCGCTGCGGTCGTCTTCTTCGCTGCGGCCGTCGATTTCGCAGCAGTCGTCTTCTTCGCAGCAGTCGTCTTCTTCGACGCAGCCGCCTCGGTCTTTGCGGCAGCCGACTTCGCGGTCGTCGACTTCGCGGTCGCGGACTTCTTGGCTCCGGCAGCGGTCGTCTTCTTCGCAGTGGACTTCGACGCCGCAGTGGTCTTGGATCCACCGGTCGAGGTCGTGTCGGCCGCTCCCTCCGACTTCTCCGTCACCGTTGTGGATTCCTTGTCGACTCTGGGCACGTGTTCACCTTTCGCGAGCGTTGAAACTTCCCCATGCATTCGGACAGTACGAAGACCCAAGTCAAGTGGTCCGCGTACGGTCCGGGGCGAGCACGCATAGCTCGCCCATCATGCAATGACTGGGTCAACGCTTAATTTTCTCACGTTATTCCCTGCTTTGCGAATCGGACCTCGAAGGCTCCGCGGCGATCCGTCCGGGCCGTTCACTCGGTGACCGCGGCGATCAAACAGCTTCGTTCAGGTGGTCGTGCGCTGCGTCTCCGTCAGCCAACGAGGCAGGCACCCCATGTCGACCGCGCCGAGGATGAGTTCGGCCAGTCCGTGTTCGGGCTCGAGCTCGATCGCGGCTTGAGCATAGTTCAGCGCCATCGTCGACCCGCCCAGCGCCCATTCGAACCAGGCGATGACGGCATAGGCGTTGGCTCTCGCCTGCGGGTGCCCGGCCTGCAGGTAGTCCTTGAGGAAAGCGATGGTGAGCATGATGTCTCGCGGCCGCGGCGCACGCGAGGAGAGTCCGACGAGCTGCTGCGCGGCCTGCGCATGGGTGACGACGCGGCGACTCATCGTGCACAGCTCCTCCCCGTCGAGACCGTTGACCACCGACGGCGGGAAGTCCGGGTGGTCGAAGCTCAGGATCATCTCCAGGGCGTCGCGTGACCAGATCTCGACGAGCAGAGTGTCGAGCGCCATCACGGTCGGCAGGTCCATCAGTTCGTGGATGCGCGCCTCGTCGATCGCCTCCTCCTCGCACCGCATCACGTCCAAGCGCGGATAGACCTCGGCAAGGACCACGAAGGCCTCGTCCGTGCCCATCCACTCCTCGGCGTGTCCGCGGCGGCTGTCGGCGAAGGCCTCGGCGGGCATGGGTGAGATGACGAGATCCACCGGATCGGCGACGGGATTGGATCCGCCGGCGACGAGCTCCGTGGCACACGCCGAGGTGGTTGCGTCGATCAGCGGCGTGCAGTCAAAGCCGTCCTCGTCGATGCGTCCGAAGTGTTCCTGGTTGACCCACCAGGCGCTGAGAGTGTCGACGCCTCTGGCGGCGAAGGTCATGGCCAACTCGTCGATCGCCGCCCGGATGAGACCACGGTGGACCTCGGCGTATTCGGCGTCGGCGCCGAGGCCGAAGGCGCTGACCGGCTGGTAGTCGTCATCGTAGAGAACGAGGAAGACACCGCTGACCGTACCCGCGCGCATGATGAGGTCGGCGTACCAGCCGCCGCCTTCGGACAGCGTCTGTGCCGCGCTCTCCCGGTCGAAGTCGATGCGCAGCGTCGTCGAACTGGTCTGAGACCCGTTGCCCTCGGTGCCGACGATGACGGCGACGAGGCTGCGTTGCGGGGTGTAGCCGAGAGTGTGAGGGATGATCCCGATGATGTCCTCGGGCGTGCGGGCCGGTGTCTTCACTGCGTCCTCCTTGACGGGGTCGGAACCTGCCGGCTGCGGCGGTTCCGGTGGCTGCGGTGAGGCCCATGCCGTGAGAGGGCCTCCTGTCCGACCCCCACTCCACCCGATCCCGAGGCCGTTCCTCCAGGTCTCGTCCTGCGCCTGTGGACGGGACGATCCTGTCCACAGGCCGCAGATGGATGAGTCACGACCGCTGTCCCCACGAGAATCTGCGCCGAATTGCCTCAATCGCCTCACTGGCATACAAGTGAGGAGTGGCGAAGCGACGGATATACACAGCACCTGGTTCTCAAGTGGTCGACATCTCGACGGGTCAGGCCCGGCTGGAGAAGCTCGACGGCGAGGCCGATTCCTATGTGCTCCATGTCAATGGGGTCCCGTCGTCGTCGATCACGCTGTCCGATCCGCAGCGTCTGGACTTCGAGTACCTGGACTGGATGCGACGCATGATCGACGTCGAGCTCCCGCACCGCACTCTCCGGGTCGCACATATCGGTGCCGCCGGCTGCGCTCTCGCCCGAGCGCTGGACTCCGCACGACCGGGGTCGAAGCAGACGGCGATCGACATCGACGCCAAGCTGCTCGACTTCGCCCGTGACTGGTTCGATCTGCCCCGCTCCCCCGCCCTGGCCCTGCGCGCCGGCGACGGAGCTGTGGAGATCGGGAAGTTCAGAGCCGACACCCTCGACGTTCTCGTCCGGGATGCCTTCGACCACGACTCGGTTCCCACAACCCTGCAGACGACCAAGTTCTTCGCCTCCTGCGCCGCGGCGGTCAAGGACTCCGGCATCTACCTCGCCAATGTGCCCGACCCCGGCGACCACCGACTTCTCAAGGCCGAACTCCGCGGCCTCGGCGAGCACTTCGCCCATCTTGCCGCCGCCACGGAACCGGCGATCCTCAAAGGACGTCGACGCGGAAACGTCGTCGTCCTCGCCTCCCACTCCAAACTCGACACGGCCGGCCTAGACCGGAGTCTGCGCACCGCCGCCTCCTCCGCGACCTTCCTGGCCGGAACCGACCTGCGCTCCCGCCTGGGCCTGTGACGCCGCGCGCGTGTCCTCGGTCCGAATGTGAGGTACGCCCCGGTCCGAAATGACGCTGCGACTACAGACACCGGGCAAAGTTCGGCATAATTGAATGCCGACCCAAGAAGGTGAGATGACCGAAACTTCAGAAATTCGTGTCGAGCAGACCAAGCTCGACGAGCTCTATGCCCGCCTCGATGCGCTCCGGGAGGAGACGACAGCCCGCCTGGGGACGGTGAGGATCTCCGAGGTCGGAGGCAATCACCAGCACCGCACCGAACGTGATGCCTTCGCGACGCTGTACGAAGATCAGCTCATCCGTCTCGACGGCGCCGAGGAGGGACTGTGCTTCGGTCGCCTCGACATCGTCGATGAGGACGACCCCACCTATATCGGCCGCATCGGACTCACCGACGATCAGCGTCAGCAGATCCTCATCGACTGGAGGGCTCCGGCCGCCGAACGCTTCTACCAGTCGACGGCCGCCAATCCCGACGGCATCGCCCGCCGCCGTCACCTCGTCACCGCCAACCGGTTGGTCACCGGCATCGAAGACGATGTGCTCGACATCGACGCACTCGATGACACTCAGCGGTCGAACCTCCAGGGTGAAGGCGCTCTGCTCGCAGCACTGACCACCCACCGCACCGGCCGGATGGGCGATATCGTCGCGACCATCCAGGCCGAACAGGACGCGATCATCCGCCGTCCGCTCTCCGGCGTCCTCGTCGTCCAGGGCGGGCCGGGCACCGGCAAGACCGCCGTCGCCCTCCACCGTGCCGCGTTCCTGCTCTACCGTCATCGGGAGCGCATCGCGAAGTCCGGTGTCCTCCTCGTCGGCCCGTCGACGGTGTTCCTCAAGTACATCGAGAAGGTTCTGCCCAGCCTCGGCGAGACAGGGGCCGTCCTGCTCACCCCGGGTCAGCTGTATCCGGGTCTCGACACGGATGCCGCTGATGCACCGGCAGCAGCCGAGATCAAGGGCCGCTCCGTCATGGCTCGGGTGCTGAAGAACCATATTGCGAACTATCAGCGCATCCCCGACCACGACGTCGAGATGCGGGTGCGCTCGCATACGATCGTGCTGCGTCGCAAGGATGTGCAGTCGGCGCGCGATCGGGCTCGTCGCAGCGGAGATCCGCACAATGCCGCCCGCACCGGTTTCGTCACCGGACTGCTGAAGATCCTCGCCGAGGATCTCGCCCGTGAGATGGGGATGGATGCGGCCGGCGAGCGGCTGCCCGAACTGCTTGAGGATCTGCGGTCCTCCGTCGACGTCCGGCGTGCCCTCAACCTCGCGTGGTTCCCCATCGGCCCAGCCGCTGCTCTGCGTTCACTGCTGGGCAGACCGCACAAGCTCCAGGCCGCGGCTCGCAAGCTCCTCACACCCGCCGAACAGTCGATTCTGCTCGAGCAGCGTCGGGACGAGTTCACGGTCGACGATGTGCCCCTGCTCGACGAACTGGCCGAGCTTCTCGGTTCCGCGCCCCAGCAGACTCAGGCACGGGATGACTCGGCTCGCGAATACGCCGAGGCCGTCGTCGATATGACCGAGACCGGCGGAATGGTCTCGGCCGAGACACTCGCGTCCCGCTGGGAGGAGCAGGGCCCGGCGATGACCCTGGCCGAACGCGCCCTCGAGGACCGGGAGTGGACGTACGGCCACCTCGTCGTCGATGAAGCCCAGGAGCTGTCCCCGATGCAGTGGCGGGTCCTCTTCCGCCGCGTGCCGTCGAAGTCGGCCACCGTCGTCGGCGACCTCGCCCAGTCTTCGCAGGTCGACAACGCCCGCACGTGGTCATCGATCCTCACCGAGTTCGTCGGCGACCGTTTCGCCCTGCAGGTGCTCACGGTCTCCTACCGCACCCCGCAGTCGGTGATGGATCTGGCCAACCGCTACCTGCATCGGCACTTCCCGCAGCTCGAGCTCGTCGAGTCGGTGCGGCAGGGAGGTTCGGATCCGCAGCTGGACTCCTTCGCCGACGAATCCGAGCTGCTTGCCGCCCTCCCTTCCGCGGTCGCGGCCGAAGTGTCCGCCGCCGAAGGTGGGAAGATCGCGGTCATCGCTGATGAGGCGCTCATCGATCCCATCGCCGAGGCGCTCGCGGACTTCGATTTCGGACGGTCGGTCACGGGCTTGGACCATCAGATCGCCCTCATCACCCCGCGGCAGGCCAAGGGCCTCGAGTTCGATGCGGTGATCATCGTCGAGCCCGGCCGCATCGCCCCGGTCGGCGGTGAGGAAGGCGTCGGCGGTCTCTATGTGGCGTTGACTCGGACGACGGAACGTCTGCGTGTGCTGGCGTCCGTGTCCACGGAACTGACCGAGCTCCTCTCCGCCGAGGCGGTCCGCCGAGCCGGCTGACCACCCCTATTGCTACCTGACGGCGGCCCAGCAACCTCGCGCGAGGTTGCTGGGC
>OMJG01000832.1_pt1 | contig 20757 bp, 18 predicted proteins | sample 1646431 | NCBI WGS metagenome assembly OMJG01 (sample SAMN03771674, study PRJEB25209) | food metagenome | isolation source: Cotija cheese | place: Mexico:Jalisco,Michoacan | collected 2011-12-12
GTACGCACGGTGGTGTGAGAGGTCGGGGGTTAGTCGCCCCCTCCTACTCGATTACGCCCGGCACGGGCGGCAATCTAGTGGTGAAAGTCTACTGCATGCTTGGCAGTATAAATTGTTAGCGAATGACAAAGGTGCCCACCGCGAGACTTAATCTGAAATCGGATACAAACACTCGTGCTGACAGGAACCTCTTATTCTATCAACTGGAGGAACAAAAGAAGTAGAGTAGCAAAAATAAAAAACTCATTCTATCCACTGGAGTAAAATAAGAGGGCGAGTAGCGAAAATAAGAGGCAGATTCTATCAACTGGAGCAGAAGAAGTGGTCAAGTGCCAAGAATTAAAGGTAATGTTCTTACTTTGGAAGATCTGCAGGAGACTCTAAAGGGCAACTGTCTCGTAAGGGAAAGACGTTGACTGATGACAGATTGTAAACATGAATAACTTTTTAGTGGAAGCAGAGATTAGATACACAAAGAGAGGAGTAAATTGTACAAAAAGACTACACGATGACAAAGTTTTCATTTTTGAATGTCAATGAACAAACCGCCGTCTGCGAGTCCGAATGTATACTGATGTGTAAGGATGGGGGAGAGAGCCTCTTTTTCCTACTCGATTGCCTTATCATAAGCAGCCGCAGTATTTGAACTGTTATAATAAAAGAGAGGTAGAAAAGTGGATATTTGCTTGCAGCCAATTTGAACTCTGGAGGTACTTTACATGCAAAAGACATTCGACCATCACCTGAATATGATTAAATGGATTGGAATTATCACAATGCTGGTTGATCACGTTGGTTATTTCCTGTTTCCGCAGTTGCTTTGGTTGCGAATTATTGGGCGAGTAGCATTTCCCTGTTTTTTATATGGCATTATTAAAGGAACAGAACGGACTAGAAACTATCAGAAGTATATTATTCGGCTGATACTGTTGGGTATTATCTCAATGCCGATTACCCCTAACACGTTAAATGTGGTTTTCCTGTTGGCAGTGTTTTCGTTATCCTTAAGATATCAAAAATACTTTTTAATATTTTTATTATTGAGCATTCCATTGGAGTATTCAGTTTATGGTTTTTTGTTCGGTTGGGCGATTTATTGGATGATAGAGCGGAATCGGGAGATAGGTGTACTTGGAACATTGCTGGTTCAATTCGTAATGGGACTCTCTATCCAAACCTTCTCCGCAGTAGCTGTTCCTTTATTGTTTACTAAATGGACGATCAAGCTGCCTAGGTTACCGCGATACTTTTTTTACTGGTTTTACCCAGTGCATCAAGCTGTACTGATACTGTTGGTAATGTAAATGATTAGAGAAGGAGAGGATAGAATGGCAAATATTCTAGTAGTCGGCAGTATTTCTACAGATCTTGTCGTCAATGCCGACAGAAAGCCTGAAATAGGTGAAACAATTGAAGGAAAAGAATTTCAGACATTTTTTGGTGGAAAAGGAGCGAATCAGGCAGTGGCATGTGCCAGACTTGGAGCTCAAACAGCAATGGCTGGAGCTGTCGGTAAAGATGAATTTGGAATTCGACTGCTGGAAAACTTGACCTATAATCAAGTATCCATTGACCAAGTCGTCAGAATAAAAGAGCAAGCTTCTGGAACTGCACTCATTACAGTCGTAGAAGGCGACAACTCAATCATTTATGTAGCAGGTGCAAATCATCGATTTACACCAGAAAAACTATTTCAAACCGAAGAGCAGTTAGAACGATTAAAAGCCAGTGATATTGTGCTGGTCCAAAATGAAACACCAGTTAAAACGATTGAAAAGCTGATTCTAACTTGTCAAGAATATCATGTACCAGTCCTTTACAATCCGGCACCAGCAAGGTTGATCAGCGAGGAATGGATTGAAAAAGTAGCGTTTCTGACACCAAACGAAACAGAATTTAAAGTGTTATTTCCAGATAAAACAATGGAAGAAATGTTGTTTAAGTATCCTAGTAAACTAATCATCACATTAGGTGCAGATGGAGTGGTATTCTGCAATGGAGAAAAAATTATCAGCATACCGGCTTTTCCAGTAGAGCGGATTATAGACACAACTGGAGCCGGAGACACATTCAATGGAGCATTTGCAGTAGCTTATGCTGAAGGAAAAGCGATAGAGGAAAGTGTCCGATATGCCAATAAAGCAGCGTCCCTGTCTATCCAGCATTTCGGAGCACAAAACGGCATGCCGACTTTAGAAAACATGAAAGAAAGTTTTGAATAGAAAACAGATACTCGGACTCCTGTAGTTGGCTGAGTATCTGTTTTTTACAAGATCAGGCTTGTATGGATTCTTTTAAAGCATGACAAATAAAAAAAAGCACAAGCGAAAAAATCGACATTTACTTCAAAAAATTGTACACTGAAAAAATAAATTATTAAACATTCTTAATACAATTGTATTGTAATCGATTTCTGGAAGGAATAAAAAAATGAACTTATTACATCTAATCAACTCTCTGGAGATTGAATCAATCCGTTATCCCGAGCAAAAAGTCGATATGAATGAACTGAATATAGAAAAAATTGCTTACCATTCAAAAGAAGTTATCCCTGAGACATTATTTGTCTGCATTAAAGGCCAGCAAGCAGACGGTCATCAGTTTGCAAAGAAGGCTGTCGAACAAGGCGCAGTTGCAGTTATTGTAGAAAAATATGTTGAATTGCTGGACGTGTTGCAGATCAGAGTGAATAACTCTCGTGAAGCATTGGCAAGTGTCAGCAGTCATTTCTTTGGTCAACCTTCTAAAGCTATGCGAATCTTCGGTGTTACTGCTACTAACGGCAAAACGACGATTACATACATGGCCGATGAAATATTCAGCGCGTATGGGTTAAAAAAAGGCCTGATCGGAACGATTCAAGTCAAGATCAATGATTAGGCAGAGATGAGCTTTCTGACAACACCAGAATCTTATGAACTGCAGAAGTACTTTGCTAAAATGCGTGATAAAGAAGTAACGCATGTTTCTATGGAAGTCTCTTCCTCAGCGTTAGAATTGAAACGAGTGCATGAGACAGCTTTCGATATAGTGGCTTTTATGAATATCAGCCCTGAGCACATTCAACTGCATGAATCTTTTGAAGCTTATTTTAATGCTAAAGCTTCCTTGATTCGAGAAGCATCGCCGAGCAGTTCCACTTTAATTAATCTGGATGAACCTTTACTGATTCCATTAGCAGAACAGACAGAAGCACAAGTTGTTACTTTCGGCGTGGAAAACGATTCTGGAACGGTTACTGTATCAGATATCGACTTGTCGACAGGCAAACCTGCTTTTACGATGAATATTGTCCAGTCTATTCGAACATTGGATGGAAAGTTTATTGAACCGGACAGTTACCGGATAGAACTGGCTGTACCGGGGTTCCACTCTATTTATAATGCTGTCACAGCTGTTTTAACTGGATTGATCAATGATATTCCATTTGTGGTCGTCAAACAAGGTATTGAAAATTTTAAAGGTGTAGAAAGACGATTCCAGATTCTCTATGATAATGAATTCAAAAATATTGATGACTTGCTGCTGAACAAAAATATTATTGATTCATGCAAGGAAGCTTTGGGACATCTAAAGTATAATGACTTGCATCTTGTCCATGCAATCAGAGGCAGTAACGGTCCAGCCTTAAGCGGAGAAATCTCTGAAACCCTTGTCGATTGGTACCGTAAAGTCAACGTGAACAAAATCATTTTGACGACAAGCCAATCTAATGTCATGAAAAAGGATGCAGTGACAGAGGAAGAGCTGAACGCTTTCTTAGAAGTTGATTTCTTTGAAGAGTTGGAGGATGCATTAAGGTTAGGTGTAGATAGAATTCAAGAAGACGATCTTTTACTCATCTCAGGCGCGCGCTCAATGGATACTGGCGCAAATCGAACACTGGAACTCATTATGGAAAAATATCCGTATGTGGATAAAGAGGCAATCTATACTGTTTTAAATAGTAAACTGATCGGAATGCCGCCAGTTCAAAGTAATTAAATGACAGCCTACTAAAAAACAAGCATGATCTCGGTGAACAACTGAGACCATGCTTGTTTTTTATTCGTCATCTTTATTTTTATCGGCTGGAATGGATGTTCCGATGGCAGTTCCCAGTGCAATACCGATCGCCAGCCCAATCGCCAAATTATCAAATGCCAATCCCGACGATGTCCCTAATGCAACACCAATAGCGATTCCTACACCTACATTGGAACCTGAAGAAGTCTCTTTATAACCTTTAGTACGTTTTTTATCTTTGTCGTCTTTCAAAGGTATCCACTCCTTTATTTTTACTATTGCATAGAAATTGAGTAGCAGCATCCTTACATACACAAAAAAACAGTATTTCATCCGGAATGATACTATATATAAGTTGAACAAATTAAAGCTCATCACAAAAAAATTAAGCGCTTTCTGAATGTTGTGATAAGTATAAGAGAATGAATGATTTTTAATGATAAACTTAGTTTAGAAGTAAAGAGCAGGAGGTGAACAGAAGGAAGAACTTGCATTAGAAATTATTTCTAACATTGTTGTCAGAAAAGAGGTGGCGATTCATTCGGTTGCTCGGTCATTAGGTATTTCGGAAAATAAAGTAATTGAAAACATAGATGCAGTGAATTCAAAAAATAAAGGTAATATTATTGACTATCAGAAAAATAAAATATACCTCTCTCAAGATCATCAAATGACTCACAATAAAAACGACAGACCCTTCTAATACATTTGAAATGGTATTATAAAGTCCTGTCGTTCTCTGTTGTTTAGTTAACTATTTACAAAAGGCTATTCAGATCTTAAAGCGATGGCTGCATCTTTCTTAGCTGCCATACGAGCCGGGATGTGTCCACCCAACATCGTCAAAACAGTGGAAACGACAATCAACAATAAGGCATGAAGTGGATTCAATTGCGCCACGTTCTCTAGATCAGTTACTTGCAGCAAGATATAGTTTGCCGGGAAAGTCAGTAACCAGGCGATCAACACACCTAATGTACCAGAGGTAATTCCCAGAATGCAGGTCTCAGCATCAAATACACGGGTAACATCTTTTTTACGAGCGCCTAATGCTTTCAGCACACCGATCTCTTTGGTTCTTTCGATTACAGAAGTATATGTGATGATGCTGATCATGATCATACTAGTGACTAATGAAATGGCTGCGAAAGCAATCAGCACATAAGTGATCGCATCCATGAGTCCGCCAGTCAGACTCGTTACCGTACCAGCTAAATCTTGATAGATGATCTGTTCATCTTCAGGCAGATCTTCATTATAAGCATCCAGATAATCCAATACTGCTTCTTTATCCTCAAAATTGTTTGGGTAGATCATAATACTAGATGGGACACTTTCACCGCCAAGATAAGTCAGCAGTGTATCTTTCGTTGTCTCATCTACAGGTTCACCAGTCATTACATTCATATCGCTCTCTATTTGTGCTTGAACGATCTGTGAATACTGATTCATTTCTATAATATCTGCAGTCAGTTCATTGCTGTAGGCAATTCCTGGAGCTAATAGATTCATGGTAGAGTTCTCTTTAACACGCAAAATACCGGAGACCGTAATGGTTTGATTATCTTCATTATCGATTAGGGAAGCATAATCAGTGTTAGGGACAAATCCACCTGTAGGTAACTGAGTATAATAATCATTATTTCCAACAAGTTGAACCGTTGTGCCGACAATTTTCTCAAAATTGATTTCTTCACCGTTTTCAACATCAAATCCAAGATTTTCCAAAGCATGGATGTTAGTGGTATTTGTCTCATCTACTATCAGTACGACATCTGTTGGTTCACTTGGATATTGACCTTCTAATAACGTGTAGTTCTCTTCCAGGAAGTTTCCTTGGCTTTCGTCCAGCTGCGTAGGGAAAGTAGAAACACCGATTCCAGTTGAGGAAGAAAGAGCGCTAGTGATGGCAGAAGAATTATCACTTGAGCTGGTGTTTGAGAAAGATACAGGCTGAGCTTCGCCATCAACTTCTCGCAACAAGTTCATACCGATTGAACGAGTATACCCGATGTTATTGCTTAATTCAGGGTCAATATTCTCCACGTAATCAATAAAATCTTCGTCAATATCATTGATTCGCTGAGATTGTTCTTGATCGCTTTGCTCTGCAATGATTGTTTGCTGTTCGGGAAATTCTTCTTTTTCTTCTTCTTGTCTCGCTTCTATAGCTGCACTGCTGTCTGTGGTGACTCTGGAAATTGTGATCGGAAATTGAGACAATGTTTCCGACTGAGTCTGATCAATCTGGATCTGGAATCCGTTAGAAAGAGACAAGACGATCGCAATACCGATAATACCGATACTGGAAGCAAAAGAAGTCAAAATCGTACGGCCTTTTTTGGTACGAATATTATTGAAAGACAATTTCAATGCTGTCAAAAAGGTCATCTTTGTCTGTTTAAGATTGAATTGATCTGACTGTTCCTGAACAGTATAAGGATTTGAATCATTCAGAATTTTACCATCTTCAAAATTAATGATTCGGTCTGTGTATTCATGTGCCAGTTCAGGGTTATGGGTTACCATAATAACTAGTTTTTCATTAGATAATTCCTTGATGAGATCCATGATCTGGACACTGGTCTCTGTATCCAAAGCTCCTGTCGGCTCGTCGCATAGTAAAATATCCGGATCATTGGCCAAGGCTCTGGCAATTGCCACACGCTGCATCTGTCCTCCGGATAGTTGAGAAGGCTTTTTATTCATGTGATCTTTAAGACCCACACGCGTCAGAGCATCCTCTGCTTTTCTGCGTTTTTCCTCTTTAGAAACACCGCTTAGGGTCATCCCTAATTCTACATTGTCAATAATGCCTAAATGACTGATTAAATTATAGTTTTGGAATACGAATCCGATAGAATTGTTTCGGTAAGCATCCCAGTCACGATCCTTAAAGGTCCTCGTTGATTTGCCGTTAATAATCAAATCGCCGGAATCATAATTATCTAGTCCGCCGATGACGTTCAGCATTGTCGTTTTACCAGAACCGCTGGGACCGAGAATCGCGACAAATTCTTGTTCGCGGAAAGCGACTGAAATACCATCTAGTGCTTTAGTCGTTGTTTCACCGACTTTATAGTGTTTTTTGATATTTTTGATTTCTAACATGCTTGGTTCATCCCTTTGATGCAATTTTCTGTTTTCAGAATGATTCAAGCATAACACTTGATTGTGAACTGAATATGAATTATAGATTTTTTTTTGATAAAATGAGGAAAGATTAAGCTGAAAAGGAGTCTTGGCGTGCACTTTTTAAAAAAAGATAGACAGTTAAGCATAATTTTTATACTCAACAGCATGATAGAATACTAAAGTCTAGTAACCTAAATATTTTACATAAAGTTGATACCGCTGTTGAATATGATTCTTGCGTTATTTATTTTATTGTTTATAGGAGTTGCAATTCGTTATAATACTAATTGAAAAACACAATAGCATACTCCTAAATGAATGCAATAAATCAAATGCCAAAATATTAAGGAATGCGTTACAATCGAAAGGGTGGAACAATCATGAAAAAAATCTACTTAGGGGCACCGCTATTCAGCGAAATGGAAGCGGCGTACAACAAAATGCTGGCAAAAGAAATTAGAGCAAACTTCGATGTAGAAGTGTACAATCCGGTAGAAAATGAAGCGATAAATGATAAGTCTGGCTACGCGGACAGTATCATGATTGCTGAAGGAGATAATGCTCATCTAGAAGAGTCGGATGTATTGGTTGCCTTGCTGGATGGACCGATTGTTGATCCGGGATTAGCGGCAGAAATCGGCTATTTCTATTCCATGGATAAGCCGATTATCGGCCTGTACACAGATTCCAGACAAGGTAGTTATGGGAATCAGCAAAAGTTGAATGCGATTGACGAAATAGCTGAGTCACAGTTTTCTTATGTCAATTTGTATATTGTCGGATTGATCAAAAAGCGCGGAAAGATTGTGAGAACTGAAGAGGCTTTGATTCAGACTTTAAAAGAAGTGTTAGGATAAATGATGGGGAATAGGGAGAGCTGCTTAAAAGCAGAATCGGCTTTTACCTATTTATCCTTTTACAAATTTCAATTTGTTGGCAAAATTTATTAAAGAAATGTAAGAGATAAAGGTTACTTGGAAACAGTACGAACATCAAACTTACTATTTGACCTTTTTTGACCTTTGGAGTACAATATCCTTAGCTTCACAATTTCAACTATGTTACACTGAATAAAAGTGAAATCAAGGAGGACATTATTTATGAATTTAGTACCTACAGTTATTGAACAATCACCACGCGGTGAACGCGCGTATGATATTTATTCTCGCTTATTGAAAGACCGCATCATCATGCTTGGCGGACCGATCGATGATCAAGTTGCCAACTCTGTTATTGCGCAGTTATTGTTCTTGGATGCCCAAGACCCTGAAAAAGATATCTATCTTTACATCAACTCTCCAGGTGGATCTGTAACTGCCGGTCTGGCAATCTACGACACAATGAACTTTATCAAATCTGACGTTCAAACAATTGCAATCGGACTTGCGGCTTCAATGGGAAGCTTCTTACTGGCTGCAGGAGAAAAAGGCAAACGTTTTGCATTGCCGAATGCAGAAGTCATGATTCACCAACCACTTGGCGGCGCTCAAGGACAAGCGACTGAGATCGAAATCGCTGCTCGTCATATCTTGAGAACTCGCGAAAGATTAAACAATATTTTAGTTGAACGTACTGGACAACCACTTGAAGTCATTGAACGTGATACTGATCGTGATAACTTCATGATGGCAGAAGAAGCAAAAGAATACGGTTTAGTTGACGAAATCATGGATAGTTCAGCTGACTTGAATAAATAACCAAGAAAATAATTTTGTTCTAAAAGACAGGGTGTGCTGTAAAACGGCACCCTGTCTTTTTTACATAATAAACGCAATTTCTATACTATGACTAATGTTGATGAAATTTGTTATCATTCTTATAGACAATTTAAACATCCGACGCCAACCGTCTGACTGGTCAAGAGAATTTGATAGGGTTATAATAAAAGAAGCGAATAGATTAAAGAAAGGATGAAATAATGGACACTTCAAATATCAACGCATCCAAAGTAACAACCAATGGCGGAATACATCTTGGTGAGAAAAGTGCACCCGTTAAAGTCATTGAGTTCATTAATCTAAACTGTCCATTCTGCAAACAGTGGTGGGAAGAATCTGCAGCTGTACTTGACCCTTATGTAGCAGATGGAAAAGTAGAAAGAATCGTCAAGCTGTTCGACAAGGAAAAACCCGGCTTGAGAAAAGGGAACGTCATTCATCATTTATTAGACTATAATGATTCAGTAAAAACGAAGGAAGATATTGAATATTTCCTGGCCCAGCAACAGGAGTGGGGAAAACTAGAGGAATCAGCGGTCGCTGAATACGCCATGACGAAACGCTCTCTCACTGATCAAAATAACAAAACAGAAGCTGGAAGAATTATCACAGAAGCAAGCGAAGCAAATGTCACGCTTGTGCCGTCTGTATTCATTGGAGAGTTTATTTTCGATGAGCACATTACAAATGAAGAGTTGACAGAAATGATTGAAACAAAATTAGTAAGAGGCAATTAATAAAATTGAATAGGGGTGATTTGCGTCCCGCTAATTTGTCTGTATAGGTTGAAATTTGCCCAGCTTGTTGGTACACTATGTATGCAATCAAGAAACATCAACAAGATCGCGAGTTCAACTCACTTTCTTTTATATAAGTAGTAAAGAAAGCGAAGGTTACGCCTGCAGCACAGACGTTAGCACTTTTTTCGCTGCAAACTTTTGCACTTTCGGTCGAGAAGGATTTCTCAATAGAATCTGTGCATGAGTAGTCGAGGAGAGGTTAAAGTATGCTGTCAGTTATCGAAAAAGTAGCACCCGATACATTTCAAACACTGAAGAGACGCTATCATATACTGAAACAGATTCAGAAAATGGGGCCGATCGGAAGAAGGACACTTGCTGCCAGACTGGGATACACAGAACGAGTCTTGAGGAGTGAAGTGGACATCCTGAAACAACAAGGATTAGTCAAAACTTCTTCTATAGGGATGGAATGTACGTCTTCTGGTGTAGAAATTTATCGTCAGCTCGAACGAATCATGGGGCAGCACGTCAGATCGAAAGAGTTAGAAACTCGTCTGGCCAATGCACTGAAGATCAGTCATTGTATTATTGTCCCCGGAGACGCGGATGAAGATAAACAAATCGCACAGGACATGGGACTTGCTGCTGTTAAAGCATTGGATTTTCTTTTGCCGGCAGGTAAAAGCGTAGTTGCCGTCATGGGCGGAACGACTATGGGTGAAGTTGCAGATGCAATGGATGAAGGATTCGGTGCGCACAGAAAACTGTTATTTGTACCTGCTCGTGGAGGTTTAGGAGAATCAGTTGATATCCAAGCCAACATGATCGCAGAAAAAATGGCTCGAAAATCTGGCGGAAAAAGCCGGGCACTCTATGCACCTGAATATGTCAGATCTGATACGTATTCATTACTATCAGAAGAGCCGGAAATCAAAGAAACATTGCAATTAGTTGAAAATGCTTCGCTGATTTTGTACAGTATAGGCAGTGCTTTCGAAATGGCTGAAAGACGCGGTATGAACACTGAGACACTACAGTTGTTAAAAGAGAAAAACGCTGTTGCTGAAGCATTTGGCGAATTTGTCAACCCTGAAGGAGAGATTGTCTACAAGCTCTCTCGCATCGGTCTGCAATCAGGACAGATGGGTCGGATTCCAAATGTACTAGCGGTAGCCGGTGGTAAACACAAAGCAAAAGCAATCGAAGCATATGTAAAAACTGTCCCTCCGCACACATGGTTAGTGACGGATGAGGCAGCTGCTAATGAGATTTTAAATGGGGAACCCTTTAAAGGAAACCTTTTAAAATAGAAACGAAAATCTAAGGAGGAAACAAGAATGTCAAAGAAAGTAGCAATTAACGGGTTTGGACGTATTGGACGTTTGGCTCTTCGTCGAATCTTAGAATCAGATACAAATTTAGAGGTCGTAGCAATCAACGATTTAACAGATAACAATGATTTAGCTTATCTGCTAAAGTATGATACTGCTCAAGGGCGTTTCCCGCACGAAGTAGAAGTTAAAGAAAATGCAATCTATGTTGCAGGAAATGAAATCAAAGCATTCGCAGAAAAAGATGCTAGTCAATTACCATGGGGTGACTTGGGAATTGATATTGTCTTAGAATGTACTGGTTTCTATACTTCACGCGATAAATCTCAAGCACATCTCGATGCTGGTGCAAAAAGAGTATTGATCTCAGCACCTGCTAAAGGCGATCTTAAAACAATCGTATTCGGCGTTAACCACGAATCAGTTCAGCCTGAAGACCAAATCGTTTCAGCTGCTTCATGTACAACAAACTGCTTGTCTCCAATGATCAACGTTTTGAATAAAGAATTCGGACTAGATCACGGATTGATGAGTACAGTACATGCTTATACTTCAACTCAGTCATTACAAGACTCACCAGGCGGACGTAAAAGTCGTGCCGGAGCACAAAATGCAATTCCTGCTTCAACTGGAGCGGCTAAAGCAGTAGGGAAAGTTATCCCAGAAGTTGACGGAAAAGTCGACGGAACAGCTGTCCGCATCCCAACAGTTACAGGATCAATGGTTGAATTATACTCTGTATTGAATAAAAAAGTTTCTGTTGATGACATCAACTCAGCAATGAAAGAGTACTCTTCAGATGCATACTTGTACAATGAAGATGAAATTGTTTCTTCTGATATCATCGGAATTCCTGCTGGATCAATCTTCGATGCAACTCAAACAAAAATCATCGAAGGCGAATCAGGTCAGTTAGTTAAAACTGTAGCTTGGTACGATAATGAATATGGCTTCACAGGAAACATGGTAAGAACGTTAGACTTTATGGCTAACCTATAAAAATCAACACCTAACTTAATGTATTTAAGACTTAATTGACTCGCTTCAGTTAAGATTTAAAATAAAAAAATTTCAATTTTCTAAGGAGGAAATTGTATTATGTCAGTAAAAGTAGCTATTAACGGATTTGGACGTATTGGACGTCTTGCATTCCGTCGTATTAACGATGTTGAAGGGTTAGAAGTTGTTGCAGTAAACGACTTGACAGATCCAAATATGTTGGTTCACTTGCTTAAGTACGATACAACTCAAGGACTCTTCAATGGTGAAGTATCTGTCGGAGACGGCAAATTCACTGTAGACGGACGCGATGTTAAAGTATTGAGCGAACGTAATCCAGAAGATCTTCCATGGGGAGAACTAGGAGTAGATATCGTTCTTGAATGTACTGGATTCTTCACTACTCAAGAAAAAGCTGAATTACACTTGAAAGCTGGAGCTAAACGTGTAGTAGTTTCTGCACCTGCAACTGGCGACATTAAAACTGTAGTTTACAACACAAACCACGAAGTTTTAGATGGTTCTGAAACTGTAATCTCTGGTGCTTCTTGTACTACAAACTGCTTGGCTCCAATGGCTAAAGCATTAAACGATAAATTCGGTATCGAAGGTGGTCTAATGACTACAATTCACGCGTATACTGGAGACCAAATGACTCTTGATGGACCACACCCTAAAGGTGACTTCCGTCGTGCTCGTGCTGCAGCAGTAAACATCGTTCCTAACTCAACAGGTGCTGCTAAAGCGATTGGTGAAGTATTACCTGAACTTAAAGGTAAATTAGATGGAGCTGCTCAACGTGTACCAGTTCCTGCTGGATCATTAACTGAATTACAAGTTATTCTTTCTAAAGAAGTAACGGCTGAAGAAGTTAATGCAGCAATGAAAGAAGTTGCAAATGAGTCTTACGGTTACACTGAAGACCCAATCGTATCTTCTGATATCGTAGGTATGACTTACGGTTCATTATTCGATGCAACTCAAACAAAAGTTATTGATGCTGGAGACAAACAATTAGTTAAAACTGTTTCTTGGTATGATAACGAAATGTCATACACTGCTCAATTAGTTCGTACTCTTGAATACTTCGCTTCTTTATAAGAAGAAAAAATTCAAAGTATCTTAATTGATCAATAACCGAACAGAACAAGAATGAATAAGCGGGGGAGCTCTCACTCTATGCTGTGAACTAAAGTAAAGAACGCGTTTAACGATCAGAATCGTTTTAGCACGAACTCTTTGCGGTAGTTTGCCGTATGGAGTATCGCGCTTCCCTGCTTTTTTATTTGTGAACATAGCGTTCAGAATAAATCTCTTTTATTGACAGAATACTATTGCGTAAATGATGTTCTGAACGAGTCAATAACAGCATCATTATTATAAAAAGGAAAGGTAGAGTAACTATGCCTAAAAAAACTGTAAAAGATCTAGATCTTAAAGGTAAAAAAGTCTTAGTCCGTGCTGACTTTAACGTACCAATGAAAGATGGCAAGATTTCAAACGACAATCGTATTCAAGCAGCATTGCCTACAATCCAATATGTACTTGAACAAGGCGGAAAAGCGATCGTATTTTCTCACCTTGGCCGTGTTAAAACGGAAGAAGACAAAGCTGGATTGTCACTAGCACCAGTTGCTGAGCGTCTAGGCGAATTACTAAACAAAGACGTAAAATTCATTCCAGAAACACGCGGAGAAGAATTAGAATCTGCAGTGGACAGTCTTTCTGAAGGTGATGTGTTGATGTTTGAAAACACTCGTTTCGAAGATGTTGATGGTAAAAAAGAAAGCAAAAACGATCCTGAATTAGGTAAATACTGGGCTTCTTTAGGCGATGTATTCGTAAATGATGCATTCGGTACAGCTCACCGTGCTCACGCTTCTAACGTTGGTATTGCTTCAAACGTAGAATCAGCAGCTGGTTTCTTGGTAGAAAAAGAAATCAACTTTATCGGCGGAGCAGTAGATGAGCCTAAACGTCCTTTCGTAGCGATCTTAGGCGGAGCGAAAGTATCTGACAAAATTGGCGTTATCGAGAACTTATTGTCTAAAGCAGACAAAGTCCTGATCGGCGGTGGAATGACTTATACTTTCTATAAAGCACTCGGTAAAGGCATCGGAAGCTCTCTTCTTGAAGAAGACAAAGTTTCATTAGCGAAAGAATTATTAGATAAAGCAGGAGACAAATTGGTATTGCCAGTTGACTCTGTTGTAGCTTCTGAATTCTCAAATGATGTTGAAACTGAAACTGTAGAAGGCGACGTTCCAGAAGGTAAAATGGGATTAGATATTGGACCTAAAACGGTTGAACTATTCTCTAAAGAACTTGAAGGCGCAAAAACAGTCGTATGGAATGGCCCAATGGGTGTATTTGAAATGTCTAACTTCGCTAAAGGAACCAGCGCTGTCTGTGAAGTCCTTGCAAACCTTGATGATGCAACAACGATCATCGGCGGCGGCGACTCAGCAACTGCAGCTCAACAATTAGGATTCGAAGATGACTTCAGCCATATCTCAACAGGTGGCGGAGCTTCTCTAGAATATCTTGAAGGTAAAGAATTACCTGGAATCGCTGCTATCTCAGATAAATAATTCAATATAACTCTATTAAAGGGTTTTGGTTGAACCATTTATTGAAGGTTGTAAAATGAACGTAGGGCAGACGCGGAAGCTCAGTCTTCCGCGATCCGCCATCTATTAAACTATCTGAAAGAAGGAATAGAATATGCGTAAACCTATTATTGCCGGTAACTGGAAAATGAACAAAACTGCAGCTGAAGCTGCTTCTTTCATTGAAGAAGTTAAAAATAATGTCCCTTCTTCTGATAAAGTGGACGCTGTCATCGGCGCTCCCAACTTGTTTACTCAAGGACTACTAGATATGACAGCTGATTCTGATCTTAAAATCGCTGCTCAAAACTGCTACTTTGAAGACAATGGTGCATTCACTGGTGAAACATCTCCAGCTGCATTAGCAGACCTTGGAACTCAGTATGTTATCATCGGACACTCTGAACGTCGCGAATACTTCGGCGAAACAGATGAAGATGTAAACAAAAAAGCACACGCAATCTTCAACCACGGAATGGTTCCGATCATCTGTGTTGGTGAAACATTAGAACAAAAAGAAGCTGGCGAAACAAATGATCACGTTGCTGGCCAAGTAACAAAAGCACTAGAAGGGCTTTCTGACGAGCAAGTCAAAAATTCTGTTATTGCTTATGAGCCAATCTGGGCAATCGGAACAGGTAAAACAGCGACTTCTGAAGAAGCAAACGATACAATCAAAGTCGTTCGTCAAACAGTTGAAAAACTTTACAGCAATGAAGTTTCTGAAGCTGTTCGTATTCAATACGGCGGTTCTGTAAAACCAGCAAATATTGCTGAATTGATGGAGCAATCAGACATCGACGGCGCATTAGTTGGAGGAGCAAGTTTAGAAGCAGATTCATTCTTAAAACTATTGGAGGCGGCTAAGTAATATGAGTAAAGCACCTGTAGCGATCATTATCCTAGACGGATTCGGATGGCGTGAAGAAGAATACGGGAATGCTGTGGCACAAGCTAAAAAACCAAACTTTGACCGTTACTGGGAGACGTATCCCCACGCAACGATGAAAGCTTCTGGACTAGCTGTTGGACTCCCTGAAGGCCAAATGGGAAATTCAGAAGTTGGACACACAAATATTGGTGCTGGGCGTATTGTGTATCAAAGCATTACTCGTATTGATAAAGCAATTGAAGACGGCGACTTTAAAACGAATGAAGCTTTAAATGGTGCGATCGATCATGTTAAAGAGAACGATTCAGCACTGCACTTCTTCGGATTGATTTCTGACGGTGGTGTACACAGTCACTCACGCCACTTAACGGCATTGTTAAAAGATGCTAAAGAAAAAGGCGTCAGTAAAGTATATGTTCATGCATTTACAGACGGACGAGATGTTGCCCCTAATTCAGGCGCAGGTTTCTTGGAAGATCTTCAAAACGTCATTGCTGAAGAAGGTGTTGGAGAAATTGCAACAGTTTCAGGACGTTTTTACGCGATGGACCGCGATAATCGCTGGCCGCGTGTTCAAAAAGCATATGATGCGATCTTTAACGGTGAAGGCGTAAAAGCAGCAGACCCAGTACAAGCTGTTAAAGACAGTTATGCTGAGGACGTTATGGATGAATTTATCGTACCTGTTGTCATCGAAAAAGATGGTAAACCTGTTGCGACCGTTCAGGATAACGACGCAATTGTATTCTTTAACTTCCGTCCTGACCGTGCGAGCCAATTATCTCGTGCAGTAACAGAACCGGATTTTGAAGAATTCGACCGCAAAAATGCACCATCTAACTTGAAATTTGTAACAATGACACAATATACTGCTGATATGAAAGCAGATGTTATGTTCCCGCCGGTTCACATGAAAAATGTGATCGGTGAAGTCTTAGCAAACAATGGTTTATCTCAACTGCGTATTGCAGAAACTGAGAAATATCCGCACGTTACATTCTTCATGAATGGCGGAACCAATGATGAATTCCCAGGTGAAAATCGTATTCTGATTCCATCTCCGAAAGTAGAAACATATGATCTTAAGCCTGAGATGAGTGCTTATGAAGTAACGGATGCTTTAGTTGAAGACATCCAAAACGACAAGCATGATGCTATCATCTTAAACTTTGCGAACCCGGATATGGTCGGACACTCTGGTATGCTGGAACCAACGATCAAAGCAATTGAAGCGGTAGATGAAAATCTTGGCCGTGTAGTTGACTTGATCATTGAAAAAGGCGGATCTGCCATTATCTTTGCTGACCACGGAAACGCAGATACTGAGTTGACACCAGAAGGTAACCCGCACACTGCACACACAACTGTCCCTGTACCAGTCATCGTAACGAAACAAGGGTTGACTTTGCGTACAGACGGTAAACTTGCAGATGTTTCTCCTACAATGCTAGATCTATTAGGAGTCGACAAACCAGAAGAAATGACTGGAGAAAGTTTAATCATTAAAGATTAAGCACATCACAATCATTTTATAACTAATTTTGTATTTAACCACTTAAAAAGTGTGTAAATAAAAAACAATATTAAAGGAGATCAATATACATGCCATATATTACAGACGTATTAGCACGCGAAGTTTTAGACTCACGTGGTAACCCAACAATCGAAGTAGAAGTATTTACTGAATCAGGAGCTTTTGGCCGCGGAATGGTACCTTCAGGTGCTTCAACTGGTGAACACGAAGCCGTTGAATTACGTGATGGAGACAAAGACCGTTACCTTGGTAAAGGTGTAACTAAAGCTGTTGACAACGTAAACGACACGATTGCTGACGCAATCATCGGTATGGACGTTCGCAACCAAATGGGTGTCGACAAAGCGTTGATCGAATTAGACGGAACTCCAAACAAAGGTAAATTGGGAGCAAACGCGATTCTTGGTGTATCTATCGCTGTTGCACGCGCTGCTGCAGACTACCTTGACATCCCTCTTTACAGATATCTTGGAGGAACAAACACTAAAGTATTACCAACTCCAATGATGAATATCGTAAACGGTGGATCTCACTCTGACGCACCGATCGCGTTCCAAGAATTCATGATCTTACCAGTTGGAGCTCCAACATTCAAAGAAGCACTACGTTGGGGAGCAGAAATTTTCCACGCGCTTAAAGCAATCCTTAAAGACCGCGGCCTAGAAACTTCTGTTGGGGATGAAGGTGGATTTGCACCTCGTTTCAACGGAACTGAAGACGGAGTAGAAACAATTCTTGAAGCAATCAAAAAAGTTGGTCTTGAGCCAGGTAAAGATGTATACCTTGGATTTGACTGTGCTGCTTCTGAATTCTACGAAGACGGCGTATACAACTACGCTAAATTCGAAGGTGAAAACGGCGTTAAACGTTCTGCTGAAGAACAAGTTGATTACCTTGAAGAATTAGTAAACAAATATCCAATCCTTTCAATCGAAGATGGAATGGACGAAAATGACTGGGATGGTTTCAAACTATTAACTGAGCGCCTAGGCGACAAAGTTCAATTAGTTGGGGACGACCTGTTCGTAACAAATACTGAAATTCTTAAACGTGGTATTGACAACAACATCTCTAACTCAATCCTAATCAAAGTTAACCAAATCGGTACATTGACTGAAACATTCAACGCTATCGAAATGGCTAAAAAAGCTGGTTACACTGCAGTTGTATCTCACCGTTCAGGTGAAACAGAAGATTCTACAATTTCTGATATCGCTGTTGCAACTAATGCTGGTCAAATCAAAACTGGTTCATTAAGCCGTACTGACCGTATCGCTAAATACAACCAATTACTAAGAATCGAAGACCAATTAGGCGAACTAGCAACTTACGAAGGTCTAGAAGCATTCTACAACCTTAAAAACAAATAATTGAAATCTAAATAAGTCAGACAAAGTTTATTCCGAATAGAATAAATGATGATCTGTTAAAAACCCTCCTGCTGAATTTCAGCGGGAGGGTTTTGTTTTGAAATTAGCTCTATTATTCAAATTGGTTCGTTAAAATAAAAAGTCTTTAGACGAGTAACGTACATCAGTGCATCAGGTGAAATAGACTTTGAAAAATATACCACTGTATTAATGATGATATTTTTAGCAGAGGCTTCTGTTAAATGAATCTTTCAAATATATTGATTACTTAAACAAAAAGTGAATTTATGTTAGGACGGCAGAGTTCTCAAACTAAATAAAAAATCAATGTGCATGTTTCTGCAAGTCTTTCTCATCAGTGACCAATTCGATTGTAGAGTGGGTTACGTTAAGATCATCTAGTAAGTGCCTTACATCTTTTTTGATGCGACTGCCTTCCGAAATCGTTTCTTTTGGAACAAGCAAAGTAACAGAAAAAGCATTGGCTTCTCCATCCAGAGACCAGATATGAAAATGAGAGAAGTCCTTAACGCCGTTTATGGCAAGGATATTTTGTTCCAGTGAGTTGATATCGACGCCTTCTGGAACACGCTCTAGAAAAACCATTAATGTATTATAAAATTTTGGCAAAGCTTGAATCAGAATATATAATGCTATGAGCAAAGAAAAGATCGGATCTAAAATATAAAAATCTGTAAATCTAATAACTATACTGACGATTAAGATGCCGACCCAACCTAAAACATCTTCCAGCATGTGCAGATTCAGAAAATTTTCATTTTTAGAGCTTCCTTTATGCATCAGCCACGCGGCATAGCCATTAACACCAATTGCAATAAAAGAAAACCAGAACATCCCAGTAGTGTTGACAGGTTGTGGGTTGAACAGAATCGGAATACTCCTATAAATGACTGCAGCAGAACCGATAAGTAAAACAACAGCAGTAATGAGTGCTCCAATCAAGGAGAATCGCTGATAACCAAAGCTGAATTTATCGTTGCTTTCTTTAGTAGAAAATTTCTGAAAGAACCAGGACAACCCTACTGAAATGGAATCACCTAAATCATGAACGGCATCAGATATAATGGCTGCACTATTGAGGAAAGTACCAAAAACAAATTCTAAAAGTGAAAAGATAAGATTTAAAAAAAAGACCAGCCGAATATTCTTGATGCTTTGATTTTGGTGTTCATGTTTATGAGTCATTTGTTATTTCCTCCCAGATTATTTAAATAAAGTAAAACGAAATTTTAAAGATATGTTTTATTTGATATTCCAGTTTATATATATGAAAAATCATTCATATGTGTATTGTAGCATGATGTTCTGCTATGAACAAGTTGCAAGGCCTCACTGAGTACCGTTCGCTTTCATTGACTTTACATCTAGAATTGATATACTTTATTCTGACTATAGTAAATAAGCAGTAGTAAAAAAATACTTAGAAGCGTTAGGGGTGATTTCCATTTTAGAAACATTCAGTTCATTTCATCCTGTTTTACAAGCGTTACTTGCCGGACTATTTACCTGGAGCTGTACAATATTCGGATCAGCTTTTGTGTTCCTCTTTAAAACGATCAATCGTAAGTTCTTAGATATAATGAACGGCTTTGCAGCAGGTGTTATGATTGCTGCTTCATTCTGGTCATTATTGGCGCCTGCGATTTCAAATGCAGAGAGCAGTGGATATGGTGTCTGGTCTTGGGTACCGGCAGCAATCGGATTCTTAGTAGGAGGTTTCTTCTTGAGACTTATCGATGTGGTTATTCCCCATCTGCATCTCAATGAACCAGAAGAAAATAGAGAAGGTCCTAAGACGAAGGTATCTAAAAATATGCTGCTGTTTTTAGCTATTACAATTCATAATATTCCAGAAGGATTGTCCGTTGGGGTTGCCTTTGGTGCAGTAACTGCTGGAATCGCAAATGGAGACGCCTTTTTAAGTGCTGTAGGACTGGCTTTAGGGATCGGTATTCAAAATATTCCTGAAGGATCGGCTTTATCTATGCCTATCCGAGCAGCCGACAGCAGTCGATGGAGAGCTTTTAACTACGGACAGCTGTCAGCTATCGTTGAGCCAATTGCCGCAGTAATTGGTGCTGCAGCAGTCATTATGATGGCAGCGATTCTGCCGTATGCTTTAGCATTCGCGGCTGGAGCAATGATTTTCGTAGTAGTTGAAGAACTGATTCCTGAATCTCAGACGAACGGAAATAAAGATAGTGCCACACTTGCTCTGATGGGCGGATTCGTCATCATGATGATTTTAGATGTAGCACTTGGATAACCTAGAATATTAAAATCAATCTATTAGAGAATCTCTTGGCTATTAAAGAGATTCTCTTTTTTTGATGCGCTCCGTGTAAAGTTCTAGACTCCCCCAAACCCGTAGAGTATTAGAATACACTGACATGAATCTCT
>OMJG01000833.1_pt1 | contig 20753 bp, 20 predicted proteins | sample 1646431 | NCBI WGS metagenome assembly OMJG01 (sample SAMN03771674, study PRJEB25209) | food metagenome | isolation source: Cotija cheese | place: Mexico:Jalisco,Michoacan | collected 2011-12-12
TCATTTAGTATTGCCATTCCGATTGAAACAAATCACACCTTGCATTAAGCTAAAGCTTGAGGCTGAGACAGAATTGTTCAGCCTCAAATAAAAAGACCAGTAAATCCGGAAGTTATTTTTCACACTTTTGGACTTACTGGTCTTTTTTGTACCTAATTTTGTTTCAGCCTCTTCTTTTTACGACAATGTTCGCACAAAGCTCCAATTTTCTAAAGGTTGCCGGTTCAAAAGGTGAATTTTGTGCGAAAACTGCTGAAATTTATTTTTACGATAGAACGCACAATTTTGCTTTGTATTGGTAATTAAAAACAATTGTTTGCCTTGTTGGCGCTTGATTTCTGGCACGATGAATTCTTCCATAAAGCGGGAGCCGACTCGCTTCCCTTGCATCGTTTCACTCACAGCTAACATCTCTAAATACCACGAATGATTCGAGAAACGGTGTTGACAATCTTGCTTAGCAAGCGACAAAAACTGAAGGAGCTTAGCTATATTCCGACTCCAAGAACTCGTCACCAAGCTTAACGCCCCCGCTTTAATAGAGCACCCAACCAGCTTGTGGGTTGAAAATGTAGCGACTTTACGAGTGCAGCCGCGACAATCTTTCCTTCCACCACTGCCACATAGCAAAGTTTTTGTTGAATATATGGCGTAATTTCCACCCGATGCATCTTATGTAGAAACGAAAAGTACTGCTTTCGTGACTGAAATTTCTCCTGAAAAGCAATGGCATATACTGGGTAATCGATAAATGATTTTGAAATCAATGGTAAAATTTCTGGTAAATCATCCATCGTGGCATAACGATAATTCATCGAATTCCTCCTATTGTTTGTTCTATTTGATAAATCAAATTATAATAAACTTATCAAAAATCACACGCGGCAATATCAACTATTTTGTCCATAAATGGACACTTATACAGAAATTGTCCAAAAATAGGAGCATGCTCATGGATCGTAGAGTAAAAAAAAACCCGCTATGCCATTCAACAAGTCGTATTAGATAAACTATCAAAAAAAGAACTCAGCAAAATTACCGTGACCGAAGTCATTCAAGCGGCGGATTGTAGCCGTAGCACATTTTATTTGCAGTTTAAAGATGTATTTGATGTGTATGAACAGCTTGGCGATGAACTCATCAGTGATGTCGTTCGCTTACTAGAAGAATCCTATCAAGAGATTCAGGAGGTAGACTTTACGGCTCTCTCACAACAAATCGTTACCTTTGCCGCAGAGAAACGCGACTTGGTTAAACTGTTTTTTGGCGAACAAGCAGATGGCACTATGGTCAACAAACTTGGTAAGGCTATCTTTGAAGAAGTCGCCCACGAAGAACAATTAGCAAGCAATGACCTATATAGTGTTGCCGAAATTACCTTTATCGTAGCTGGCATTATCCATGTCTTGTCTCGGTGGTTAACTTTTGATGAAACCACTTGGCACCAAGAAACTATGATGACTGACCTGACGAGAATTTTGGAGAAGTTTTGATGCCTTGCATTAGCTAAAATAAATATGCACATAATAATAGCTTTCTCATAGATGAATGATCCCATCAGAATTAAGCTTTTTTCAATTTCAATTACTCCGTAACTTTTCACTCATTTGCATTTTTAAAAAGATACATTTCGTACTGATTTAATTTGAGGTCATTTTCCATGATTTTTCCAATTAGTAAATCATGCCAACCAATAGATTTTTTAGGAATACTCTCAGCAACTTCTAACTTGGTACCAAGACAGACACTTAATTTATCAACATCCACTGCCTGATCCTAAATTGTTACCAACGAATCCATATCTCATTGTGTACCAACATAATGCACTTGTCCTTTGCCATAAGTGTTTTTGGTTGCTACCGGTTGGCTGGATAGAAATTAGAAGTATAATCACCCAAGCTTTCGCAGTTTCTAAATAAATGGTATCAACCAATAATGTAGATTCGGCTCCAAGGCATCAATTTCTTCCATCCAGTTGCCTGCTATTTTTCGGAATGGTCCAGGATTGCCGCCTTTCCGAATGGTCTATGATACCGCTCATATAGTCGTGACAAACCGCTTGTATTAAAACTGCTCGATGGCTTCATACCCCCTAACAAACCGGTGCGACCATCTCGATAACGATATTTCGTTCATAGAAGTAGCGATAATATTGATGGATTTGATCCACATAATACAAATCCTGATTCGGCCCACTTGTGTATTCCACTGCCCAGTACGTATCCCAATCAAACACGAGACCTACTTTTGCCATATTTTTTGCCAAAAATTTCTGATAACTCCTTCTTGTTGGTAAACCATTACAAAGTACCACAACAAATAGCCATCATTTCCTTTGATAGCACCGAATTTAATGAATTAGCACAGCCCAAAATTACCAGTGTCGCAACCGACTTAGAATTCATGGCCGATTCTGCATTAAAGCTTATGGAAAATCGCATTCAATTTCCAAGTAAACCCTATACACAAATAGCCATTCAACCAATGCTCATGATACGACAGTCAACTTAGAAACTAAAGCTTGAATGTTTTTCATTTAATATTTTAGCCAACTATATGAATCCGTTTGTATTCATCTTATAGCGATACTTTCTTGTGTGAATACAAAAATGACAGCCATTCTTGGTTACTGACATCATAGTATCAAAATCTCCAATATTGCTACAGTTATATCTAAAAAATCAAACATTCCTAAATCAATCGTAATACTTAGGAATGTTTGATATATAAGTACTATTCTATTGCATAGTTATCTTTTTTATATCTTCTGCTAACTGTTTTTTACTCTCCAACTCTAGATACATTGTTTATCCAAATCAGCATCTTATTCACTCAAAATACGAATAGGATTTATCTTAATCATTTTATTAAAAGCTGTTTCACTAATTACTTTTAACAATTCTTCTTTCAAACTTGTTAAAATATAGGTAAGACCTGGAGTCCCTCCATAAGTAGGTAAATATTTTTTTCGTCCCATGTCACCTGAGAGACAAATCTGATTCTCGTAACCAGCATCAACTAATCTTTTGATTAATTGTACTCGATCTGCATCATGATTCCTCAACTCTCGGCCAATATGATCTATACAAATACTTGCACCTGTTTCACATATTTGAGCTAAATAATGAAAATCCTTAGTTAAATCTACATGACTCAAACAAATATTACTTGCATTTGCACCGTTCTTTGTTAAATAATCAATTTGCTCCAATCCCATCGTCCCATCATCACAATGTGTAATAATAGGAATCCCTGTTTCTTTTTGTACTTGACCGGCTATCGCTAAAATTCTTTGTTCAGCCAATGTAACCTCATTTTTACTCGTACCTACTTTCATTGCTCCTGGCAGAAGGCTTTGTGAAGTAACTCCACGGGTTATTTCAGAATAAAGCAACTCAAAAACCTCATTATCATTGAGTGTAGTCAACCATTTTGGCTGAAATTCCTCTTTATGAAATCCCGTAACAAATAATACATTCACTCCGGTAGCTTCAGATATCATTTTCAAAGCTAACGGATTTCGTCCATAATTAATTGGTGTCAAATCAACGATAGTTTTTCCACCAGCTTGTTTAAAAGCCATAACTTCCGCAATACTATGATAAATATCATCCAATGTATAATCTTCATACTTTCTTAACTCATTAGGAATGACATATAAATGTTCATGAATAAATGTTGTACCCAAAGACTCAGCTTCGATTGGACCTGTAACCGTATTGATCATCCACTCATCTCCTACCATTCAGCGATTGTACCATCATAATTTTTCCACTTAGGATTGGTCCAAACTAAACCTTCTTGTGCAATTTCTTTCACTCGATCTTCGTCCATTTCTAACCCTAAACCTGGTTTTGTCGGAAGATCTACGAAGCCATCTTTGTATTGGAAAATCTCCTTATTCTTCACAAAATCTAATAAATCAAACCCTTTATTGTAATGAATACCTAAGCTTTGTTCTTGAATAAACACATTTGGTGTACAGGAATCAACTTGTAATGTAGCAGCTAAAGCAATCGGACCATAGGGAGCATGGGGTGCAACTGCTATATCATAAGCTTCAGCCATCGCAGCAATTTTTCTTGTTTCTAAAATCCCTCCACATAAAGCTACATCTGGTTGAATGATATCAATTGCACCTTGTTGAAGAATTGATTTGAATTGCCACCTTGTATACAAACGTTCACCAGTTGCTAATGGTACGGCAACTGCATTTGCTACTTCACTGAAATGTTCTTCATTCTCCGGCAAAACCACTTCTTCTAAGAACATTGGATGGTAGGGTTCTAGCGCTTTTGCTAAAACCTTTGCCATTGGTTTGTGAACACGACCATGAAAATCAACACCAATGCCCAACGCATCTCCAAAACGTTCTCTAATTGAAGCAACACGTTCCACTACTTCTGCTACTTTTTCATAAGAATCAATGTAGTGTAATTCTTCTGTCGCGTTCATTTTCACAGCAGTAAAGCCACGATCTACTCGATCTTGTGCCTGTTCTACCACTTCAGAAGGGCGATCGCCACCAATCCAAGAGTACACTTTGATTTTATCACGGGCTGCCCCACCTAGTAGTTCATAAACTGGTACATTTAATGCCTTCCCTTTAATATCCCATAAAGCCATTTCAAGTCCAGAAACAATCGTTCCATTAATAGGACCACCTCGGAAAAATGAACGGTGCATTTCTTGAAAAAGACGTTCAATTGCAAATGGATTTTGACCAAGTAAGAAACGATTTCCTATTTCATAAGCTCCTGCAACAACTGTTTCAGTCTTAGTTCCAGAAATCATTTCACCCCAGCCTTCAATACCTTCATCTGTAGATATTTTGACAAAAATCCATCTTGGTTTTACTTTATAGACTGTAATTTTTGAAATTTTCACTGTATGCCCTCCTGAATATTAGAAAATATTTGAAATAAACTCAGCAATCTTCATTAAAATGAAACCAATAATGTGTGTACCTGCATCTTCGGTAGATATTTGTGTCATTCCTGCTGGTAATTGGAATCCTCCAGCTAATGCTAATTGTGTGTGTATTCCTGCCAAATTAGTAGCTATTAGGAGCACACAAGCAGTTATAATTGTAGTTGAAAGAATTCCTCTAATAATATTTCCTTTTGAAAAAGCAACTGGCCATGCAGATAACCACATTGCTTGATAAGCAATATCTGAAATAGGTAAAAGTTTGTTTCCTGGTAAAATAGCAGCCAACACTAAGGTAATCGGAACCATGATAATACCCGTAGCAATGGCACTTGAATTAGCAACTGTCAACGCAGCATCCACACCCATTGTAAAATTGTTTCCTGGAAATTTTACATTCAAGAATTTCTTAACAGAATTAGCAAAGGGTAATAATCCTTCCATTAAAATTTGCATCATTTTAGGTGTTAGAACCATTGTTGCAGAAGTACTCATTCCCACTATCAATACCTTATCAACAGGTTCTTTTGCTAATAAGCCAATAACCAAGCCGATGACAAATCCCATAAACATAGGTTCACCAACAAATCCAAAACGTTCTTGAATCTTTTCAGGACGAGCATCTACCTTTTTTAGACCCGGAATGTGATCCCATAATTTATTAAGCAACCAGGCTAAAGGAGCCCAACCAACTGAATTAGCTGTTGGAAAATTAACCCCTTCTAATTCAAAGTAATCTTCTACTAATGGTGTTGTCCAGTCAGCAAGTTTGAAACTAATAATGGCGTCAATAGCTCCAAAAATCACAGCCAATATAATATTTTTATCCGTTGCATAATAAACTAAAGCAGCCACAAAAATATAGTGGTTATAACTCCAAAAATCAACCATTACTGTATTTGTCTGTCTAAAAATTAACATCAGAACATTAATTCCTAAAATAATAAAGACCATTACTGCTGCAAGAGGAAACGACCAAGTGGCTGCTGCACGAGCTGGCCAACCAACATCCATGATACTTGTTTGAATTCCCCAGTTTTTAACCATTAACTGCACAGAGGGCCCTACTTGTGAAATAAACCAATTAATAATGATATTTACACCAGCAAAACCAATACCCACAGTTAATGCTGATTTCAATAATGTGTTCAACTTAATTCTAAAAAATAATCCTAAAATCAAGATAATGATAGGCATCATAATCATCGGACCCAAACTTGAGATCCAGTTTAATGCATCAATGACAATATTCATTTTTCACCCTCCTAGTCAAGCTCTTTCAATGCTTCTAACACCAAAGATTCAGATTTTTCTTCATTCACTCCAGTAACAAATGGTGTTCCAGGTATAACTTTAATTCCTTTGGTTACATTTTCTTGCAGTTTTCCTGTAGGAACGATAAAGTCAACTTGATTTGATTCTAAAGCACCTGCAACTTCTGAAAATTTTAGTTGCAAAATTCGAGGTTCTGGTAATCCATTTGTTTTTGCTATTTCCCGAATTTTATTAGCTGCCATTGTAGATGTAATCATTGATGATGCACATGCGACGATAATTGTTTTTTTACTCATTGTATTTCCCTCCAATTTATTGATTAAATGCAGTTAAAACTTCTGTTTTACTCTTTGCTTCCATAATTGCTTGTAAAAAATCCTGATTGGTAACTTTACTCATCAACTCCTTCAATAATTGCGGTTGCTTATCGGGACTATCGAATAAAAGATGAATAATAACATTCACTGAAACCATTTCTTCGGGATCATCCATTCGCTGAAAATGCAAACTATCTTTAAGAACGGATACTAAAATAGCGGTAACATTTGATAACTGATAATCTGTATGTGGAATTGCGATTGAGCGTTCCCCAATATATAGCCCCGTTGGATAAGTTGTTTCTCTCTTAGTGATTGACTCGAGATATCCCTCCTTTACCATGTTTTCCGTCATCAGTTTTTCTGTAATCTTTTGAAAGTATTCTTCTTGATTTGAAAAACTTTGATTTAAAAAAATATATTTTTCTTCTAATTTAATAAGACTCATCTTCTTCACTTCCTGCTTCAGCTAGTTTATCTAAATATGATTGAATTGATTTTCGAATAGCTTGCCCATTGCGGTTTTGTATATCAGCTTTTTGAAACATGCTTGATCCTACCCCAAAGTACACAACTCCTGCTTTTTTAAAAGCCGCAATATTATCAATCGTCACTCCTCCAACTGCCATTAAAGGCCGTATACCAAAAGGACCGGCCAGTTGTTTAAAGTAGGTTGGCCCTACAGTGACTGCTGGAAAAACCTTTACAATATCGGCACCTTCATCAAACATAACTTGAATTTCCGATGGCGTAAAAGCTGATGGCACAGTTACCACCCCACGTTCTTTAGCCAACGAAAAAATTGGTGTTGAAAATTTTTTTGGTCCTAATAAAAATTTCGCACCACCAGCAATTGCTTGATCTGCTTGTGAAAATGTTAAAACTGTCCCTGCACCAATCAATAATTGTTGCCCAAATTTTTTGTTTCCTTCTGTGATGATACGTGCAAAGTCATCATTATTGGTTGTTACTTCAATTCCTACTGAAGTGTTCATCGCAGCCAATTCTTCCATGACAAACATCGCCTCTTCAAAACTATACCCTCTTAAAATGATGGTTAACTCAGGATAATCTGTTATTGACATGTCGCTTCCTCCTTAAAAAAATCTTTTATTTTTTCTCTCACTTCATCTTCCGTCGTGCATAGGAGTATTTCTTGTTGATATTCTTCATCCTTGGAAAGCTGGAGTAATTGATTAATCGCAAGTAGATAATTTTCCTTCTTTCTAATTGCAAAAGGGGAAATAAAATGAATTGGCCTATTTCCAGGGAAAATAATTGGATTGATTGAGATAAGCAAGGAGCAACCACCTTTGATGACCCCATTTTCTGGCGATGAATGGGGAATAGCAATACGATTATTAAGAAAATAATAGGCTTCTTCATCTGCCATTTGATTCATTAAAATGTCCTGGTAGTTCTTCTCGATGACTTGTTGCTCTAATAGCGGTTGACAAGCCAATTCCATCGCATTTTTCCACGTAAGATTCCCCTCAGTTACAAGGATAATTCCCCTAGAAACAAGCAATTCCAAAAAGGATATTTTCGATTCCTGTTTACTTTGACGATCCAAATTTATAAGCGAATTGGCATAACTAATTAAAAATTTCTCAATATCATTTTGTAGACTTCCTTCGTCTTGCACAGCGGAGTAACGCCTAATAATTTCTGTAAGATTTCTAGTCTCTCTACTGATGTTATTTGTAGAAAAGTCAATGAGCACACGATTCCTCAAACGAGTCTTTTCTTCTTCATTCATGATTGGTTGAATAATATATAGTGGTATTTCACTGGCTAAGGGCTGATTACTAAAAATCAAATCTATGTTTTCAACAAACTTATCCATTTCTCTGACTGAAGAACTGGCAACAAACTGAATATCTGGAAAAATTTCTTTCAAAGTTTTCGTCATCACATTAGCCATAATCAATCCATTACTACATACGACAATCGCTTTTTTCCTGACCTGTGTTTCAATAACGGAAGAATTTAGTAGCTCCGAACAAAAATAAACAGAAATTAAATACAATTCAGTTTCAGGTATCTCCTTATGCAAAAATGTTTCCAAAGGTGCAATGGATTCTTTAACAAAATTAAGCACTGCACTGACTTCATGATTTTCCTTAACAATCTCAACAACATCATCCATTTCAAATGGTAAATCATAACGAATTCGATAGATTGCTGGTCGTAAATGATTCATCAATCGATTGGTCAACTCTTCTTTGTTACTAATCCGAATAGCTGATTTACTTTGAAATAAGGTAATCATCTCCATAATAACTCGATAAATCTTAGAATCTACCATCTCAAACTTATTTGAAATAGTATTAAACGATAAGAATAAAAGCGTCAACCATTCATAATCTATGGCTGTCTCAGCGTGTTGATAATGCTGATCAATATAGTTTCTAATCATCTGAAACTCATCTAATTCTTGCAAATCATAGCTAAAGTTCGGATGCGCTTTCGTTCTTCTTTTAAAACTAGCAAGTGATAAGCCAATCAAGTAATAAAGTTTTGTTAGCGAATTATCCGAAAATTTCAATTTAAATGTTTGTTCGTAAGCATGAATAAAAGCGAAAACAAAAATTTTATCCTCAAAAAAGAGGGACTCAAAACGGTTAATTGTTGCATGCTTTTCAAATAAATAATTGAAAACTTCTAAGAGCAATGTATGAAGCTTTGCCATGCTTGATTCAATCATATAGCCATTTTGGGGATCGAATATCAAAGTGTAGTCTGGTGTCAACTCTTTTTTTATTTTAGAAAAGTCGTTTCTAACCGTATTTTTACTGATGCCAATAAACGCCATTATTTCTTGGGTTGTCACTTTTTTGGGGTTGGCTAGAATAAATAACAGTTCCGAATATCTTCTTATCTCACTATAAGCCAAATCATCGTTTATATATTCAGGAATCGTACCTTCTTTAAAAACTATTGCTTGATTCATGTATATCAAAAGTTTTTGAAGATCATTGGCTTCATATAACCACTCCCCTGAGTTACTTCGCTTTATCAGACTCAATCCATGAAGGGATAATTCATCATTAATTTTTTTTATAGAGTAAGTTATCTGCCTAGTCGAAAAATGTACTAATGATTTCAATTGTTGAGAGTTTGTCACATGTGATCGTACAATGGTTTCTAACAGTTTTAAATCTTTTGTATTCACATTCATCTACCTCCCTGAGTTAAATATAACCGCTTACAGTATTAATTGGAATATCCAAAATTTGTCAAACTTTGGCTTAAATCAGACAAATGACAGGCACTTCTTTAATTTTTTATCTTATGCACCATCAGAATGGTGCGGAGTACCAACCAGATTATTAGGCACACGTGTGTACTTTTATTCTGACATAAACATCTTGTTGGATGCGGCTAGCTAAGCCGACAATGCCCTTCCGTAAATCCGTTTTCCCACATACAATGTAGATATGCTTGGTGTGAAAAAAATCATAAAGCATCAGTAAACAGCTCTTTCAGGACCGCTTGCAGAATATAGTTGTTAATACTATTGTAAATCAATACTTCTGATCCGTTTTCCTTCTTAATTCGTAGGGCCAATTTGGTGGTGAGTGGCTTTATTTTTTCTGGCGAAGAATTTTCAGGAGCAAGTTGAACAGGAACAATTTCATTTAACTTATACATAAAGACCTCCAAACTTCTTGATGACTCAAGTATAGTTGGAGGTCATTTTATTTGAAAGGTACTGTGCTATGGGGCGCTTACTTTAATTGTATACGCTTTCTTATTAATGATAAAGATATTGTAGTGTCCATATATATGGATACTACAATACCTTAGTAAAATGTATAATACTTGTAACAAAGACTCTATACATCGGTAATATTGAGCATTTGTGCTTGTTAGTATCAATTACTTGTCTTTTCAAGAATCAGATTATCAGTTTCTATAAATGAATCGCTATTTTTTCTTGACGAGTCCATTTATTAAATTCGAATGGCGTGAGATTATACTATCTGAAAATTTCTACTCGAGATTTCCCAAAATTAATAAATCAACCACTTCATTCATCCATCTTTAAGCTATCCCCAATATCCCTCTCAATATCCACTTAGTATCTTCTGCGCTTTTGACTTCAATCGTATCAATACTTAATGATTTCACAGGATAGTCATTTCCTCCGGGTTGCAATTTGTCTCCAATAAAAAGAATATCTTCTTTTACTAACCCAGTATGGTCCATTAATCGTTTCATGCCGTATGCTTTATCTATCCCTGGGAGAGTAACGTCAATACTTGTGGCACCGCCGATTCCTACTTGAAGATCTAATTCGTCTAAGACAGGTTGTATTTTAGCGACAATCGCTTTTCTTTTTGTCATCTCTGGATCCCAAGCATGTTTTTCTTCTGGTGTTGCCCATTGACCTAATGCTGAAAACGTCACTTGTGAGCCCCGATTTTCAATGATTTCTCCTTTAGGATTTTCACACCAGTATCCTAACTCTTTTGCTGCTTTCTCAATTGAATTGTGTATTCTTTCTACTTGAGAATCAGTCAAAAAATAGGCATATTCTCTTTTAAATCCATCTTGTAAAATTTGATCTTCCTTTAATTCAGCGTCATCACCTACATAGTGCCATAATTGTGTACCTGTTGTTGGCATTATTAAATAATTTTTATAATTCACATTTTTATAGACTTTAAGTGTATCAATATCATTCTTTTTCATCACTTCCCAGTTTGTTCCAGAAATAATACAAACTTGAAATTTTTCTAGTAATTCTACGAACAAACTTGCCATCTCTTCATCAAGAGGTAATTTCGTAATATTAATAGTGTCATCTTGATCAAATGCGATTAATTTTTTCATCTACAATCTCCATATCATTCTCGTTTATTAGACATCCAAAATGATTTTAGACACTTTTTCAAAATCATTTTTATAAGAAGGTGTCTGAAAATCATATAAATCCATTTTTTTCAAAATGGCATCCATATTCTCAAGTTCTTCAACAATTATTTCTATCGCTTCTTTACTTTCAACAAGTTTTTGTATCAACATTTGGTCTTCAGCAACTCCTGGCCGTTGAATAAGTGCCATTGGCTTTCGTGCTAGTAGAATTTCTGAAACGGTACTCCATCCTGCTTTTGAAATACAGTAGTCACTCGCTAATATGTAATCTTGCGTATTTTTCGTTTCTTTATCTAAAACAAGTACATTATTTCCCTTAATAGACAAGCCACTTGTAGCAATGAAAAAATAAGGTAAGTGTCCTACTTCAATTGGTGTAGCAATACCCGAATTACTACCACCAATTGATAAAAATACAATCGGGAACTTATATTTTCTTCTTATTTCATTAGCAATATGCGTGTGAAATTCTCTAGCTACTAAATCAACTTTTTTCCCGCTGCAAAAATAGCTTTTCGTAGGTTTATTTGCTAGTCCCAGTAAAATAGCACTGTTTATTTCTTTATAAACCACCTTATAAAAATCAACGATATCTTTAGGCAGAATATTTTCATATTGTTCTATCCAAGTAAAACTAGCCATAAGATAAGACGGAATACTGGCTTCTTTTGAGGCAACTATTGCCCAAGGTACAATATCAATGATTGCTTTTGAAATATGATATTTATCTATAATCTTTCTACAATAAGCCACACTATAATTAAATTGTCGGATATATTCTCTAACAGCATTCTCTGTTGCACTTAAATCAACCTCAAGAGAGCCTGCTTTTACTATCAGACCAATATCAGTATCGCAATCAATAACAGTCAATTTTTTAACCGATTCACTGTTTATCTCTGATGTCAGGTACTCTTTTGCAAGTTGATTATGCTTTTGACTACAAATCAGTACAAGTTCCTCGTTCGTGTTCAGTAGTAAATACTTCATTACTGGAAGATTTCTCATCAAATGTCCAAAACCATGATTTGAAATAAAAAAACCAATAGACATAATCATTCCTCTATTCATTAGTAATAACTGTCTTAAAAAATTGAATCTACCTTTGGAAATTCATACTTAATTTTATCTTCAATCGTTATTTCTTTTCCAATTTGAACTTCAATCATTTCTAATTCTGTTTCAGCAATGACTGTATGTTTACATTCAGCTGGAATTTTTATTACATCACCAGCTTTAATATTAAGAATTTTTCCATCTAAAATGACAGATCCAGTACCAGAAAGTACAGTCCAGACTTCTTCTCTATGTTCATGACAATGATAATTCATCTTATGATTAGGCATTAATGTTACTTTAATTGTTAAACTTTCTTCTTTCACATCAATTATTTTGAAACTTCCCCATGATTTTTCAGCAAACATGATACGATTATTTAGTTGTTCAACATAAGGTTTGATATAACTGGATTGCTCCTTATCCGATATTAAAATACCTTCTGGACTAGCAGCAACAACAACATTCTTCACTCCCATACAAATAACGGGAATATCTAGTTCATTTATCACATGTGTGTTGTCACAGTCTTCATTTTTATGTACCTTACCTACAAATTGCTCATCCATTACCTCAGTTAAAGTATTCCATGTGCCTAAGTCTTTCCATTCTCCACGATAGCGCATGACCGCAATATTCTCTTCTTTTTCAACTACCGCATAATCGAAACTGATTTTTTCCAGGTGACTATACCGATTAAATAAATCTTGATAATCAGTGAACTCTATTAATTCTCGTGCTTTTTGTAGGACATACCCAATCTTATAGGCAAATACACCACTATTCCATAAAGCCCCTTGCGAAATGTATTCTTCTGCTTTATCCTTTAAAGGTTTTTCTTTAAAGGATTGCACATGCGAAATTTTAGTATCGTCTTCAGGAAGAATGTAGCCATATTTTTCACTTGGATATGTTGGTTCTATTCCCATCAGGACTAAATTTGCAGTATCTGATTCTACTAATTTGTGTAATTCTTGCAGTGCACTAAAATACATATCCTCAACATAAGGATCTACTGGACAAATAATAACCACTTCGTTTTCTGATAATCCCATAACATCTCTCAAGTATGCTGTAGCCAACACAATAGCAGGAAAGGTATCTTTTCTCTCTGGCTCTAGAGAGATATTCATTTGTTCACCCAATTGATGATGAATAGAAGAAATCTGTGACTGAGATGTCGCAATAGTTACAGTTGCTCCTTGATCTGCCCGTTTAATCTGTTTAAATACACGTTGCACCATCGACTCGTAGGCTTCATCCTCATTTTTAAACAGTTTAATGAATTGTTTGGATCGAATGTCATTCGATAAAGGCCATAATCTTTTCCCAGATCCCCCAGAAAGTAATACAATATTCATTTCAACAACTCCCTTAATTCACAATTGAGATGCCTATCTTTCGGCACGCATCGGATTATTTAGAAAATCTTCATACGCTAAACGAATACCATCTGCCAATTCTGTTTGATAATGCCAACCCATCTTTGCACTTTTTGATACATCTAATAGCTTACGTGGTGTGCCATTAGGTTTAGAAGTATCCCATTCAATATCACCCGTATAACCGACAACTTCCGCTACAACTTCCGTCAATTCCTTAATAGATAGCTCCTTACCCGTTCCAGCATTGACTGTTTCATTACCACTATAATGATTCATTAAGAACACACAAAGATTTGCTAAATCATCAACATAAAGGAACTCTCTTAACGGACTGCCATCTCCCCAACAAGTAACCATTGTAGCTCCAGTTTCTTTTGCTTCATGGAAACGACGTATCAATGCAGGTAAAACATGACTATGGGTTGGATGATAATTATCATTCTTTCCATAAAGATTTGTTGGCATCACTGAAATGTAGTCTGTTCCATATTGACGATTTAAATATTCACAATATTTCAATCCAGAAATTTTTGCTATAGCATAAGCTTCATTTGTCTCTTCTAACTCGGATGTTAATAAAGAATCTTCCCGAATTGGTTGTGGAGCCAATCGAGGATAGATACAAGAAGAGCCTAAAAATTCTAATTTTTTACAGCCATTTTTCCAAGCCGCATGGATAACATTCATTTCTAAAATCATATTTTCATACAGAAAATCAGCTAATGCTTCTTTATTCGCTACGATGCCACCCACTTTAGCCGCGGCTAAAAAAACATATTCAGGTGTTTCAGATTCAAAAAATTCATTTACTGCGGCTTGATTTGTTAAGTCCAATTCTTTGTGTGTCCGTGTAATAATATTATGATAACCTTGTTTTTCAAGTTCCCGGACAATCGCTGACCCCACCATTCCCCGATGACCAGCAACATATATTTTCGCTTCTTTTTCCACTTTTATTCACACCTTTCAGCTTTCATTCAATTTACTTTGAAGCTTTCTCTTTTTTCGCAAGTTGGCGATCATGATTTGCCATAATTTGAACTAATTCTTCATAACTTGTTTTTTGCGGATTCCAACCAAGCACTGTTTTTGCCTTTTCAGGATTCCCCCATAAATTATCAACATCTGTAGGGCGGAACCATTCAGGATTCACACATACAAGCATTTTACCAGTCTCTACATCATAACCCTTTTCATCCAATCCTGAGCCTTCCCAACGAATGGAAATGCCATTTGCAAGAAAAGCTTTTTCGGTAAAATCACGAACCGTGTGTTGCTCACCTGTTGCGATGACAAAATCTTCTGGCACATCATGCTGTAACATCAGCCACATACATTCGACATAATCTTTTGCATAGCCCCAATCACGTAAAGAATCCATATTGCCTAGCTCTAAATGATCTTGTAAGCCTTCAGCAATCCGTCCCGTTGCAATAGTAATTTTACGCGTTACAAAATTTTCGCCACGACGTTCTGATTCATGATTGAACAAAATACCATTAACAGCGAACATACCATATGCTTCACGATATTCCTTTGTCATCCAAAAACCATATTGCTTCGCTACAGCATACGGACTATAAGGATGAAAAGGTGTCTGTTCATTTTGAGGAACTTCTTCTACTTTCCCATACAACTCTGATGTTGAAGCTTGATAAATTCTAGTCGTTTTTTCAAGACCAAGAATGCGAACAGCTTCTAATACGCGTAATACGCCTAACGCATCCACATCTCCAGAGTATTCAGGAACATCAAACGAAACTTGCACGTGAGACTGAGCTGCCAAATTATAAATTTCATTTGGCTTAACAAGTCCGATTATCCGAATCAATGAAGATGAATCTGTTAAATCACCATCATGTAGTTTAATTGATCCTTCTGCCAATAAATGATCAATCCGTGAAGTATTTGAAATAGATGAGCGTCGTGTAATCCCGTGAACTTCATATCCTTTTTCAAGTAAAAATTCTGCTAAATAAGAACCATCTTGACCAGTGATACCTGTGATTAATGCTACTTTTACCATAGTTAAAGATCCCTCTACTTTCTTACTTATAACTTTATTTGTATTTAGTATATCCCATATAGAAAAGGAAAAATCTAGATTAAATTGAGATTTTTTAGCATAATATTGACTTTTTTTCTTCTTCAGTTAAACTAAAAAGAAAAAGGAAGTGACCCTTCTTTAATGAATGATAACTTGTTTCATGGATCGCTGGTGAGTACACAACGTATCCTATATACCGCTTCTGATTTTGCACGTGAAAATTTACTCTTTCTGCAGGAAACTGGGACTTTACAAGCAACTAGTCCCCACACAAGTAGTCGTGAAAAATTGGCATCTTTTTTGTTTTTTCTTGTAGAAAATGGAGAAGGAAAATTAGAATATGAAGGCATTACCTATCTGCTAAAGAAAAATGACTGTGTCTTTATCAACTGTAATCATCCCTATGCTCATTACACTTCTGAGAAAGATCTATGGAAATTAAAATGGGCCCATTTCAATGGACCCACCATGACACAGATATACGGAAAATATTTAGATCGAGCAAATTCTCCCGTATTCAATATAGAAAATATTGACTTATTTCTTCCAATACTAAACAGCTTATTTGAAATAGCAAAATCATCAAGCTATACCCGAGATATGGAACTTCAAGAAAAACTAAGTTTACTTCTCACCCAAATAATGATTTTTAGTTGGGACGAGGGAAATAAAAATACGCAGTCAAAAAAAAATCTGACACTTTTTCAAGTGAAAGACTTCCTTGATCACCATTATACTGAAAAATTATCACTAGATTTACTATCCCAGAAATTTTATATTAATAAATATTACTTGACACGCATTTTTAAGCAACAATATGGACAAACTGTCAGTCAATATATTTTAGAAAAGAGAATTACACTTGCAAAGAATTTGCTGCGTTTCTCTGATAAAACAATTACACAAATAGCTTTTGAATGTGGATTTTCTGATTCAAATTATTTCTCTAGAGTATTCAAACTCATTGAAAAAAATTCTCCCAACAATTTTCGAAATCACTGGTAATTTTTAATTTTTAAAAACTCTAAAATTTCTCTATAGCCAATAATAATAATTGAATTAATAAAAAGCGATATAATTCCCGATAATGATCCAAGAAAAATAAAAACTATCCAATTATCTATATAAAATATATGTACAACCATTAAAGCTATAAAAAAAGACAAAAACCCACATAAAAGAACTTTAATTATCAAAGGATAGAAGAAAGTATATTTTATATTTAAATTTTTACTAGCATAGTTAGGCATAAAGATTCCTATCCAAATTATTTGAAGAACTGTACTGGTTATTACCAACGATATTAAGCCAAAATCAAAATATTTAAAGCATATATAGGAGATTATTATGTTTAAAAAACCAGTGATAATTAGAAAAATTGCAGGCAATTTAATCTTGTTCATGGCTATGTTCAAGCTATTCAATGGCCACATACAACCTATTAGTATATGGGGTAAAATTGTAATTGTTGATAGAATAAATAATGAATTAGAATTTTCTTTTGGTACCCATAGATGAAAAAAAAGAGAACTAAAACCAATAAATAAGCCAATAACAGTCACAGCTACTGTACCTACAATTGATTGTGCTTTTTTTAGAGATTTCATTAATTCAACTGTATCGCTTCTGGCAAAATTAATCATAATCATAGGGAAAAATACACCTGTTAGCATTGATATTAAGCCGTTGATAAAATTAGGTACTATCTGTACAATAGAATATTCTCCAGCTGCAGATGAACCATAATAAATATTTACTAATATCAAAGTTGTACTTGCTAACAGAATGTTTCCCAATGTATTTAACGAGTTCCAAATACCAGAGATGAAAACTTCTTTCACATATAGAATATTAAACTTTTTAATATTTAATTTCAATTCTGGAGTCAGTTTTCTTGTAAATATATATTGAAAAATTGCCATTAAAATTGTAATAATAAATGCTATTATACCTATATACGCAATGTTAGATGGAAAAATTGTAAAGAAAAAAACAATCAGTATTATTCTAATAATTGATAAAATAAAATCCTGTATTGATCGTAAATCTATTCTATTCTTTGCAAAAGTGGCAATACCATAATTAGCAAAAATAATATTTACGATCAAAGAAGCAAATGAAAATGAAAATAGGGTGCGCACTGAAGCTATTAGATTAACAGGTACGGATAGAATTTGATTGATAAAAACTACTATCAGTACCATAGGGATGATAGTAATTAATACAATGAATATATTCGAGAAAAACATCGATGAAAAATATGTATTTGCTTCATCTATATCATTTTTTGATAAAGATATAGTAATATACCGACTTGACATAATATTAAGTCCGTTGATTAGTATAGATATATAAGAAATAATATTATTGGATAAAGGATAAAAGCTGTAGGCATCTTTCCCAAGAGTATTTATTAAATATGGTGTTAATACAAAAGAGATGATTAACGTAGTTCCATAAGATACACTATTCGCCAACATGTTTATTATCATTCTTTTTTTACTGCTATCAGGTTTCACATTATATCTCCTAACTATAAAATATTGAAACGCTTTAATCAATTTAAAAATTAATTAAATCTAATAAACTTTTACAGATATTGTTTAGCTTTTTTATCATGCTTTTAACTATCTCAAAACTTCTTTAAATTTTTTAATGTCTTCAAAATATTCTGCATAATTTCGAATCCACTCTTCACTTTTATTCCACCATAATATTTTCCTTAGAAAGTCTATATCTTCATCCTCAAATCTATATTTTATGATTTTCGCAGGAACACCTCCAACCAAAGCATATGGTGGAACATCTTTTGTTACAACTGCTCCTGTAGCTATAATGGCACCATCTCCTATAGCCACTCCCTCAAGAATAGTAACATTGGATGCTATCCAAACATCATTTCCAATAGTTATGGAAATTTTATTTTGCTTATCAATCCATTTAAATTCATCATATTTATCTTTTTTAACAAAAGAATTACTCACAACTGGAGATTTTGAATAAAACGCCGGATGACTTGAAACAAATTTACTTGTTGGATGAGTACCAAAAACAATAGTCTGACAATTTGGTCCTATAGAGGTATAACGACCTATCTTAGTATTCCTTATACTACCATTGTTAGAAATATAACTACCCAACCCCATGCATACATTTTCTATATTACTACCCTCTCCGATTCTATTGTATCCTTCTAAATTTAGTGAATAATATCTGGATTTAATTGAAATATGCGAATGGGGATACTTTTTTCTTATTCTATCCAGAAAATTGATTATTAATAAAAAAATTTTCTTCACAAAAAACACTCTACTTCCATATAAGATATAAATATTTATCTATCATTTCCATGCAAATATCTGAGCCTTATGCTTATTTTTTTAATAAATTTGATATATCCGCATTCATTATCTATTTTTATAATTACTTTTTTTTCTGGAATGGATAAAATTTAGTTAAAATCCTTTTGACACTATCTCTTAAGGGTATGCCCTTTCTAATTTGAAAATAGAAAAAGTTACCTATACTCTGCTTTCTTTCATATCTTTGTCCCCAGTAAAATCTATTTCTTCTATATGCATTTTCTAAATTTTGATCAAAAATACTATATAAGAAGCTTTGAAAATTTAATTTATCATCACTCGGATTATATCCCTCTTTAAATGTCGGTTGATTAACCATCTCCAGAAACAACTTGTCGTTCGTATCAATTTCGATGATTCTATCTAGTATTTTTTTAAAGGCTTCTTCATTATCCCCATATGCAACTACTCCATAATCATGACAATTTATAAAAGCTTTTGGATTAAATAACCTAGTTATAGTTGGATCACCCCAGTATATTGGAATTGTTTTGGCAGCGAATGCGTGAACAATTTTTTCTGTTGTATACCCCGGACTAGAAGTATTTTCAAATGCAATCGAAAATTTATGTGTTTCTTGGAAAGACAACTTTGAATCTATTGGTCCTCCGACATTGTTTTTATATCTGCCGCCTGAATTTACTAACTTATAAGATGAAAGAAAATCAAAAAAATCTTCTCGACATTTTACGGCTTCACTGTTTGAATAGACAAAGGAACAAAACTCTTTTTTATAATCAAGCAGATTCTGATTATTTAAATGTTTTTCTCTAGCCATCTGTAATTCTGATACATAATTATCATTTTCATAAGCTATAAAACTATCAACAAGATAGATTGGATATCTTATATATCTATCTTCATAATCAATATATTGGTAACTAATACCATAGTCACAAATGTTAAAATCTGGAACTAAGTTTTCTGGTGTATAGTAAATGCGGATACAGTCATATTTTAAATAGTCTTTTGAAGAATCTGAATAAAAAAGATAATCTGGTTGCTCTGAAATTACTACTTTATATTTTTTTTTCAGTATATCAACAATAAAATTGTGGTTCTCATTGAATCTCCCTGACATTCCAGAAAATTTAATTTTTACTTTTTTCAATTTCGTTCCCTCTTCTATATTTTTTTAAAATATTTTATTTGCTAAATTAAGCTGTACAAACTGATTTTTTCTATGAAACGCCGATTATAAAATTAAGCTAGACAACTAAAAAAATCATTTGTGCTACTCTTGTTATTTGCAAGGCTTTTATACATAAAATTGCAGAGAAAAACTACACAGCGCTGCATCCTGAAATGATTCTTTGATTAATTTGATTTTGATATAGCATTTTTTAATCGGAAGCTCTCACCGGTGAAGCTTAGAATATGTGCATGATGAATCAGACGATTCACCAATGCCGCTGTTAATCGAGGATCAATGAAAATCATATTCCTTTGACTGAACTCTAAATTGCTAGTTAAAATGACGCTTTTTGTCTCATACCAATCA
>OMJG01000836.1_pt1 | contig 20670 bp, 20 predicted proteins | sample 1646431 | NCBI WGS metagenome assembly OMJG01 (sample SAMN03771674, study PRJEB25209) | food metagenome | isolation source: Cotija cheese | place: Mexico:Jalisco,Michoacan | collected 2011-12-12
CGAATATTTTTAGCAAAGACTTTTCGCATAAAGACCAGCCTAATAGCTGGCTCAACGAACTGTTATCACTGGATAACGCAACAGTTAGCCCACATATTGGCTTTTATACAGATATTGCTGTAAAAAATATGGTTGAAATTTCGTTAGAAGACGCGCTGAGGATCATCGCTGGCAAGCATGGTCAACACGAGATAGGGTTACCGGAAAAATAAAAAAGCTAGGAATAAACCTTGAGAGTGTCTCATAGTCATTTGACGTGAAAATCAAATGATCGTGGGACACTTTCTTTTGGTATTCCTAGCTTTTGTGATGTCAGTCAATTCAAGTTATGGTACATATTTTAGTTGTGTGCTGCGTCTTGCTTGCTCACGTTATCGTTTCAAGATCCTTCTCAAATTTATCTAGCTGATTTAGCCCAGTCCGACATCCAGTGCCATCATTAAAGCAAAACCACAAAGCAATGCCAGTGTAGCAAGGTCGTTATTTCCATTGGCCTGTGACTCTGGAATCAACTCTTCTACACAGACGAAGATCATCGCACCGGCTGCGAATGATAAGGCATATGGTAAGATGATCGTAACTTGGGTTACAAGCCAAGCACCTAATGTTGCTCCGACGATCTCGACTAAAGCGCTAGCCTGGCCCAGATTAAAAGCGTGGGCTTTGCTGGACCCACCTGATCTGATCGGCATTGATAAAGCAGATCCTTCTGGGAGGTTTTGAATCCCGATCCCTAAGGCCAAGATCAAGGCACTTTGTAGAGTAGCAGAGCTTAATCCCATTCCCCCAGCACCAAACGCAACTCCGACAGATAAACCTTCGGGAAAATTATGAATTGTAATTGCAAGAAACAATAAGGTCGTTGGAGAAAGTGAGGTTTTAGGCCCTTCAACTCCTTCTTTGCTAGCGAAGTCCATATTGGGGACCACCGCATCAATGATCCGTAAAAAACCGCCACCAAACAAGAAACCAACAACTGCCGGAACAAAGGACCAGTTACCGTAACCGCCAGCTTTAGCGTAGTCGATCGATGGTGCTAGCAGTGACCAGAAACTGGCCGCGATCATGATACCGGCGGCGAAACCGTTCATGATATCTAGCAACTTACGGTTCACATCATTGAATAAGAATACAATCGCCGAACCCACCGCTGTACATCCCCAGGTGAAAATACCAGCAAGAGTCGCTTGGATAATAGGATTTGCTTCGGCAAACCAAGTTAGCATAAAACCGCCTCCCAAAAAGTTCGTTATTTGAAAACAATTCCAACTCCAATATAACAAATAATTAAGACGAGAGTCCAATATTCTTTGACAGATTTAATAAAAAGATTAGGCAAAGCAAAAAGAGCATTGACTGCTAGCTTAGACTAAATGCTAGGTCAATACCACTTAATTTTAAGCAAAAAAAAAGAGAAGCCAGATCTGTTTTCCAAATGCATTTCGCACCAACAGTTCTGCTTCTCGCGGGTTTGGCACCCATGGGTGGTCAGGGGCTCGAACCCTGGACCCACGGATTAAGAGTCCGTTGCTCTACCAACTGAGCTAACCGCCCGAATCATATAAAATGACCATCTACCATTATGCCAAGTTTATCTCAGAAAAACAAGTCTTTTTTTAAATACTTTTTATTCTGCAGGTTTGAGTGCCCAGTCTTTTAGTTTGAACTCTGTTCCATCCTTAGATTCAAAAATAGTGACACTCGAAGTTGCAACCAGACCATCTTTACGGATATCTCTTAAGTCAGTTCCATTCAGTGATTTGAGTAAAGTGGTCAATAATAAACCGTGACTGGCAATTAAGACGTTCTTTTTACCTGAGGCTGACTTAATGATCTGCTCTAAAGCCCGATAGCCGCGGCGTTGCAAATCATGATAGCTTTCAGCATGGAGCGAGTGGCCATCGAAAAGGTCAGGCTTATGGAAGTAATTCTCGATCTGTGGTGCGCCGTTTAATTGTGTGATGGAGACGCCATCCCAGTCGCCCAGATCCATTTCTGTTAAAGCTGGCAATATTTTGATTGCCGGTTGGGCTTGTTTATTTTCCTTGAGTACAAGTTGCGCGGTTTCGTAAGCCCTTTTTAAAGGAGATGAAAAACAGGCATCAAAATGAACTTCTTGTAAGTAATGGCCTAATTTTTGAGCCTCTGCTTGACCGAAGCCAGTTAAGACTGGATCGACGCCGCCTCCGTTAAAGGTATGATTCTGGTTATTAATGGTGGTACCATGACGAACAAAGTAAAAGTACATGCTAAATTACTTCCTTTTATGAAAGAGTTAAATTTACTTTTTATTATAACATTAGCTGTTTGTTTTAAATCAGCGGGATAGCATAGTATAATACTGGTATTTAAGACGGAGGATGAGTATGGCAGAAAAGAAACTTCAGATCCGCGAATTAACGAGCGGAGATGATCTGGCTATTAAGAATATAATTCAAAGTGTTTTGCGGGAATACCATGATGATTTGCCCGGTACGGCATATTATGACCCTGAATTAGGCGCGCTCTCTAAATTCTACGCAGCGAGACCGCACAGAAAATATTGGGTAGTGACTGTGGCGGGAAAAGTTGTAGGCGGTTGTGGTTTGGCGGAATTTGATGATTTGGGAACTGCTGAAATTCAAAAGTTGTATTTGCTGCCAGAGACTCGCGGGTTAGGAGCAGGTAAGAGATTATTGGGTTTATGTGAAGAATATGGGCGTGAATTTGGTTATAGTTCTTTATATATTGAGACTTTATCCAATATGAAGGAAGCTTTAGGTTTGTATGAACATCTGGGCTTTCCTAGACTGGCCAGCTCAAAAGACAAAACCTTGCATAATACTTGTGATGTTTGGCTGGAAAAGAAGCTCTGAAGTGTATTCTAAACAAAGTAAATGTGAACATTGAACATATTGCAAGAAGGGATCGAGACCAATGCTAGAGATAGGTTCAACAACGGACAGCGAATTTGTAAATGTGCTGCTCACAAGTTATGTTTCTTTACTGGAAAACAATAAGCAGGAAACTTTTAGCTTTAATATCATTGACGATAATCTGACGGATGATGATAAACGGCGGATAAACTTATTACGGCAGAGCTACCGCAATTGTGCGCAAATTAATTTTTTGGGTACTGATTTTGCGGAACTTTATCACGGAGCGAATGTTAGGTCGCCGCGTTCGCTGATCAAGGAAAACACTTATTACAGGTTTGAATTTCCACAGTTGATCTCTTGTTCACGGTTGTTATATCTGGATTGCGATATGATCTGTCGAGGTGAGATCAGCGCCCTTTTTAAGGCGGAACTGCATGATAATATCATTGGCGCAGTAGAGTCTCAGATGTATGTTGACCGACTTGAGCTTTTGGGAGTCAAACATCAACGCCCCCAATATTTTAATGCGGGATTATTGTTGATCGATACGAAGAAGTGGAAAGACCATGACATTACTGCTAAGGCACGTCAATATATGAAGGAACATGCTGATATTATTGATTTCCAGGATCAAGATACTTTAAACGCTGTTTTAGCTGATCGCTGGGAGCAGCTTGATCCGAAATACGACCTGCAGTCGCCTTTGATGCGATATGAGAAACAAAGCGCTGATCCCTGGCAACGAAAGGCGGCTGCTCACGCTTTACAAGACCCGGTGCTGATCCACTATACCGGTTTTGGCAAACCGTGGGTCACAAAAGGTGAATATGTAAGCCCTTGGCGCTCTGAATACTATAAATATCAACAGCTCATGTTTGAAAAAATTGGACATTAAAAAAATAGGAAGGAGTGCGGGTCACGATCATATCTCGCCCAAATTGCGCAAAGGCGCTGAATATCGTAAAAATTAATTGCCCTGTGGGGGTATTGTCGATTGTTCCCATGTTTAAAATGTAATATCTTGATCGAATAGGCTTTGAATAATCTCTTTGTTTATTTTTTTAGTTGCTGTTTATGTTTCTAAGTTCTGACGCGCTGTTATTTGCCTATATTATAAGGTATAAAAACAAGGGGCTGGGACAAAACAAAAAACCCAGTCTTAAAAATAAAAATTGCGACATAATGTCAGATGTAAAATCCCGTTATGCCGCCATCTTTATTTTGGCTACAATCTAACTTTCTAAGTGTTATTAGTTTTGTCCCAGCCCCTTAAAATAAACTAAAACGTTAGATTAGAAAAGTTTACTGTTTTATTTTATTAGAGACTAAACTTTTTTGCATAATTAAGTCTCTTTGCGGATCGTCGCCGGGGTGAAAAACATGCTCTCTAATTTGTTCAAATCTCAATTTATTATAAAATTTCAAAGCTGCAATACTATTTTTCCAAACACCTAATCAAATGATATTTTTTTGTTGTGATTTGGCTAAATCCAAAGCTTTTTGGAATAATTGTGTACTAATTTCCTGATGTTTATATTCTTTTTTCACATAAATTCGTTTAACTTCAAGCGCATTTTGTGTCATATTGTTTTTCCTTTATTACTCCGCACATCTAAGCCCTGAATCGCATTATCATACGTCCACTGCTTAACTTTTGTCATGTCATTAGTGCGGTAATAATCAGCGATTAACTCGTTCCATTTATCCCACTTATCTAAGGGCACATTGATTAGCCCAGCACCACCGTCAATCATAATTTTATTAGCGCTTAAAGTCGCTGTCCTTTTATTGCCGTCCCAAAAGATTTGTTGGCTCATATTATGATACATAACGGTCAAGGCCTTATCAGTCGTGGTTGTCTGTGAATCAGCCAACGTTTTTTGTAAAAATTCTTCGCTCCCTAAATTGATCCCACCTTGTCCCTGCCGTAAGTCGCCAGGAACCAAGGCGTCTTCGGCAGCCACTACTTTATTGATTTGCTTTTCCATTGCCAACGTTAAAGGTTCATTTTGAGTCGTTACATACTGCCAACCTCGCTTTAAATTAACAATTGTCAAAACATCTTCCACTGGCACACCTGCAACGCTCATGCCGTCCATGATAGTCTGCGTTTGTGACAAGGTCGTATTGACCCCCTCAAAACGGGCGTTGGTATGCACTAACTTAGTAAAGTTTGACCGTGCAAAACGCCGATTTTCTGCGGGCGTGAAATTATATAAATCAAAATATTGTTGTAAGTCTGCCATTAAAATTTACTTTCTTCCTATTTTAAAAAGCTGATTAGAATGATTTATTAGGGTTTTTACGTAAGGATGCATATACTTTTTTAACAAAGAAATATAAAATTGGCGTCAAAACTGCCGTGGAAATCGAGTTAACGACAGTTGCCGGAAGACTGACAAAGGATGCGACTAGGGCCGCTTTTAAAAATGAACCTGCCATCAGTGCTTCAACGATCGAAACACAATAAGTTGTGAAAATTTTGGTGATTCCGGCGATTACAGCGATGATAATGATATTACGCTTGCTGTCGGTGTATTTCAGGGCTTTATACACGGCGGTTATAACTAATGCGACTACGACCACTTCCAGCATAGTAAGCCAGGAAGTAGCAGCGTAGCCGTTCAAAATATCAAAGCCGCCTAACCCGATTATGCCAGCCAGCATGCCGTTGCGAAAACCCAAAAAGAGAATTGCAACAGCTGTTAGGGTATTGCCGAAGTGAATGAAAGGACGGCCAACAAGTGCAGGGATCGGAATGCGTAAGACCCAGATCCCGATATAAATAATGGCAGCAAACAGACCAGTTAATATAATTGCACGTAATGAATTTTTGTTATCTTCTATCATTTGTTTCTCCTTGTGCTAATTGTTTTAAAAATTTTGGTAATGCAGAATTATAATTTAAGCCGACTCGCGGATCACTTTGAGATTCTTCTTGGCGTGCTCTGATTGCCATATGCAGCAGTTCCAGTGCTATATCACAGGAGAGCTGGATCGAATGACCTGAAATTACAGCCGCAAACAGTGCCGCTGCGAAAATATCTCCTGTCCCAAAATAACTCGCGGGAAATCTAGTCTGTGTTTTGACCCAGATCTCACCAGTTGGTTTCTGGCAGCCCACAACAGCAATTTGGTCGTTTGCAAGTGGGACCCCGGTGATCAAAATAAATGGGATCCCAAAACGTTCCTGCAGCTGTTTGACCGCGATGGAAGCCTCTTTGATCCCGCCGTTTAATAACTGCGGTTGGTCAAGTAAGAAAGCGGCTTCTGTCAGATTGGGAGTTAAGATTTTGGCTCGTTGTATCAACTCTTTCATGGCATTAACATATTCTTGATCGAAACCGTGGTAAAGGTGACCATTGTCACCCATTACAGGGTCGATCAAGACCAGCGTCTTTGGAGTGGTCAGTGTTGAAAGGCTCTTTTGCAGTTCCTTAAGGGGTTTAAGGCCCAAATAACCTAGATAAACGCCGTCAAAGTTGAGTTTCAACTTTTGCCAGTGTGTTATGATACGCGCCATTTCTAGACTAAGGTCTAAATATGTATTCTCAGCGAAGCCGCCGGTATGTGTGGAGAGCAGAGCAGTTGGTAAAGTGCTGACGTTTGCCCCACTGGCACTTATTAATGGTAGGGCAGTCTGAAGTGAGACTTGGCCAAAGCAAGAAAGATCTTGGCTCACTAAAACTTGTGATCGCAAAAATTTAACCTCCTTATCAGATATTTGTTTTACCATTGAGTATAGCACCTTTTACTATAAAAAGAGAAAAAAGTGCTGGTCAACAGGGAAATTGATGTGAACGCTATTTCTAATATTTGGAATAATGCAATGACTGGTTTATAATAAAATGGAGTGACGGTTAAAAATGACGTTATTTAGTAACGTTGTGACCGTTTAGACCTGTAAGTATTCGAGAATAATAAACGACTGGTGAAAAAGCTCACCAAGGAGGACTTATAATATGAAGAAAATTTTAGTGGTGGATGACGAAAAACCGATCTCTGATATCATTAAATTTAATTTAAATAAAGAAGGCTATGATGTTTATGTAGCCTACGATGGTGAAGATGCCATCAAACAAGTTGAGGAAGTTGACCCAGACTTGATCATCTTGGACTTGATGTTACCGAAGATCGATGGCTTAGAGGTCGCGCGTGAGATCCGCAAAACGCACGAAATGCCGATCATCATGGTTACCGCTAAAGATACAGAGATCGATAAGGTTTTAGGCCTTGAAATGGGTGCTGATGATTATGTGACCAAGCCGTTTTCTAACCGTGAGTTAGTGGCACGGGTCAAGGCTAATCTGCGTCGTCAAAATTCGGTTGCACAAGCAGCCCAAAATGAAGAAAAAGAAGAAAATAGTGATATAGTGATCGGTGATCTTACCATTCATCCAGAATCATACACGGTATCACGGCATGGTGAAAAGATCGAGTTGACTCATCGTGAATTTGAATTACTGAATTATTTGGCCAAGCATATGGGACAAGTTATGACCCGGGAACATTTATTGCAAACTGTTTGGGGCTACGATTATTTTGGCGATGTCCGAACGGTCGATGTAACAATGCGTCGTTTGCGTGAAAAGGTTGAGGATAATCCGAGTCGGCCTGTCTGGTTAGTTACTCGTCGTGGTGTAGGCTACTATTTGCGTAATCCAGAAACCGATTAAATAGAGAATAAAGCAAGCCGGTCAGTCATTGACTGGGTGAAGCATAGACAAATGTTGAGCGCTGGCAGTAGAGATACAGCCGGCGTTTTGTATTTTGTCATTCAGCAGATAATTCGAGGAGAAGAAGTTGAAAAAAAGACTACGTATTTTTCGATCTATTCATTTTAAAATTGCCTTAGTATTCGTGTTATTGCTGCTGCTGGCGTTTCAGATCGTTGGGGCAGTATTTGTACAACGACTTAAAAGTGAAAACTTAAAGGCATTTAAGCAAAGAGTCGAATTGACGCCTTACGTGGATAATTCGTTGATCACGAGTTTGAGTATGGCCGATGCAAATAAAAGTGACCGTCAGATCAATTCGACTTTAACAGGTATCAACAATCAAAATATTTCCGATGTGCAAGTGGTTGATGTCAAGGGAAATATCCGAGGTGAAACCAGCGCCAATGGGCATGCTATCGTTGGACAAAAAACAACAGATAGCCGAATCAAACGCGTTTTGTACTCAGGACGTTCGTTTAGTGAAACAACTTTGAATCGTGCCGATAATAAACACTATTATATTTCGATCACACCCTTATTCAGTTCGGGCGGAAATAACAACACCTTGGTCGGTGCGGTATATTTGCGGGCAGACCTGGAATCAGTTTATGATTCGATCGATGGAGTCACTTTGATTTTTGCGACAGCTGCGGTGGTTGCCATTTTTATCGGGGTGGGTTTAGCAATTTTAATTTCACGTGCCATTACACGACCAATAGATGAAATGAAGAAACAAACTGCTAAAATTGCTGATGGAAATTATTCAGGCCATGTGCACGTTTATGGTGATGATGAACTTGGGGAACTCGCTCAAGCTGTCAATAATTTGTCGGTTCGTGTGGAAGAGTCAAGAGAACAGTCTGAATCAGAACGAAGACGGCTGGATTCAGTCTTAACGCATATGTCCGATGGTGTTTTAGCAACGGATCGGCGGGGTAACATTACCATCATTAATGATATGGCGGCCGAATTTTTGAATGTTGATTCTGTTGATCAAGTCAAGGGGCTCTCGATTTTAGACGTGCTGGATATTCGCGAAGATTATACATTAAGAGACCTTTTAGAAAATCAGGATACCATTTATTTGGACATGTCGGCTCAAGGACGTGACCAGGTTTTGAATGCTTATTTTTCTTTGATTCAGCGTGAATCCGGTTTTATTTCAGGATTGGTCTGTGTTTTGCATGACATCACAGAGCAGCAGAAAATCGATCATGACCGGAAACAGTTTGTTTCTAACGTTTCGCATGAGTTAAGGACTCCTTTGACCAGCTTGCGTTCATATATTGAAGCTTTAAACGATGGCGCCTGGAAAGATCCAGAAGTTGCTCCGTCGTTTTTGAAAGTTACGCAAGATGAAACTGACCGGATGATCCGCATGATCAATGATCTTTTGAGTTTATCCAGGATGGATTCAGGCACAGCTAAACTTGAGTTAGAATTAGTTAATTTAAATGAATTGTTTACTTATATTCTTGACCGGTTTGACATGATGATCAAAAACGAAACAGGTGAAGGACATGAGAAACGTCCTAAGAACTACTCTATTAAACGTGAGTTTACTCAACGTGATCTGTGGGTCGAAATAGACCCGGATAAGTTTATTCAGGTGATCGATAACATTATGAACAATGCGATCAAGTACTCTCCTGACGGTGGTGTGATCACTTGTCGTTTGGTTGAGACCCATGACCATGTCCTATTAAGTATTTCCGATCAAGGACTGGGGATTCCGAAGAAAGATCTTGGACGGATCTTTGACCGGTTCTTCCGTGTTGACAAAGCACGTTCCAGAGCTCAAGGTGGCACAGGCTTAGGCTTGGCTATTTCTCGTGAAGTGATAGAGATGCATAACGGACGGATCTGGGTCGAATCACTTGAAGGAAAGGGCTCGACCTTCTATATTACCTTGCCATATGAAGAATACGGAGAGGAGGATCTATGGAATGAAGATCAAGGATAACATTTTACACTATGTTTTAGCCTTTGCAGTTGTTTTAAGTGTATGTTTGACCTCAATTTTATGGGTCAATCCAACGTATTTACAGAACTCTACTAGAAATGATCAAAATACCGAAGATAAAAAGGCAACGAGCGATGATGCTTCAAAGACAAGGAGTGCTGATATTTATCAACCGACTAGTGTTGTGTATAATGAAAATGGGCACAGCTTTCGGCAAACAAGTTCGAAACTTGATTTAATTAATGACATCAGAGAAGATCTGAAAACATGGGATATTCAATCTATTAGTCGAGTTAAAAAGATGTCGACTCAAAATTACGAGGAACTTTTAAAACGCAATCACACGGTCCTCATGGGCTTTTCGGGAGATGTCACAGCGACACAGTTGAAAGAATTGTTTAAGAATTCTCCTAAGGGTTTTGCCAGAGAGAGATTTAACAGGATCGCGATTCAGTTAACAGCACACCCGCGGATCTATTTGTTAAATGATAATAATTATCGGGGGACGCGGGTGATGCTAAAAAAGGGTAAATTTACTAATCTACGAAAAATGGTTGCCTCGGAAAATGTCGAGCAAGTACCGATCGATTTCAAGCGAATGAACGGCAAATATATCAGTTTTTATTCAACCAAAGTCAGGGTTCAGCAATATAGTTATTTGGCAAATAAGGATAATGCCAGTACCTTTGTAACTCGGCTACTTGGAACAAGCAACTCTTCAGTCAATTCTCGAAAAGAAGATAAGAAAACAGTTTATTTTGACAACTCTGGTCAGCGAATGACTGTGGAAAATGATACGGGTGAAGTTAGTTATTTGAACTATTCCCATAACACACCTAAAAATTCTTCGTTGTCCAATGATCTTACGGATGCGTTTAAACATTTGCAAGAAACAGGACGTTTATTGGATGATGTCCGTTATGATGAGTATGATGTGAATGATCATCAAGTGACTTATCGGACTTATATCAACGCTTTTCCAATTTTAACTGATAGTAACTATGGTGCCTATCATATTAAATTAGCTGGTACAGGAGGGGAACGAACTGATTTTTCCCTGTATTCTTTACAGATCCCGGTACCTGCTAAGAATAATTCGGTAGAGTTGCCTCCTACGCAGGAAGCAGTTGACAAATTATTGCAAAGAGGTATCCCACAGCAAAAAATCAAGAGTATCCGCATTGGTTACCAAGCTGAAGTAAATGGTTCCTCAAAACAAGTTATTGATTTGATCCCAACTTATTTCGTTCTTTATAACGGCAGCTGGGTGGATTATCAGGACATTTTAGATGGAAAAGTATCTTAACGGAAAGGCGGGAAAGATTTGAATTTTAGAAGAATCGAATGGATCTTTTTAATTGCTTTTATCGCCTTGGATATTTTTTTGATCGGCGCTTATTACAATCAAAGCGGTGTTGAAACAGAAAAAGATGCTGGCAGTGCACGAACGACAACGTCAGTTTTGCGTAGTTTGAAAGATGACCAGATCACTTATCCTTCAAAACTTTCTAATAAAGAAAACGATGGTTATTACATTGCAAGTCCTGATGATGATTATTTAGCAACTAAGATCGATCAGTTGGGTAAAAACAAGGCTGAATACTCCAAACGTGATAAAAAGTTGAGCGTTAATTTGGATAAAAGGGTCAAGGTAAAGAATAATGACCAGCCTGAAAAAACTATCAATAAAATCGTTGCCGATGAGTCTATGGTAGCAGAGGGAGACGAGTACCATTACGACCCGAACTTTTCCAGCAAAAATGAGGTCGTGTATACACAAATGATTTATGGTAAGCGAGTTTCCTCTGAAAGAGGGATGTTAAGGTTCAATATTTCTAAGGGATATGTAACGGGCTATTCGCAGACATATCTTTCAGATATTGAGATCTTACGTGAAAAGAAGAATACGATCAGTCAAAGACGAGCACTCGTTTGGTTATATCAGTATAATAAATTACCGGCAAATTCAACGGTTAGATGGGGAAATTTGGGCTACACTAAGTTGCTAAGCGTCAATGGCAGCACAGTCTATATTCCAACTTGGAACTTCTCTGTTAAGACTGGCGGGACTACTGTTTATAGAAGGATCAATGCTTTTAACGGTGCTGTTATGGATTAGTGAAACAGACGGGATAATAAATTAAAAAAAGAGCACTAGTGAATTTTGACATCATTTTGCGTTAAACAATATGATGCGGAGCCTAGCTAGTGCTTTTAGTTTGACGTAAATTTAAAGAGAGGTCTGTTCAAGTGGAGATGTGACGCAAAGAAAGGCGAAGTAAGTCTCACAAGTGAGGGTATGACACAAAGTAGGGCGAAGTAAGTCATACAAAAACTAACGAGCAGATAGAATTCTAACGAAGCAGTAGATAATAAAAGAACTTTAGATTTAAAATAAATAGGCAAACACAAAAAACGGAGGACAAGAAATTAAAACTTGCACTCCGTTTGTTAATTAGGTCGTTAATGTTATGTTATTTTCCTAAATAACCGATCCACATTGCAAAAACTAAGATCACTAGCACTAAAGTGGTGATCCAAACGTAAAGTTTATCTTTTTCCTTAGCAAAAGCATAAATCGAAACGACGACTCGCAACACGGGCGTTAGGATCAACAAGAATAATCCGAGCATCATTATGGCGAATGGTTTAAAGGCAGCTACTCCTTGGAAAATGGCAGAAAAAGTAGTTGGGAAGCTTCCAGCTGGATAACCAGTTTTTCCAGTGATTAAGGCTAAGCCTAAACCAAGTATGATCACCACTGCTGAAGTGATAACGCCGATCCGTAATACATGACCGATCACTAACTCGATCTCAGTCATTTCCTGATGCCGTTTTTTTTCTTCATCTGTCATCCAAAACTCACCCCGAATCCTTTAAGAAACATCTGCAATCCAATCAGAAATAGTACTGGGATAAAGATCTTGCGCAAAAGTTTAGCTTGTAAATGCTGCATGATCCTTGAACCGATGGTCGCTCCGACTAAGATGCCGATTGCTAAAGGAGCTGCTATCTCAGGCTTGATAGATCCGTTGAAGAAATAGACCGTTGCACTAGCAGCAGCTGTGACACCCATCATCAAGTTACTAGTCGCGCTGGAAGGCTTGAGCGGCATTTTCATGATCGTATCCATGGCGATCACTTTAAATGCTCCACTGCCGACACCTAAGAGCCCACTGGCCAATCCTGCGCCAAACATCATCGTAAATCCACCAGGAACGTTAGAAACTTTGTAATCTACCTGTTTTTGGTTAGCCTGATCATAATAGGTACTGTTTAGTTCAAGTTTTTCGGAAAGTTCATCTGGAGTTGTGTTTTCAACTTCTTCTTTACTAGCACGAAGTTTATGTAACATGTTCCATGAAGAAAATATGAGCAGCATGCCAAACAAAACATAGAGTACTTTAGCTGGTAAAACCCCGGTCAAAATTGCCCCCAAGATCGCTCCAACCGTTGTCGCGATTTCAAGGAACATGGCCACACGCAGATTTAGCATGTCATCCTTGAGGTAAGCGATCGAAGCACCAGAGCTAGTAGCGATAACTGAAATTACACTGGCACCGATCGCGTATTTGATATCTAAGCCTAAAGCGATGGTCATGATCGGTGTAACGATCATTCCGCCGCCGATTCCAAAAATTGCTCCAAAGATGCCGGCAAACAGCCCAACTCCGGCTAAAATCAGAATTGAATTGATCAAATCATTTCTTCCTTTCAAATATTACTATATCAAATATGTTGCTATCTTATGATAGTCCCATTATACATGAAACACTAGGTTGAACAATGACTTTATGTTCTGCAAAATTTGTGTAAGTTGATTCAGAGCTTAAATTTGGAAGGGAACAATGGAAAAAAGCGCGCTAACCTGTTAGTATAGAGAACGGAAACTTCAAGAAAGGGATAATTTTAAAATGTCTCAGAGTGAAAATGAAGATAACTTGAAAGTCAGTGTTTTAGCAAGTGGAAGTACAGGCAACGCTACATATGTTGAAACGCCTGGACATAAAATTTTGATAGACGCTGGCTTATCTGGAAAAAAAATAGAAGAATTAATGAATTCTATCGGCCGAACGCTGAAAAATGTGGATAGTTTATTTGTGACGCACGAACATACTGACCACAGTAAGGGTGTTGGCGTACTTGCACGGCGCTATGGTTTGGATGTGTATGCAAATGAAGGAACTTGGGGTGCAATGAATAGCCGGATCGGAAAAATTCCAGTTGGACAGAAACATATTCTACCTGCAGGTCAAGTCCAGTCACTTGATGGTTTGGAAGTAGAAAGCTTCAGTGTGTCACATGACGCCGTGGATCCACAATTTTATGAAGTACATTACAATAACAAATCTTTTGCAATCATCACTGATACAGGCTATGTTTCTGATAGAGTGCGGGGCACGATCAGTGATGCTGATGGTTATTTATTTGAATGCAACCATGATGTGGAAATGTTGCGGATGGGCGGTTATCCTTGGCCGTTAAAACAGCGGATCTTAAGCGATACTGGACATTTATCGAATGAAGATGGAGCTAATGGTCTAATGGCAGCTTTAGGCCACCGAACTAAAAAAATATATCTTGGACACTTGAGCCGAGAAAATAATGTGAAAGAACTAGCCCATATGACAGTGCAAACGATCATGCAAGGGCATGATTTAGCTGTTGATCATGATTTTTCGTTGTTGGATACAGATCCGGCGGCAGCAACTCCCTTAACAATTATTTAAAATGGAACGGTCCTGTTAAAACAGGTCGTTCCATTTTAAAGAACATTAAATTTATGGTAATATTGGCTTATCATTCATAGTAAAGCAATTTCATAAATTATAATATAAGACAAAAATGTTACGAGAGGAGTTTAGGCATGGACAATAAGGGGCAATTTGACGGAGAATACAAAGAAGTGGATCCAGAAAATGGGTCACAAAATAATTCGGGCGGATCTGGTGGGCCCAAATTGTGGAAAATTTTCCTGATTGCATTGATTGCAGGGCTTATCGGCGGAGGTGTAGTCGTTGGTAGTTATTCGTTAGTGCAAAATAATCAGGATGAGAAGTTAAATTCTGATAACTCTAAAGCCAAAACAAAAACAAGTAATGTTAATGTGAAGGTAACTTCTGATGCAGAGAGTGCTTTTAAAAAGATCAAGGGTGCTGTCGTATCAGTTGAGGCTTATTCTAAAGATGATACATCAAGTTCAATTGCCGGGTTGTATGGACAATCTGAGGATGATGATTCTTCTAGCGAATCTGACTCGGAGCAGGCAAATGAAGGTTCTGGAGTGATCTACAAAAAATCTGGTAATACAGCTTACGTAGTGACAAATAATCATGTTATTTCGGGGGCAGACAGAGTCGAGATCTTAATGAGTGATGGTCATAAATTAAATGCATCTGTAGTTGGTCATGATTCGATCAGTGATTTGGCCGTGTTGAAAATAGATGCTAAGTATGTTGATCAAATTGCTTCATTTGGCAATTCTGACAAGATCAGCGTTGGTGAAACGGCTTTGGCTATTGGGTCGCCATTGGGTTCAGATTACGCCACATCCCTGACACAAGGGATCATTTCAGCTAAAAAACGGACGATCGATGTGACAAATAGTTCAGGAGTCGCTACAGGTCAAGCTACTGTTATCCAAACTGATGCAGCGATCAATCCGGGCAACTCAGGTGGTCCGTTGATCAATATTGGCGGTCAAGTTATTGGGATCAACTCGATGAAATTATCAAGTTCCGGTTCATCAGAAGCTTCTGTTGAGGGGATGGGCTTTGCTATTCCAAGTAACGAAGTGGTTGAGATAGTTAATCAGTTAGCTGAAAATGGTAAAGTTAGTCGTCCAGCATTAGGGATCTCTTTGTTGGATCTAGACTATATTTCAGCTTCAGATCGTAAAAAGACTTTAAAACTGACAGATAGTGTAACAAGTGGGATCGTAGTGATGAAGATCAACTCAGATTCGCCTTTGAAAGACGCTGGTCTTAAGAAATATGATGTGATCACAGGACTGGGTGATAAAAAGGTCAAGGATATTGTCAGTTTACGTGAAGCCTTATACGCACATAAGATCGGTGATACGGTCAAGGTCGAGTATTACCATGAGGGTAAGGAACAGACAGCAGATGTTAAACTGACACTTGAGGCCAATGATTCGAACACATCAACAGCATCAAATGAAAGGTAGCAAGTGTGGAACATGATTTTAAGTAGCAATACGGCTGTGCTACAAAGTTGGATAATTAGAACTTAACCGTTCTATGAACATACTGACATGCTAAATAGAATGTTGTAAATATCTTACTCTAATATCAAACTTGTTTTATGTAAATAACATAAAGCGGGTTTTTTTATTGTACTAGTAAACATAGTCGGTGGCAAATGGATGTTTGTTTTCAAGAAAGATATTAGGACCAATTTAAATGTATTCGCTATAATATCCTAAGTTATCAACAATTTTGTTAATAGACCTGTTAATAACTTTTGAAATTAAAGTTAAAAAATGTAAGAATTAAGAAGAGCTTTACGTAAATAATTGAAAAAGTCTGTGCACAGGTTATCCACAGCCCTGGGGACAGCTGTTGATAAGTCAACATCTTTAAGCTTTTATAAAGCATTTTAACCCCGGCTACACAATACTTTAACATAAAATCTATAAAAATTATAATCTGTTGTCTGCTGTTAATAACTGTGGATAAGTAGGAAAAATTGAAAACAATAAATATAGTGACGAAAATAAGTTCGTGCCAAGATGTTGTGATTAGCCCTGTGGATACTGTGGATAACTTTGTGGATAAATTGTTATTAGGATGTGATTTAGTGTGAATATCAAGATAATAGGTGTGGGTAAGTTAAAGGAAAAATATTTGAAACAAGGCATTGAGGAATATGCTAAACGATTAAGCAAGTTCTGTAAATTCCAAGTTGTTGAGGTTCCTGATGAAAAAGCACCTGAAAAGTTAAGCGAAGCAGAAATGGAAGGCGTGAAAGAACGTGAAGGAGAGCGGATCATGGCTAAAATCAAGGAGCGTGAATATGTTTTTGCTTTAGCAATCGAAGGAAAAGAGCGGACATCAGAACAATTCGCACAGGAAATTGATTCGTTAGCGACTTACGGGCACAGTGACATTACATTTGTTATCGGTGGTTCTTTAGGTTTAAGTCCAGCAGTGTTGAAACGTTCAAATGCTCAAATCGCATTTGGCAGGTTCACCTTGCCTCATCAACTGATGCGTTTGGTTTTGTCAGAGCAAATCTATCGTGCTTATATGATCAATTCTGGCAGTCCGTACCATAAGTAAAAGACTTGTATAGGGGAATTATAAATGACAAGTAGAGAATTGGCACTTTTAACATGGATGGGAATATTTACTGTATTAGTTTTTTTATTTCCTGAGACAAGGCTTAGTACTTTTGATGTGGTAAAAAAAGCTTTGAAGGTGATAAAAGAACCCGTATTTAAAATAATAATTGGGTATCAACTCATAATGCTTTTAGTGGTAATTATCTTTGAATTTGGAACCGGAATATCTTGGATAGTTATAAAAGATTATTTCCAGGTTCTAATTACTGTAATAGTACCTTTTCTAGTAAAAACAAAAGTTGGCAATTTTTGGAGATCTTTAATAGAAAGTATAGGTATTGGAGCATTATTTGAGTTCTTTATCAGTTCCTTTACTTTTCCTTACTACATTGAATTAATTTTGTTACCAGTTATTTTGTTTTCATTACTAATAATTTCTTTAAACAGATTGAAGAAGTTTGGAAACTTGAAAAAAATAGTAGAATCTTTTCTAAATCTTATAGGAAATGTAATGATAATTTTTGTTACTTTCCGAGTTTTTGAAAACATAGGTTCAATAGCAACGTTTGATTTTTGGGAAGGATACTTGATTGAGCCAATCGCTTGGATAGTTAATATCCCGCTAATTTTGCTTTCTGTTCCAATTTTTCAATATGATATCATAGATAACTTTAGAAATAAGAGTAAGTCTGTCGTTGGTATCTTGTGGCATACAGCAACCTTTATACTAGGTATGCTTAGTCATTTGTGGTTGTTAACAACTAATGTTCAAAAATATGTGGTAGATGTAAGTCAGGGAGGGGTGGGTAGAAGAAGAATACAAGTGTATGTTAGTTCCGGTGTTTCTTCGAAAGGAGTAAAGCATATACAAAATTTATACAAGTATATGCTTGCCCCTAGAAAAAGTTATTATCATGGTGAAAAAATTATACCAATTAGAGTTGAGTGTCATGATGCTTCGACATATAAGTTAAAGGTGCCTATATATGAATTAAAAAGTTTGGCCAATGATTATAAAATTGATGTATATTAAAAGTAATAAAAAAGTCTATTAAGGGGAATAAACATGGCAACTAAATCAAAAGAACTTAGCATTGAGGACAAATTGTGGGCTACTGCTGATCAACTTCGTGGCAGTATGGATGCTTCTACATATCGTAATGTTGTATTGGGCTTAATTTTCTTAAAATATGTTTCTGATTCTTTTGAAGAAAAAAGACAAGAGGTTTTAAAAACTGATTACCCAGAAGATGCAGAAGACCCTGATGTCTATTTGGCAGCGAATATTTTCTGGGTTCCTAAAGAAGCTAGATGGGAAATTGTTCAAAAAGCTGCAAAGACACCACAACTTGGTGAAGCAATCGATAAAGCTATGGTGGCACTAGAAAAGTCAAACGCATCAATTAAAGGTATTTTAACTAAAAATTATGAGTCACCGGATTTAGATAAAACACGTTTAGGGGGAGTAGTTGATCTAATCTCTGAAATTAATATTGGGGATAAGAATTCAAAGGAAAATGACGTTTTAGGACGAGTTTATGAATACTTTTTACAACAGTTTGCTAGCGCTGAGGGTAAGCATGGGGGGGAATTTTATACACCTCGTTCGATTGTTAGGACGTTAGTAGAAATGATTGAGCCTTATAAGGGAAGAATCTATGATCCATGTTGTGGTTCTGGTGGTATGTTTGTACAATCTAAAAAATTTGTTGATGAACATCAGGGTGTTTTAGCAAATTTAGCAGTATATGGTCAAGAATCAAATCCATCGACTTGGAAATTAGCAAAAATGAATTTGGCTATTCGAGGTATTGATAGTGATCTGGGTGGTCACCAAGCCGATACCTTTACCAATGATTTACATAAAGGAATGCGGTTTGATTATATTCTTGCTAATCCACCATTTAATATTAAACAATGGAATGGCGACAAACTTGAAGAAGATGCAAGGTGGAAATATGGAATGCCACCATTGGGAAATGCTAATTATGCTTGGATTGAACACATTATTAGTAAATTGACTCCAGATGGAAAAGCAGGTTTTGTTTTGGCTAATGGTGCTCTTTCAACTTCAAGTAAGGCAGAATTAGCAATTCGTAAAGCTGTTCTAGAAGATGACAAAATTGATGCGATAGTGTCCTTGCCATCGCAAATGTTTTATTCAACAGGTATTCCTGTTTCGTTATGGTTTGTTGATATGAATAAAGAATCCCCGGATGAGCGAAGTAGGAAGGGTGAGACCTTATTTATTGATGCACGCGAATTAGGTGAGATGGTTGACAGAACCCACCGCGAGTTTTCAATAGAAGATATTAAAAAAATTGCTGATGTTTATCACGCATACCGTGGAACTAATGGTCAAGAGTATAAGGATGTTGCAGGCTTTTGTAAAGTAGCCAAATTAGATGAAATCCAAAAAAATGATTATGTGTTAACACCTGGAAGATATGTTGGTTTGGCAGAACAAGAAGATGATGGTGTACCATATGAAGAAAAAATGATCCGTTTAACAACTGAATTAAAAGAACAGTTTGAAGAAAGTAATCGACTTGAAAAGCAAATTAAAGATGTATTGAAGGGGCTTGGTTATGAAATCTAGTATTGGAGATACATTATATGTAAAGGGAAGAATAGGTTGGAAGGGATTGAAGAAGACAGAATATTTGAAGCACGGAACTTATAGGATCATTAATGGATCAAATATTCTAGATTCGAAAATATCTTGGGATAAATGTGGTTATATTTCTAAAGAGAGATATGAGGAATCTCCAGAAATACAGTTAAGGAAGGATGATATTTTAGTTACTAAAGATGGGACTATTGGTAAAACTGCTATGGTTGGTGAGCTTTCAAAGCCTACAAGCATAGCATCTGGACTTTTCCTTTTAAGAAACACGTTACCTGAAAAATGGAATTCAAGATATTTATTTTATTTTTTACAATCGAAATCTTTTTCAAACTTTATAAAAAGCAGACAAGAAGGAAGTGTCATTCCTCACTTATATCAAAAAGACTTTGAACAATTAGAATTACCAGATATTTCAAAGGAAGAACAAAATAGGATTGTATATATTCTCGATACATTGACGGACAAAATTGAAAATAATAATGATATAAATGATAATTTAGATATATTAATGACGAGTATGTTTGAAAATATATTTCAAAATTTAACGGATCAAAATTTTAGTACTCTTTCAGAAATAGCTAATTTTAAAAATGGTTTAGCTATGCAAAAATACCGACCTCAAAAACAAGAGGATAGCCTCCCAGTCCTTAAAATACGAGAATTAAATCAAGGTTTTACAGATAAAAGCTCAGATAGATGTTCGTCTGATATTGATAACAAAGTCATAATTAATGCTGGAGACATTGTATTTTCGTGGTCGGGAACACTTCTTTTAAAGATTTGGAGTGGCAAAAAAGCTGGCCTCAATCAGCATTTATTTAAAGTAACTTCAAACAGATTTCCTGCTTGGTTTATATATGGATGGACTAACCATTACATGAAAAAATTTAAATCTATAGCTTCATATAAGGCTACAACCATGGGACATATTAAAAGATCCGATTTAAGTTCCTCTAAAGTTATAGTACCTGACAACGAAAATCTGGCTACATTAAATAAACTATTTAATCCGTTATTTAAGAAAAGAATTCAAGTTACTAAAGAAAACGCAGCGTTGTTAGATTTAAGGAGAGAATTACTGAACCACTTTCTCAATTAATTTACGCAACTAAATTATCATTTATATTTATAAAACAACTTTCTTCAACAGCAGAAAGCATTATTGTAGAATCGCTGTTGCGTGGATTCTCCTAATAGGA
>OMJG01000837.1_pt1 | contig 20662 bp, 14 predicted proteins | sample 1646431 | NCBI WGS metagenome assembly OMJG01 (sample SAMN03771674, study PRJEB25209) | food metagenome | isolation source: Cotija cheese | place: Mexico:Jalisco,Michoacan | collected 2011-12-12
GATCTTCTCCGACTTCATCCAGACCAAAGCACCCTGCCAATAAGAGACTTGTAGCTACAGCTACAACACCAGTCAATGTCTGATGTTTGAGTGTCGCTTTGTGTATTGAGTTACGTTTGGAATTATTGATAGACATCTTTTTCATGATTCAAATCCTTTAATCTGGCTTCTAATTGCTTTTCGTCCCAAATAGTGACGTTCAGTTGTTCTGCTCTGTCTAATTTACTGCCAGCATCCTCACCTGCAATGACTAAATCTGTCTTTTTGGAAACAGAACCTGTGACATCCGCCCCTAGATCCGTCAAGATCTGTTTAAGTTCAGGACGGGTATAATTAGAGAGCTTCCCAGTTAATACGATGGTTTTATCTCTGAAGACGTTTGAACGACTCGTGTCGACTGCTTCTTTCTTAAGCGATAGCGTTAGACCGATTTTTTCAAACTCTTTCACCATCTCAATCGATTCTGGTAACGCGAAAAAGGTTGTCAGTGATTCGGCAATAATAGTGCCAACACCGTCAATTTGTTCGACCTCTTCCATCGTGGCATGGGTGATTGCATCCATTGTGCCAAAATGCTCTGCGATCAAGCGAGCAGCTTTGGCACCGACATGCCGGATACCTAATCCAAATAATACAGCATTTAAGGGCCTTTTACGACTATCCTTCAACGCATCTAATACTTTTTTTGCCGACTTTTCCTTGATACCTGGTAATGAGACTAATTTTTCTTCATCTAAGCGGTAAAGATCTGTTAATGATTTGACATATCCTGCCTGATATAACTGCGTAATCAGTCTCGGTCCAATACCGGTCATATTCATCGCATTGCGGGATACAAAGTGGCTTAGTCCTTCAACCAGTTGAGCGGGGCAATTGGGGTTCATACACCTTAGCGCCACTTCTTCTTTCAAATGCGTCAATGGCTCATGACAAGCTGGACAGGTTTTAGGGATTTCAAGGGGCTGACTATCTTTAGGTCTCTTTTCAAGCACCACATGTGTGACTTCAGGAATGATGTCCCCAGCTTTATGGACCACTACAGTGTCCCCGATTCGAATATCTTTGGCAACAATCAAGTCGACATTATGTAAGCTCGCTCTTTGCACTATCGTACCGGCTAAATGAACGGGGTCCATAATAGCTGTTGGCGTCACGACTCCAGTCCGCCCGACTGTCCAACGTACTTCCCTGACGACAGTCTCTTTGATGTCGGCAGGAAACTTATAAGCAATTGCCCACTTTGGTCCTTTGACAGTGAAACCTATTTTTTGTTGATCTGCCACATCATTGACCTTTAAGACAATTCCATCAATCTCATAAGGGAGATGGTGCCTTTTCTCAGTCATATGTTCGATGAAGGTCCAAATAGCTGCCATCGACTGTGTGACCGTTCTATCTGGATTAACGCGAAAGCCTAATTGTTTCAGCGATTCAAGCGCCTCCTCTTGAGTGGTCACAGGCTCTTCTCTTAACAGCTGATATAAAAAAACAGTCAAATTACGGCTAGCCGTTACTTTCGTATTCAGCTGTCTTAAACTCCCTGCAGCAGCGTTACGAGGGTTGGCAAACACTGCTTGGCCCTCCGCTTCTCTTTTATCATTCAATTGCTCAAAAGAAGACTTAGGCATATAACATTCTCCACGAACCTCACCCGTAAAATCAGTCTTCAATCTCAACGGGATCGACTTGACAGTCCTTAGATTAGCGGTGATATCTTCCCCGACCGTCCCGTTTCCCCGAGTAGCCCCTTGCACAAAGACGCCGTTCTCATAACGTAGAGAAATCGAAAGTCCATCAATCTTTAACTCACAGACATACGTCACAGGGTGTCCAACCGCCTTTTGATTTCGGTCATCGAAGGCTTGTAGTTCCTCGAGATTAAAGGCGTTACTCAAACTCAACATTGGGATTTCATGGGTCACTTTTTCAAAACCCGATAGGACTTCGCCACCAACTCGCTTAGAAGGAGAATCTGGTCTGACCCAGTCAGGATGACTAGCTTCTATTTTTAGTAACTGTTGATATAAGACATCATATTCTTTATCAGTCACGGTTTCCTGGTCCAATACATAATAATCATGACTATACTGGTTCAGCTTCTCGACTAATTTCTGATAATCTTCAACTGTTTTTATATCTGTAGCATTCATAGGTGGCCTCCTACTTTATAAACTCACTTTTGGCTGTAATCGTTGTTCTTATTTTAAACTAAATCACAGGGATATGCTCACTATTCTATTAGACATCAATTGGCTTTTTCGATGGGTGCAAAGGCGGCCAATAGACGTTTGATGCCAATTTTTGGAAAGGCGATATCTAGTTGTTGGTCATTGCCATCACCCTTAACGGCTACAACAGTGCCGATACCCCATTTTTTATGGGACACATGGTCGCCAATTTTGAAAACAGCAATGTCATCTGAATCATGCGATTTGAGTGCTCCAACTTTTTGGACCCCTTTGTGCTGTTTTGTTTGATAGGCAGGCTTAAACGCCCGTTGATAGTGACCATTGGATTGCTTTTGTCCCATTTTAGAAGAACCCCTATCAAATGAATTCAGTGGGCTCTCTTCTTTTAATAACGACGGATCTATTTCTTCGATAAACCGAGATGGACGATTAAATTGGTGCTTTCCATACAATAAACGGCTACTTGCGCGTGTCAAATATAACTCTCGTTCTGCTCTAGTAATGCCGACATAGGCGAGTCGGCGCTCTTCTTCTAATTCATCCTCTGACTGCATCGCACGAGAGAGCGGAAATATACCTTCTTCCATCCCAACCAAAAAGACGATGGGAAACTCAAGCCCTTTTGCTGCATGTAAGGTCATCAAGGTCAATGCTTCATCTGATTCTTCTTCAGTATCATTGGTATCAGTCACCAATGCCAAATCAGTTAAGAATTGCACCAGTATCGGGGTCTCGTCGGTCTCGTCGGCTTCTTTTTCAAACTGTTCTGCAGCTGATAATAGTTCTGATAAGTTTTCAAGGCGACTTTCTGCTTCTAAAGTTGCCTCTGATTTCAGCATATCTTCATACCCAGACATCTCGATTGTCGTTTGTAATAGGTCTTTCAAAGAGGTTGCCTGACTCATGGTAGTCAGGTCATTCATTAACTTCTTAAAGTCATCAATCCCACGGGCTGCTTTTCCGGTAATCGGTGCTAAGGCAATTTGTTGTGCTGCAGCTAATAAGGGGAGATCCTCTTGTGTAGCAAACTGAGTGAACTTAGCCATGCTGGCTGGACCGACCCCTCTTTTAGGGATATTGACGGCACGATTAAAACTGATATCATCAGCTGGATTAACCAGCAACTTCAGATAGGCCAAAATATCACGGATTTCACGTCGATCAAAGAAGCGTTGCCCACCAACTAAACGATAGTTGATACTCGAACGCATCAAGGCATCTTCAAATGACCGAGACTGAGCATTAGTACGGTAAAGAATCGCTATGTCATTTAATGAGACGCCCTTTTGCTCTGCTTCTGTTATTTTTGAAATCATGAAACGAGCTTCATCCGTTTCACTTTGTGCCACATACAGTGTGATTGGAACACCCTCTTCTTTGTCTGTCCAAAGTTTTTTGGGTTTTCTACCATGATTTTTTTCGATCACATTATTTGCAGCTGCTAATATTTTTTTGGTTGAGCGATAGTTTTGCTCAAGCATGATGACTTTTGTTTCTGGGTAGTCTGATTCAAAGTTCATAATATTTGAGATATCCGCACCACGCCAACCATAGATACTTTGGTCTGCATCACCAACTACACAGACATTTCTCAGACCCTTTCCGAGCAACTTGATCAAACGATATTGCGCGTGGTTGGTATCTTGGTATTCATCCACATGGATATACTGGAATTTTTCTTGATAAGTCATCAAAATGTCGTCGTTTTCTTCAAACAACTTGACGGCATTAAAAATCAGATCATCAAAGTCCATTGTCTGACTTTTTTTTAATTCTTTTTGATAGCGATCGTAACAATCAGAGATCACTTTCCCTAAAAAGTTATCATGTAATTCACGATAGGTTTTTGGCGTTTCTAGATTGTTTTTAGCTTGTGAAATATGATTGAGAACCATTCGATAGTCAAATTTTTTGGGGTCTAGATTTAAGCTTTTGATAATTCGTTTCATGAGGGTTTGTTGCTCACTAGAATCTGCGATGCTGAATGAGCGTTCAAAACCAATGGCACTGGCTTCTCGTCGTAGAATTCTGACACACATGGAGTGAAAAGTTGCAATCCACATGGATTCAGCTTGATCACCCACTAACTGAACCAGTCTTTCTTTCATTTCGTTGGCTGCCTTATTGGTAAAGGTAATGGCAAGTATACGCCAAGGGCTGACCTGCTTTTCAGACATCAGGTAGGCAATTCGGTGAGTCAACACCCGCGTCTTTCCACTTCCGGCACCTGCCATGATTAGCAAGGGTCCTTCTGTTGTAGTAATAGCTTCTTTTTGTTGAGGATTCATCTTTTCTAATAATTGGTTTGCCACGATTCTTTACGACTCTTCCTTTCTCTTAAAAATAAGTCTAAGACGTTGTCTCAGACTTATTTTTTGTGCCTATAATTACTTATTGGCTATAAAACGAGGACTTATCAGCTGATTTTCTCTGCCTCATAAGCGGCTTGTAATTGTTCAAATAAATGTTGTAATTCTTTTTTTGTCGCCGCCGAAATGGTGACACTCCCCATTACTGATGGGACTTGGGTTTGATCTTTATCATGAAAGGATCCGCGCCATGTATCTTCCGTCGCAAATTTTTCTGTGACATAAGTGATATTCCCTTCGGTGACTGGCATGTTGATTGCTAATGAAAAGAGCTCGATCCGAGGTAATGGCAAATCCACTAGCGCACGAATGTGACAAGTATAATGACTATTTGTCGTGACGTCTTGGGAGTAATCACCCACCATTGTTGGTCGATTACTGGCGTGTAAAACTGTCAAATTGCCGTAATTACTCACGAGAAACTGAATCACTATGATACCAACCGTTTGGAAGCGGGTCGACAATTGATCAGCAATTCTTTGGGCAGAAATGATTTGATCGGTACTCAATCGTCCTGGCGTAATCGTATATTTTAACTCTCTATCGACATACTGATGTTGGGCTACCGGATAAAGAACACTAGCCCCATTATTATTCTGACATGTCATGATTGAGATGATTTTGGCATCAGGAACCCATGTTTCAAGTATCGCTGTCCCATGGTCAAAAATTCGTGCAACTCCTGGATCATCCACATCTTCATTTTCTCTCAAAACGATAGAAGCCGCTTTTTCTCTATCAATAAAACGGGCGGCCTTCAAAATACAGGGAAAGCCAATATGATCGATTGCAGTTGGTAGTTCTTCTTGCCTGACCACAGATTCATACGGCAAGATGGGAACATCAGCTGCTTCATAGAGAGCTTTCTCTAAAAAAGAATCTTGTTCTAAGTATAAGAGGTCAGGATTTTGAGGAAAGGAAGTCTCATGAGAGAGTTTAATCAAGAGATCTGGATCTAAACGTTTTGAGGTATAGGTCACCACTTGACACTTTCCAGCAAACTCTCTTAAGTGAGACAGGTCATCATAAGCACCCTCTATCACTGGTATCCCTAATGACCGAACCGTATCATCCTGTTCTTCGACATATAGTAAGACTTTGAGTCCTAGTTGCTTAGCAGCTAACGTTAACCCAATTGCTTCGTGTCCTCCACCGATGATTCCGATCGTCTTTCCTACTTCAAATGACATCATTTATTAACCCCGCTTCTCAGACATAATCATGTTTTATTTTAGCATGAATACAAAAAAAAGACATCAGTTAATCATACTGATATAACTGATGCGTTCTAATCAAATCAATGATTTTTGTAGCATAATCTGGGTCCGTCGCATAGCCACCTTGCTGCAACCCCTTCGCCTGCCCAATATAATCTGTGGCATCCAATAAAGCTCGATACTGATCTTTATTCCATGTCGTTCCATATACTAGGGTATTCGCATGGTCTCTGATTGACTCATCCCATGACTCATAAGCTCTAAAATCAGCTGTGATTGTGATCCATTCATTGTTTTCAAACTCTAAAGTGGGTAAGCTAACGCTCTCTTGGTCTGGACCGGCTTTGATCCCGAACAAATTGTTATAATTGGCAGCTAACTCACTATTTCCCCAATCAGATTCTAGGATTGCCTGAGAAATGGTGATGCTTGGCAATATGCCTGTTTCCTGATAGAGATCTTGGCTGACAGGCACGATAGCTTCAATAAAAGCTTGGCGAGCATCATCTGCTTGTTTTACTTCGCGTTGATAGGTTTGATAGGACCATGTTCCAAGCGCGGCAACCAGTAAAAAACCTAACAACAGCGCAAAACAGCCTATTTGCAGTAGGCTGAGCGACTTTTTCTTATGGTACTTTTGATAGGTTTTTTTACGTTTTACCACTTTTAGTTCGCTCCTGATTGTTGTTCATTGATCAATGTTTGCTTTTGCGTGTCACGTAAAGTGCGTACTTTCTCATTGGTCTCATCTGTGCGGTGGAAGTAGCGATAATTTCTTGGCCAAAATTGTTGGTCAAATAATTGGGTAAAGCGAACATCCAAAATTTCTTTCGTGATTGTTTGATCGAACTCTTGATGGATAAAGTGTTTTTCTGCCAATTGATTTGTATATCGAGATAATGGGTAGACTAAAAATTCATAATGGTGATCACTCGAAAACGCATTGGGAGCATTCTTATCACGAGCCTCTTGATCTATTTTTGGCGTTTTGACAGTTTGATAGTGGGTCATAATGGGATCCATCGTGACCGAATCGACAACAATGCTATCCCCATCTTTATGAATCGTGAAGTTAAGTAAACCGCCTAAGACGTTATCAACATCCTGCATCCCATTTAGGCCATTCCCAATTGAATAAGCAACTAGGGTCTTATGACCTTCAGTGCCCTCCACCCATTCTATTGGTTGGATGACATGTGGATGTGTACCAATCACTGCATCGACACCTTGGTCCGCAAAAAATTTGGCCCAGGTTTTTTGGTCATCATTAACCTCTGTAGAATCTTCTGTTCCCCAGTGGGCTGACACCACCACTGCATCTGCTTCTTTTTTTGCAATCTCGACTTGCTTCTTGATTAGATCCTGGTCGAGATAGTTGACACGATAATTATCATTAGCTACCATGCCGTTGGTGCCATAAGTATAGGCAAGAAAGGCAATTTTGAGACCATTCTTTTCTATAATAGTCACCTTGTCTTGATCGGCTGCCGTTTTGTTGACACCAATCAACGGCAAGCCTACTTTCTGGAAGTTATCAATGGCATTGATAACACCTTGATCTAGCTTATCTAACGAATGATTGGTTGCCCCATTTATCACATCAAAGCCTGTATCTTTTAGTGCTGTTGCAACTTCTTCAGGAGAATTAAACATCGGATAACTACTAAGTCCTAATTCCTTTCCACCTACGATTGTTTCCTGGTTGACGAATGCTACGTCTGCCTCGGCAATCTTAGGTTTGATTAATCGATAGAAAGGTTTGAAGTCATATTGGCCGTCTATCGTACCATCTACAGCATCAGCAGCATCATAAACCGAAGAATGGATCAAATTATCCCCCATTGCAATGATTCTGACCCTTTCCGAGTCATTCTCTTCGCTAGCTTTGACAGGCTGTGTGGTCTGAATCATCCAAAATAGAAGGACAGCTCCGACCAACAAAAGCGGGGGCAATTTTAGTAGGAACTTATTTGAAAATTTAGTAACAACCTGCTGTTTAATTATTTTTAGATAGTCCTTATGCCGCTTCATGATCGATTGCCTCTCCCAACATACTCTTCTAACGTCCAATTGTTTTGATAAATCGTCTGAGCTGCTTCTTCACCGACGTAACGGAAATGCCATGACTCATGATCATAACCGGTAATAGCTGTCTTATCAGCTGGATATCGTAGAATAAAGCCATATTGGGCTGCAATCTCAAGTAGGACCTTATAATCTGAGATTGATTCTAGTTGATCATACCTGACATCATCGACCGTTACATCGACCGCAAGACCAAGTTGGTGTTCACTAAGACCCGGCATTGCGATGACCTTACGCGCCTCTTCCTCACTCATAGATGTTAGTGCGTAATCAAAAACGGACTGTTGATAACTATAAGAACGATAAGCTGCTATTGTCTTCAACGTGTGTCCTAACTCTGCTTCTACAGCATCTGTCCAATCATTTAATGGTTGATAAGCGACCTCTTGGATGAATTGATCCCCCAAATAACACGAAAAATCACTTTCGCTACAGGGTTGAGGTACCCTGACCATGTCTTTTGGTTCATAATCGGCTGGTAGCGCGTGACGTTTATTAGCTATCGTTAAGACTGTCGTTGGCATACTGATTCCTTCAGGATCATCTGGCAACGGCTCATCCGCATCCGTGTTGACGTAACTGATTACCTCCTCTGCCGATTCATTCGGATTGTCCTTCCAATAAGCAGCATAACGGTCTTTCTTTCCATCGTCGTAAAAAGAAACTGTTTCTAGTTGTTCCTCTGGACTAGCCGATTCAGTGCTACTATCATCCTTGTCATCACTACGTTTGAGCGTAGCTTTCTCACTTGAATTATCATTTTGCGTGCCATTATCTTCTTTTGAAGCTTTACCCTGGCAGCCTGGTAATACAATTAATACGACCGCCAAAGCTATGACGATTAGCATTTCAGTCATTGAACACCCTCCAATGTACTTTTACATCTATTAATGAAAAAAATATAATTAAATAAATACTAATCAAACGATGGCTCAAAGCTTACCGCCTGAAAAACAACCTCTTTCTCAGTGTTTTTCTGGCAGCTTTTTGTCCATAAGTCCATCTAGCTTGAAAATTTCTCATTTTCCGCTAGCTCTCCTTATGGCTCAAAGCTAATCGCCCGAAAAACAACCTCTTTCTTATAGTAATCTATATTATTACTGTCTACAAGAATATTGGTAGACTTTAACACACCTGATATGTGCTTGTAAAAAGAACTGTGCCACATTGTCGGCACAGTCCAAAATTTTTATGCTTTAATCTGTTAAACACGTGACGTTTCAATCGTCTCAAAATACTCTAACAAATTGCGGTGGTGTGCTTCGATATATTGTCTCGTAACTCCTGGAAGGTGCAACTCAATCACATCTTTATAACTCCAAAAATCAAATGGCAACTCTAATCGTAAAGTCGATATGCCATCTCGAATCACATCATTGTCAGTATCACTGGTATACCAGACGACTTTACATTGTCCAGTTGCCAACCACTTTTTAGCAACCGCAATTTTTAAATCACGATATTCAGACAAGGGATCATTTTCGACTTCAGTTAGGATATCAGCATTTCTAACGACTTTTTGAACCAACATCCATTCGTAATCGGTAAATAGGGTACTAAGGATCCTCATATTTTCGTACTTCAATCCTTGTTGTCCTTTCTTCCAACGATCCCAACTTTGTCCGGTAATCTGTAATTTATGGGTATAAAACGCCTTCTCACTCACATATCGTTCTTTAACTGCATTCAATACGATTGCGACTAATGCTTCATTCATATCATCCACCCTTTCTCGTTAACATCACTTTTTAGGTGTATTATACACCTAAAAAGTTAAAATGTCACGTGTAGGGTGGTAAGTTCACTGAAAAAGTGATTTGTACAACGTGAGAGTTCTTAATGTTCCAAGTCGTCTAAGGTCGCCTTAAATTATCTTAATCCTGTGCTTTCAAGGCTTCCACCATATCAACTCTCTTCAACACGAGATGCATAACTCCCATCACGATCAGTGCGAACAAGAGGGTCAAGCCAGCAGCATAGAGATAACTTGTCCAATTGGTCACCACTCTAAAGACAGTTTCATCGATTTCAGCCGTTTTAAGGACAAAAGTCGTTAGTGCACGTCCCATCAACGCTCCTAATCCAATCCCAATGAGCGTCAATGCTAACAGTTCTTGAAAAATGTACCACGATACTTCTTCATTATAAAAACCAAGCACCTTGATTGTCGATAGTTCTCTCATCCGCTCGGACACATTAATCTGGGTCAAACTATACAAGACGACGAAAGCTAGCAGAGCAGCCGAGACAACTAACACAATCGTGATCACTCCTAGACCATCCATCGTATCTTGAACGCTCGAACCTAGTCGGCTCATCAACGTAATCGCTTGAACGCTATTATTTTCCGACAGGCTTTCCGCAAAATCATCCTCTTCTTGAGTCGAAACTTCTCCTTTATCATGATAGGTCACGAGATAGGCTGTTGATACAGTGTCTTCATCAAATATATTTTTAAATTCTTCTGGTGTGACATAGAGATAATGGCTCAGATAATTAGCCGCTAGCGATTTGACTTTAACTGAATAATCCGTTTGGTCTCCTTTGACTTTGAAATGCAAGGTATCCCCTTCTTCAATATCAGCCAATTGAGCTAACTTCTGGGTCAATATCGGACTGTCTTTGGTAATGTCTAGATCCGTTTTCCGATCTGGTGTCATCAAATGATACATCTTATCAAATTGGCCCGATAAAGGCGCTAGGATCATCAGTGTTTGATCATTCATCCCATCTTTGGAGACTGTCACATTCTTACTTTCAATTGGTAAAACATCGCCGACAATGTCTGCTTCTTTGAGAGCTTGATTGATGTCATCGCGGTCGTTATCAGTGGCAGCGTCAGTAAATGTGATCATCGCATCAAACGTTTGAACATCTTCAAACTGGTCTGTTGTTACTTGCGAAATAGAGTCATTCAAGCCAAAACCAGTTAAGATCAACGCCATACAACCTGCAACACCAATGACTGTCATCGCATTTCTTCCTTTATAACGGAATAGATTTCTCAACGTCATTTTGCGATTGAAACTAATATGACGCCACAAAAATGTCCATCTTTCCAGAACAATTTTCTTCCCTTTTTTAGGTGGCTTGGGTTGAAGTAATTCCCTCGGGCTCTCATGGGTCGATTGCCAGACTGCAAATAAAGCTGCACCAAGCGTCGTCACCATGATGAATGATACAGCAATCATTATGACGTGAGGTTCTACCTTAATCAAAAAGTGAGGCAGGTCATACATCGACGAGTAGGCATTAAAAATTAGTGGTGGAAATAGCGGATAGGCAATGGCTACTCCAATCGCACTCCCCACTATAGCTGCTAAAAAGGCATACGCAACATATTTCAAGGCAATTTGTGCCTTGCTGTACCCCAAACCACGATACATTCCAATAGTGATTCGTTGCTCATCGACCATTCGTTTGATAGCTGTAAAGCACATCAAGGCCGCCACTAATCCAAAGAAAACAGGGAATATCCGTGCGATGGCTGAAACGCGATCAGCATTGTCTTGATATTCTGAGTAACCGACATTTTGGGAGCGATCCATGACAAAATACTCAGGCATTTTTAGGTCATTCAGTTCTTGTTCTTTTTCGTTTAGATCTTCCTCTGCTTGATCTAAGTCTGCAGTTTTCTCGGCATATTCTTCATCAAATGCAGCTTTTTGCGCCTCTAACTCTGCTGATTGTTCAGCAACAGTGGCTTCTCCAAATTGTGCCCTTGCTGCTTCGATTTCAGCTTCAGCGGCCTCTAATTGTTTTTTTCCATCTTCTAAAGCTTTCCGTCCATCCGCAATTTCCTTTTTTGCATCATCAATGCTCGGTTGCGCATCAGACCTAATACCATCCAATACTTCTTCTGGTCGTTTGCTGAGCAAGTCCTCTAACGCATCCGTTTCTTGATCAACCTGATCATCGTAATCAGAGGTATACGGCACCGTATGTTCGAGTTTCGGACTTCTGATTAACAAACTCGTATAGGTATCATTATTGAAGGCTTCGTCTGAGACATAAGCATAATAATCATAACTTGCAGCAGTTTGCGCGGATTGTCGATTATAGCGCTCTAAGTATTCGGACGACGTCACAAAGCCCGAAATTTTATAGTCTTTTTCTTTTAAAGCTAACGGCTCATCTTGTCCTTCAACCGCCTCTGTCAGCGTTGTTTTATCTTTGAAGGTAACTGTATCTCCGACTTTATAGCCCAGGTTTTTAGCCATCAATTCGTCGAGCGCAATTTCCTGGTCGTTTTTTGGTAAATGGCCTGTTATCACTAGTGGAACAGTAATTTTTGACCCCTTCCGCCAATTCATCACATTGATTCGCTTATCATTAGCCGTCAAAATCAACGATTGGCGTGACTCTACTTGATAACCGTCATCCTCAATCACCTTGAGATCATCGTCTGTCACCCCATAGGTTGAGACAATTGAAAAATCGGCTAGATTTGTATCAGAGTAGTACTGTTGCCCACTCTTAAGCATACTTGGTCCGGCGCCTCTCACCCCAACGTAGAAACTAACACCAAGCAAAATGATGCCGACTAGAGCCAAAAATCGCCCCATACTGGACTTGATATCACGAAAAATAGTTTTCAGAAAGGTTTTTGTTAACATCATATCGCTCCTACCACTCTATCTCAGACACTGCTAGTGGGTGGTCATTATACTCTTCTTTAGAAACTGTTCCATTAAAAATATGAATGACGTGGTTCGCCATTTTAGCGATTTGTTGATTATGGGTGATTACTACAACAGTTGTCTTGGTATTACGACAGGTTTCTTCAAGTTGAGCTAATACTTGTTTACCCGTTTCAAAGTCAAGCGCTCCTGTAGGTTCATCACACAAAAGTAATGCCGGCTTTTTAGCAATTGCTCTGGCTATCGACACCCTTTGTTGCTCTCCTCCTGATAACTGTGCGGGAAAATGATCTTTCTTATCTTTCAGTCCGACAGAGTCAAGAACCTCTAAGACATTCAAGTCCGATTTTGTGATTTCTGCGGCTAGCTCAACATTTTCAAGCGCCGTCAGGTTAGGTACTAAGTTGTAGTTTTGGAAGATAAATCCCACTTTATTGCGACGATAAGTAGTCAGATCTCGGTCTGATAGTTGTGCAATATCTTTCCCCTCAACGATTACTTCACCACTAGTCGGTCGATCCATCCCCCCAAAAATATTCAAAACAGTTGATTTCCCAGCGCCACTTGGTCCGAGAATCACCACAAAAGTACCTGAATCAATATCAAAATTAATATCTTCATTTGCTTTAGTCAGAGCTTCCTTGCTCCCATAATATTTACTTTCATGCTTTAAACTGATATAAGCCATTCCTTCCCCCACCTCTCACAAAAAGTATAGCATGGACTATCTTGTCACCCTAATGATTCTAATTTACCTATTCCATTTGGACTGTCCAGACTGACTAGTCGTTCATCATCTATCAACCTTAATCATTCGAACTTTTAAATACTGGCTAAGTCGTGATGCTTTTGGATAAGGAAAATCACTCGGCAATCCATATTTAGCCACCCATTGAAATGAACAACCTAACTGCTCTAAAGTCTCTGTAATCATCCGGTCAAAGTCTGATGCTTTGAAGTTTGCTGCATTTGTGGACAATACTAATAATCCTGATGGCGCTAAGATTTTGACGCTATCTGCAATAAGATCCGCATAATTCTTTTTGACCGTAAAAACTTTCTTTTTGTTGCGAGCAAATGACGGTGGGTCACAGATAATCAGGTCATAGGAGAGTTGGTGACGAGAGGCATATTTAAAGTAATCAAATGTGTCCATCACATAGACTTTTTGCCCAGTGATAGGAATTTTGTTCAAGTCAAACTGCTCCTCTGTCAACGCACGTGTGCGATTAGCGAGATCAACACTTGTTGTGCTGTTAGCACCACCCACTGCGGCAGCAACCGAAAAAGCTCCTGTATAACTGAAGACATTCAAGACATCTTTTTTTGTGCTATATTGCTCCTTTAGTGCCTTTCGCACCTCTCGTTGGTCGAGAAAAATGCCGGTCATCCAACCATCATCCAAGTAGACAGCATAGTTAACCCCATTTTCTAGGATTATAATCGGTTCGCTAGTCGGTGTCCCAAATACCCATTCACTTTCTGCTTCCTTTTCTCTTTGATACCGACGTTTTACAACCATTCCCTTTATTAGAGGATGACCTGTCTCTACATCAGTAAACTCTTTCAAGGTGTGGACGATGTCATTAAGATAGGTCGCCATACTTTTTGAGTATAGACTAATAACTCCATAACCATCATAATAATCCAGTGTAACGCCCCCCAAGCCATCTCCTTCACCATTAAAAAGTCTGAAAGCTGTTGTGTCTTTCTGATTAAATAGGTCTTTTCGCCTTTTTAGAGCCCTAGCAAATAAGTTAGGCAGTAACGATTGAAGATCACTGATTGCTTCGTCACTAATCAGCCAGCCAAATCCTTTTTGCTGTTGACCTAATAAAGCTGTTCCAATTAGTTTTCCGCGATTGTCTTTGAGCAGTACTAGCTCGCCATTATCTGATGCTTCTTCTTTTTTAAGTGAATTTTCTGTTATCAATGGATTATCCAGCGATATCTGGTGTCTTTTCGTTAATTGGATAGTTCTCACGTTTAACTTCCTTTCGATCTCTGTCTCTTGGTCACAGTTTCTATCTCTTGGTGACAGTCTCTGCCTCTCAATCACAGTTAATGCCTTTATTATAAGCGAGAAATGCTTGAGTCACTAACTCTTTGGTCAGTAATTGAAAATTGTTCTCTTTTTATTAAGAAACTATTAACTTATCCTACACGTCGCACTCCTGATAATACGTTAATTTTGTTGTCATATCAATCTTTAGAGACGTTTTGTTGAATGAAAGCACTTAGCCCTTTTCATTGACTTTTTTTGTCATTATCATTACATTAAATACATCAATAATTTACAATACATCAATGATTTACATTTTTTAGTATATCGTCGTATTACCGACCAAACAGTTACTTTTTGACCTAGCTATGAAGACGTCGGCTATTTTTTTGGCCAATGACCCTTCATACCTATTTGCATGCTAAAAGCACTCTTTAAGTCTCTTATAAGATTTTGAGAGTGAGTAGCTTTTTGTTTATTAAGAGTTTATACTGTTATTTCGTGACGAAATTTGATAGCGTTGATAGTAACATTTTTGGCTATTCATGTGACTTGTTTCTCATATCAAACACCTATCTGAAGAGAGCTATCAGAGACGTGTTGTTACTAAGTGTTACAGCATGACTAGTCGCTAGCTTATTAATAGGAGATCAACTTATGACTAATAATAAAAACTGGCTGTCGTTTCTAAAACGGCACCCCAAACAAACTAACAATAGTAATGACAACAACGATAATCATGATGACTATCAAGAAAAAAGACCTTTTAAGGAACGAGTAGGTCGTCACTGGAATTCTTTCCAAAAGAATATGCGCCACCCACGGGTGAAACTAGTTTTATTTGCTGTTTTACTGTTGTGGGTTAAAACGATTATTGCTTACTACCTTGATTTCTCTCTTGGAGTCGATGGTTGGTTCCAACATCTAATTTTGTGGATCAACCCTCTTGCTACAGGTTTAGCTTTTTATGGCATTAGCCTTTTATTTTCGAATAACAAAACGACGAGACGTGTATTACTTCTATTGGTCGTACTTCAAACGATTCTTCTCTATGGAAATATTATGTATTACCGTGAGTTCAGTGATTTTATGACCTTCAAAGCGTTATTTGGATCACAAAATGCTGGAAATCTAGTTGGTATTGTCGGTTCACTCGCTAAGCTGATGCGACCACATGATATCATCTATTTCTTAGATATTCCTATTCTGTTTATAGTCACCAAGAAGAAACTTAGTAGAGATGCTGTTAGCTATAAATTCAGCAAACGTTATGCCTCTACTATTTTCATCACTGCCGGATTACTCTTCGCTGTCAACTTGCAATTAGCAGATATCAGTCGCCCGCAGTTGTTACTTCGGACCTTTGATCGTACCTATATCGTTAAGTATTTAGGCCTTAACTTCTTCTCAGGCTATGACGTTGCTAAGACTGCCCATGCGAGTCAAGTGAGAGCCAAAGCGGATGGCACTGAAATGGAAGAGATAACCTCCTACATTGATAGCCATCAAGTCGAAGGTAACCCGGAATACTACGGCGTCGCAAAAGGTAAAAATGTAGTTGTCTTGCACTTAGAAAGTATGCAACAATTCTTAATCGATTACACAGCTAAGGATGAAGCTGGAAATGATGTTCCTGTCACACCTTTCTTGAACAGTATCTACCATAGTAAAGATACCCTTGCTTTTGATAATGTGTTCCATCAAGTTGGACAAGGTAAATCATCCGATGCTGAATTGATGATGGAGAATTCGATTTTTGGATTATCTCAAGGATCTGCCCTATCACAATACGGTTCAGATAATACCTTCCAAGCTGCATCTTCTATTTTGAAACAAAATGGTGGTTATACTAGTGCAGTATTCCATGGAAACGTTGGATCATTCTGGAATAGAAATGATACTTACAAAGCCTTTGGTATTGACTATTTCTTCGACTCTAACTATTACACTTTAACAAAAGAAAACTCTCTAGAATACGGACTAAAAGATAAACTATTCTATAGAGACAGTATTCCTTATCTTGAACAATTACAACAACCATTCTATACGAAATTCATAACGGTTTCTAATCACTTCCCATTCCCATATGATGAAGAAAATAGTGATTACCCACCAGTAGAAACTGGAGATGAAACGGTTAACGGATACTTCTCAACTGTACATTATGCAGATGAAGCATTGTCTGAATTTTTTGATTATATGAAAGAATCTGGTTTATATGATGATACAATCTTTGTTTTCTATGGCGACCATTATGGCATTTCTAATTCTAGAAATAAATCTCTGGCGACGGTCTTACCAGATGCTGACGTCGATAATTGGGACGATTATGATAACGCTATGTTACAACGTGTTCCTGCGATGTTCTACATCCCAGGAATGAGCGAGGAAGATGGTGTCAGCGGTGGCATCAGTGAGACCTACGGCGGTCAAATCGATATGCTTCCAACTCTCCTACACTTGCTAGGGATTGATACGAAAGATTACATCATGTTTGGTCACGATTTACTTGCAACAGATCGTAAACAACAAGTTGTTTTCCGTAACGGGAATCTCGTCACACCAGACTATACTGTCATTGGTAGTGAAATCTATGATACGAAGACTGGTGAATTGTTAACAGATCTAACAGAGGAAGAACAAACAAAGGTCCAAGCGATGGTGGAGGATGCTCAAAAGCCACTTGGCTACTCACAAGATATCCTATCTAACGACTTGCTCCGTTTCTACCAACCTGAAGGCTTGAAAGCTGTTGATAAGACGCAGTATGATTACACGAAGAACTTACAACGCATTAAGCAAGTGAACGAAGAAGTAGGAGATAAGAACACATCCTTGTTGTATAAAAACAATGGGGAAACGAGCTTAGGATTGTATCGTACAACCGCTCCTGAACTAGAATCAACGATAGAAGCTGCTAAAGAAAATAGTAAGCGTAAAAATATTCCTGATTATAATGATTTAATCGAATCGTCTCCACTAACACCAAAAGACGAAGAGAGTACAACTGATACACCAGGGTCATCAGAACAATAATTTCATATTTTAAAACTAAACACACAAAAATAGGATTGAGAATCATCTCAATCCTATTTTTTTATGCTTTCTCTTTTTTATGCTTTATGGTTCCCCGTCTCCTCAATCTTCTACTGGTTTAGCGTGAGGAAGATAGACAGTCACGCGTGTCCCATGTTCTGGTTTTGAGGTCACCTCGATTCTTCCCTGATGAGCTGTTACTAGTAATTTAACTAGGGCCAACCCTATTCCTGATTGAGAGTATTTTTTGTTTTGCCGCGAGGCATCTATCTTATAGAACCTCTCCCAAATGTTATCTAATACTTCTTGCGACATACCTATACCTGTATCGATAACACCTATAACACTGTAGTCATCCTCCGAGTTCAAGGTAAGAGTGATTGTGCCATTCTCCGTAAATTGGATGGCGTTTTTTATGATGTTAACCAAAATCTGCTTCAGACGATCATAATCGGCATAGATTTTTTCATTAGGATTCAGTAACGTCACTTTGATTTTATCTTGCCGTTCAGCAGCTATTTCGCTCATCAGCATTTGAAGATCGTTCAGTAGTTCGGCTCCATTGATCTTCGTTTTAGTTAACGTAATCTGATTGGCTCTGATTTTTTCATAATCCAAGTTATCATTAACGAGTCTAATCAACCGCTTCGTTTCGCTAGACATCAGTTGTAAGCTCCGTCCTCGTTTATCTGGCGGGATCATGTCATACTCTAAGCCCTCTATCAATCCAATCATCGTCGTCAATGGCGTTCGCATCTCATGAGCAACATCCATCATAAATTGGTTTCGCAAATTTTCTTGTCTAGTGATTTCTTGATTGGAGATCTCGAGAGCCTGTGTCATTTGATTGAAATTATCGCTCAATTCCCCTAATTCATCTTTCCGATCTGTCGGTAGCCTAACAGCATAGTTTCCTGTCTTTATCTCTTCAGTGGCCTTTTGGATCGTACTGATTCGTTTAGTGAAGTAGCGGGCAATCAAATAGCTGAACAATACCCCGAATAACAATACAATCGAAAAGACTAAAATAATGAGATTTCTGATTGCCTGTTGTTCATTTCTCAAGTCACTGACAGGTGAACCGACCATAATGAAACCATTGAACGTGCCTTCAGTAAATACAGGATAATAAACATTGACCATTTGAACATTAGAACCTGGAAATTCTAAGGGCTGGTGTCTAAGAGAAATGGCTCGATTCTCCTTCAACTGTGCAATATCCTCTTCACTGAGTGAACTAACGAAGTTACCCGACATCTGAGGATAGATCAATTGATTATCTGCAGAGAAAATAGCAAACCGTACGCCGTTAGCTTGAAGTAAGGTGAAACTTTGCTCTATCTCAGTCAGGTCCATATCATCTGACACAATCGTCTGCGCATAGCCCAATAGTTGTTGGGAATAATTATCATAGATTTGATTGGTAAAAAAGCGGTAAGATAACCAGCCACCAAGCACTATAGTGATGATAATGGCTGATAAAAATGCGACCAATTGTTGATAAAAAAGTTTCATACCCTCAAATCCTTAGTTTTGTTTTAAAGTACTATCATCAAATTTATAACCAACACCCCAAACCGTTTGAATCACATCGGGACCAGCAACAGCTAACTTTTGCCTTAATTTTTTGATGTGGGCATCAATAGTTCGTTCTTCACCGTAATAAGGTTCTCGCCAAACAGTATCTAGTAAGTGTTCCCTCGAGAAAACTTGCTTTGGATGTTGCGCCAAAGTGACCAGTAACTCAAATTCCTTAGGCGTCAAATCCTTGATCTCTTTATTATACAAACGGACCTCTCGTGTATTGGTGTTGATCAATAGATTAGCCGTTTTAATATCGTATGAGCCACTATCAGTTGGTGTAAGCCGCCGCACAAGCGCTTTGATCCTTGCAATAACTGTCAACGGACTAAACGGTTTAGTCACATAATCATCGGCACCAATCTCAAGTCCAATTACTTGATCACTTTCAGAATCTCGTGCTGTTAACATGATGATTGGTACTTTAGGATCGATCTCGCGGATCATCCGGCAAATCTGCATACCGTCTAGCGATGGGAGATTCAGATCCAATAAAATCAAATCATAATCTGAAGGATTTTTTTTGAATGCATCATATCCAACCTGCCCATCATGAATAAACGAAGCAGTCCAATGTTCATTCTCAAAAAACATCCCCATCATTTCGCATACTGCTTCATTATCTTCAATCATTAAAATGTTCATGGCTATTTAGCTCCTCTACTAATATTGTTTCTTCTTAAAAGTATTAACATTCATTCGACTACTTCAAGCCTTATTATCACTAGCGTACTCCAAGCTTTGGTTTATCACAACTAGTTTCTTAGGATCTATAGCCTAATTTAACGTTAATTCACTGTAGCTCTTCAATACTCCTTTAGTTTAACGGAGTACTTATCCCAATGCTATTCTTTGGAACAAGTCCTTAATAGGAAACAAAAAAAGACTACCTTTTCAGGTTAGCCTTTTGTCGATTTCATGATGACTTACTTTGTTTTAGCTTGGTATTTTAATCCAACAACTCATTCAAGTCGCCTGAATCTGGCAATGTTTCTTTTTTCTTAGGTTCGAGTAAATCTACTGTATTAACGACTAATTCAACGACATACACTTCTTGATCATCTTTATTGCGATAATGTCTTGATTGTAGTCTCCCATCAACTGCTATTTGGTGTCCTTTTCTGACGTATTGGTTTACCATCTCAGCTGTTTTTCCCCATGCTACAAACGGAATGAAGTCAGCATTTTGTTCTTCTGACCCGCGTATTTTGCGGACTGCCAACACATTGTTCATCACTGTTGTGCCTTGAGGGGTCACTTGTGTGCTCACGGGACGAACAACTCTACCTGTTGCTGTATAGCGATTCATTTGATTACCTCCTAAAGAATTTCCATACCTTAATCACTAGCACGCGCTATGCTCGTGATTCTTTATATAGGTATGTCTACTTTAAGAGATGTAAATTGTTTCCTAACTGATGAGATTTATTAACCACTCTACCTAAAAATAACTACTACTCATCAATTTATCTTTTCGTCTACTGATCTATTTATCTACCCATTTTTCGCATTTTTGTTAAAGTCAGAGCTACTCTTCTTTTCG
>OMJG01000839.1_pt1 | contig 20643 bp, 19 predicted proteins | sample 1646431 | NCBI WGS metagenome assembly OMJG01 (sample SAMN03771674, study PRJEB25209) | food metagenome | isolation source: Cotija cheese | place: Mexico:Jalisco,Michoacan | collected 2011-12-12
GAGATAACTGCACTAAAAGGACAGCAATTTGGTGATACTTCACCGGAAAAGCTGTCCTTTTAGTGCAGTTAACTCTGTGGCGGTCGTGGGGGGATGCCGAAAATGCATCCGCATGCCGCCTAGTCGACGAAATCCTTTGCACAGGGAAGTCCATAGGCGCTTTCGGCACTGAGAACAGCGACTTCCACGGCCCGTTCCATGACATAGGCTGCCAGCGTGCCCACGCCATCCGTATCCGCAACGACGGAACCGGTTGAGACGGCGTAGATGGAATCGCCGTCCACGCTGGTATGAACAGGACGTATCGTTCTCGCATAACCGTTATGCGCCATGGAAGCGACTTTCGTCAGCGCCGACTTATCCAATCTCACATTGGTGAACACCGCGCCGATGGTGGTGTTTCCCTCGGGTGCGTGCCGTTCGGACTCCATATCTTCAATCATGGATGAGAACGAGGATTCGAATGCAGTGTTCGTATCGTCAAGCATGCCTGCGAGAGTGGTTCCTGAACCTGCCGCGTACACATCTCCCATCGCATTCACGGCGACGACCGCACCTATTTTCACCTGACCGACCTGAACAGCGTAAGACCCGAGACCACCCTTCATCGCGTGCTCCATGCCATGGTATTTGCCGACCGAGCACCCTGTTCCGGCTCCGATATTGCCGTTCTGGAATACGCTCCGCTTGGCCTGGAAGCATGCATCGTAAGCATTCTGGGCATTCGGGCGAGCGTGCTGGTCGCCGACGGGCAGGTCGAAGAGGCAGGATTGACAGACAAGAGGAACGCAAGCCTCTCTGATGTGCAGCCCTGTGCCTTGCTCTTCGAGGAATCGCATGACACCTCCGGCCGCGTCCAGCCCGTAGGCAGACCCACCGGAAAGCATCAACGCGTGGATGCCGGAGGATGAGGCGACTGGTGCCAGCAGCGGGGTCTCCCGGCTGGCGGGCCCTCCTCCTCGTATGGCGACCCCGGCCGGGCTGAGATGGTCGAAAAGAAACACCGTGGCACCGGTTCCTCCCGCGTCATCGGTGTAGTTCGCATAGGCGAATCCGCCCACTGATGTTATGTCTATGTCCTGCATTGAGCTTCCTTGTGCTGGTCGATATTCAGGTGATTGCGTGGAATCCTGCCGGTGTGCGGTGTCCGCACTGTGCTCTGTTTCAGCTGCGTGATGGAGTGCATGTGTGCCGTTTTCCTGCACGCCGATAAGAAAGAGGTGCGCATCCCTGGGGATGCGCACCGGTGGTTATTCCGAGGGGACTTGAGGCCGCGGTATCAGGAGCGCTTGGCGCCGGTCAGGTCCAAGGCGATGCCGACATCGTTCTTGTTGATGCCGCTGACGTTGTTCTTGGTGACCACCAGCAGCTTGGGGTTGTAGAGCCAGTCCGCGGGTGCGTCCTTCTGAATCTGGGTGATTGCCTGATTCATATAGCTGTTGAACTCCTCGTCATCGCCGCTCTTCTTGGCGTTGGCAAAGGCATCCTGGACAGTCTGATTCGAGTAGTTCCAGTAGTAATCCGAGTTGCCGTAGTTGAAGACATTGCGCGGTTCGACATGCAGGATGGCCGTCATATCGTAATTCTTGTCGGTCAGGGTGTTCTGAAGCCAGACCGCCGGGAATTCCTGAGTTTCCAGGTTGACGGTGAAACCGACCGCCTCAAGTTGGGTCTTGACGACCTGGGAGATGGATTGCGCATAGCTCAGGCTTGGCACGGTGAAGTTGATGGTCGGATTGCTCACGCCGGATTCCTTGACCAGTTCCTTCGCCTTGCTCTGGTTGTAGGCGTAGGCATCTGATTTCTTGTACCAGGCATCGGTCGGTATGGAAGGCGAGGAGATGACGTTGCCGTAGCCGTTGAGCACCGTGTCGACGACCTTGCTTCTGTCGACCGCGTACATCACCGCCTGCCGCAGGTCGGCATTGTCGAATGGCGCTTTCTTGGAATTCATGGCGAGCACCAGAATGCCTTGCGCATTGCCGACATCGATTCTGTAGTTGTCGTTGTTCTTGAACTGGTCGAGCTGGTCGTAGGCGGTGAAATTGTAGATGGTATCGATGTCGCCGCTCAGCAGTGCGTTGGAGCAGGACGTGGTATCCGTGTAATACATCAGTTCAACGGTTTTCAGACTCGGCTTGGTGCCCCAATAGGACGTATTCTGAGCCAGGGAGAGCTTGCTGCCGACAGCATAGCTTTTGACGGTGAACGGTCCTGTTCCTACGGCTTCGGTTTTCAGAGAGTCCACTGCCTTGGGGTCGAACATCGCTCCCAGCGGGCCTGTGAACCAGAAGAGCACGTTGCGATCAGGCGATTTCAGCACCACTTTCGCTTCGTCCGCCGACGGCGTGTCCACATGGTCGATTGCCGAGAGGTTGGTCGGGGTGTTGGCCTTCCATGTGTTCAGACGTTCCAGGTTGTATTTCACCGTGCTGGAGTCGAAGCTGTCACCGTTGGAGAATTTGACTCCCGACTGCAGTTTGAAGGTGTATGTCAGTCCATCCTCGCTTACGGTCCAGCTTTTCGCGAGCAGCGGTTCGATGGTTTTGCCGTCGTCCTTGAGCTTCACGAGGCCTTCGTACACGTTGACCATCAGAGCTTGGGGTATCGCGGCTCCTGAGGTTTGGGTCATGTCGAGGTTGGCCGGTGATGCGGTCAGCCCGACTTTGAGGTCCGTCGATGCCGATGACGCGCTGGACGAGCCGGTGCCTCCCGCGCAGGCCGCTGTGAACAGCAGACTTGCCGCGGCAAGTGCGGCAGCGACGATACGGACGATGCCCTTCTTGTGTGCTTTCATGGTTTCCCCTTCGATGGTGATGGTCGGTTCATACGATATTGAGCGAACCGGGTCCATGGTGACTGGGTTGGAATGACTGGGTAGGAATATGTGGGTGGGATTGACTGGTAGGAACTGGATGGGTGGGGATTATCGGGTACGGCTTGCGGTCAGGCTTGTCTCAGGAATGATGAGCCGACCGGTGCCGTGAAGAAATCGCCTGACGGACCTCATGCTGACGGTTTTTCCCAGATTCTCGGCCATGAGGTGACCACGGCCTCTGCGGGCTTGATGTCCTCGTAGAGTTTGCTCATCCATATCACGCCCGCCTCGTCGAATCGCTGACCTGCTATCTGCAGTCCAATCGGTTTGCCGTCGGAGCTGAAGCCGCAGTTCACGCTCGCGGCAGGTTGCCCCGACATGTTGTATGGCAGGCAGAAGGCGATGTGAGACATGGCGTGCTCGACGTCATTGCTCGGCATCGGCCAATCAACCGGATAGGTGACATCCGGGGAGACGGGGGAGAGGATGAAGTCGACATCCTTGGTGGCGGTCAGTGTCCGCTTTGCCAAGGCCAGCTGCTCGTCACTGCCGCGGACTGCTTCGGCACTGGTGATGGCTGAACCGGCAAGGCACCATTCGGAGATGAAGGGGAGCATCACAGCCTTGCCGTTTTCGGGAAGGTTGACGTAGTCCTTGTAATGCACGGCTCTCCAGAACAGGTCGATGAGGTCGATGCTGTCCCCGACGAAAGGCTCCAGTATTTCGACATGCGCCCCTGCCTGTTCGAACAAAGCCGCAGCATTCGACACCGCTTGTCTGACTTCCGGTGTGACGGGAGCCCCGGCCCCCGCATCGAGCAGCAGGCCGATGCGTATGTCCTTGAGCTGTCGCTGCGTGTCGAGCCAACCCTGAGCCGCTGTCGGAAGACTGTACGGATCGCGCCAATCGGGTTGTGAGGTCAGGTTGAGCGTGGTGCCGATGTCGTCGAATCTGCGTCCCATGATGCCGATGGAACGGCCGTAGTAGGGAGGGTCCACCGGAATGCGGCCGAATGTCGGTTTCAGACCGACGGCACCGTTCCAGCTTGCGGGAAGCCTTACGGAACCTCCTATATCGCTGCCGAAGTTCACAGGCGAGTATCCTGCTGCGGATGCGGTGCCCGCCCCCGCGCTTGACCCGCCCGGATTCCAATCGGCGTTCCAAGCGTTGCATGTCGTCGGGTGGTCGGTCGAAACGCCGGACGACAGCATGCCCCACTCCGGCATGGCTGTTTTCCCGAGCGTGATGCATCCTGTGGCGTTGAGCAGGTCGTAGACGGGGGAGTTGAGTGTTGCGGGTTCTGAGTCCGCAAAGGATTTTGAGCCCCAGGTGGTGACCTCGCCAACGACATTGACGTTCTCTTTGATGGTCAGTGGAACGCCATCCAACGCTCCGAGTGCCTCGCCTCGCCGCCAGCGTTCCTCCGATGCCTTCGCAGCCTGAATAGTCGATTCCTGCCTGTCATAGCGTTTCGCCATCGCATGCAGTACGGGTTCGGCCTCATCCATCAGAGCGCTTTTGTGGGCCAGCACCTCGACCGGTGACAGCGTCCCCTCACCGTAGGCTTTAGTGAAATCCTCGATGCTGAAATCGTCGATATCGCTGAGTGACGCTGTCATGCCGATGCCTCCTCATATACGGGTCGGGCACATGACGAAGCAATGCGTCAAGGATGCCCTCTGCCCTCTGTTGTTTTCCGAGTCCAAACCGAAGCGTCGCTTCCCGAATCGGCCTGGTGCTCATCCACCGCTTCCACTGTCGAGTCGCGTCGACCAATGTGCACGTTGCCGACCATGTTCAGTTGGAACAGGTGCGGTTTGAGGCTATGGTGACGTGTTCTCGTCCCCCGCGATGTGTGTGTCATCCTCCACATTGAACATTTCGCGTTCATATCTGCCCGTTTCGTTTCCGTTAACGCATCTGCCTCATCCTCGTTGAGGTATGGGCGGGGAATCCGGACGATGTGGAAAGGCCGACGGTGTTCTGGTTCCCGGCGTTCAAGTCCGGCAGCGACACGGAGGCGGGGCATTTCTGCTATACCGCTGCAGGACGCGCAACGATTGGCAGTTCTTCAGGGACAGGCGTCCGGATATGTATGGAGCCATCACTCAGGCCTGATGAGTCGTGAATGCGTGATGCCCCGCGCCCATATATGTATGGGCGCGGGGCATCACGCATGATTCCTGCTGGTCTGAGCTCAGGTCAGGCCAGGTCGGTTCACAGACCGACCGTCTCGTTCAGTGCTCTGTTCAGCGCTCAGGTGGATTGCCGACGGAGTGCTGAACGAGACCTTGCCGAGGTTGCATCATTGCTTTGCCAGCGCGAGTTCCTTCTTCTGCTGCGGGGTGAGAGTGTCGTGCTTCATCTCGGACCAGAAGTACCAGGCGACGACCAGCAGTTCGATTGCCGGCAGAATGAAGGAGAACTGCATGGAGGTGGCATCGGAGAGCGCTCCCTGCAGAGCCGGAAGAACCGCGCCGCCGACGATGGCCATGACGATGATTGCCCCTGCCGTTTCGGTGTAGCGTCTGTCCTGAACGGTTTCCAAGGTGCGTGAATAGATGGTCGGCCAACCGGGCCCGAGGAAGAAGCTGACTCCGACCGCAAGCCATACCGCAGCGATATTGTGGATGGACACGGTGCCGACCAGCATCAGTGCGCCGAGTGCCAGGTAGACGGCGAGCACGCGTGTCTCTCTGAACTTGGAAAGCAGATAACTGCCGAAGAAACGGCCGACGAAGAAGAAGGCGTAGCTCCACAACATGAAGTTGGAGGCATCGCGGTCGCTGAAGGACGGGAACATGTTCAGTGCCAGACGCATCGTGAAGGACCAGATGCCGGTCTGGGCGCCGATATAGATGAACTGGGTGAGGATGCCCCTCTTGTAGCGGTTGTTCTTCGACAGATAGGAGAGCGTCTCCTTCAGGCTTGCGGAGGCTATCTTGCCTTCGGTGGTCTTCGGGCGCCCGGTGGGGAACTTCGTCACCGCGAACAGGATGATGAGCACTCCGAGGGCGATGAGCACGTACTTGTAGGGTGACAGCGTCCTGCTGAGCTGCGCGGTCCCATAGGCCTGGGCTGCGGCTTTCGAGAGTCCTGTCATCTCCGTTTTGAGGTTCGTGTCCTGGAAGACGAGGTATTTGCCCAGCAGAATGCCGACGATTAGGCCGAGTGCGTTCATGGTCTGCGAGATGTTGAGCCGCAAAGTGCCCAGACGCTTGGGGCCGAGCAGTGTGGCGTAGGTGTCGCCTGAGGTTTCCAGGAAGCTCAGGCCGATTGCCTCGATGAAGATGGCGAACAGAAAGATGCCGTAGGTTGCGAACTGGGATGCCGGGAAGAACATCAGGCAGCCGAGTGCGAACAACGACAGACCGGCGATGATGCCCGCCTTGTAGCTGGTCTTCTTGATGAACAGGGATGCCGGGATGGCGATGATGAAATATCCGCCATAGAAGGCGCTCTGCACGAATGCCGTGGCGAAGTCGCTCAGGTCGAAGACGGCCTTGAACTGCGTGATGAGTATGTCGTTGAGGCTCGATGACACCGCCCAGATGGCGAAGAGAATCGATACGAGAACGAATTGCAATATTGGCGTGCGGTTGAGATAGCCGTCGGGCTGTTCAATCCAGCGTTGTTTTGATGACACAACTTCCCCCAAAGTCTGTGTGCCTGAGTAGGCAGACCTCTGCAAAGGTCTGGGAATGCCGGGGCATTGATGTTGCCGTGTGTGGCGATGACTGGTGTGTGACGGTGAATTTCCGGATTGTCGGAAATCAGAGAATCTGGCAGAACTCTATGGTTTCGCCATTCGGCCCGAGGACGTTGAAGTAGGCGATGCCGTTGTTCCAGAAGGAGGGGATGTGCTGAATCGAACCTTCCACGAAGTTCAGGCCCAGCTCTTGCGCCGCTGCGAAAGCCTTGTCGATGTCCGTGGTATTCAGAGCGAAGTGGTTGATGGCACCTGTGGTGTTGGGCGTGGAATCCACCGTCCAGACCTCAAGCGTGAGATTGGCGAACCTCAGGAAGGTGCAGGTGCTGTCCCCGTTGGGGAAGCTGCCTGCCACCTCGAAGCCCAAGGCCTGGTAGTAAGCGATTGTTTCATCCATCTTGGTGGTCGGTATGCCAACATGCTGGATGCCAGTGATATATGCGGTCAGGTTCATGACGTCTCCATTGTCCGTACTGTATTAACCTCGTTAATATACTAGCACCGTTAATGCATACATACCTAGTTGAATCTGGTTTTGAGACGTGAGTAGGGGGATGAGGCTATTCCCACGGTGTGTTGAAGATGAATTAGTTGAGATTCACGTGAAACTGATGTGCCGTAATCATGCGGCAGACGGATTTCGAGCATGATGCCACGCAGCGCCCTACGAGGCTTCGTGGAAGCGCGAAAGCCTCGTCCGGGCACGACACCATACGGAGTGTGAAAGCGGCCGGAGTGGTACTCCAGGTAGATTGAGTCACGGGGTTGGGAGAATACCCACGCGCTTCCTGTCGCTCTGATGGCAGCTGGTCTGCGGGGGAGTAGTTGGGTTAAGGGGTGTGGTGGCTATGGGTCGTGTGGATTTTCGTGGCGTGCCGGTTGAGACGGCGTTGGCCCGTGTACGTTTGAGGACTGCGGTGCTGCTGAGCCTGTGCTGGGCGTCTGTTGTTCTGTTCGTGGGGTTCACACTTCCTTCCGCCGGTCTGGTTCATCCCCCGGCGTGGATTCAGGTATGCCAACTGGTGGTGTTCATTGTGGGGGTCTCCTTACTGCTGGTGACCCGTGCGTGGAACAGACAGGTCGGTCTGGCACTTATGGACAAATTGGAACGTGATTTTGATTTCGCTTGGTATGAGCGGTACATGGATATGGCCGTGGCAGAGGCGAAGGGCGAGCGGGCTCGTCGCAGACTTAGTGTGCACACTGCTCTGGCGAAGGCGCGACTGCGGTATATTCGGGGGGATTTCGACGGGGCGTTGGCCTTGCTGTCCGGGGTGAATCTGCAATGGCTTCGTCGTCGCGGCCAGCGCGCAGTTTCCACCATGGCTTGCTGTGTGCAAGGGTATATGGCTGCTTTGCTTGCAGGTCGTCAGGGTGAGATGCTGGCCTATTATCGCCTGTTGACGGGTTTCGCGGCTCCGAACCGTCACTACCGGGAGATGAAGGAGCATGCGTTGCTGGTGTTGTCTCAGCGAGCTGGGGTGATAGCTGGCAGCGGTGCGATGAGCGCTGTGGAATTCCGGCGAGAGGCCGCCCCTTCAACGCCGTTTGTACAGCTAGAGAACGCCTATTTTTTAGGATTGGCGGAGTATGCGCGGGGTAATGCGAGTCATGCCGATGAGCTGATGCATCAGGTCGTCGAGCTGGCCTCGGCCAACGGGGAAGTGTATTTCGTGCGAAAGGCTCAGGAACGCATCGGTTCTGTTGGTCAGCGGACCGGAGCAGATGCGCCTGTTGACATGGGTGTCGTGCCGTCAACGAGTGCGCAGTCATCGGATGTGAGGGTTCTCGTGCTTCCTGAGCAGCGTACCGGGTGGAATCCTATGGCGGTTGCGGGGTTCATACTCTCGCTTCCTCTATGTGTCGTCGGTTTTGTGCTGTCGTGCATCGGGCTCAGGCAGATTGGCAGGCATGGCGGACGTGGCCGTGGTCTGGCCATCGCCGGAGTCGTGGTGTCGCTCATCGCGATGGTGAGTGTGGGCTCCCAGGTGTACTCGTGGAGTAGGGATGGGTGCATTCCGCAATACCAATCCGCCGCTGGTGTCGACCCTTCGTCGAAGCCGAAGAACGTGGAGCGGCTGTTGAGCGACTCGTCCTACCCGGAACAGAGGAAGCTGTGCACCTTCATCAACCCTCATACCCCGGCTTCGGTACGGGCACAGGGCAATACGCTGCAAATCACGTACACCTTCGACGGCGAGCCGACCGTGACGCCGGCGCTTGAGAATACAGCAGCCAGGCAGCTCGACGACAACACCGCCGCTTATGTCGGTGAAGCAACGTTTTACATGAGCCTGGTCACGAACCCACACGTACGTATCATCGTGATGTATCAGACCAGCACCGGGACGCGTGTGACCGAACGCACATATACGCCATACAAGCTCGCTTCATGACCTGCTCCGATTTCGGAGATGCCATCTTGGATACCGCATAGCTGACGTCGCAGATATCGTTACGTCCTTATGCGTCCGGAGGCTGTATGCTTCCGAAAGACACGACGAGTTACCCGGTGCACCGTGGTGCTGGAAATTCGTCGATGAAACGTGTCCCTACCGTTATATAGGTTGTACGCATTGTACTCACGCTGATGGTTTCGCCTTGCATCCGACAATCTGGCCTGCCGATAGAATGTTCGACGTGCGTATTCTTCTTCCGCCATCCGAAGGCAAAACGTGGCCAGACTCCGGGCCTGCATTGGAGCTTCGGGGCCTGTCGTTTCCTGAACTCACCGATGCGCGACGGCGTGTGCTCGAAGCGCTCATCGATGTGTCCGGCAGGGATGATGCCGCCGGGATTCTCAAAGTCGGCAAACGTGTCATGCCCGAGGTGCAGGCGCAACGCGAACTTCGCGATATGCCCTGTGCACCCGCATATCAGGTGTATACCGGTGTGCTGTTCCAGGCCGCGCAGTTGCATGGCGGCGACGAGGTGATGATTTTTTCGGGTTTGTTCGGTGTGACCACTGCAGAAGACCTCATTCCGGCATATCGCTTGTCGATGAACACGTCCCTCCCTGGCATAGGCAGCTTGAAAACGTTCTGGCGGCGTGAATTGACCAAGGCTGGATTCGGGCGAGCGAATCTCGAAACAGATCACAGCTGGGACACAGGTGCGGGTGTCGACGATTCCGTGGAAGCCACTGTGGATATGCGTTCCGGGGCGTATCAGGTCACGACTCCGCATGGGCAGTGGTGGGATCTGCGTGTGCTTGATTCACATGGCAAGGTGGTCACTCATGCGGCCAAGCACTATCGAGGACTGCTGACGCGAGCGTTGCTCGATACACGGCATGAGGCGCAGGAAGGGCACCCGGGCGTTTCTGCCGATATGAGGGAGCATGAGGAGTCCATAGATGTGGCGCGGGTGGCACGAAGCTTGGGAGACGTTGAGATTGCGAACGATGGCCTTCGCCACCACATCACCTTAAGACTCCAAGAGAGTTGAGTCGGCGCGTTTTGACGCCTGAGCGCCGAGAGTACTGGTATCCCATCAACCGGGAATTAGATAACTGCACTAAAAGGACAGCCTTTTCACCAAGAATATGCTGAATTGCTGTCCTTTTAGTGCAGTTATCTAATTGGGTGCCACTCGTACACGCCAAAATGCGAAGAGCCGCTTAACCCCAAAAAGAAGAAAGACCAGGAACCTTGCGATTCCTAGCCTGTATCAGTAGCGGGGTCAGGATTTGAACCTGAGACCTCTGGGTTATGAGCCCAGCGAGCTACCGAACTGCTCCACCCCGCGACGGCTGCCTTACGACAGCTCTATCTACTTTAGGGGTGAAGCTGAGAATGTCAAACCGGTGTGGCGCACTTTGCTGGCAGAGGAAGTTTTGTGCTTCGCCGAAGAACCAGGACTGTCGGACCGCCGCCGTGGCGGTTCCTGGCATCAGCGGAGCCGGGCGGACTCTGCCGAACAGACCCGCCCCGCTGGCGCCTCCCATGTCCGTACCCCATTGCCGCAGACCCGATGCTCCACCGGATGCTCCACCTCGTGCCCCACCATGTTGCTCCGCCAAAGATGTCCACCACAGTGCCGCATGCTGCTATCACCCCTACCTGCAACTCCTCATAAGCACAGCTGATAGCGAGAGGGCTGTTCACTTCGGTCAGGCTTGCAATAATGGAGGGCATGCCAATCAATATTCCAAGTGGTCTGCCAGCAAGGGCGATTCTCGATTCGGAGAGAATCTTTGCTTTGGAGCGCCCAGAAGCCGAACAGCAGGACCTGCGTCCGCTGAGACTCCTGATATTGAACCTGATGCCGAAAAAGATTGAAACCGAAACAGAATTATTGCGGCTTATTTCCAAATCACCTCTTCAGGTTGAGGTTGATTTCATGAAAATCGCCAGCCATAAGGCCACGCACACCAGTCGCGATCATCTTCTGAAGTTCTATGAGCCCTTGAGTGAGGTTCGGGACAACTATTACGACGGATTCGTCGTCACCGGGGCCCCCGTGGAGCATCTGCCTTTTGACGAGGTCGATTACTGGGACGAGTTCAAGGAGATATTGGATTGGGCCTCATCGCATGCCTTCTCGACTCTGTATTTGTGCTGGGGAGCGATGGGTGCTCTCAACTACCGTTACGGCGTACGCAAGCACGTTCTCGACAAGAAAATTTTCGGTGTCTTTCCACAGTATTTGCAGGACGAGTACTGCTTCATCACCAATGGATTCGATGAAATCATTCTGCAGCCGCATTCCAGGCTTGCGTCGATGGACGAGGGCGACATCGCCGCGAACCCTGATTTGCAGGTGCTTACCTGGGGAGAGGAGTCAGGTCCCGGTCTGATAGCCACGCGCGATTTTTCCGAAGTGTTCGCCTTGGGCCACTGGGAGTACGGAAAATACACCCTTGCGGACGAGTACGCGCGGGACATGAGCAAGGGCATGACCAATGTGCCGTTCCCGAAGCACTACTATCCTCACGACGACCCGTCGCAGGAGCCGCTGTTCGCCTGGCGAGCGCACGCGAATCTGCTGTGGCGCAATTGGCTGAACTGGGTCTATCAGACCACGCCGTATGATTTGGGCGCGGTTCCGGAGCTCAGGGCAAACAAACGTCTGGGCACGGATCGTTCGATTCGTCATGCACCCGGAAGCCCACGCCGAGACGGATACGCCATATTCGCAAAAGACGGGTATGGTGTGATTCAGAACGTGCGGGGTACGAACGAAACGGCATGATTCCAAGCCTAAGCGGGCGAGATGGCGCAAAACGCCGTCAAAGCCTTGCGGCACAAGGGCTTAAGGGTCATGTCCACATTCGCAAGTAGACCATTCACTAGCCATTCGGAGCAGAATGTCCGCGTCTACGGGATTCGCTTCCCGAAGGTGCTGGCGGACTGCTTTATGGGTGATGTGAGGAAACCTTCGCGTCACAATGTCATCGAATACTGGCGTTATATTTAATGCTGGTCGGGAAAAGCAGGAGGCGTTAGATGACGGGTTTGTACGGTGCACAAACGCTGGTAGCCGCGTCGAACGAGCCGGATTATCCGACTATCCAAGACTTCCTTCCTCCGGAGATCCTCTTCCAAGGAACTCCTTTCGCGATCAATCGCATCATCCTGGTTCGTATCATCGCCACCGTGGTGCTGTTGCTTGTCCTCGGCATCACTGCTTCGCGGGCGAAGCTCATTCCCGGAAGATGGCAGTCGGCCGTCGAATGGGTTCTGGACTTCGTGAAGAACAGCATCGTGTACGAGGTCATGGGGGAGCTGCGCGGCAAGCGCTATGTGCCGATGATCACCACGGTGTTCATGACCATCGCCGTATTCAATCTTTGCGGTGAGATCTCAGGTCTGAACATCGCTGCAACGGCGACCATCACCATGCCTTTGGTATTCGCCATCTGGACCTTCTGCCAGTATTGGGGCGCGGCGATACGTGAGAAGGGTCTCGGGAAGTATCTCAAACAGGAACTGATTCCTGAGGGAGTTCCTGCACCCGTGCTCATTCTCGTGGCTCCGATGAATCTTCTTGAGATTCTCGTCATCCGCCCGCTCTCACTGACCATCCGTTTGTTCGCCAATATGATGGCGGGGCATATCGTTCTTGCCCTGTGCCTGGCCACCACGCAGTTCTTCCTCTTCGAGGTTTCGAACAAAGCGATGATGCCCTTGGGCGGTCTGATGTTCGTCGCCGGTTTCGCGATGACCCTGTTCGAGATGTTCATTGCCTGCCTGCAGGCCTTCATCTTCGCAATTCTTTCCACTGTATACATCAATCTCAGCTACCCGGAGAACGACTAGACTTCGAGTGGTCATCGGTTTTTTCGACGTAACAAGCTCGAATAAACCACCAGAAAGGAATCAACTATGGATATGGTTACTCTCGCACAGGTCGCTGGCAACCTGAGTGCTATCGGCTACGGCCTTGCGGCTATCGGACCTGGCATTGGTCTGGGTATCGTCATCGGCAAGACCATTGAAGGCACCGCACGCCAGCCTGAGCTTGGTGGCCGTCTGCAGACTCTGATGTGGATCGGCGTTGGTCTTATCGAGTTCCTTGCACTGCTGGGCATCGTCTGCGGCTTCCTCTTTAGCTGAACGTCGAATGATGGCAAGCAATTGGATAGGTGAAAGGAGGGTGACGAAGTGACGATAGCAGCAGAAAGCGGAATCAGTCTGTTCCTGCCGAAGACATACGACATCGTGTGGTCTTTGATAATCCTGGTGATTGTCGCGGTGTTCTTCTACAAGTTCTTCCTGCCCAAGTTCCAGGCGATCTTCGATGAGCGTGCAGCCAAAATCGAAGGTGGCATCGAGAAGGCGGACAAAGCCCAGAAGGATGCCGAGGCCGCGAAGAAGAAGTATGAGGATCAGCTCGGCGAAGCGCGTATCGCAGCATCGAAGATTCGTGATGACGCACGGGCGGAAGCCTCGCACATCATTGCCGATGCTCGCAGTCGTGCGGAAACCGATGCTTCGCAGATCACCTCCAATGCACAGCGTTCCATCGAATCGCAGCAGCAGCAGGCCTTGGTGAGTCTGCGCGGTGAAGTCGGCACTCTGGCCACCGCTCTTGCAGGCAAGATTCTCGGATCGAAGCTGGAAAGCGAAGAAGTGCAGAAGTCGATGATCGATTCGATGATCGAGCAACTCAATGACGGAAAGAAGGAGCGCTGACGGCCCGAACAGGGTTCGTCTCACGCTTCTGAAGGAGGTGACATGCGAGGAGAAACGTCGCTGAACTCCGACCGGTGCGCCCGGGAGAAGTTCGCACCGATGCTGCGCGAGGCCAATGTGCAGGCGGGCGTCGTGTCAAGCGAGTTATTCGATTTCGCCAACCTGCTGGATTCGAATCCGCGGATTGAGCGGGCGCTCACCGACCCTTCTCGTCCGGCTTCGGACAAGAAGGAACTGGTCGATAGGCTTCTCGAGCAGTCAGGAGCGTTGCCCTTGACCAAGGAGATTCTCGAGGATCTCGCCCAGCGTGGTTGGAGCAAGGTGGAGCATATAGCGAATGCCGTGGAGGATCTCGCTGTGGATGCTACGCTCTATTACGCGGACGTCAAGGGAGTGACCGCAACCGTGGCCATCGAGCTCGCGAAGATTCATTCCGCGTTCCTCAATATGGCCCAGGTTCGTTCGCGGCTTTCCGACACACAGGTCAGTGCAGACACGAGAATCAAGTTCCTCAAGCAGTTGCTTGCAGGGCAGCGTCTGAACCCTCTGACTCTGGTGCTGGCGGAACACGCGACCAGGGATCTGCGCAACCGTCGTTTCCTGTCGACGCTTTCGTGGCTTATCAACGAGATCTCCCGCCATATGGGGGAGCAGGTGGTCACCGTCGTTTCGGCCGTGCCTCTGACGCGCGAGCAGTTCAGCGGCATCATCAGCGCATATTCAGCCAAGCTGGGCAGACCGGTGCATATCAATTCCGTGGTGGACCCCAAGGTCCTCGGGGGCTTGAGAATCCAGTTCGGCGCTGAGGTGCATGACAACACGGTCGTCGCACAGCTGCAGCAGCTGCGGCGCAAGGTTGGGGTAAGCGCGTGATACGCATGCGAAAGACTTACAAACAGTATAAGAAAAAGGAGTGATCATGGCGGAACTTACCATTGATCCTGCCACGATACGCAAGGCGCTCGATGATTTCGTCGAGTCGTACAAGCCGTCGGAAACACCCACCCAGGAGGTCGGGTATGTCCGTACGGCTGGCGACGGCATTGCGCACGTGGAGGGGTTGCCCGGCTGCATGGCCAATGAGTTGCTGACTTTTGAAAACGGCACTCTGGGCTTGGCGTTCAACCTGGACGCCCGTGAAATCGGCGTGGTTATCCTCGGTGATTTCGCAGGTATCGAGGAAGGCCAGGAAGTCAAGCGGACGGGTGAGGTGCTTTCCGTCCCCGTTGGCGATGGCTACCTCGGTCGTACGGTGAACCCTTTGGGCGAGCCTATCGACGGTCTTGGCGATATCAAGAGCGAGGGGCGACGCATTCTGGAGGCTCAGGCCCCGGATGTGATGCACCGTCATCCGGTGGACGAGCCGATGTCGACCGGCATCAAGGCCATCGACGCCATGACGCCAATCGGCCGAGGCCAGCGTCAGCTCATCATCGGTGATCGCCAGACGGGAAAGACCGCTCTGGCCATCGATACGATTATCAACCAGAAGCAGAACTGGGAGTCCGGCGATCCGAAGAAGCAGGTGCGCTGCATCTACGTCGCCATCGGGCAGAAGGGTTCCACCATTGCTTCGGTGCGTGCCTCCCTCGAGGATGCCGGTGCCATGGAATACACCACCATCGTGGCATCTCCGGCCTCGGATTCGGCAGGCTTCAAGTACATCGCCCCGTACACGGGCTCGGCAATCGGCCAGCATTGGATGTACAACGGCAAACACGTGCTCATCGTCTTCGATGATTTGAGCAAACAGGCCGAAGCATACCGCTCCATCTCGCTGCTGCTGCGTCGTCCGCCGGGGCGTGAAGCGTACCCGGGTGACGTGTTCTACCTCCATTCCCGCCTGTTGGAACGCTGCGCGAAGCTTTCCGACGGACTGGGCGGCGGTTCGATGACCGGTCTGCCGATCATCGAGACGAAGGCCAACGATGTTTCCGCTTACATCCCGACCAACGTCATCTCCATCACCGACGGCCAGATCTTCCTGCAGTCGGATCTGTTCAACGCCAATCAGCGCCCTGCCGTCGATGTGGGCATCTCGGTGTCCCGAGTCGGTGGCGCCGCTCAGACCAAGGCATTGAAGAAGGTCTCCGGAACGCTGAAGATCTCCCTGGCCCAGTACCGCTCATTGGAATCCTTCGCGATGTTCGCATCCGATTTGGATGCTGCGTCGAAGGCCCAGCTGACCCGTGGAGCACGACTGACCGAGCTGCTGAAGCAGCCTCAGTTCACGCCGTACCCGATGGAGCAGGAGGTCGTTTCGGTATGGATCGGCACGCACGGCAAAATCGATGACTTGGATCTCAAGGACGTGCTGCCCTTCGAGAAGGGTCTGATGGATTATCTCGATCACAATACGAATGTCCTCAAGACCATTCGCGAGACCGAGGACTTCACCGATGACACGGAGCAGGCTCTGGAAGCTGCCGTGACCGAGTTCCGCGGAACCTTCGTCACCAAGTCCGGAACACCGCTCGAAGGTGCGAAGAAGAACAACGAGGCGGGTCCGGCTCCTATCGAGCAGGAACGAATCGTTGCGGGGGCGAAGTAAGCTATGGGCTCCCAACTCGCATTCAAGTCAAGGATCGCCTCAACCGCGTCGCTGGAAAAGATTTTCAACGCGCAGGAGATGATCGCGTCCTCGCATATCTCCAGAGCCCGCAATGTGGCTTTGGACGCGAAGCCGTACACTGATGCGATTTTCGATGCGGTCCAGTCCCTGGTGGCGCACACGCATATCACTCATCCGATCGTGCAGAAGAACGAGGAGAACGACCGCGTCGCTGTTCTCGCTCTGACGGCCGACAGAGGCATGGCAGGAGCCTACACCTCGTCGATCATCCGCGAGACGGAAGGCTTGCTTGCCGGCCTTGATAAGTCCGGCAAGAAACCGGAGTTGTACGTGTACGGGCGCAGAGGCGTGTCCTATTACAAATACCGTAATCGGGACATTGCCGGAACCTGGGAGGGCGACAGTGACCAGCCTGGCGTCGAGGTGGCGGAGGAGATTTCCAAAGCCCTGCTCGAAGCCTATATGACACCCGCCGCAAAGGGTGGTGTGGCTGAGCTCTATGTGGTGTTCACCGAGTTCGTAAACATGGTGGTGCAGAAGGTCCGCGTGTTGAGGATGCTTCCGGTCGAGTTGGTCCATACGCCGAAAGCGGTCCATGTCGACATCGAACCGTCAGTGCCGCAGGAGGAGAAGGATAAGGCAGCTCCTCTCTACGCCTTCGAACCAGGTGTCGACGAGGTGCTCGACGCGATTCTGCCGAAATACATCCAGTCTCGAATCCACGAGTGTCTCCTGACGGCTGCGGCTTCGGAAACGGCTTGCCGACAGAACGCCATGCACACCGCTACGGACAATGCACGAAATCTCATCGACGATCTGACACGTAAGCTGAACGCTTCGCGTCAGTCTTCGATAACGCAGGAACTTACCGAAATTATCGGCAGCGCAGATGCGTTGAACAAAGAGGAAGGGTAGGAACGCCAATGGTTGGAGAGCAAAGCACTCAGACCACAGCGGCGCCTGACGAGGTCGCAGAACCGGATCAGGGTCGTATCACACGTGTCCAAGGCTCGGTTATCGACATTGAGTTCCCGGTGGGTCATCTGCCGGATATCTACAACGCCTTGACCGTCAAGATCAATTCGGTGGGAAATACCGAAGGCGAGACCCTGCATGAAATCACCCTTGAGGTCGAGCAGCACCTTGGCGACTCCATCGTGCGTGCGGTCGCACTGAAGCCTACGGATGGTCTGGTCCGTGGCGCACTCGTGACGAATACGGGAGGCCCGATCGAGGTCCCCGTGGGCGACGTGACCAAAGGACATGTCTTCGACGTGGCCGGTCACATCCTCAACGCCAAGGATGACGAGCACATCACCATTTCGGAGCGTTGGCCGATACACCGCAATCCACCGGCATTCGACCAGTTGGAGTCGAAGACCGAGATGTTCGAAACGGGCATCAAGGTCATCGATTTGCTGACGCCATATGTGCAGGGCGGCAAGATCGGACTGTTCGGCGGAGCCGGTGTGGGCAAGACCGTGTTGATTCAGGAGATGATTCAGCGTGTGGCTCAGAACCACGGCGGTGTCTCCGTGTTCGCAGGTGTAGGTGAGCGTACCCGTGAGGGCAACGACCTGATCGGAGAGATGGCGGAAGCCGGCGTGCTCGAGAAGACTGCGCTGGTGTTCGGACAGATGGATGAGCCCCCGGGGACTCGTCTTCGCGTGCCGCTGACCGCTCTGACGATGGCGGAGTACTTCCGTGACGTGCAGAATCAGGACGTGCTGCTCTTCATCGACAACATCTTCCGGTTCACGCAGGCGGGTTCCGAGGTTTCCACACTGCTGGGGCGTATGCCTTCCGCAGTGGGGTACCAGCCGAACCTTGCCGATGAGATGGGCGCCCTGCAGGAACGCATCACCTCCACCAGAGGGCATTCGATTACGTCGTTGCAGGCTATCTACGTGCCCGCCGACGATTACACCGACCCTGCTCCCGCGACGACATTCGCCCATTTGGACGCCACCACCGAGCTTTCCCGCGATATCGCTTCGAAGGGTATCTACCCGGCTGTGGACCCGCTGTCGTCGAACTCCCGAATCCTCGACCCTCGATACGTCGGTCAGGCTCATTACGACTGCGCGAACCGCGTCAAGGCGATTCTGCAGCGCAACAAGGAGCTTCAGGACATCATCGCCCTGATCGGCATCGACGAATTGTCCGAAGAGGACAAAACCACCGTCAACCGTGCACGTCGCATCGAGCAGTTCCTCGGGCAGAACTTCTACGTGGCCGAGAAGTTCACCGGACGTCCTGGTTCGTATGTTGCCGCTGACGAGACCATCGAGGCATTCACCCGTATCTGCGACGGCGTGTATGACGATGTTCCCGAACAGGCCTTCACGGGGATCGGCGGAATCGACGATCTGGAGAAGAAGTGGCATGACATGCAGAAGGAATACAACGCATAATGGCCGGTGAAGAGAAGTCCACGATGCAGGTGAACATCGTAGCCTCCGATCGTCCGGTGTGGTCCGGAACCGCAAGGTCCGTGACCATACCGGCCTCCGAGGGCGGCATGGGCATACTGCCGGACCACGAACCTGTGCTGACCGTCATCCGGGAAGGTGTGGTCACCGTGACCGAGGCAGAGGGCACGCAGCACTCCTTCAACGTCGATGACGGGTTTATCGCCTTCGATTCGAATAAGCTGACGGTCGCGGTCGAACGCGGTTCGCAGCTGAAGGACGGGCAACAGGATTAGGTTCCGTTCCGTGCCTGTTGCGCCGGAAACCGTCCAGCGGCGTTTGAACGGTATCCGTGCGAATTGAGAACGGTTGCGCGCAATAAGGTGCCGAAACGTGGAGCATCGCCTGAGAGGGCGTGTCTCTCCACGTTTCGGCACCTTTGCCGTCTGTGGGTGTCTAAGCGGTGATCGTATGCCGGTTGTGACACGGTCGACCTCCGCGCTATGGTGACACCTATGCGCATAATCGTTGCCGACTGCACCGCCGTATATACAGGGTGCTGCTTATCAAGGAGGATTCCAGCTGTCTGATTTTTTCGGAGCTGGGTTCATACAAGCCGCTGAACTGGATGGCGGCTCCTTGCACGCTGCGTGAACTGGAACCTGACGGTGACGCGACGGCACTGCAGCACGAGGAATTCCTTGATGCCGCACTTCAATCGGATGCAGGGGCGTCTGCGGCTCAGTCCGACGAAGAGGCCATGCAGCTTCCGGAGAAGATTATCAGGGTCAATTCGACCAAATCGGATGATGTGCTCACGGTCTCCTTGATGAACATCGTCAGTGACGAGTATTTCGCGTTGGGCACCGACCCCGGTTTGACGAAGGACGGCGTCGAAGATCACCTGCAAAGCTTCCTTGCACAGCAGATTGAACGCCTTGGAGAGGGAACCAGCCTAGTCAGGCGTGAGTATCCGACGGCTATCGGGCCTGTTGACATCATGGCGGTAGATGCCGAAGGCAAGCATGTGGCCGTGGAAATCAAACGACACGGTGGCATAGACGGTGTCGAGCAGCTGACCAGATACTGTGAGTTGCTAAACCGCGACCCCCTGCTTGCGCCTGTGCGCGGCGTCTTCGCCGCCCAGACGATTACACCCCAGGCCAAAACCCTGGCGGAGGATCGGGGATTCTCATGCCTGCTGCTTGACTATGAGGACATGAAGGGTGTGCAGAGCGACGAACTGACCCTTTTCTAGCGCAAACACGGGCAGGGATACGGTTGTGTAGGGATATTCAGTCGCACAGCGGGTATCCGCGCGATTGATGAATACCGGAATGGCGGCATTCCAACCTTCCTCCGTGCAAGCCGCGGATCGGGCATTCGGCAATCACTGCACAACCGTGTTCGGTGCGGGGAACACCTTGAAAATGTCGTCTTCGTCACATCTGCAGCCGCTTGGCGCAGCACAGTGTCTCGACGGTATCTTCGAATTGCCTGAAATATCAAGGAATTTGAGCTTGGACACTAGATATAGGGGTGCAAGCGTCAACACGCCACGAGAGATAGTGGTTTTGTTTTCAGACTACACGCGTGTAATCTCCAAGAACACGAGAATTACACGAATGTTTTTTTGGGAGTGATCACGATGCCGATAACCGTCTTTGCGAAGCCTCATTGCCCGCAGTGCGATGCCACCAAGCGTCAGTTTAACAAGCTTGGCGTCGAATACGATGTCGTCGATCTCACCCAGGACGCACAGGCTTTGGAAGACTTCCGTGCCGCGGGATATCGCCAGGCACCCGTAGTGGTCGCAGGCGAAGATACCTGGACCGGTTTCCGTCCGGACATGATCAAGAAGGTCGCCGAGTTCATCAACGCCTGATAGCCGTCGCTTTCTGCGGCTGCTGTTCAACGCGGTTTAGGTGATGCACACAGATTGATTTGTCGCTGATATAAGAGGTGCGCCCCCATCCGAGGACTGAGTCATCAGTCTC
>OMJG01000840.1_pt1 | contig 20621 bp, 17 predicted proteins | sample 1646431 | NCBI WGS metagenome assembly OMJG01 (sample SAMN03771674, study PRJEB25209) | food metagenome | isolation source: Cotija cheese | place: Mexico:Jalisco,Michoacan | collected 2011-12-12
TAGCTCGCTGGGCTCATAACCCAGAGGTCGTAGGTTCGAATCCTGCCCCCGCTACCAATTACAAAATAGCCACAGTCAGTAGAAATGCCGACTTTGGCTATTTTCGATCTATCCACGAGCCTGTGCTCGCGCTACGCTTGCTCCAATTGACGAGGACTACGAATTGGGGAGCAAACATGACAAATCGCGAGGGCGAATTGACTGATGAAGTCATGTCTGTAATACCGAGTGAAGTTGAACCCCATCGGCGCTGGCATACAGCCGATGTTCATGATGCTCGTGCGGACCTTGAACTCTTACTTCTAGCAAGCAATGCACATGACGTCTTTGCCAAGCTCATGCGAGGAGAGAAAACCTTCAGTGCAGAGGAGATCATCACTCTTGGGGAGTTGAACTTCAGATGCTGGCTTCAAGGCTATGAACCCATTGCAATTCTCATTTCTGGAATGCCGGTGCGTCTTAATACAGGAATGGACGCCGTGCTGGATGAAGCACTGGCGTCCAAGATTGTTAAGCGTGCCGAGTAACGGCGTGCTCAAAGGAGATTACGAGCTGAGTTTGCCGTCGTCGTTCGAAGTCGGGGTGGCGGAGGCGTTGGAAGCGGTTTGGGCTTCGGCGCGTTGCTCGGCTTCGAGGCGTTCAGCTTCTTCGCCGCCGATGGCTTCGCCGCGGGCGACCAAGCCGGACTCGGTCTGCAGAGGGATTTCCTTGAGGAAGAACGCGAAGATTAGTGCCAGAACCAGGAATGGGATGACGTACCAGAACACCGGTGCCAGGGAGTCGGCGTAGGCGGCAACGATCCCGTTCTGCACCTGCTCAGGCAGGGTGCTCAGCGTTTGCGGGTCAATGGTTGCGGTTGCATCGGCAGCTTGGGAGGCGTCGAGGCCGGAGCCGGTGAAGACATCGTTAAGCCGCTCTGCCAACCGTGCGGTGAAGTAAGCGCCAAAGACTGCGGTGCCCAAAGACGCACCGACCTCACGGAAGTAGTTGTTCGTACTGGTTGCGGTACCAACGGTATCCGCAGGGACAGAGTTCTGAGCAACGAGGACGATGATCTGCATGACAAAGCCCAGGCCCGCGCCGAAGAGCGCCAGGTAGGCACAAATCAGCCAGATTGGGGTCTCCGCCGACAACGTGGTCATGGCGAACAGCGCCGCGATGGCAAGGATGATGCCGATAATTGGGTACATCTTGTACTTGCCGCTCTTGGCCACCCACAAACCGGAAACAATCGAGGTCAGCATCAAGCCAGCCATCATTGGAATCATCAACAAGCCTGACTCCGCAGCAGACGTGCCGGAAGCCATCTGCAGGAAGGTTGGCATAAAGCCCAGTGCTGCGAACATCGCAATGCCAAGGGTGAAACCAATGCCGGCGGTGATGAGGAAGAGCTTGTTGCGGAACAGCGACAGCGGAATGATTGGATCTTCCGCGCGGGACTCCACGAACACGAAGATAGTCACCGCGATGGCCATGCCCGCGCCCCACATCCATGTGGAGACCGTATCCCAACCGTGGTTGGCGTTGCCACCAAAGTCAGTGAACATGATCAAGCAGGTAGTCGCCGCAGACAAGAAGAGAACGCCGAGCCAGTCAATGCGCTTGGTTGCCTTATGCGTTGGCAGTTGTAGCGCGAAAACACCGATAAAGAAGGCGATGATGCCGATTGGGATGTTTATGTAAAATGCCCACTGCCAGGTCAGGTGGTCCACAAAGTAGCCGCCGAGCAGGGGGCCGGCAACAGCGGAGATACCGAAGACCGCGCCCATGGGGCCCATGTACTTACCGCGTTCGCTCGCGGGAACAATGTCTGCGATAATCGCCTGCGACAAAATCATCAAGCCACCGCCGCCGAGGCCCTGCATGGCGCGGAAGATAACAAAGGTCCAGAAATCACCGGAAAATGCACAGCCGACGGACGCCAGGGTAAACAGTGCAATAGCCAGCAAGAACAAGTTGCGTCGGCCGAGCACGTCGCCGAACTTGCCATAAATAGGCATCACGATGGTAGTTGCCAGCAGATAAGCAGTGGTAATCCACATCTGGTGCTCAACACCGCCGAGCTGACCAACAATCGTTGGCATGGCGGTGGACACGATGGTCTGGTCCAAGCTAGAGAGCATCATGCCGGCCAGCAAAGCGGAGAAGATAATCCAGATACGGCGCTTTGTCAGCAGTAGCGGCGCATCCTTCGTCATTGTTGTCATGGGAGGTTCCTCTTTGAGAAGGGGGATGTACTTTATTCAAATTACAGTTACTGAAAATACAAAGTACACCTACTGCAATTGAGGTGCCAACCTAGTAGTCTGAGAAAATAGACGCAAGGGATTTAAATTGAGATGGAGGCCATAGATGACCAGTCCACGCGCGGAAGCAACCAAGACTGCTATTGAAGACGCTGCTTTGGATCTGGCGCTGGAACGCGGTTATGAACAGGTCACCGTCGATATGATCTGCGAACAAGTCGGTGTCACCCAACGAACCTTCTTTAACCATTTCCCCACGAAAGATGATGCGCTTTTAGGCCGTGACCTCCCCGAAGTGGATGAGCGGGCCGCGCGCGAGTTTATAGTCTCAAATGGCTCTCTGCTGCTTGACGCCGTTTCACTGATAACAATGCCCACGGAGGGACGCACACATCATCGCGCCTCTGACCGCTGGAAGGTCATTGCTGCGACTCCATCGCTGCTGACCAAACAAATGGAAAGACTGGAAGCTTTGGAAGGTGAGCTCAACGAAATTATCACCTTGCGCCTGCGCTCCCAGTATCCGCAGCGCTCAAAAGAAGAACTTGATGATGAAGTCGCAATGACAACCCACATGCTCAACGGAGTATTCCGCTGGATTGGCACCCGCGCCGAAATTGATGGCCACACGCCTGAGGCTTTCGCCGCCATTGCTGACCAAGCGCGCGGGACTTTGCGTGATGTGGTGCAGCATTCTGCCAGTTCAGACGAGTAGCAGCGCGCCATTCTCCTGAGGATGCGCTTCGCACTTAGATACAAAAATCAGACATGAAGATTGTTTAATGAACGCCTAATGGCAGCTTCATCCTTCGTTTATACGGTAGTCAGCATTCCAAATTGGAGTGCTGATTACTTATATGGAGGGAGGCTGCAATGCCTGACATGGCTCGTCATTCCTCGCGTTCACGGCTGTTGTTCTGGTTGTTAGGTCTAGTTGCAATTTCGCTTTTGGCTATCGTGCTCACCACGCGGACGGTGCTGCTGGGCGCTGTGCCGGAGAAAGCCAATGAAGATGTGATCCAGGAGCTAGAAGAGTTTCGGTCCCTGGCACAAGACGGAGTGGATCCGGAGACTTCGCAACCTTTTGCCTCAAACACTCGGTTGTTACAGGTGTTCTTGTCCCGGCAGATTCCAACCCGTGATGAAGCATTGGTGGGAATTGTTGATGGAAGGCTTGTTGGACTTCCAGGTCCTGCTGGCCGCAGCTTGGCGGAGGGAGATCCGCTCATTCAACATGCCACCGAATCACCCATGCCGGCGGGAGTATACGTACCCGATGACGGCGATCCGATTCATTGGGGGACCGTCACCGTCGATGGCGGCGAGGGTTCGCAAGAGGTCAAGCTGATGGTGGCCCGGTTTACGGACTCGGATTACCGCGAGATTGCTGAACTCATGCGGGTGGTCACTTTGGTCGCGGCCGGGGTTCTGGTGCTAGCGGCGTTTCTCGCGTGGCTGATCACTGGACGTTTGCTCGCACCCATCCGGAAGGTTTCGCACCAGGCGGCCGAAGATAGTCGTAGTGGTTCAGCCACCCGGCTGGGCTTTGATGGTACGGATGAAATCACGGAGTTAGCCAGGGCATACAACGACGCTTGGGTGCGTGAATATGAAGTTCGTGGAATCAACCAGTCGGTCACGCAGGCTGCGGCGCGTGAGATCCGCGAGGGTATTAATCAACCGGAGAAGCTGCGTGCGACGTGTGAATCATTAATGGCACTTTCGCGGCTTGCCCCGGGCACGCGCGGTATTGCTACTGAGCAGGCTGACTTGGGCGTGATTGCGCGTGATTTTGATGCGCAGGCAATCGATGCATCCGGTACGGCACAGGTGGATCGCACAGCGCTTGCCGATGCCCTACGTGCCATCGCCGGGATGTTGGCGCCGCATGCACAACAGCCATTGCGTGCTGGTGCGCACGTCAATGGTGATACTGCCCGGCTGTGGATTACCGCCGCGGACTTTGTCGCCGATGATGAGCAGGCTGCCGCGATGATCTCATGGCCCGTCAGCTCCACCTATGCAGCCGTTGTGCGCACCGTGGCAGATTCCCACGGCGGACGCGCGCTGGTGACTGCCGATGCCTCATCTGGCACCACGGTGCTCCTCGAACTTCCCGCGGGAGGTGAACATCATGACGAAAGCAGCAAGAAATCAAATAGCAGGGATGCAGACCGTAATAAGCAGTAGCCCTCCTGCGCCGCGGCTTTTGCCAAAGGTTGGACGGCAGTTCGCCCGTCCACACTTAGGCTCATGGAAGACGGCCGTCGGTATCGCCGTAGTCGCCGGGGTGTGGGTATTGACCAGCGCATTAAGTCCGGAGGCGCAGGCCACACTGACTGTGTTTGCCGCCGCGATTTGGCTGTGGGTATTTGGCACGTTGAATGATACTTACGTGGCACTGGGCGCAGCTAGTGCCCTGGTGTTGGCTAATGCGTTGAGCGCAGAGGAGTTCTTCGCAGCGCTTGGCGATGACACTACGTGGCTTCTCATTGGCGCCTTCATTCTCTCCGCCGCGGTGACACAGTCCGGGCTGGCACTGCGGGCAACGGCGTGGTTAACGCGCCGAGTCAGCACACCGCATGGGCTGGTACATTTGCTGGCCTTGGCTATTACAGCCACCGCCTTCGCGGTACCTGCCACCAGTGGGCGTGCAGCGCTCATCCTCCCAGTACTCATTGCGCTGCGCGGCGTGCTGCCGACACCGCAGCAGTGGCTGGTGAAAGTGCTGGCCTTGGTATTGCCAACCGTTGTGTTGTTTACCGCGGCAGCATCGCTGATTGGTGCTGGCGCGCACCTCATTACGGTGCAGATTCTGGGCACCAATGACTTACCGGAGATTTCCTTTACCCGCTGGATTGTGCTGGGCCTGCCCTATGCACTGGTCATGGCGCATGTCTCCGCAGAAGTGGTGCTGCGGATGTTTTCCACCTCCGCGCAGCGCGCCGAGAAAGTACAGCTCACCACTGCTGACTTTGGCGACTCGGTTATCGGGCCCTTGTCTTCTGATCAGCAACGCTCAATAGCCATTCTGGGCGCGGCAGTGGCGCTGTGGTTTAGCGAATCCTTGCACGGCATTGACCCAGCACTAGTGGCGGTCTTGGCGGCGTTGCTGATTTGCTCGCCACAGATGGGCACCGTGGATTTCAAAGAAACCATCCGCCAGGTTCCGTGGAACTTGCTGCTGTTTATGGCAGCAACCATCGCCATGAGCGGGGCACTACTGTCTTCCGGCGCAGCGGATGTCCTTGCTACCGCAATCCTGGGTTCAGCAAACCCGATGGTGTTCGTAGCATTGGTCATCATTGTTTCTTCCGCAGCGCACCTGGTTATCCAGTCGCGTTCCGCGCGCTCAGCGGTGCTGATTCCACTGGTGGTGGCCACAGCACCCGCGGTGGGTGTTAACCCAGTGGCGGTGGCTTTTATCTCCACCGTGGCAGCGGGCTTTTGCCACACTTTGCCGTCCTCGGCAAAGCCACTGGCCATTTTCTCCGGCCACGAGCCCGCTCCATTTGCTAACCGCGAACTCATGCGCATGGCAGCGGTTCTCTTTCCCATTCACCTTCTAGTCATGGCGCTATTTGCCTGGCTGATATGGCCAGCTCTTGGCCTCAACCTCTACCTATAAAAGGAGTTTTCCCATGTTGTACGCACCTGAACGTATCCTCGTTGCACCTTCCGGATTCAAGGAATCCCTCTCAGCGATTGAAGTCGCTGATGCGATTGCCGCCGGCATCCGCCGTGTTCTTCCTGGCTCCCGCGTAGACACTTTCCCCGTCCCCGATGGTGGTGAGGGCACCGTGGACATCCTCGCGCAGCGCCAGGGCGCAGTGACCCATACTGAAACCGTGATGGGACCAGTGGGCAAGAAGGTCCAAGCCACCTGGGTTGAGTTCCCGGAGTCTGGCGTGGGTGTCATGGAAATGGCATCCTGCGCGGGTCTGGCCTTGGTGCCCAGCGATATGCGCGACCCAGGTGCCACCACCACGTATGGCGTTGGTGAGCTCATCAACATCATAATTGCGCATGGTTGCTCAAAGATTGTAGTTGGCTGTGGTGATTCCGGCACTTCTGATGGCGGTGCGGGCGCACTGGAAGCACTCGGTGTTGTGGCCTTGAATAAGAAAGCCGAGAAAGTAAAACGTGGTGGTTCCAACCTGGTTCACGCCAAGAGCTTGGACACCTCGGGGATGAACCCACGGCTGCGTGATGTCACCATCACCATGGCGTGTAACCGCCACAATGTGTTGACCGGTAAACGCGGTGTTGCGCGCGTCTTCGGCCCGCAAAAGGGCGCTACGAAGGCACAGGTCAAAGAGCTAGCCGAGGGTTTGAGCCGTTGGGCAGATTTGCTTGTCGATACCTTCAAACCCGTCGCCGACCTTCACAATGGACCTGGCTCGGGTGCTTCTGGTGGACTTGGTGCAGGTTTGATGGCCTTGGGCGCTGTCGCGGGTGAACGCTTCGATGTTTTGCTGGAACAACTTCCAGCGGAGCGCAACCTGGATGAACTCATCTGCGTCGCTGACCTAGTGATCACGGCAGAGGGCGCGATTGACTTCCAAACCCCACGCGGCAAGGTCCCCGCAGAAATCGCACGCCGATGCCAAAAGACTGGCGTGCCACTGATGGGACTTGCCGGCTCTTTGGGCGAAGGCGCACCAACCGTTCACGATGTCGGCATTGGCGCAGTGCAATCCATCATGACCATCCCTATGGACTTAGAAGATGCCGTGCGCGATGGCCGGGACTTGCTGGTCGATGCCTCCGAGCGCGCCATGCGCCTTCTGCAATTAGGCTGCACAGTCGCAGGACGTCAAGAGACTAAGCTCCGTGCCCTGTACACGAGGACGATTGCACCAGTAGCGTCGCCTTAAAGTAGCTTTGCCATTTGGCTGTCTATAAGATTTCCAGCGTTCAACGCAGCAAAGTGTTAGTTATCCAACGGCCAACACAAGCAGTGAATGCAGGTTCGGATAGGATCGTGGACACATCAGTTTGATTCGTTTATCGGAATATGTGATGCGGATAAAAGGACGAAAATGAACAGCCAGCCACGCGCAGTTGTTGTCGGTGCAGGCCCTAATGGGCTTACTGCCGCAGCGCGGCTGCTTGTTGAAGGCTGGGACGTTGATATTTATGAATCTGCGCCGGCACCTGGGGGCGCGGCACGCTCAACGGCATCGCTCTTTAATGGGGAAATCGTGGACCTGGGCGCTGCGGGCCATCCATTTGGTGTTGCTAGTCTGGCATTTCAGAAACTCAATCTTAAAGAACATGGCCTGAAGTGGAAGAATGCCCCATATGAGATGGCACATCCGCTTGATGGAAAAGAAGCGGCCTTTTTATCGCGCTCTGTTGAACGGACGGCTGCAGACCTGGGCTTTGATGGAAAAGCATGGACCAGGCTGCATGGTCATGTCGTGCAGGATATCGATAAGCATCTGGACAACCTGCTGGGCTCGATGCTGCGAATCCCCAAGCATCCAGTTCACATGCTGCGATTCGGTCCACCGGCGTTGGCTTCAGCAGCGCTATTAGGAAAGACGCTCTTTAAGACGGAACAAGCTCGTGCGCTCCTGGCGAGCAGCGCGGTTCATGCAATTACCTCACCAGCCAGGCCATTGACCGGAGCTTTCGGAATTCTCTTTGGTGCGCTGGGGATGAGCAGGGGATGGCCAGTTGCAGAAGGCGGTTCTCAGGCAATCGTGGATGCGTTAGTTTCTGTCATTTATAGCAAAGGCGGCCGAATCCACACCGGCGTTGAAATCAGTGACCTCCGGGAGCTTCCAGCTGCCGATGCCATCATCTTGAACCTCACCCCGCGGCAGATTTTGCAGTTGAAAGGAACCGACCTTGCTTTGAAAGCGCGCGAGCGCTTGGAGAAGTGGAAATACGGTTCGGCGGTATACAAGGTGGACTTCTTACTCAACGAGCCTGTGCCGTGGAAAGACTCGCGGGTGGGTACAGCAGCAACCGTGCACGTGGGAGGAACTGTTGATGAAATTAGTTTTGTTGAACGTGAAGTCGCAGCTGGCCGAATGCCGGATCGCCCATTCGTTATGGTCTGCCAACAGTATGCCGCGGATCCGACACGAGGACTGACGCTGTGGAGCTATGCGCACGTTCCGCACGGCTATGTTGAGAGTTATCCTGGTGAAATTCGTGAACTTATCACACAACAGATCGAACGTTTCGCGCCGGGCTTTCGTGAGACAGTTGTAGACGCCACACGCACATCACCGTGCGAATTAGAAGCTTGGAATGCCAATCTTGTTGGTGGTGATATTGCCGGAGGTTCTATGGCGGGCCTCCAATCTGTCATGCGGCCGGGCGTTTCCCTTAATCCTTATCGCCTCGGGCCGGGACTATTTATGGCCTCCGGTGCTACACCACCCGGAGCCGGTGTTCACGGGATGCCGGGGTGGTGGGCAGCAGAATCAGTGCTCAAAACCTGGCATTAGTTTCGCGAATAATTCTCAACGTGCTCGTTGAAATAGCCGCTGGGGGACAGGCCGGTGCGTTTCTTAAACGCCCGGCCAAAGGCACTCGCGGTGGAATAGCCCACGCGTAGCGCAACCGCGTCGATGGCAAGACCATCGGCGATAAGCTGCTTCGCCCTAGCTATGCGCGACTGCATGCGCCATTCCTGGAAAGTCTCATCGGTCTCCGTGAGGAATGCGCGCTCAATTGTTCGCGGGGAAGCATGTACCGACGCAGCTAGTTGGTGAAGAGTGCGGGGGTCACCGGGGTCATCGTTAAGCATCTGTGCAATCTCTTTGGCCGCAGGACTCTCTGGCCACGGCAAGGTGCGAAGCTGCATGCTGAGCTGATCCAGAACATATTGGTCCAGCCCGCGGCTTGATTGAAGTAAAGAATCGCCACTTTGAACCAAGCCCATGAGATTGCCGGCGAGCTCCTGATCCACATGAAATATGTGCGGCGAAGCCATCTCGGGTGCGATGGCTAGATGTTTAGCGCCAAAGAAAATTCGCAATAACACCGAATCTGCGTCCACCTCAATATCATGATGAACCCCGGCGGGCAGCCACAATGCCTGCTTCGTGCACAGCCCAATGGGCTTTCCACTGGCAATGATGGTAGCCGCGCCACGGTACTGCCAAAACAACATGTGGGCTTCGGGGTGTACGCGGTCACGCACCTGAATCGGCTGAATGGTTGGCAAGGTATTTGTGCTGGCAGAGCCGTTAAGCCGAGACTCGGCCAGACTTAAGCTCGCAGTCATTGAAATCTCCTGTGCAATCTCCGGCCACCACAATATTTCGGTCAAAAGTACTTGTGTCGTTAACGGGGTAGAAGGTGGCGCAAAATGTGTAGCTACCTAGCTTAGCCTCCCCTAACCTTAATGGGTGTATTTGGGTGCAAGCTCACGGAGCAATGTTTAAGTGTGCACCTAGCGCACTGGACTTAAAAAGACATGCTTTCCACCCTGGGAAGCTGCTCCAACTTGAAAGGAATCCGTGGATAGTCAATTTGTAGCCGAACATGGGCTACCGCAGTGGGGAATGGGGGAGAAATGACTTCTATAGAAGCAGTGGAAACTCCAATTGCCCCAAGCGCGCCGGGGACTCCTGACGTAGTGCCGAAGCGCACGTTGTACCGTCGACGCTCCTTAGGTCTGTTGCTCATTCTTGCTGCGCTGGTAATTACGGGGCTACTCAGCATTGCGGTTGGCGCTAACCCCTTGCCTTTTGATTCTGTGTGGCACGGCCTGACCGCTCGTGATGACAGTGAAGCCTCCATTATTATTTGGTCACTTCGTGTGCCGCGCACCGTTGTTGGTCTCTTAGTTGGTGCCGCCTTTGGTGTTGCTGGTGCCTTGATTCAGGCCATGACACGTAACCCTCTGGCTGACCCCGGCATCCTTGGTGTGAACGCCGGTGCTGGTTTCGCAGTGACCGTCGGCGTTGGTGTCTTTGGCCTGTCCAGCGTCACCGGATACATCTGGTTCGCATTCATTGGTGCCGCTGTTGCCACCGTGCTGGTTTATCTCATCGGTGCATCTGCCGGTACTGCCAACCCAGTGACTTTAGTGCTCGCCGGTGTTGCGTTGGCCGCAGTTTTGGGTGGCGTGACCACCTTCTTGACCCTGATTGACCCAAATACTTTTGAAAGCATCCGCAACTGGGGCTTGGGGTCCATTGCACGCACGGATTTGGCAGACACCATGAAGGTGCTGCCCTTTATCGTGGTGGGTCTGATTATTGCCCTGGCGCTGTCCAACTCGTTGAACTCCATTGCCTTAGGCGATGACCTCGCCGCCTCCCTGGGAACGCGGGTGGGCCGCTCGCGCGTCTTCGGCATTATCGCCGTGACCTTGCTGGCCGGCGGCGGCACCGCCCTGACCGGTGGCATTGGCTTTGTCGGTTTGATGATCCCGCACGTGGTCAGGTGGTTTGTCGGCCCCGACCAGCGCTGGATTATTGCATATTCTGCGTTGTCTGCACCCGTGCTGGTTCTCGCCGCCGATGTTCTGGGCCGCATTATTGCCCGCCCGGGCGAGATTGAAGTCGGCGTGGTCACCGCGATCGTGGGTGCGCCAGTGCTGATTGCCCTGGTACGTCGAAGCAAAGCGAGTGGTCTGTGATGTTAATGAAAGATTCTAAGAACACCGATTTCGGCTATTCTTCCCTGACCGTTCGCAACAAACTCTTCTCTTTCAGAATCCCGATGCGGATTCTGGCGGTGTCACTCATCCTGGTCATACTCGGCACCTTTGCCGCCACCGTGGCCATCACCTTGGGCGATTTCCCGATTTCCTTGGGCCAGGTAGTCCAAGCCATCGTTGGCGTGGGCGAGGAATTCCACCTGTTGATTGTCCGCGAATGGCGCCTGCCGGTTGCCATCGCCGCGGTGGTATTCGGTGCGCTTTTGGGATTGGGCGGAGCCATCTTCCAGTCGCTGACGCGTAACCCTTTGGGTTCCCCGGACATCATCGGCTTTGATGCTGGTTCCTACACCGCTGTTGTGTTGCTCATCCTGGTCTTCGGCAACATGCAGTACTGGTCCATCGCAGGTGTGTCCATTCTTGGCGGCATCATCACCGCTTTCGTTGTCTACCTTTTGTCCTGGCGCAAAGGCGTACAGGGCTTCCGCCTCATCGTGGTCGGTATTGGTGTCTCCGCCATGCTGACGTCATTGAATTCCTACATCATCACCCGCGCTGACGTGGATGACGCCATGGTTGTTGGCATTTGGGCAGCCGGTTCTATTACACGCGTGACCTGGGCATCGCTTATCCCAAGCGTGGCAATTGCTGTGATCATCTTTATCCTGGCGGTGCTGCTAGCGCGCTCATTGCAGCACATGGAAATGGGCGATGACACTGCATTGACCCATGGTTTCCGCGTTGGCCCAGCCCGACTGGCGCTGATTGTGGTGGGTGTTTCCACCACCGCGCTGGTCACCGCGGCAGCTGGTCCGATTGGTTTTGTTGCCCTGGCTGCACCGCAGTTGGCGCGACGTTTGACCAGCTCACCGGGTGTGAGCCTGTGGCCATCGGCAGCAATGGGCGCAGCCCTGCTGTCTATCGCGCACTTGCTCTCCTTGGTCATTGCCGCCTTCTATCGTCCCATCCCAGTTGGTCTGATCACCGTGTCTATCGGTGGTTGCTACATGATCTGGCTGCTGGTGAGAGAAGCCCGCCGCCACTATGGCCGTATCGGTTAAGCACGAGACAGGAAGAAAATAATGAACACGAAAGATAATTCAACCGCGTCTCGGTTGCGGATTGAAAACGCCACTATTGGCTATGACAAGACAGTCATTAGCAAAAACATCTCTGTAGAGATTTCACACAACTCATTCACGGCAATTATTGGCCCTAATGGTTGTGGCAAGTCCACGCTGCTGCGCGGGCTGGCGCGAGTTATTACACCCGCTGAGGGGCACGTGTATTTGGATGATAAAGATATTTCCAAATACAAGCCCAAAGAAGTCGCACGCGTGCTGGGCTTGCTGCCGCAGACTTCTCTAGCGCCAGAAGGTATTCGCGTTGCAGACCTGGTGGCACGTGGACGCGCGCCTTATCAGTCTTTGATTCAGCAATGGCGCCAGTCTGATGAAGACGCCGTCAACATGGCCCTGACTGCCACCCGTTTGACGGACCTGTCTGACCGTTACGTGGCGGAGCTATCCGGTGGTCAACGCCAGCGCGTGTGGATTGCCATGCTGCTGGCGCAGCAAACACCCATCATGTTGCTGGATGAGCCCACCACCTTCCTGGATATCGCGCACCAGTATGAGCTGATGGAGCTGCTGCGTGACTTCCACGAAGAAGGAAAGACCGTGGTCACAGTGCTCCATGACTTGAACCAGGCGGCACGCTACGCCGATCACCTCATTGTAATGAAGAAGGGCGAAGTGATTACCTCCGGCGTTCCGGAAGAAGTGTTGACCAAGGAGATGGTCGCGGATGTCTTTGGACTCGAAGCCATGATCTGCCCAGACCCAGCCACCAGCACTCCAACCGTGGTGCCATTGGATCCTCGCGTGGCCAACCAGCAGCCGAAACTGACAGAAGACGGGACCCAAGTCGCTGCTGGGGTCAATAATCCAGAGTTTTCTAACACCCACTAAATTCCATCCTCTAAGGAGCACGCGTCATGGCCAACAGCCTTCGTCCACTTGAGATTTTCCCGATTACCACCCGTTTCCTTAAGGTCATTAGAGCAGAAGATGTCACCCCGGGCATGCGCCGCGTGACTCTCGGCGGTGAGCAACTCAAAGCTCACACTGCAGACAACGGTTACCCGGTAGCTGAATTTCGCTCGGATGGTTTTGATGATGAATTCAAGATTCTCATTGACCATCCAGAGGTGGAGAATTCTGTTGGCCCAACGCAGCTTGATGGCGTGCTCAATTGGTCCCGCGGTGAAGGAGCCAAGCTAATCCGTACCTATACCGTTCGCCGCTGGGATCCAGAAGCCGGTGAGATTGACGTGGACTTTGTCAACCACGGCGTAGGGCCTGCCACCAGTTGGGCGCGCAACGTGAAACCGGGGGAGACCATTCAGATTGCCGGGCCGAAGTCATCGTCGGTGCATCCGGAAGGCGCTGATTGGGTGCTCATCGGCGCGGATGAGACCGCATTGCCGGCAGTGGGCCGATGGCTGGAGGAATGGCCCGAAGGAGCCCGGGGCCAGGTGTTTATCGAGGTTGAGGAAGAATCCCACCGCCAGGACCTAGTTGTTCCAGAAGGTGTGGAGTTGACCTGGCTGGTGCGCCACGGCGCTGAGGCTGGCACCACCGCATTGCTTTTCGATGCTTTGAAGGCCGCCGAATGGTGGGACGGCAACGTCTTCGCGTGGGTTGCTGGGGAGGCTGGAACACTGACTCCGATCCGCCGTTGGCTAAAGCGGGAAAAGAACCTGGACAAAGACCAGATTGAAGTCACCGGTTACTGGAAGAAACAAAAGGTCACAGCCTCTGCCGAAAACCCTGAGCTGCCTGATTTCAGCGCGAGTGAAAATGTGCGCGAGGTATTCCATGAGCTCAGCGAAATCACCCCGGGCTTTGCCCTGCGCGTCGCCGCGACCTTGGACCTTGGCCCCATCATGGGCTCCGATGTGAACAGTCTTGAACAGTTGGTGGAAGCAACCGGCGCGAATGAGTTTGGTCTGTTTAAACTCCTGCGTTATCTCGAATCAATTGAGGTCACGCAACAAACCCCTTCCGGTTGGAAGCTTACGGACATGGGCCGTGAGCTAGATACAGAATACGTTTCTGAAGACCTCAATTTGGACGGACCTTTCGCCAGGCGTGAGCTGGCGGTGGTCACGGGTCTGCTCGACGCGGTTCGTGAAGGCACTCAAACCAATTACTCCGAAACTGACGGTTTGATTCAACAACGAGTAGAAGCAGAGACCGAATACGCAGGCTGGGTCGCTGGTGCACTTGCTGCCGATGGAGCCTTCGCCAACCTCCGCACCGTGGCCATTGCTGGACCTGGCGTCCGCGCCTTTGCCCAGGCGATTGCCGATAAACACAAAGACACTGCTGTCACCATTGTGGGAAACAAAGCCGAACTTGCCGCGCACCAGGCTAATACCACCAATGAGCGCATTACTCTCCACACTGACTTAGGCGATGCGGATGCCGTGCTGCTGGTTGAAGCAATCAATGAACGCTCAGACTTTGAATCCATCGCGCTGCTAAAAGAAGCTGCAACGCACGGCCGCTTGTACTACTTTGCCCGCGTGCTGAACCCAGTCCGTGCTCATGACCACGACTTTGAAGAAGACCTTGGGCACTTTGTGCTCAGCGGCGGTGGCTCGCGCACCGCGGAAGAACTCGACGAGCTCTTTGAAGCAGCCGGACTTGGTATTCCACAACGTCGCACCATTGGCTGGGGCTTGACCCTGCACGAATTCGGCGTGTGAGGTTGCCTAAATGACTGTTGTTAACCCCGCTGATTCTGCGGAGGACCCGGTTCATGACTGGGGCCAAGGCCAAGCACCTGATAATCCAACACCACCGCGAATCCTCTTCGATCCCAATTGGACACCACGCCAGCTCAGCTTCGCACTGATTCGGGCTAACGCGAAGCGGCTGAGCGCAGCATCCCTGCTTCTCATGACCTTTGGTATTTGCAACATGCTCATGCCCACGGTGGTCGGACGCGTAGTAGACGATGTTGCAACCCCTGCCTTTGATGGGGTGAGATTCGCAGACTTCTCTTATGACCTGTACCTGTGGTTCGGTGCACTGGCTGGGCTGTATGTAGTCATGCACTTTGGTTTCCAAATAGGAAGCCGCACCGGTTGGCTAGCCGTGCAACGCTCACAATATGAGCTCTCCCAAGCAGTCATCGAACGGGTCTTGTCCCCGCGCGGATTCGCGGGCGCACAACGCGCGCCGGGCCAGCTGCTTTCTATCGCCACTGGTGATACCCAGCGCGCCAGCCAAGTCTTTTACATCATTGTTTATCCGCCCAGCCAAGTCGCTGCGCTGCTGGTCGCAGTCATCACATTGTTCATCATCAATCCCTGGTTGGGCTTGGGCATTGTTATCGGTCTGCCTATCCTGTTGGCACTGATGCATCTTGCGGCCACACCGCTGCGGGCGCGCAGTTTGAAAGAGCAGCACACCTTGGCTGATGCAGCCGGTGCCGCAGCCGACTTGGTGTCAGGCTTTAGGGTTATCTCCGGTCTTCATGCCCAGAAAACCGCCGCGGCGAATTATCGGACTTTTAGCCAGGAAGCCCTGCGCACCACCATCTCAGCCCGAAATGCCCGGGCTGCTTTCGAAGGCGTGACCACCACGGGGTCCCAGTTGGTGGCGGTGCTTGTGGCGTTGGCCGCGATTGTCATGGCGCTTAACGGCATGATTTCCGCTGGCGAGCTGATTACCGCAACCGGTGTTGCCGTCATCATGATTTCCCCGATTCAAGAACTCGTGGGAACCCTGGGTTCCATGTGGGCGATTTCCCAGGCCTCCTCGCAGCGCGTGTTGGACCTGCTCAACGATGGTTCCCACCCCGCAACAGCGGGCACCGTGGAGCTCGAAGATGATGAGAATTTCATCGCCTTTGAAGAATTAGACCTTGCCGGAAACAAGGTGGACGGGCGCATTGAGCCGGATGAATTCGTGGTGTTAAACCTGCCGCAGGAATCTGCAACGCAACTGACTGAGATTCTCACGCTCAAACGAATGGCTAAGGAAGGAACCTTTGTCATTGGCGGATTCGATATCACCGCTATTACTCCAAAGTCCCTGCATTCACAGTTGCTGGTTCTTCCACACCACCCAGGACTGTTCGCCGGCACGGTGTTAGAAAACGTGCAGTTCAACGGCGGTAGGGAAGTAGATGCCCACGACGCCCGTGAGGCTTTAGAAGTTGCAGCGTTGGGCGAGCATGAGCTTCCCGATGGCCTCGCGGCCCGCCTTGGTGACGGCGCACTAGAACTATCCGGTGGCCAGCGTCAACGCATTGCACTGGCACGCGCAGTGGCTGCGAACCCACGCATTCTAGTCCTAGTGGAGCCCACTACGTCGGTGGATGCTGTGACGGAGGAGATCATAGCTAAGCGGCTGCGTGCCCGCCGCAAGGGACTGCTGACGGTGGTTATTAGCTCTAGCCGCGCGTTTAACGCTATTGCTGACCGCGTGATTGCCCCGGTGAAAGTGAGTGTGACATGAGCAATCAACACCTACTAAGCGTTGCTGGCTCATCCCAGATCAGCTCATATTTGTGGCAGATGCTGCGTGGCCGGTGCCTGGCGTTGCTGGGAGTCTTGCTGCTATTTCTCGCGGAATCAGCCACCGCGCTGGTGGTACCGCTGCTGATTGGCCGTATTGTTGACCTGCTCAATACCAATGGGAGCAATGGCGTACCTGAGAGCTTTCCGCAGATGATTGCGCTGCTTATCGGCGCCGCTTTTGCCGCGGGGCTCTTTGCCTGGCTGGGCGGGGTGGGGATTGCTCGCATTACGGAGACCGTTATCGCTGAAATCCGCGAGGATTATGTTGGTGCTGCATTGCGATTGCCGCGTTCCACCGTGGAAACTGCCGGCACAGGCGATGTGGTCACGCGTGCATCCGATGACATCGCCCAAGTCTCCGGCACCCTGCCGGATGTATTGCCACGCTTCTTTGTTTCTATCTTTACCGTGGTTTTGATTGCTGGAACCATCACCAGCATTGACTGGCGCTTTCTACTGATCTTCCTCGCGCTCACCCCGCTGTACGTGGTGCATGTGCGTTGGTACTTGCGCACCGGCCCGCCGGTCTATCAAAAACAGCGCGCGGTGGAATCAGTGCGTGGCCAGCATATTTTGGGCACCCTGGACAACCTGGATACGGTCAGTGCCCACCAGCTCGGTGCGCATCAGCTAGATCGGGTTTCTGTTTCCTCATGGGACAAGGTTCGTTGGGCAATGCGCACCCGCATTGTTCAAAACTGGTTGTTTGGCCGACTCAACATCGCCCAAGCAATTGGTATTTTCGCAGTGCTAGGACTCGGCGTGTGGCTGGCCTTTCGGGGAGAAGTCACCCCGGGTGCAGTAACTGCTGCAGCGTTGTTATTCCAGCGCATCATTGGCCCGGTTAATGGGCTGATGTATGTCATGGATGATTTCCAGGAAGCACTGTCCTCTCTGAGCCGCCTGGTTGGTGTTGTTGAAGTTCGGCAAAAGCCTGGAGACCATAACAGCAGTGACACCAACTTCGACGAAAACCAGAACCGGACGTTAGTGAGAATCCAAGACCTTGATTTTGCATATCCAAACGGATTTGAAGCACTCAAGGGCATTGATGTGGATATTGCACCCGGGGAAACCATCGCTGTGGTGGGTGCGACAGGCTCTGGAAAATCTACCCTGGCATCGTTGGTTGCCGGGGTTTATTCACCAAGCAGCGGCCTGCTTGAACGCAGCATTTCTGCCGATGAAGTCTATTCGCTTTCCCAAGAAACCCACGTCTTCATTGGTACGGTGCGCTCGAATCTGACCCTGGCAAAGCCAGAGGCCACGGAGCAAGAAATCATCGATGCCCTGCACCGGACTGGTGCCCATGGTTTTGTCATGGCCTTGCCGGAAGGCCTTGATACGGCGGTTGGCCACGGAGCCCGGAACCTGGAGCCGGCCCAAGCACAGCACCTGGCGCTTGCTCGTATGAGTCTGCTTAATCCGCCGCTGATCATCTTGGATGAAGCAACAGCTGAAGCAGATAGTGCCGATGCTGAGGTCCTGGACAAGGCATCACTCGCCATTACTTCGAACAGCGCGGCCATTGTCATTGCCCACCGCTTGTCCCAAGCAGCCAGCAGCGACCGCATCCTGGTCATGGACAACGGCCGAATCATCGAATCCGGTACACACGAACAACTACTTGAAACTGAAACTAGCTACGCCCGGCTTTGGCAGGCGTGGTCTGAAGGAGCAACATCATGATTAACAATTCTTCCCGTCGTCGCGCGCTCAAGTTCGCAACCCTCTTGACCGCAGGCGCCTTGGTCATCACTGGTTGCTCAGCGGAAGACAACAGCACGACTCAAGCAACCGAGTCTTCGAGCAACGAAGCTGGTGGCGAAGACTCTGCAGCGCAGGGCGATACCCGCACGGTGACGGACTATGAAGGCAATGAAGTGGAAGTGCCATCTGATCCACAGCGTGTGGTGACTTTGCACTTCGCCGCCACCGAGGCGTTGGTGGACTTAGGGCTGGCACCTGTTGGTCAGGGTGGTTACACCGAAGGCCTGTTGCCATCAGAAAAGGCCAAGGACATCGAAAATGTTCCTCAGGTCAGTGAACGCGAAGGCATCGAACTGGAAGCAATCGCTGCTTTGGAACCTGACCTGATCCTGGTGCCGAACTATGTTGAAGCAGTCGATCTTGAGCAGCTTCGAGCCATCGCGCCGTCATATATCTACATGCACGGTGGCCAAGACCGCGCCGACTGGCGGGGACGTGTTGGGCAGGTAGCGGATGCCGTGAACCAGGCGGATAAAATTGATGAGCTCGAAACCGCCTTGGAAGACCGCCAAGCTGAGCTGAAGGAAAAGCACGCTGATGTGCTGGCAGACCGCCGCTTCGCCGTAATCAATTCCTACAACGAGCAAGAAGTTGACCTCAACAGCGATGCCAGCATGCTGGGCAACATCCTTGGTCCAATCGGCGTTCAGTGGTCCGATCAGATCAATGAAACCGTCGGCGATGAAGACGGCGGCGAGTTCACCGTCTCCCTTGAAGAAATCAACAACGCTGTCGGCGATGCCGACGTGTTGTTCTACGGCACTAACCTTGCCTTTGAACCAACCGAAACCTTCGAAATCCTGCAGGAAGAACCGCTGTACAAGAACCTCAAGGCAGTAGAAGACGGCAACGTGTACCCAATCGGCAAGATGACAGTCGCCGGCTACACCGATGCGATGTTTAGCCTGGACCTTCTCGATGAAGCGCTTGAGGATCTAGAAAGCTAAATCACGGCGCAAAGCGACGATTAAGCCAACATCAGAATAATTAACCCTGGGCCCAAGATTTGGGTCGAGGGTTTTTAATTGCACTATATAGCAGGGCAACTGTGAAATTCTTAATTCCTTGTGGGGCCAGGTCCGCTTGACCTGCGAGGAATAAGAGTGGGGATGAAGCTAATAGCTCCGGGAGTTGTAGATTCCTGCCGCAACAGGTCTACAGCTTTTTCTGCAATCTGATCAAAGGGAGTTCGCACTGACGTTATTGGAACAGAAAGCTTTTCTACCAGCGGGATATCGTTGTAACCTACGATTGAGATATCTTTTCCAAGGCTGAAACCTAGTTTGGCTGCAACGTGAGCAACGCCGATAGCGAGGTTGTCATTCGCAGCAAATATGGCGGTGGGATGTGTGTCTCTTTCTAGAAGCAATTTAGCGGCTGTTTCGCCAGCTTCGATGCCATAACCACTAAAGATGATGTTCTCCTTGGGCAGATCGATGCCAGCTTCTTCAAATGCGCTCTGAGCCCCTTCTACTCGACCGTGGGCACTAGATGTAAACGATGGACCTGTCACGATTGCGATATCAGTATGTCCAAGATCTATGAGATGTCGAGCAGCCAGATACCCGCCCAGGTTATCGTCACCTGAAACAGTTGGGCTTTTTCCATCTGAACGAAGAGCCAAGACATGTGGAAGGTTTTTGCGCCTCAAGCGCTCAGGTAGCTCATCATCGAGGCGAGCGGTCGCAAGGATTAGCCCGTCTACATTGCGATCCAGGAGAGATTCGACGACCTTTGCCTGGCTCTCAGGAGTATCGCCGCAAGTTGCGACAATCGCAAACATGCCTTTGGAGCGCGCTGCACGTTCGACAGCTTCATACATCAAGGACATGACCGCATCAGTAAGTCGTGGTACTAGGACGCCGATTAGCCCGGACTCTCTGCGTCGTAGTCCGGATGCATAAACATTGCGGCGATAGCCAAGCTCTTCAGCTTTTCGACATTCCACAGATAATTTCGTACCTCTCGACTTTCGCGACATTACAGCCGGGAGACGTGATCTCTACAGGCACTCCTAGTGGTGTTGGTGTGGCGCAGAAACCGGAGCGATTCTTAGTTCCCGGCGAGGTTCTAGAAACGACGGTCGAGGGAATTGGTTCTTTGAAAAACATGGTGATAAATGAGGAGGTTAAAGGGCTAAATATTAAGCAGCCAAGAAGGGGCTCTGCGCTCTCCGTCTCGTGACTAAACCCGATAGAGCCAGCTATGGTTGGACTACCACGGACCTGACTTGGATTTTGTTAGTGCCAATGTTGTTGATAGAGTTGGGTCCGTGCCATTGACATGCAATGTTGATGACAATCGGCGCGGGGTGGAGCAGCTCGGTAGCTCGCTGGGCTCATAACCCAGAGGTCGTAGGTTCGAATCCTGCCCCCGCTACCAA
>OMJG01000842.1_pt1 | contig 20608 bp, 16 predicted proteins | sample 1646431 | NCBI WGS metagenome assembly OMJG01 (sample SAMN03771674, study PRJEB25209) | food metagenome | isolation source: Cotija cheese | place: Mexico:Jalisco,Michoacan | collected 2011-12-12
GGTTGTTGTAAAGACGGCAAAGGATGGCTCCATCGATCTGAGCGACTTAACACAGAAGATCGAGGATTTCTCTGGGCAGATCGGCGCGATCATGCTGACCTATCCGTCTACGCATGGCACATTCGAGCCCCAAGTAGTTGAAGTGACTGATTTGGTGCACGCGGCGGGCGGGCAGGTTTACATCGATGGCGCCAACCTCAACGCGCTTGTGGGCTATGCGCGGCCGGGCGCTTTCGGCGGTGATGTGTCCCACCTGAATCTCCATAAGACGTTTGCGATCCCCCATGGGGGCGGGGGGCCCGGCGTCGGGCCTGTTGCCGCAAAGTCCCACTTGGCCCCGTTCTTGCCGGGGTTCCCAGGAGGGTCGCGCCATGACTGGCCCGGATCGGGAGCGGTATCTTCCGCGCCATACGGATCGGCCAGCATCCTCCCGATATCGTGGGCATACATTCGCTTGCTTGGCCTCGAAGGGTTACGGGAAGCAACAGCAACCGCTGTCTTGGCTGCAAACTATGTGGCTGACCGGTTAGAACCCTCAATTCCTGTCCTCTATCGGGGACCGGGAGGCTTCGTGGGGCATGAGTGCATTCTGGATGTTCGTCCTCTTAAGGAGAAGTACGGCGTAACCGTTGACGATGTGGCAAAGCGCCTGATTGATTATGGTTTTCACGCGCCCACCATGAGCTTCCCCGTGGCGGGAACACTGATGGTTGAGCCCACGGAATCGGAGAGTCTCGAAGAGCTGGATCGGTTCTGTGATGCGATGGAGTCCATTGCAGAAGAAGCCTCCCGCGTCGGAAGCGAATGGCCGGCGGACGATAATCCGCTTCAGGGCGCACCCCATACTGCCCATTCGCTGCTTGTGGGCGGATGGGATCATCCGTATTCGCAGGAAGTCGCGGCCTATCCAGATGCGTTGATTGCCCGAAAGAAGGGGCGCGATCCCGAGTATGTGCACCGCCTAATCGAAAGCAAGTACTGGGTGCCGGTTGGACGAATTGATGCGCCTTGGGGTGACCGGAACCTGCAGTGCTCCTGTCCGCCACCGGAAGCGTTCGAGGATTAGCCGGCGGACTTAGCGTGATCTTGTTCCCATGAATCAATCTGAACTCGTGGGAACAAGATCGATGGCTCGCGCGTTGACCATGATGTGCTGGAATACGCCCAGCGCCGGTATGATGATTGCCGCTCGTTCTGCTCCCATCGAAAGGTGACACGTGGCCACGAAGTCTGCGACTCGCAAGACTGCTCAGACAGTTGAGGAAGAAAAGGTGGAGACACCTAAGAAGAAGCCTTCGACCAAGCGCAAGACTGCCGCCAAAAAGCCAGCAACGCGCAAGAAGGCTTCCGCCGATCCTGCCGAGGAGGTGGAGACCAACAGCGCCCCCACGCCTGATGATCTCAATGACGTGGAGCCAGATGAGGATGTGGATACTCAGGCCACCGATGAGGCTGATGAGACGGACGCCGAAGGTACGGAGGATTCCGATGAAGAAACGTCTAAGCCCAGTCAGGTGAAGCTTCCCAAGCTACGTACGGAGGAGCCCCCTCTGAGCCGTAAGGGTGCATTCACGGTTACTGATTCGGATGAATCAGATGAGCCGGCGGTTCGTGTGCACGTTGCGGGAGCAACGGCAGATCCCGTCAAGGATTACCTCAAACAAATCGGCAAGGTGCCGCTGCTGAATGCCGCGGAAGAGGTTGAACTCGCCAAGCGTATTGAGGCGGGCCTATATGCCGATCACATTTCGAAGTCCGGCACCCTTGATCCGAAGGATGACCGCCTGTACCTGCGTGAGCTCAAGGCGATTGCGCGTGATGGCCAGCAGGCAAAGAACCACCTTCTTGAGGCGAACCTCCGCCTCGTTGTTTCGCTCGCCAAGCGCTACACCGGCCGTGGCATGCTGTTCCTTGATCTGATTCAGGAAGGCAACTTGGGTCTGGTTCGCGCGGTCGAAAAGTTCGATTACACGAAGGGCTACAAGTTCTCCACGTACGCAACTTGGTGGATTCGTCAGGCCATCACACGTGCTATGGCGGATCAGGCCCGCACCATCCGTATCCCAGTTCACATGGTGGAAGTGATTAACAAGCTCGCTCGCGTTCAGCGCCAGATGCTCCAGGATCTCGGCCGCGAACCAACCACCGAGGAGCTTTCCAAGGAACTCGATATGCCTGAGGAAAAGGTGATCGAGGTCCAGAAGTACGGCCGCGAACCTATTTCACTTCACACCCCGTTAGGTGAGGACGGCGATTCCGAGTTCGGCGATCTTATCGAGGATTCCGAGGCCGTTGTGCCTGCGGATGCCGTGGGCTTCACACTGCTCCAAGAGCAGCTCCATCAGGTTCTCGATACGCTCTCTGAGCGGGAGGCTGGCGTGGTTTCCATGCGCTTCGGCTTGACCGATGGCCAGCCCAAGACCCTCGACGAAATTGGCAAGGTCTACGGTGTAACGCGTGAGCGGATTCGCCAGATAGAGTCCAAGACGATGTCCAAGCTTAGGCACCCAAGCCGATCGCAGGTTCTGCGCGATTACTTGGAGTAGTCACACCTCACGTTGGAAAGCCCCACCGGTTGATCGGTGGGGCTTTTTATTTCCAACGATGACGTTTTGCTCGTCGTTCCGTATTTATTGATGCTGTTTGGGTGCGTTTAGGTATTGTGGTTCGAATGGTCGTTCGGTAAACTAGGGGTAGAACAATCATTCGGACATGTGACAGTTTCTTGGGAAGGCACGAGGGGGTGGGTGTGGTGACCACAGTGGAAGATCGGGCTGGTGGAAGGCAGGTGTGTGTTGGCCAGCTTGCCCTCCTCGATGCCATGGCGGATCCACACGTGCAGATCGTTCCTCCCTCAGAGGAGGAATACGCGGCACATGATGCGGCGTGGATGGCTGACTCAGCCGCTGTGCTGGCAATGTTCGCCGGTGAAGATGCCGACAGCGCCGTACAGGTCCTCTCCCTCATCCGGGACCTGCTGCACGGAACCTTGACCGCTGGTAGCGAGGGTGCGTGTATTGACCAGATCCGATTGCTCGAAGACATTAAAAGCGCTGCCGCCGGGGCCCAAGTGCTTGCGACCGAAGAATTCCGGAGCACCCGTAACCTGAACGAACAGGCCCGCGGGGTCAAGCCGGAACAGCGAGCCAGGGGCATCGGGAGCGAAATTGGGCTCGCTAAGAGGGTCTCACCCCAGCAAGGATCAGCGGCGATCCGCACCGCATATACTCTCACCACCGACATGCCGAACGCTCTGGCTGCCCTCTCGGACGGACGACTGTCGGAGTACACGGCGGGACTGGTGGTTAAAGAAACCAGTCATCTTGCCGCTGAAGCACGCAGCGCGATCGATACCCATATGGCACCCCGCTATGGCAAGACCGGCTCCAGGCGCCTCGCGGGTGAAGTGCGGGCGTTGGCCCAGCAGGCCGACCCGGTTGCTTATATTAAAGCCCACGCCGCCTCCAAGAAGGCCCGAGCTGTATCGATACGCCCAGCACCTTCCGGGATGGCCTACCTGACCGCCCTACTACCATTAGGTCAAGCCTTCGCCTGTAAGAAAGCCCTGCATGACGCGGCCACCGCGATGGCCTTTTCGAAGGAGACTGTGGACCGGAGCCCGACCCAGTTAGAGGCCGACCTACTCGTCGAACGCCTCACCGGACAGTCCCACGCAGAGGCAGTCAACATCGAAGTCCAGCTCGTCATGAGCGACGAAACATTGCTCGCCACCACCGCCAGTTCGGTTGGACCACGCATTGATAACACGGGCCGGCACGCCGAGGACATCTTCACCTCGGCATGGATGCCCGGTTTCGGTCCCATTCCCGCCGCAATCGCCCGGGACATGCTCGACCCAGTCCACGACCACGAGACACCGGCCCGTGTCTTCCTCCGCCGGGTCTTGACGGACCCAGTCACCGGCGAAATCACGAAGATCGACACCCGCAAACGCGAATTCACCGGCACACTACGCCGCGCGTTGATCCTACGCGACGAGCAGTGCCGGAACCCGTGGTGTAACGCCCCTATCGCCCACCTGGACCACGCCCACCCCTTCGCCAGGAACGGGCGGACCAACGCCTCGAACGGGACCGGGCTCTGTGCCAGGTGTAACTACACCAAAGAAAACCCCGGCTGGCACCACACACCAACCGGACCCAGCACCCGGGAAGTCACCACCCCCACCAGCCACACCTATCGCTCAATCCCACCACCCATACTCCCGAGTCTCAACAGGCGAATCTAGAGAGATGTAAGCGACCTCTGAATAGTGCCCCTAGCAGGACTTGAACCCGCGACCCAAGAATTATGAGTTCCTTGCTCTAACCAGCTGAGCTATGGGGGCGTATCCGTTTCCGGACCAGACCATCATACCGGCACATCCCCACCCAAACGCCAATCGGCGGGCCATTCAGCCAAGTTGTTCCTCACAGGCACGCCGCTGGGCCTCCAGCTCCATAAGGCGGGCGAAGAGTTCGCCGTAGCCGTTGTCGCTGGACGAGGTCCGCTGCAGCTCTGAGCGCAGGTCTGCAATCTGGCGGGTAATTCCCTGCTTGATAAGCGTGACGGATATGGACCACACGTAGTTCGCTAAGCGATCCGGGCGCGATTCGGGCAGGTCGTCAACGGAAAGCTGCGTGATGATCGGAGCCACCACGGAATCGGCTTGCTCGGCCACCTGCTCCACATACCATCCGGCGGCGTCCCGATCAGCCGCCGAGCCTTCGATTCCGCGCGAATTCAGGTACCTAACGCGGTCTGTAAAGCACCGTGTGCCTCCGGCCGCCCGAATCGCCTCGTGCACCCGGCGGTGCATAGGAACAGTGAAGGTCTGAGATGGCAGATCGTCCATCCCGGCCTGTGCCGCATACCCGGGAAGCTGCAGGAAGATCTCGAGTGCCTCGCGCTCAATGCGCTCCACCGGGTCGCGCACCACACGCAGAGGCGCGAGCATCGCGGGCTTTTCGGCCGACTGATCCATGGCGGGCTCAGTATAGGGGGTCTGGTGCGGTTGCCGAGCAGCGCCTCCCACTGCGGCGCGCACGGTGGATTCGTCCATGCCGAGCCAGCCTGCGAGCTGGCGCGTATACTCCCCGCGCAGCACGCGATCCCTGATCGAGGCCACCATGGGCGCTGCTGCACGCAGTCCAGCTGTGCGCCCTTCGGCGGTTTCCAGTGGAATCCCCTTAAGCGTGGAGGTGATAGCAAACTCAAAGAGCGGACGCCTGCCATCAATGATCTGGCGGACGCCCTCGTCACCGTAGGCCATCCGGACCTCACAGGGGTCCATACCCTCCTGAGCAACGGCCACGAAGGTTTGAGCCGCAAAAGACTGGTCCTCTTGGAACGCCTTGAGGGCCGCCTTCTGGCCCGCCGCGTCCCCATCGAATGTGAAGATCACTTCCCCGCCGTACGCTCGGCCTGAGGAAAGCATGAGACCGGCCGCTGGATTGGCTCCATCCCCCAAGAGCCGGCGCACGATCTTCACGTGCTCGGTCCCGAATGCAGTACCACACGTAGCAACGGTACACTCGATCCCAGCAAGTTGCGCCGCCATAACGTCCGTGTAGCCCTCCACCACAACGATGCGCTTCTCAGTCGCAATTGCTTTACGGGCAAGGTTCAACCCATACAACACCTGAGATTTCTTGTAGATCGGGGTTTCTGGAGTGTTGAGGTATTTGGGGCCTTTATCGTCGTCGTTCAACTTCCTCGCGCCGAACCCAATCGGATCGCCAGTAATCGAGAAAATGGGCCACATCAACCGGCCGCGGAAGCGATCGTAAAGCCCGCGGTTACCTTGGGTTGCCAACCCAGACGCGGCGATCTCCTTCTCGGAAAAGCCGTGTTCGCGCAGCTCCTTGAGCACGCCGTCCCAAGAATCTGGTGAATATCCGATGGAATAGTGTTCGATGGCGTCGCTATCGAAGCCGCGATCCGCCAGCATGGACCGGCCTGCCTCGGCTTGAGGAGTGTGCAGAGCCTTCTGGTAGAAATCGATGGCTACTCGATGGGCATCAATCAGACGCGCGCGGTTCGGGCCAGCCGGGCCCTTCCTGTCCTGGCCGCCCTCATAGTGCAGCTCCACGCCGGCCTTGCGGGCCAGAAGCTCGACGGCCTCGACAAATGTGATGTGCTCGATCTTCTCCACGAACGAAAAGGCATCCCCACCTTCGCCGCAGCCGAAGCAGTGCCAGCGCCCCACGCTCGGGCGCACGTGAAAAGAGGGCGTCTTCTCATCGTGGAAGGGGCAGAGTCCCTGCTGGGAATCAACTCCGCCCGGACGAAGTGAAACGTAGCCGGCAACGATGTCCTCAATACGCGTGCGGGCACGAACCTCATCGATATCCTCGCGCCTGATTAACCCTGCCATAGCTCCAGTCTAGTTCCAGAACATGCCGCACAGGCGCGAGTGCCACTGCCGCGCTGATTGGTCCGTGAGGGAAGCCACCTGATCAACAACTACGCGCTGGCGTGCGGCCTCATCTGCCGGCTTCCACATGTCAAAGAAGTGCGGCTCCATCTGCTCGGGACTGGCTTGAAGTGCGTCCACGAGATCGAAAAGGAGCGTGCGCTGTTCGAAGTAGAGGGGTTCGGATTCGCGCGGCATCATCACGTATTCCACCGCGATCCCTTTAAGCACCGTGATCTCGTCTTGAGTCTCTTGGGGGATTACCACGTTGCCGTCGTAGCGCACGAGGGGGCCGGTACCGTGGGCTGCGTAGGTGGCTTCGCACACTGAGGAGATGAAACGGCCGATGAGATCGCTGGTCAGGTCCTTCATCTGGGCCAGATCGCGGTAGGAGCCGGCAAACTGTGTTGGCCAATCCTCCTCGGCGATCAGCCGCTGCAGAGCCGCGCCCAGCCTGTCCGGACTTGGGTGGTTGTACCACGCGCAGGTTGCTTCGACTATCTGTGCCTGCTGGCGAGGATCACGCAGGGTATTGGGCGAAACGAACTCGCGCACCACGGCGTCCTCAACATCGTGCACGCAGTAGGCGATGTCGTCCGCCAGATCCATGATCTGAGCCTCGATGCACTTGGCGTGGGCTGCAGCGCCATGAATCCACTCAAATACGGGTGCATCGTCCCGATACACGTTAAACTTCTTGCTGCCGGATGGGCTCTCGCCAGCGAACCACGGATACTTCAGCACAGCGTCTAGGCTGGCGCGGGTGAGGTTGAGACCGGCGGGTTCGCCTTCGGGCGTCAAGCGCTTGGGTTCAAGGCGGGTCAACAGCCGAAGCGTCTGGGCGTTGCCTTCAAATCCGCCGATGTCCTTTGCCACCTCATCGAGGGCGTGTTCCCCATTGTGGCCGAAGGGTGGGTGCCCCAGATCGTGGCACAGACATGCTGTTTCCACAATGTCCGGGTCGCAGCCAAGATTCTTGCCAAGGGATCTGCCGATCTGGGCTACCTCAAGCGAATGGGTGAGTCTGGTGCGAATGAAATCGTCCGATTCGGGACCCAACACTTGAGTCTTGGCCCCGAGCCGGCGCAGAGCAGAAGAGTGCAGCACCCGTGCCCGATCACGTTCAAACTCAGTTCGGCTTGGAGACTTCGCAGGTTCTGCAACCCACCGGGCCTGATCTGCTGGTCCATAATGCTCACTCACAGTGCGAGCCTACCCGTTTTCCGCGGCTATCCACCAGAAACGTTCACCTCGGCCAGCGCGATCTTCGCACGCTGAGCCTCGCTGAGCTCTCGCGAATCGAGCCAGCCGTCCGGCAGATGTGGCTGCTTGGGACTGCCTGCGCGTCCACGCGGCCCTTCAGCGGCCTCGGGATACGGCTGGTCCCCCAGTTCCGCCAGGCGCTCTCTGAGTTCATCGAGTGTGGAGACCAAGGCGAGCGCATTGCGCGCACTGCCCCCAACCGAAAAACCCCGCAGGTAACAGGCCATGTGCTTGCGAAGTTCGCGCAGCGCCCGGTGTTCATCCCCGTTAAAGTGGTCAATCGAGAGCTCGGCGTGGCGCACGATGATGGCGGCTACTTCGCTGAGCCGCGGGGACGCCCGGTGCTCACTCCCGTGGTAAAAGGCAGCCAGATCGTGGAACAGCCATGGGCGCCCTTGACAACCACGCCCCACTGCAACGCCGCGGCACCCGGTCTGCTCCATGATCGCCTTGGCATCCTCCACCTCAAAAACGTCACCATTGCCAAGTACGGGCAGGCTGGTGGCGGCAGTGAGTTCTCCTATCCGGTCCCAGTGGGCGTGGCCCGAATAGTGCTGAGCAGTAGTTCGGGCGTGAAGAGTGAGCCCCACGATCCCTGAATCCTCCGCGATACGAGCGGCGTCAAGGAAGGTAGTGTGTCCATCGTCCACCCCGATACGCACCTTGGCGGTTACGGGCACAACGAAGTCACGATCGCGGCTGGCTTCCTCCGAGGCTCGCACGGCCGCCTGAGTGAGATCTTCGAACAGGTCCGTCTTCCAAGGAAGCGCAGATCCCCCGCCCTTGCGAGTAACCTTCGGGGCCGGGCAACCGAAGTTTAGATCAATGTGATCAGCCCGATTTTCCGCCACGAGGATGCGCACAGCCTCCGCCGTTGTTTTCGGTTCCACGCCGTATAGCTGGATCGATCGCACCGGGTCACCCGGATCCGGCTTGATCATATTCATAGTTTCGACGTTACGTTCCACGAGGGCGCGGGTAGTCACCATCTCGCATACCCAAAGGCCGGCGGGAGCAAAGGTACCGGGGCACTCCTGCCACGTATAGCCGGCAGTCTTCAGCCCGCTCTCCCCCGCCTCCCGGCACAGCTGCCTAAAGGGAGGGTTGGTTACGCCAGCCATGGGCGCCAACATCACTGGGGTGCCCAGCGTGAGTGCTCCAAGTTGAACAGGCGCGCTCATTCGTCTTCCCCTTCCAATTCTAGATATGACGTAGACGGTGCCACGGGGGCCAACCATGCTGCAATGGCCGTGGTGATCGGAATGGCGAGCACCAGCCCCACCGAGGCAGTCAACGTTCGCGCAATCTCTTCGGAGATCTGACTCACCTGCAACAGATCCACGGTGGAGCGCTGCATGAGAGCAGCCGACATGAGGATCGGCAGCGCCGTTCCCACATAGGCAAAGGCCAGCGTGTAGACGGTGGACGCGATGTGGTCACGTCCCACAGCCATTCCCTGGGTGAAAAGCCGACGCCGGGCCATCGCGGGATTTGCGGCGTGCAGCTCCCACACGGTGGAGACCTGTGTAATTGTCACGTCGTTGAGAGCTCCCAAACCTGCCAACAGCATGCCACACAGCAGGATCGAACTCATGTCTAGCCCTGGGATCTCTCCCATGAGGACCAGCGCATCGTCACTGGATGTCCCCGTCAGGCGCATTGAGTCCACGGCCCAGAGTGAAACTCCCAACGTAATTAGCAAACCTCCGAAAGTCCCCAGCACAGCGGTGGTAGTCCGAATGGAGATTCCGTGTGCTAGGTAGATCGAGGAGAACATCATTGCGGCGGCGCCCACGAGGATGACGGCTAGCGGTTGGGATCCGGACATGAGTGCGGGAAGGATAAACACTCCCACTATCCCCAGTGAAACCCCAAGCCCCACCATCGCCATGAGGCCCTTCAGACGGGCCACGATGAGGACCGAAAGGAGGTAGATACCCGCTAAGACAGCAAGAGGAACAGTCCGCACGAAATCGCTGAACGCGTACGGAGTGCCTGTATCAATCGCGTGAGGATTGAACGTGGCCCAGATGTTGTCACCAACGGCCAGCCCGTTCTGGACTATCTCATAGGGAACGTGAACGGGAACCTCAGCGCCATCGGTTTCCATGGTGATCGGGGTTTGGCCAGTTTCGTCCATCTCACCGATAGAAGTGATTACCCCGCTGGTCCGCTCCACGCCCGTGGCATTGATCGGAACGGAACCAACCAAACTCTCACCCCGCGGCCACATCACGATCAGCAGTACAGCTGTCACGATGGCTAGAGGCAGCACCAGCGCCGCAAGGATCCATCGAACCTTGCGGCGCTGGCCAAGCGAGAATACCCCGCTCACGTCATGGCTATGGGACACGCTGTCTTAGCAGCCCACCAACCGCGTGGCGAGGTAGTCCTGAACTTCGTCGATCGGGATGCGCACCTGTTCCATGGTGTCGCGATCGCGCACGGTCACGGCGTGGTCATCGAGCGAATCGAAGTCCACCGTGATGCAGTACGGCGTGCCGATCTCATCCTGACGGCGGTACCGGCGGCCCACTGCTCCGGCGTCGTCAAAATCAACGTTCCAGAACTGGCGAAGCTTAGCCGCCAAGTCTCGCGCCATCGGCGAAAGCTTCTCGGAACGGGACAACGGCAAAACCGCAGCCTTAACCGGGGACAGCCTCGGATCGAGCTTGAGAACAACGCGCTTATCCACTCCGCCCTTCGTGTTGGGGGCCTCGTCCTCAACGTAAGCCTCCACGAGGAAGGCCATGAGCGAACGGGTAAGGCCAGCAGCTGGCTCCACCACATACGGGGTCCAGCGCTCACCGGTAGCCTGATCGAAATAGGACAGGTCCTTACCCGAATGCTCGGAGTGCGTGGAAAGATCGAAATCGGTACGGTTGGCGATGCCTTCGAGCTCGCCCCAATCGGATCCGGCAAAGCCGAACTTGTACTCGATATCCACAGTGCGCTTGGAGTAATGCGAGAGCTTCTCCTGAGGATGCTCGTAGAAGCGCAGGTTCTCCGGGTCAATGCCCAGATTGACGTACCAATCGCGGCGCTGATCGATCCAGTACTGGTGCCATTCCTCGTCGGTTCCGGGCTCAACGAAAAACTCCATCTCCATCTGCTCGAATTCGCGAGTGCGGAAGATGAAGTTTCCGGGCGTGATCTCGTTGCGGAAGGATTTTCCGATCTGCCCAATACCGAACGGAGGCTTCCGGCGCGCGGACGTCATGACGTTTTGGAAGTTAATGAAGATACCCTGAGCCGTTTCAGGACGCAGGTAGTGCAGGCCCGATTCGTCCTCGACAGGGCCAAGGAAGGTCTTGAGCATCATGTTGAAGTCGCGAGGCTCGGTCCACTGGCCGCGGTTGCCACAGTTCGGGCAGGGCAGGACGGAAAGCTCAACGGTATCTGGATCCTCGATGCCCTTGCGTTCGGCGTACTCTTCCTGCATCTGATCGAAGCGGAAGCGCTTATGACACGATAGGCATTCGGTGAGCGGGTCGTTGAACACACCTACGTGGCCGGAGGCGATCCACACATCCTTGGGAAGGATGATGGAGGAGTCCAAGCCCACCACGTCATCACGCGATGTCACCATGTTCTTCCACCACTGGCGCTTGATGTTCTCCTTGAGCTCTACGCCAAGGGGGCCGTAATCCCACGCCGATCTGGTTCCGCCGTAGATTTCACCACAGGGGAAGACGAAGCCACGGCGCTTAGCCAGTGCAATAACGTTATCGAGGCGCGATGGTGCCGGTTTGGCCATCTGCGATCTCCTTTCATGACGCATCTGGATGATGCGTGGTTCTGCCGCATCTGGGCGATGCAGATCCCAGCCATCCTATCTACTTGGAAGAAGGTGCGCGACGAAGGTCCGTGTGAGCTTCACAGCTCATGCAATTGACAATCATTCTCATTCAAGGTGATAATCATTCTCATGAAAAGACTCGTGGCGGCACTGGCCGCAGGAACCCTAGCGTTGACACTGGGCGCATGCTCATCCACCAATTCATCGGAATCTGACGCGGAGGGCCTGACCGTTGCCACCTCCTTCTATCCCTTGGCTTGGCTGATCGAAAGCATCGGAGGCGATGACGTCACCGTTATTTCCATGACGCCTGCGAACGTGGAGCCGCACGATTACGAGCTATCGCCGTCCGATATTGCCAAGATGAACGAGGCGGACCTTGTGGTGTACGTGGAAGGATTCCAACCTTCCATGGACGCTGCCGTTGAGCAGATTTCCGGCCCGGAAGTTCTCGAGTTGTCCGATTCGGTGGGCCTTCTCCCGTTAGAGGAAGATCATGGCGACGACGACGAAGCACACGAACATGATCACGGCAACCTTGATCCACACTTTTGGCTAGACCCTGAGCGGATGAGTGACGCCGGTGAGGCAATTGAGGAATCCTTGAGCCAAGCAGATTCCGCAAACGCGACAACCTATCAGGAGGGCCAAGAGACCGTTGCGGGCCAGCTCACGGATCTGGACACAGAGTTCGCTGATGGGTTGGCCACGTGCGAGCGCCAGACTATCGTGACAACCCACGCCGCCTTCGGGTACCTCACCAACCGCTACGGGCTCACCCAGGTGGCCATCTCGGGTATTGATCCGGAAGCCGAACCGAGCCCCGCTGACCTTGCCGCGATCAAGACCACCATTAAGGACACCGCAACCACAACTATCTTCACCGAGGAGCTCGCTTCTCCGAAAACGGCTCAGGCCGTTGCCGGTGAAACCGGTGCCGATCTTGCCACCCTCAATCCGCTCGAATCGAAGCCTGAAGATGGCGATTACGTCTCGGGTATGGAAGCCAACCTTGCCGCGCTTCAGGGCGCATTGGGATGCAACCAGACTCGTTAATTGAAGAGAACTATGACAGCAATATCCACACGGGACCTTGACGTGATTCTCGGTTCCACACGAATCCTCCACAATGTCAGCGTGGAGGTTGCCGAAGGCGAGACCGTCGCGGTGCTTGGCGCCAACGGGTCCGGCAAATCGACGCTCATCCGAACGATGGTGGGGATTGTGCCGCCGAGCCGGGGCGGAGTCGAGATTTTCGGCACCGATATCCACAAGCGTGGGAGCGTTCCGTGGAGCCGGATGGGGTATGTTCCCCAGAGGGTAGCCACAGCCTCCGGTGTTCCAGCCACCGCGCTCGAGGTGGTGCGTTCTGGCTTGCTCGGACCGCGGAGCCTGTGGGCGGATCGTGGGCCAAGCGCCAAGCGCAAAGCTCTGGCAGCCCTTGGAGCCGTTGGGCTTGAAGATCGCGCCAACGATCACGTTCAAGTGTTTTCCGGCGGGCAATCACAGCGGGTTCTGATAGCTCGCGCCCTCGTGCGCCAGCCGGACCTCCTCATTCTTGACGAACCCCTGGCAGGGATCGATCGCGAATCCCGTGAACAATTGGCCGAAACTCTAGAGGGACTGCACCGGGCGGGCGTCACGATCGTGACCGTCCTGCACGATCTAGGGGAACTCGCCCCGCTCATCGATCACACCGTCGTGTTGGAAGACGGCCACGTGACCTTCGACGGCCCTCCCGTGGGTGCGCCCGGAGAACATGGTGAGGATCACCATCACGTGGATGCGGAACCCACACCGCACCACGCGCCGGTCCTGCGAACGGAGATTTCATGATTGAGATGCTCTCCTCTCCCCTCATGCAGCGAGCGCTTATCGTTGCGGTGCTCGTGGGCATCTCCGCACCCGTTGTGGGAACCTACCTAGTGCAGCGGGGCATGGCGCTCATGGGCGATGGTATCGGGCACATTTCGCTCACGGGAGTTGCACTCGGGTGGCTCGCGGCAGGAGCTATGGGGCTGTCTCCCAATGACGTGTTGGCCATCCCCGGCGCCATCGTTGCCTCGCTGATCGGAGCGATTCTGATTGAGGTTGTCCGTTCGCGTGGGCGGACAGGCGGAGACGTTGCGCTTGCCATGCTTTTCTACGGTGGGATCGCGGGAGGCGTCTTGCTAATCCGCATTGCCGGGGGCACCACCACCAATTTGACCAGCTATCTGTTCGGCTCCATCGCCACTGTTTCTACGGCAGATGTTCGATACACCGTGGCCCTTGCCGCCGTGATCCTCCTGATTGGCTTGGGGCTGCGCGGGCCTCTGTTCTTGCTCTCCCACGATGAAGAATTCGCGCGCTCTAGCGGGTTGCCCGTGCGGGCGTTGAACATCCTCGTGGCAGTAGTGGCCGCGCTGACCGTTTCGGTTTCGATGCGGGTGGTTGGAGTCCTATTGGTTTCTGCCATCATGATCGTTCCCGTTGCGGTGGCGCAGCTACTCTCCTCCTCATTCGTCCGGACGATGTACATCGCTCAAGCTATCGGGGTAGTTGCGTGCCTAGCCGGACTCATCATCACCTATCATGTGGCTGCGTCTCCGGGTGCCACGATTGTCATGCTGCTAATCGGGCTCTACGCCGTCGTGGCAATTACCAACCTCAGTATCGAAGGCGTGAGGCGATCCCGGCGCGCGGCGGTTGTCTCCAACGAGCCTTGTTCAAGGGAGTCAGATGACTAGCAGAAACACAGTCCAACGCACGGCAATCATTGAGCTGATGAAGAGCACACCCGAGTTCATCAGCGCTCAGGAGCTGCACGATCAGTTGTCAAGCATCGGACAAAAGATCGGACTTGCCACGGTGTACCGCACACTAACGTCGTTGGCGAATGAGGGGCGGCTGGACGTTCTGCGATCCGATTCAGAGACCCTGTATCGGCACTGCGATACCGAACGCCACCACCATCACATCGTGTGCACACAGTGTGGGCGGACGGTGGAAGTAGCGGCAGATCAGGTGGAAAAGTGGATGCAGGAGGCGGCCGCGAATTCGGGTTTCATCGTCACCGCCCACACAATCGAGATCTGGGGACTGTGCGCGCAATGTCAGGCTGCCCAAGCGTAACCGTCCCTAACCAACTGGCGTTCTACAGCAGAGATAGCCTGAGTCGGGCCGCGAGTGTCGCAAACAATCTGGAACCACTACACTCTTGAGTATGTCCATACCCGACTTCATCAGTGACGGTCCGTTCATCGGGGTATATCTCTTCCTCTTCCTAGTAGTTTCGCTTCGATCTACAGCCACCTACGGTCTGGGACGCTACGGCCACCACCTCGTATTTAAGGCGCAGCAGCCAAGCGGAACCTTGCCTCTAAAGGTCTGGAACTGGACCCACTCGGAATCCACCCAGCACGGCATCGAGATTGTTCGAAGCCGCGGCCTCATTGCAATTCCCCTGTGCTTCCTCACTGTTGGCGTTCAGACAGTTGTATGCATTGGTGCCGGCGCATTCGGAGTTACGCTCGGGCGCTGGATTGTGGCTGCAACACCCGGCTGGCTCGCGTGGGCCGCCATCTATTCCACAGTGGGCTTTGCCGTGTGGGGTGCGATGCTCTCTGCCGCCGCCGGCTCCCCCGCCGGCATCGCGGCCATCTGCCTACTAGTTTTGGGTATCCTTGTGTACGTGAAGGTGCGCCAGTCCAAGCGCGAACCCGTCCTCAGCGAAGTCCAGGAGTGACAGTGAATTCCATCGAAGTATCTCTTCCCATCAAGCTCGGCCAGTTCGTGAAGCTCGCTTCACTCGCAGAAACCGGCGGTCAGGCGCGGGAGATGATCGAGATGGGCGATATCACCGTGAACGGCCAAGTGGAGACGCACCGCGGCCATCACCTCAGCAACGGCGATATCGTCTCCCTTATTCTGGCCGACGGCGAAATCGCCGTCGAGGTAGCCGCGATCTAGACGAAGCAATGACGCCCCAACAATACCTTCAGGTCTGAGATCATTCCTGCCGTGGGGCTCACATAGAACTGCCGATCAACCTGAACAACGGTTGTGGTGCCCGGTTTCTCAATGTGCAGCCGCACAGGCGCCTGCCCTGGATAAGAGCGCAGAACATCAGCTAAAGACCCCATAAGTTGGCCCGTACACATGCGTTCGGGCAACCGTAGATCCAGCGGCGAATCCGGCATGAGGTCATTGGAAGGCAACTGCATTCCCTGAGCCGAAAGCTGGATCGATCCGTCCCGCACCTGTACCCGGCAGGTGATGATAGCTACAGTGTCCTGCACCAGCATGGTAGAAACCGTCGGGTACGTTTGCGGGAAGAAGTTGATATCCGTGCTCCCCGAGAGATCCTCCAGAGTAACGGTGGCCCACAACTTGCCGTTCTTTTTCGAGACGCGCGGTTGAACAGACGTGATGAGTCCGGCAAGGGAAACCGTTGAGCCATCCACCGGCTCTTCGTCATTCATAAGGCGAACGATCGTGGTGTCCGCGGCACGATCAAGCACGTGCTCCATACCGGAGAGCGGGTGATCGGATACGTAGAGCCCCAACATGTCGCGCTCATGATCCAGCTTGACCTTCTTGTCCCACTCCGGAAGATCGGGGATCACTACGTCCACGCCCTTCCCAAGGTCCGCGCCCGCACCACCGAAGAGATCGAACTGGCCGATAGCCTCATTCTTCTTTAATGACACGACCGAATCCACAGCCTCTTCCACGCGGGAAAGAAGTGTGCGGCGGGTGTAACCCATTGAATCGAAAGCACCAGCCTTCACAAGGCACTCGATGGCACGCTTGTTGCACACGGGAAGCGAAACCTTATCGAGGAAGTCCTGGAAGGATGTGAAGGCGCCCTTCTCCTCGCGTGCCTTGATAATGCCGTCCACAACGTTGGTCCCCACGTTACGTACCGCGGACAGCCCGACGCGGATCTGCTCCCCGGAGGCCGAGAAGTTGGCAAGAGACTCATTTACATCAGGGACCAGCACCTGAATGCCCATACGGTGGGCTTCGGCCAGATAGAGTGCGAGCTTATCCTTATTGTCCTTCTTCGAGGTGAGGACGGCGGCCATGTACTCCACCGGATAGTTCGCCTTAAGGTAGGCGGTCCAGTACGAGATCAGGCCGTAGCAGGCCGAATGCGAGCGGTTGAAGGCGTACTGAGCGAAGGGAACAAGAACGCCCCATAGAGTGTCTACGCACTCCTTGGAGTAGCCGTTAGCCATCATGCCCTTGGAGAAGGCCTCGCGCTGCTTCTCCAACACATCAAGCTTCTTCTTGCCCATCGCCTTACGGAGCGTATCCGCTTCTCCCATGGTGAATCCGGCACAGGTTCGAGCAATCTGCATCACCTGCTCCTGATACACGATCAGGCCGTAGGTGGTACCCAGAATCTCCTGGAACGGTTCCGCCAGCTCCGGGTGGATCGCCTCGATCTTCTGAAGCCCGTTCTTGCGTAGCGCGTAGTTCGTGTGGGAGTTCATTCCCATCGGGCCGGGGCGGTACAGGGCACTCACAGCGGAGATGTCCTCAAACTCCGTGGGCTTCATCTGCTTCAGGAGCACGCGCATTCCCGCGCCATCTAGCTGGAAGATGCCGAGAGTCTCCGCCCGCTGCAAAAGCCCGAATGTGGCCGGATCCTCGAGGGAAACCGATTCGATCTTCAGGGGTTCCTTATCGTTCATCTCGATGTTGTGAAGGGCATCGTCAATGACGGTCAGGTTGGACAGCCCGAGGAAGTCCATCTTCAAGATCCCCAGTTCCTCGCACAACGGGTACTCGAACTGAGTGATGACGGCGCCATCCGCGGGGCGTTTCATCACGGGAATCACGTCCGTGAGGGGCACCGAACTCATGAGGATCGCGCAGGCGTGCACTCCCCACTGCCGGGTCAGCCCCTCTAGGCCCGAGGCCAGATCAAACACGCGCTTCGCATCCGGGTCCGTTTGGACGAGCTGCCGGAAATCTCCGGCCTCCTGATACCTGTCATTGTTCTCATCGAAAACGCCGGAAAGCGGAATGTCCTTGCCCTGAACGCCCGGGGGCAGGGCCTTCGTCATCCGCTCACCCATCTCGAAGGGATAGCCCTGAACGCGGGCCGCGTCCTTGAGTGCCTGCTTGGTTTTAATGGTCCCGAAGGTCACCACCTGAGAGACCTTGTCCGCCCCATACTTCTGCTCAACGTATTCGATCACTTCGCCACGGCGGCGCTCATCGAAGTCCACGTCAATATCGGGCATCGAGACACGCTCGGGGTTAAGGAATCGCTCGAACAGGAGATCGTACTTGATGGGATCAAGCTCGGTGATCTCTAGGGCGTAGGCAACCATCGAGCCCGCGCCGGACCCACGGCCGGGTCCCACCCGGATACCGTGCTCCTTCGCCCACTTGATGTAATCGGCCACCACGAGGAAGTATCCCGGGTACCCCATCTGGGTGATCACGCCCACCTCGTAATCGGCGCGTTCGCGCACATCCTGAGTAATGTTATCGCCGAACCTCAGGTGCAGGCCGCGCTCAACTTCCTTGACGAACCAGGACGTAATGTCCTCTCCGTCAGGGACGGGGAACACGGGCATATAGTTCGCGCCCTCATCGGCGGTGGTGAAGGAAACGTTGCACCGTTCGGCAACCATGAGCGTGTTCTCACAGGCACCCGGGACGTCACCAAACAGATCCCACATGTCTTGGCTGGAACGCAGGTGATATCCCGTCCCATCGAACGTGAAGCGGTTGGGATCTTGCAGATTGGAGCCCGAGTTAATGCACAGCATGGCATCCTGGATCGCGCCGTCCCCCGGCCCCACGTAGTGCGAATCATTGGTGGCCAGAATCGGGGCATCGATCTTCTTGGCAAGCTCAATCAGATCGTTACGCACCCGCCGTTCGATCTCATTGTCATGATCCATCAATTCGACGAAGTAATTGTCCTTACCGAACAGATCCTGCATCTTGCCGGCGGCTTCGAGCGCTTCCTTGTGCTGGCCCAGCCGGAGGCGAACCTGAACCTCACCGGACGGGCACCCGGCCGTTGCAATCAGACCCTCGTGGTACTGCTCCAGCAGATCCATGTCCATACGAGGATACTTGCCCATCTGACCCTCTAGGGAGGCCTGAGACGCCATCCGGAACAGGTTGTGCATCCCAGTGTTGTTCTCAGACAGGAGCGTGAGGTGCGTGTACGTGCCGCGAGCAGACACATCATCGGGCCGCTGCGATTCATCACCCCAGAGAACGCGGTTAGAAGTAAACCGGGACGTTCCCGGTGTCAGGTAAGCTTCAATACCAACGATCGGCTTGATGTCAGCGGCCTTTGCCGCCTTGTAAAACTCATAGGCTCCAAAGCAATACCCATGATCGGTGATCGCGACCGATTTCTGGCCTTGCGCCTTTGCCTCGGCCACCAGCTTCTTGACTTTCGAGGCACCATCCAACATTGAGTATTCCGTGTGGACGTGAAGATGAGCAAAATCCTGAGCCATGGTGACAGTCTAATAGGCCCGTCCCACACGTTATTCACCAGTGGATGAGAGACTCACCTCTTGCACCATGTCCTCATGCCAGATTCCCGCATCAAGATAACGTTTTCCGCTCACGACCTCGTAGCCACACGCCCGGTAGAACCCCATCGCCTGTTCCTGCGAAGACAGTTCGATCCGTACCCGCCCAAGGGTATTCGCGCAGCGCTCCAATGCAATCTCACGGGCGCGGTCCATAAGCTCCCGGCCCACGCCCGTCCCACGTGCGAGTCCCGAAACCGCCACCCGCCCGATATGGCAGTGACCGGCTTCTTCCGGGAGGATCCGCAGTGTCCCCACGTCTTTGCCATCCACCACGGCAAGCAGGTGGATAGTTGAAGGGGCGGTATCAAGCTGATCCACCTCTTCGTCTAGGGGGACCTGCTGCTCATCAACAAATACCGCAAATCGGATCGCCCAACACCGCTCCAACTGGGCACGGGTGGTCACTAGCTCGATCATCGATATACCCCCTCACGCATCAATTCCAAGCAACGAGTCAGCTCCGGAGGATAATCCGAGGAAAACTCCACCCACTCCCCCGTTCCCGGGTGCAGGAAGCCCAAAGATACGGCGTGCAACCACTGGCGATCAAGTCCCACCTTGGCGGAAAGCGTCGGATCCGCCCCGTACATCTCGTCTCCCACGCAGGGGTGCCCAATGCCAGACATGTGTACGCGGATCTGATGGGTGCGGCCCGTCTCAAGATGAACCTCCATGAGGGATCCGCCAGCCATGGCCTCGATGGTCTCGTAATGCGTAATGGATCGCCGTCCATCGGCGCGAATGCCCATCTTCCACTGGTGGCGGTGATCGCGTCCGATCGGGGCGTCAATTGTACCGGCGATAGGATCCGGGTGCCCCTGCACAAGTGCGTGGTAGATCTTCTTAACAGTCCGGTCACGGAACGCCTGCTTCAGCACGGAGTATGCCCATTCCGATTTGGCAACCACCATGCAGCCGGACGTGCCGACATCCAGCCTATGGACGATGCCTTGACGCTCGGGCGGCCCAGAAGAGGCGAGCTGGACACCCTGAGCCATGAGCGCGCCGAGTACATCCGGACCCTCGAAGTTGAGCGATGGGTGAGCGGCGAGTCCGGCGGGTTTGTTGATCACTACGACGTCGTCGTCCTCAAACAAAACCGGCAAATCCACCAAAGTGGGCTTCGGGCGGACTACAACCGGATCCGGCACCACTACTTCGATAACTTGGCCTTCAATAAGGCGCTCTGACTTCGAAGTTGGTACGCCATCCACTAGAACCTCTCCGGAATCCACCAGCTTCGCGCAAGCGGATCGGGACAGGCCGGTCAATCGAGCCACCACGGAATCAACGCGATCCCCAACAAGCCCGTCGGGAACCGGATAGAACCTCCTATCCGGCATCCGCGTCCTCCTCCGGCTCCGGAACGCTCCGGAACGAGAAACCGATTAGGAGGATAACACCGATAACTAGCGCGGCGTCGGCAACGTTTCCGATGAACCAATCAGAGTAGGCCATGAAATCCACGACGTGACCGCGGAACGCACCTGGTGCGCGCACCAGACGATCAATCAGGTTACCCGCAGCGCCACCCCAGATGAGGCCGAGGCAGATTGCCCAAGGTAATGACCT
>OMJG01000843.1_pt1 | contig 20605 bp, 10 predicted proteins | sample 1646431 | NCBI WGS metagenome assembly OMJG01 (sample SAMN03771674, study PRJEB25209) | food metagenome | isolation source: Cotija cheese | place: Mexico:Jalisco,Michoacan | collected 2011-12-12
TAGAGCATCTGACTTTTAATCAGAGGGTCAGAGGTTCGAATCCTCTATGGCTCACTACTTGCACTTTCCATTTTTGGGAAGTGCTTTTTTTTATGAAGTAATAAGATAAACAGATTATATGTGTAGCTATTGCTTGATAATGGTAAGCGCATACATTATTCTTTAATTACATAGAGCAAAGGGGGACGCTTATGACAAAGACAAAAGCAATTGATATTATAGGTGCACCATCAACATTTGGACAAAGAAAATTAGGTGTTGATTTAGGACCAACAGCAATTAGATATGCTGGATTAATTTCAAGATTAAAGCAATTAGACCTTGATGTATATGACAAGGGGGATATTAAGGTACCTGCTGTGAACATTGAAAAATTTCATAGTGAACAAAAAGGATTAAGAAATTATGATGAAATTATAGATGTTAATCAAAAATTAAATAAAGAAGTTTCAGCATCAATTGAAAATAACAGATTTCCTCTAGTTCTTGGTGGAGATCATTCTATTGCGGTAGGTTCAGTATCAGCAATAAGTAAACATTATAATAATTTAGGTGTTATTTGGTATGATGCACATGGTGATTTAAATATACCTGAAGAGTCACCAAGTGGAAATATTCATGGTATGCCTCTAAGGATTTTGACAGGTGAAGGTCCCAAAGAACTTTTAGAATTAAATAGTAATGTAATCAAGCCAGAAAACATCGTACTAATTGGTATGAGAGATTTAGATAAAGGTGAAAGACAATTTATCAAAGATCATAATATTAAAACATTTACTATGTCAGATATTGATAAATTGGGGATAAAGGAAGTAATTGAAAATACAATAGAATATTTGAAGTCACGCAATGTTGATGGCGTTCATTTATCTTTAGATGTTGATGCTTTAGATCCGCTTGAAACGCCAGGCACTGGTACTAGAGTTTTGGGTGGTCTTAGTTATAGAGAAAGCCATTTTGCATTGGAATTACTGCATCAATCACATTTAATTTCCTCAATGGATTTAGTTGAAGTAAATCCATTGATTGACAGTAATAATCATACTGCTGAACAAGCGGTTTCATTAGTTGGAACATTTTTTGGTGAAACTTTATTATAAATAAATGATTTGTAGTGTATAAAGTATATTTTGCTTTTTGCACTACTTTTTTTAATTCACTAAAATGATTAAGAGTAGTTATAATCTTTAAAATAAATTTTTTCTATTTAAATATATGTTCGTATGACAGTGATGTAAATGATTGGTATAATGGGTATTATGGAAAAATATTACCCGGAGGAGATGTTATGGATTTTTCCAACTTTTTTCAAAACCTCAGTACGTTAAAAATTGTAACGAGTATCCTTGATTTACTGATAGTTTGGTATGTACTTTATCTTCTCATCACGGTCTTTAAGGGAACTAAAGCGATACAATTACTTAAAGGGATATTAGTAATTGTTATTGGTCAGCAGATAAGTATGATATTGAACTTGACTGCAACATCTAAATTATTCGATATCGTTATTCAATGGGGGGTATTAGCTTTAATAGTAATATTCCAACCAGAAATTAGACGTGCGTTAGAACAACTTGGTAGAGGTAGCTTTTTAAAACGCTATACTTCTAATACGTATAGTAAAGATGAAGAGAAATTGATTCAATCGGTTTCAAAGGCTGTGCAATATATGGCTAAAAGACGTATAGGTGCATTAATTGTCTTTGAAAAAGAAACAGGTCTTCAAGATTATATTGAAACAGGTATTGCAATGGATTCAAATATTTCGCAAGAACTTTTAATTAATGTCTTTATACCTAACACACCTTTACATGATGGTGCAATGATTATTCAAGGCACGAAGATTGCAGCAGCAGCAAGTTATTTGCCATTGTCTGATAGTCCTAAGATATCTAAAAGTTTGGGTACAAGACATAGAGCTGCGGTTGGTATTTCAGAAGTATCTGATGCATTTACCGTTATTGTATCTGAAGAAACTGGTGATATTTCGGTAACATTTGATGGAAAATTACGACGAGACATTTCAAACGAAATTTTTGAAGAGTTGCTTGCTGAACATTGGTTTGGCACACGCTTTCAAAAGAAAGGTGTGAAATAATATGCTAGAAAGTAAATGGGGCTTGAGATTTATTGCCTTTCTTTTGGCATTGTTTTTCTTTTTATCTGTTAACAATGTTTTTGGAAATATCTTTAACACTGGTAATCTTGGTCAAAAGTCTAGTAAAACGATTCAAGATGTACCCGTTGAAATTCTTTATAACACTAAAGATTTGCATTTAACAAAAGCGCCTGAAACAGTTAATGTGACTATTTCAGGACCACAATCAAAGATAATAAAAATTGAAAATCCAGAAGATTTAAGAGTAGTGATTGATTTATCAAATGCTAAAGCTGGAAAATATCAAGAGAAGTATCAAGTTAAAGGGTTAGCTGATGACATTCATTATTCTGTAAAACCTAAATTAGCAAATATTACGCTTGAAAACAAAGTAACTAAAAAGATGACAGTTCAACCTGATGTAAGTCAGAGTGATATTGATCCACTTTATAAAATTACAAAGCAAGAAGTTTCACCACAAACAGTTAAAGTAACAGGTGGAGAAGAACAATTGAATGATATCGCTTATTTAAAAGCCACTTTTAAAACTAATAAAAAGATTAATGGTGACACAAAAGATGTCGCAGAAGTAACGGCTTTTGATAAAAAACTGAATAAATTAAATGTATCGATTCAACCTAATGAAGTGAATTTACAAGTTAAAGTAGAGCCTTTTAGCAAAAAGGTTAAAGTAAATGTTAAACAGAAAGGTAGTTTAGCAGATGATAAAGAGTTAAGTTCGATTGATTTAGAAGATAAAGAAATTGAAATCTTCGGTAGTCGAGATGACTTACAAAATATAAGCGAAGTTGATGCAGAAGTAGATTTAGATGGTATTTCAGAATCAACTGAAAAGACTGTAAAAATCAATTTACCAGAACATGTCACTAAAGCACAACCAAGTGAAACGAAGGCTTATATAAATGTAAAATAAATAGCTAAATTAAAGGAGAGTAAACAATGGGAAAATATTTTGGTACAGACGGAGTAAGAGGTGTCGCAAACCAAGAACTAACACCTGAATTGGCATTTAAATTAGGAAGATACGGTGGCTATGTTCTAGCACATAATAAAGGTGAAAAACACCCACGTGTACTTGTAGGTCGCGATACTAGAGTTTCAGGTGAAATGTTAGAATCAGCATTAATAGCTGGTTTGATTTCAATTGGTGCAGAAGTGATGCGATTAGGTATTATTTCAACACCAGGTGTTGCATATTTAACACGCGATATGGGTGCAGAGTTAGGTGTAATGATTTCAGCTTCTCATAATCCAGTTGCAGATAATGGTATTAAATTCTTTGGATCAGATGGTTTTAAACTATCAGATGAACAAGAAAATGAAATTGAAGCATTATTGGATCAAGAAAACCCAGAATTACCAAGACCAGTTGGCAATGATATTGTACATTATTCAGATTACTTTGAAGGGGCACAAAAATATTTGAGCTATTTAAAATCAACAGTAGATGTTAACTTTGAAGGTTTGAAAATTGTTTTAGATGGTGCAAATGGTTCAACATCATCACTAGCGCCATTCTTATTTGGTGATTTAGAAGCAGATACTGAAACAATTGGATGTAGTCCTGATGGATATAATATCAATGAGAAATGTGGCTCTACACATCCTGAAAAATTAGCTGAAAAAGTAGTTGAAACTGAAAGTGATTTTGGGTTAGCATTTGACGGCGATGGAGACAGAATCATAGCAGTAGATGAGAATGGTCAAATCGTTGACGGTGACCAAATTATGTTTATTATTGGTCAAGAAATGCATAAAAATCAAGAATTGAATAATGACATGATTGTTTCTACTGTTATGAGTAATTTAGGTTTTTACAAAGCGCTTGAACAAGAAGGAATTAAATCTAATAAAACTAAAGTTGGCGACAGATATGTAGTAGAAGAAATGCGTCGCGGTAATTATAACTTAGGTGGAGAACAATCTGGGCATATCGTTATGATGGATTACAATACAACTGGTGATGGTTTATTAACTGGTATTCAATTAGCTTCTGTAATAAAAATGACTGGTAAATCACTAAGTGAATTAGCTGGACAAATGAAAAAATATCCACAATCATTAATTAACGTACGCGTAACAGATAAATATCGTGTTGAAGAAAATGTTGACGTTAAAGAAGTTATGACTAAAGTAGAAGTAGAAATGAATGGAGAAGGTCGAATTTTAGTAAGACCTTCTGGAACAGAACCATTAGTTCGTGTCATGGTTGAAGCAGCAACTGATGAAGATGCTGAAAGATTTGCACAACAAATAGCTGATGTGGTTCAAGATAAAATGGGATTAGATAAATAAATACCATAAATACTGTATTACAAATAAGCCGATGCGTATGCATCGGTTTTTTGTGTTTCTAGAAATAATTTATAGTACAAACGTAAAATGATATAAACAAAATAAAAACAAAGTAATCAATATGTAATATAAAATACACTGGTACTCAATATATAATGATGATAAAATTAATTTTAATTAGATAGAGTTGCTTTGTGTTTTTAACGCAGATGCTACTACTTATCTTAACAGTTGATTAAGTGAAATCATTTAACAGCGAGAATAATCAACCAGGAGGATGACTTAATGAATTTATTCAGACAACAAAAATTTAGTATCAGAAAATTTAATGTCGGTATTTTTTCAGCTTTAATTGCCACTGTTACTTTTATATCTACTAACCCGACAACAGCGTCTGCAGCAGAGCAAAATCAGCCTGCACAAAATCAACCAGCACAACCAGCTGATGCCAATACACAGCCTAACGCAAATGCTGGTGCTCAAGCTAATCCTACAGCACAGCCAGCTACACCTGCCAACCAAGGACAACCAGCAGCACAACCAGCAAGCCAAGGTGGACAGGCTAATCCAGCAGGAGGAGCAGCACAACCAAATACACAACCAGCTGGACAAGGTAATCAAGCTGATCCGAATAACGCTGCACAAGCACAACCTGGAAATCAAGCAGCACCGGCAAACCAAGCAGCACCGGCAAACCAAGCAGGTCAAGGAAATAACCAAGCAACACCTAATAATAATGCAACACCGGCAAATCAAACACAGCCAGCGAATGCTCCAGCAGCAGCGCAACCAGCAGCACCTGTAGCAGCAAACGCACAAACTCAAGATCCAAATGCTAGCAATACTGGTGAAGGCAGTATTAATACAACATTAACGTTTGATGATCCTGCCATATCAACAGATGAGAATAGACAGGATCCAACTGTAACTGTTACAGATAAAGTAAATGGTTATTCATTAATTAACAACGGTAAGATTGGTTTCGTTAACTCAGAATTAAGACGAAGCGATATGTTTGATAAGAATAACCCTCAAAACTACCAAGCTAGAGGGAATGTAGCTGCATTAGGTCGTGTGAATGCAAATGATTCTACAGATCATGGTAACTTTAACGGTATTTCAAAAACTGTAAATGTAAAACCAGATTCAGAATTAATTATTAACTTTACTACTATGCAAACGAATAGTAAGCAAGGTGCAACAAATTTAGTTATTAAAGATGCTAAGAAAAATACTGAATTAGCAACTGTAAATGTTGCTAAGACTGGTACTGCACATTTATTTAAAGTACCAACTGATGCTGATCGTTTAGATTTACAATTTATTCCTGACAATACAGCAGTTGCTGATGCTTCAAGAATTACAACAAATAAAGATGGTTATAAATACTATTCATTCATTGATAATGTAGGTCTATTCTCAGGATCACATTTATATGTCAAAAATAGAGATTTAGCACCGAAAGCAACTAACAATAAAGAATATACTATTAATACTGAAATCGGTAACAATGGTAATTTTGGTGCTTCATTAAAAGCAGATCAATTTAAATATGAAGTAACATTACCACAAGGTGTAACTTACGTTAATGATTCATTAACTACAACATTCCCTAATGGTAATGAAGACAGTACAGTATTGAAAAATATGACTGTTAATTATGATCAAACTGCAAATAAAGTTACATTTACAAGCCAAGGTGTGACAACGGCACGTGGTACACACACTAAAGAAGTTTTATTCCCAGATAAATCTTTAAAATTATCATATAAAGTTAATGTTGCGAATATCGATACACCTAAAAATATTGATTTTAATGAAAAATTAACATATCGTACTGCTTCAGATGTTGTAATTAATAATGCGCAACCAGAAGTTACACTAACTGCAGATCCATTTTCAGTAGCGGTTGAAATGAACAAAGATGCGTTGCAACAACAAGTAAACTCACAAGTTGATAATAGTCATTACACAACAGCATCAATTGCAGAATACAATAAACTTAAACAACAAGCAGACAATATTTTAAATGAAGATGCGAATCATGTTGAAACTGCAAATCGTGCATCTCAAGCGGATATTGATGGTTTAGTAACTAAATTACAAGCTGCATTAATTGATAATCAAGCAGCAATTGCTGAATTAGATGCTAAAGCTCAAGAAAAGGTTACAGCAGCACAACAAAGTAAAAAAGTTACGCAAGATGAAGTTGCAGCGCTTGTGACTAAAATTAACAATGATAAAAATAATGCAATCGCAGAAATTAATAAACAAACAACAGCACAAGGTGTTACAACTGAAAAAGATAACGGTATCGCAGTGTTAGAACAAGATGTGATTACACCAACAGTTAAACCTCAAGCGAAACAAGATATTATCCAAGCAGTTACAACTCGTAAACAACAAATTAAAAAGTCAAATGCATCATTACAAGATGAAAAAGATGTAGCAAATGATAAAATTGGTAAAATTGAAACAAAGGCAATTAAAGATATTGATGCAGCAACAACAAATGCACAAGTAGAAGCCATTAAAACAAAAGCGATCAATGATATTAATCAAACTGCACCTGCTACAACAGCTAAAGCAGCAGCTCTTGAAGAATTTGACGAAGTTGTTCAAGCACAAATTGATCAAGCACCTTTAAATCCTGATACAACAAATGAAGAAGTAGCGGAAGCTATTGGGCGTATTAATGCAGCTAAAGTTTCTGGTGTTAAAGCAATTGAAGCGACAACGACTGCACAAGATTTAGAAAGAGTTAAAAACGAAGAAATCTCAAAAATTGAAAATATTACTGACTCTACTCAAACAAAAATGGATGCCTATAATGAAGTTAAACAAGCTGCAACAGCTAGAAAAGCTCAAAATGCTACAGTTTCAAATGCAACTAATGAAGAAGTAGCAGAAGCTAATGCAGCAGTAGATGCAGCTCAAAAGCAAGGTTTACATGACATCCAAGTTGTTAAATCAAAACAGGAAGTTGCTGATACAAAATCAAAAGTATTAGATAAAATCAATGCAATTCAAACACAAGCAAAAGTTAAACCTGCAGCTGATACAGAAGTAGAAAACGCATATAATACACGTAAACAAGAAATTCAAAATAGCAATGCTTCAACTACAGAAGAAAAACAAGCTGCATATACAGAATTAGATACTAAAAAGCAAGAAGCAAGAACAAATCTTGATGCTGCAAATACAAACAGTGCTGTAACAACAGCTAAAGACAATGGTATTGCTGCAATTAATCAAGTTCAAGCTGCCACAACTAAGAAATCGGATGCTAAAGCGGAAATCGCTCAAAAAGCAAGTGAACGTAAAACTGCAATTGAAGCAATGAATGATTCGACTACTGAAGAACAACAAGCAGCGAAAGAAAAAGTTGATCAAGCTGTTCTGTCTGCAAACGCTGATATAGATAATGCTGCAGCAAATACAGATGTAGATAATGCAAAAACTACAAATGAAGCTACAATCGCAGCCATTACACCTGATGCAAATGTTAAACCAACAGCGAAACAAGCAATTACTGACAAAGTACAGGCACAAGAGACAGCAATTGATGCTAATAATGGTGCAACAACTGAAGAAAAAGCAGCTGCGAAACAACAAGTTCAAACTGAAAAAACAACAGCTGATGCAGCAATAGATGGTGCACATTCAAATGCAGAAGTTGAAGCGGCTAAAAATGCAGAAATTGCTAAAATTGAAGCAATTCAACCAGCGACAACAACGAAAGATGATGCGAAACAAGCCATCACTACGAAAGCGAATGAACGTAAAACAGTAATCGCTCAAACGCAAGACATTACTGCTGAAGAAATTGCAGCGGCAAATGCGAATGTAGATAATGCTGTGACACAAGCAAATAGCAACATTGAAGCTGCTAATAGTCAAAATGATGTAGACCAAGCGAAAACAACTGGTGAAACTAGTATTGATCAAGTAACACCAACAGTTAATAAAAAAGCAACTGCACGTAATGAAATCACAACAATTTTAAATAACAAATTGCAAGAGATTCAAGCTACGCCAGATGCAACAGATGAAGAAAAACAAGCAGCTGATGCAGAAGCAAATACTGAAAATGGTAAAGCAAATCAAGCCATCGCAGCAGCTACAACAAATGCCGATGTTGATGCAGCGAAAGCTAATGCGGAAGCAGCAATTAATGCGGTAACACCAAAAGTTGTGAAGAAACAAGCGGCTAAAGATGAGATTGATCAATTACAAGTAGCTCAAACATCAGTTATCAATAATGATCAGAACGCTACAAATGAAGAAAAAGAAGCAGCTATTCAACAATTAGCAACAGCAGTTACAGACGCGAAAAATAATATTACAGCTGCAACTGATGATAATGGTGTAGATACAGCGAAAGATGCAGGTAAAAATTCGATTCAAAGTACACAACCAGCAACAGCAGTTAAATCGAATGCGAAAAATGAAATAGATCAAGCTGTGACAACTCAAAATCAAGCAATTGATAATACAACTGGTGCTACAACTGAAGAGAAAAATGCAGCAAAAGATTTAGTTTTAAAAGCTAAAGAAAAAGCGTATCAAGATATCTTAAATGCACAAACAACTAACGATGTTACGCAAATTAAAGATCAAGCAGTTGCTGATGTTCAAGGTATTACTGCAGATACAACAATTAAAGATGTAGCTAAAGATGAATTAGCAACAAAAGCAAACGAACAAAAAGCGCTTATTGCACAAACTGCAGATGCGACTACTGAAGAAAAAGAACAAGCAAATCAACAAGTAGACGCACAATTAACACAAGGTAATCAAAATATTGAAAATGCACAGTCAATCGATGATGTAAACACTGCAAAAGATAATGCAATTCAAGCAATTGACCCAATTCAAGCATCAACAGATGTTAAAACGAATGCAAGAGCGGAATTGCTAACTGAAATGCAAAATAAAATAACTGAAATACTTAATAATAATGAGACTACTAATGAAGAAAAAGGTAACGATATTGGACCAGTTAGAGCAGCATATGAAGAAGGTTTAAATAATATTAATGCAGCAACTACTACAGGTGATGTAACTACTGCTAAAGATACAGCAGTACAAAAAGTTCAACAACTTCATGCAAATCCTGTTAAGAAACCAGCAGGTAAAAAAGAATTAGATCAAGCTGCAGCTGATAAGAAAACACAAATAGAACAAACACCAAATGCATCACAACAAGAAATTAATGATGCAAAACAAGAAGTTGATACTGAATTAAATCAAGCGAAAACAAATGTCGATCAATCATCAACAAATGAATATGTTGATAATGCAGTTAAAGAAGGAAAAGCTAAAATTAATGCAGTTAAAACATTTAGTGAGTACAAAAAAGATGCTTTAGCTAAAATTGAAGATGCATATAATGCTAAAGTAAACGAAGCGGATAACTCTAACGCATCGACTTCAAGTGAAATTGCTGAAGCGAAACAAAAACTTGCTGAATTAAAACAAACTGCGGATCAAAATGTTAATCAAGCTACTTCTAAAGATGACATTGAAGTTCAAATTCATAATGACTTAGATAATATTAACGATTACACAATTCCAACAGGTAAAAAAGAATCAGCTACAACAGATTTATATGCTTATGCAGATCAGAAGAAAAATAATATTTCAGCTGACACTAATGCAACACAAGATGAAAAGCAACAAGCAATTAAGCAAGTTGACCAAAATGTTCAAACTGCATTAGAAAGCATTAATAATGGTGTGGATAATGGTGACGTTGATGATGCATTAACACAAGGTAAAGCAGCAATTGATGCTATTCAAGTAGATGCTACTGTTAAACCTAAAGCGAACCAAGTGATTGATGCTAAAGCAGAGGAAACGAAAGAATCTATTGATCAAAGTGACCAGTTAACTGCTGAAGAAAAAACTGAAGCATTAGCAATGATTAAACAAATTACAGATCAAGCTAAACAAGGTATTACTGATGCAACAACAACTGCTGAAGTTGAAAAAGCGAAAGCTCAAGGACTTGAAGCATTTGATAACATTCAAATCGACTCAACAGAAAAACAAAAAGCTATCGAAGAATTAGAAACTGCACTAGACCAGATTGAAGCAGGTGTAAATGTCGACGCTGATGCTACAACTGAAGAAAAAGAAGCGTTTACGAATGCTTTAGAAGACATTTTATCAAAAGCAACTGAAGATATTTCTGATCAAACTACAAATGCAGAAATCGCTACTGTCAAAAATAGTGCGCTTGAACAACTTAAAGCACAACGTATTAATCCAGTAGTTAAGAAAAATGCTTTGGAAGCAATTAGAGAAGTGGTTAACAAGCAAATAGAAATAATTAAAAATGCAGATGCAGATGCATCGGCGAAAGAAATTGCACGTACAGATTTAGGTAGATATTTTGACAGATTTGCTGATAAATTAGATAAAACACAAACAAATACAGAAGTTGCTGAATTACAAAATGTAACGATACCTGCAATTGAAGCGATTGTGCCTCAGAATGATCCAGATGCTAATGATACTAATAATGGTACAGATAATAATGATGCAACAGCAAATTCAAATGCTAATGCAACACCAGAAAACACTGGACAACCTAACGTATCTGAGACGACAGATAATGGCAAAGCAGACGCTTCTCCGACAACACCAAATAATAGTGATGCGGCAACAGGTGAAACAACAGTAACATCAGCAACTGATGATGCAAAGGATAAACCGCAAGCTAATAACAATTCTAGTGCAGATGCATCAACAAACAGTCCGACAATGGATAACGATGTAACTAGTAAACCAGAAGTAGAATCAACTAATAACGGCACAACTGATAAACCTGTAACAGAAACAGATAATGCAACGCCAGCAGAAAGCACAACAAATAACAATAGTACAACTACAGCAACAAACGAGAATGCACCAACAGGATCAACAACGACGGCTCCAACAACTGCGAGCACAGAAGCAGCATCATCTGCTGATAGTAAAGATAATGCATCTGTAAATGATTCAAAACAAAATGCTGAAGTAAATAATAGTGCTGAATCTCAATCAACTAATGGCAAGGTTGCACAACCAAAATCTGAAAATAAAGCTAAGGCAGAAAAAGATGGTAGAGATTCAACAAATCAAAGTATGGTTGAATCAACAACTGAAACATTGCCTTCAGCAGACATAACAGAACCAAATGTACCTTCTAATACATCAAAAGATAAAGAGGAAAGTACGTCAAATCAAACTGATGCAGGACAACTTAAGTCTGAAACTAACGTTGCATCTAACGAAGCAGATAAATCGCCAAGCAAAGCTGATACTGAAGTTTCGAATAAACCATCAACATCTGCATCTTCTGAAGCAAAAGATAAAATGACTTCAACTAATGTTAGCCAAAAAGATGATACGGCAACAGCAGATACTAATGATATGCAAACATCAGTTGGCTCAGTTGCAAACAATAAAGCTAAAGATATGCAAACTAATGATACGCAAACATCAGTTGGCCCAGTTGCAAACAATAAAGCTACGCAAAACGACGGTGCCAATGCATCTCCAGCAACAGTTTCTAATGGTAGTCATAGTATGCATCAAGATATGCTTAATGTAACTAAGACTGAAGAAAACAAAGCAAATGCAAAATCAGACCAACAAGGAAAAGTTAATAAGCCTAAACAACAAGCTAAAACTTTACCAGATACTGGTATGTCACATAATGACGATTTACCATATGCTGAATTAGCTCTAGGTGCAGGTATGGCATTCTTAATTAGAAGATTCACTAAGAAAGACCAACAAACTGAAGAATAAAATTTATTCAAGAATGTGAACATCTAGTTATTTCATAGGGAAATATTCCTTACTAAGTAACCAAGTCTAACAGTTAATATGAATTTGTTTTAGTAATGACCAATAGCCATTGAATAGGTGGCTGTGGCTCGAAAATAAAACAAATTATTAACGCAAAAATACTCCTTTCATACATAACACAAGTTAAGTGTCTATGTTGAAGGGAGTATTTTTTATGTTCAGAAATTTAATATTGTTAATTCAACGGAACTACTACATTATTACTGATTGTTAACGAATAACGTTGGAAACTTCTTGTTTCAAACAAAGCTCAATAAATTATGAAAGTGAATTGTACGCTTCAATTATTTCATCGGCTAAGCCATCGTCAACTTTAGCATATTCGCTTAAGAACGCTTTTAAACCGTGTTCTTTAATGTAATTATTTTTCTCAACAGTTTCTTGGTCTGCTGTATCATCATACTTCAATAACAATGCAGCTGTATTTAATAAACCAGTGCGTTCTAAATCTTTATTATAAAGATATGTTAATGGTTTTATAATTCTATCTTTAGGGCCAATTTTACGTAACGTACCTCGTCCGACACGTGTCACTTCATCAGATAAATAAGAATTGTTGAAACGGTCTATTATTTTTTCAACATAACCAGCTTGTTCCGCTTCAGTAAAATCAAATTCATTAGTAATATATTGACTTGTTTCAGCTAAAACACGGCGTAAGCCAGCTTCAATTGAACTATCTTTTACAGCGTCTAATACGGTAGCTTTACCTGCAAATTTACCAGCATACGCTAAATATGCATGTCCTGTATTCACAGTTAATAATTTACGCTCAATATATGGTGTTAAATCATCAACATATTTAATATGATTTAGTTCTGGACCATACCATGCATCTTTTTCAACAACCCATTCGTAAAATGGCTCAACCATAACGTCTAATATATTTTCATTCTTTTGTAATGGTACAATTCTATCAACTGCTGAGTTAGCAAAATGAATATTGTTACCAAGAGGGCCAGTAATATCAAGTACTGCTTTTTTCAATGTATCAGTTGCCATAATAGCATTCTCACAAGCAACAATATTAACATGGTTTGTTTTTTCTTTTAAGAAAGGCGCAAAAGATTTAGCAATAATAGGTAGTATGTTAACACCAACAGCTGTTGTAATAATATCAGCTTCTAAAATTGCTTGTTTCAACGCTTCAGAAGGTTGCATTGAATTAATTGCATCAACATTATTCACGCGCGTCGTTGTTTTAGACTCATCAGCTAAAATAACATCGTATTGATGATCATGAGCTAAAGCATTAATGATTTCTTCATTGACGTCTGCAAATGTTACTTTAACATTGTTGTCTGCAAGAATATAACCAATGAAACCACGACCTATGTTACCAGCACCAAAGTGAACTGCTTTCATTATGCATCTGCCTCCTCGAATACTTGTTTAATTTCTTCTGCAGATTTTGCTTGAACGATACGATCCACATTTTCTTCTTCGCTAAATGTAATTGCAATTTTAGATAACAAGTCTAAATGTTCGCCATCTTTACCAGCGATTCCCACGACAACTTTAACTACTTCGCCATCCCAGTCAACGCCTTCAGGGATTTGTAATAATGTTAAACCTGAGTGAATCACATTTGTTTTAGCTTCATCTGTGCCATGAGGAATTGCTAAGCCATTTCCCATAAATGTTGATACGACTTGTTCACGATCTTTCATTGCTTGAATATAAGCATCTGTTACAGCACCACTATCAACTAAGGCTTTACCTGCTTTTTCAATTGCTTCATTTTGGCTGTTAACATTTACATTTAAAAAGATATTGTCATTACTAAATAATTCGCTCATTTTGTACACTCCTAAATAAATTGTTTTTTAATTCGTTCTAAAAATTTGTTTCTTAATAATGTTTCAAGTTCCTGTGGATTTTCCATAAAAGTATCAATAGATTCTAATTTCAAACTTAAAAATTCGGACAAGTCACTTACCAGTGATGCCATAAAATCATTGTCAGGAATAAACATGGAAATCATATATTTAATTGTTTGATTGTCATTTTGAATACTAGGCAATGTTAACGGTTCTTCTAAAACTGTGATTAGAATCATAGGGTGTTTAATCATATTGTCTCTTAGGTGTGGTATTGCAACAGGATATGGACTTAATATCCATCCTGGATTGTCAATCAATCGTTGCTCTAGTAGTTCAGCGAATGACGTTGGATCGTTTATTACATCGCATTGATATAGATAATCTGCGATATATGTTTGCCACTGTTTAACTTCGGTACTAACTATTTTCACTGAATCAAGCAAAGTTAAACCCGAACGCATATGATGCATTAATTGTTCTGATTTTTCGTCACTTAAATGTTTTTCGAAAACTGAAGTTAAGTATGAAGTTTGTTCATTTTCAAAAGATGTGTTGCCATCAATATCTTTCGTTTCAACATGAACATCATCCTTATCAATCATGTTTGATGATTTATCATGCGTCTCTTGGAACGTAGACTTTGTATTTAAAAACTGTGCGACATAACTGATATCACTATCTGGTAATAATGGGTTTACCGTTAAATAGGGGGAGTCGATGTCTAAATTCACAGTAGAAATAATGCCATCATATTGACTTAAATCTAGTGACTTCAAATCGCTGACTGATGCTTGTGTAATACGCTCAATCTCACTAAAAACTTGCTCTAGACGAGTTGATAATAGACGACTAGTTCCCATACCACTGCTGCAAACGACTAATATGTTTAAAAATCGATTACCTTGGTTTTTAATCGAGCCACCAAAGTGTAAAACTATAAAAGCAATTTCACTCTCTGGAAAAATCAAATCAGGCCAACAATCATTTAAAGCTAATCTTACATTTTCAAATAGTCTTGGATATTTGAACTTAATCATGTCTGTTAACGGATTATAGGTCTCGATATTAGCTTGCAAACGATTGATTGCAGGATTAAGGTGTAGCGTCAGTCCATCTACTAAAGTATCCAAATCTGCAAATGTCATACCGGAAATCATTTCTACTTTGTTAACAAACGCTTTAATTTTGTTTTCTTCACAACGATTATTTAATGATGTATCATTAAGATTTTTTCGTTTAGCACCACGTAAATGGATAGTAATGAAAGCAATTTCTGCCTGATTAAACGTGACGTCATATATTTGACCAAGTTTATCAGCAAGTTCGCTTGCTACTTTGTGTTCAAATGTGTTTTGTACAGAATCATAAATATCATCGTTTAATGCGACATACTCTCCATTTTTTATACGTGAAATGGATAGCACGATATGGACAGTTAAAGTTAAATAACTTGATTCGGTAAGTTGGTAGGGTAAGGCACTTAGGTAGTCCATTAATAGTCTTTCAACATTAAAAATACGCTCTAAGTCAACAAAGTCTTTGTGGATTTGATTTAATGAATGAAAGACAAAATGATTTTCAATTACTGAATAAACGCTAGTACTATTTAAGTTATTCACCATTAATTGACTTAAAAATTCACGTTTCTTTGATTCAGTACCTACCAAGTAAATGCCTTCGCCACGCTTTCGAGATAAAGATAGTTGGTACTTATTTAAATCAAGCTCTAAATCATCTAACATCTTTGCTAAAGTCTGGACAGAAACGCCAATTTCTTGCGCTAAACTATATTGTTTAACTGGCTCCTTGGCTTGTATCAAAGCGTATATAATAATTACTTTCTGCTCTTCAACAGATAAGTCAATGGTTTGATGTTGTGCAATCGATTGCTTCAAATCGTTTAAATCAGAATCTGCGCCAGCAATGCGTAGCCCTTTTTTGTTTGCGCGTTCTAAAGTTAATGAAAATGAAGTTAAATATGCTTCAACACCTTTTAATTCACGGTGAATAGTACGAGAGGACACCGCAAGTTGCTGAGCAATGTCGTGTATAGTGATATATTGACCGTGGTACTTAATCAATAGGGCTATCATTTCTTTTTCACGTGTACTCAATAACATGGCGGTATCCTCCATTTTTTAATTTATTTAATTATTATGCTTGATCATCTTTTTTTAGATTATTTAAAAGTTCTTCATATCTTGGTGAATTAAGGAAATTATCCACTGAAATATGGATGGCATTTGGTGTTTGTTTAATAGCACGATCAGTTAGTTTTTTCTGAGTGATAACTAATTGAGCATCTTTTGGCAATTGATTAATCGCAGTATTTGTAACTGTAATATCATTAATGCCCGCCTTTTTAAATTTATTACGTAACATGCTTGCACCCATTGCACTAGAACCCATACCCGCATCGCAGGCAAAAATAACATGATTTATATTATTGTAATTGTGTGCATCAACATCTTCAGTGTTGTAATTATCCAATAGCGCTTCAGGATCATCATCTGATGAAGATGTTTCACTAACATTACCACTAGCATTTTCTTCTGTATTAACATTTTTATCAGAAGATACTAACTTAGAAGCAACGCTTGATTTTTTCCCTTTAGTATTTTCCATTTGAGCTGTCGCAGCTTCTAAATCCTGCTTTGGTTCTCTAGTGAACTTCATAATTAAAGCAGCTACAACGAATGATACAAGTGCAGCAAGGAAGACACCGAGTAACATGTGCAAGAATTCACCTCTAGGTGCATTTAAACAGTAAACTATAAATGAACCAGGTGACGCGGGACTTTTAAATCCAAATCCTGTTGCTTGATAAGTTGCAACACCAGTCATTCCACCTAAAATAACAGCGATAAATAATAAAGGACGCATTAATACATATGGGAAATAAATTTCATGAATACCACCTAAGAAGTGGATAATTCCAGCACCATATGACGTTGCTTTTGCAGTGCCTTTTCCAAAAATCATATAAGCAAGTAAGATACCTAAACCTGGTCCAGGGTTAGATTCAATTGTGTATAAAATTGATTGACCAGCTTTTGCAGCTTGATCTGCACCAAGCGGTGTGAATACACCATGGTTAATCGCATTGTTTAAAAATACAATTTTTGCAGGCTCTACTAAAATACTTACAAGTGGAAGTAGGTGTGCATGTACTAATGCTTCAACTGCCACTGATAAAATATGCATAATAAATTTCATAAGTGGTGCTAAAATTTTAAATCCTGCAATCGTCATGATAAATCCTAAAATACCAGCAGAAAAGTTATTAAATAACATTTCAAAACCTTGCGGCGTTCTAGGTTGAATCAATTGGTCGGTCTTCTTCATTAACCAACCAACAAGTGGACCCATAATCATTGCACCAAGTAACATTGGTGTATCAGGTAATGCAACGATGACCCCCATAGTTGCTGTTGCTGCGATGATACCACCACGTAAATCATAAATTAAACGACCACCACTAAATGCGATCAATAATGGGATTAAATAAGTAATCATTGGTCCTGCTAAAGTAGCTAAATCTTTGTTAGGTAACCATCCATTATCTATAAAAATGGCCGCGATAAAACCCCAAGCGATGAAAGCGCCAATGTTTGGCATGATCATACTACTTAAGAATGATCCAAATGCTTGAACACGACGACCAATTCCTTTTTTCTCTTCAGTTTGTGACATGTTTACACCTCTTTTTTAATATATGTGACTATATATAGTGTATAGAGAGGTTACTTGTTACTCAATATAAACAAAAATCAACTTTGTCAAAATAAATGTGACAAAATTAAATAAAGTGTCATCAATGTGACAGTATAGATATTTTGAAAAAGTAAAACAAAAAAATTGTTTTAGGATTTTTAAAATTTTATTGTGAAAATATTTGCAAAACAAAACAACACCGTTGTACAATAATGATTAATGGAAAGGGGGAAAGTTCGGCAGTACAGTTAAAGCGCCTGTGCAAATAAATATTTGTATTTGAAGATTAAAGGTTAATATATGAGTGGCCTTTATAGAGTGCAATATATGTATTTGTAGACGAGGAGGATAGTGATCGAATAGATCGGCGGATGCTATCCCGGATGTGGCTCATTCGTTAGCTTATTAAGTAAAACATTAGGGTGACTTAATGGACAAAGTTAATAAGATCGCCAGAAATTGAATATAAAAAATATTAATATGGAAAGTACAGTGTGAGCAATTTGTATAGTTGTAAAAATAACTATGCTTAATTTGTTATGGATGAATGCGATGATAGCATGTTCCTATTTATATTATGAAAGCAGATTGTCAATCTAAATTATCGGCAATAAATCATAATTTACGCGTACTATTCCAATATGGAGGAAAATGTCGTTATGTGTGGAATTGTTGGTTATATTGGCTATGATAATGCCAAAGAATTATTATTAAAAGGTTTAGAAAAATTAGAATACAGAGGTTATGACTCTGCAGGTATCGCAGTAGTAAATGATGATAATACAACTGTATTTAAAGAAAAAGGTCGTATTGCAGAATTACGTAAAGTTGCTGATAGTAGCGATTTTGATGGACCTGTTGGAATCGGTCACACACGTTGGGCAACACACGGTGTACCGAATCATGAAAACTCTCATCCACATCAATCATCAAATGGCCGTTTTACTCTAGTTCATAACGGTGTTATTGAAAACTATGAAGAGTTAAAAGGTGAATACTTACAAGGTGTATCATTCATTTCAGAAACAGATACAGAAGTTATCGTTCAATTAGTTGAATACTTTTCAAATCAAGGACTTTCAACTGAAGAAGCATTTACAAAAGTTGTGTCATTATTACATGGTTCATATGCATTAGGTTTATTAGATGCTGAAGACAAAGACACAATCTATGTTGCTAAAAATAAATCACCATTATTATTAGGTGTTGGTGAAGGTTTCAATGTTATCGCATCAGACGCACTTGCAATGTTACAAGTGACAAGCGAATATAAAGAAATCCATGACCATGAAATCGTTATTGTTAAAAAAGATGAAGTTATTATTAAAGATGCAGATGGAAACGTTGTAGAACGTGATTCATATATTGCTGAAATTGATGCATCAGATGCTGAAAAAGGTGTTTATGCACACTACATGTTAAAAGAAATTCATGAACAACCAGCAGTAATGCGTCGTATTATTCAAGAATATCAAGATGCAGAAGGTAACTTGAAAATTGATCAAGACATCATCAATGATGTTAAAGCAGCAGACCGCATTTACGTTATTGCAGCAGGTACAAGCTACCATGCAGGTTTAGTAGGTAAAGAATTTTTAGAAAAATGGGCTGGCGTACCAACTGAAGTACACGTTGCATCAGAGTTTGTCTACAACATGCCATTATTATCTGAAAAACCATTGTTCGTTTATATTTCTCAATCAGGTGAAACTGCAGATAGCCGCGCCGTATTAGTTGAAACTAATAAATTAGGTCATAAATCATTAACAATCACTAATGTTGCAGGTTCAACTTTATCACGTGAAGCAGACCACACATTGTTATTACACGCGGGTCCTGAAATCGCAGTTGCATCTACAAAAGCATATACTGCACAAATTGCAGTATTATCAATCTTGTCTCAAATCGTTGCAAAAGAGCACGGTCGTGAAGCAGATATTGATTTATTGAGAGAATTAGCAAAAGTAACAACAGCAATAGAAGCAATTGTTGACGATGCACCAATTATGGAACAAATTGCTACAGATTTCTTAGAAACAACACGCAATGCATTCTTTATCGGACGTACTATTGACTATAACGTAAGTTTAGAAGGTGCGTTAAAACTTAAAGAAATCTCTTACATTCAAGCTGAAGGTTTTGCAGGTGGAGAACTTAAACACGGTACAATTGCCTTAATCGAAGAAGGTACACCAGTTGTAGGTTTAGCAACACAAGAGAAAGTTAATTTATCAATTCGTGGTAACGTTAAAGAGGTAGTAGCACGTGGTGCACATCCATGTATTATTTCTATGGAGGGTCTTGAAAAAGAAGGCGACACTTATGTCATTCCTCATGTACATGAATTGTTAACGCCATTAGTATCAGTGGTTGCATTACAATTAATTTCATACTATGCAGCATTACACAGAGATTTAGATGTTGATAAACCACGTAACCTTGCTAAATCAGTTACTGTGGAATAATTCACTTTTTTAGAATCAATCATGTATTAAAATTAAAGTATATGGCACCCTTTTAGATTAATCGACTAGAAGGGTGCTTTTTTAGGTCGACTTAGCTTTTACTTCATCTTAATTTGGCAGAAATGCGTAAAAATGAAGTGTTTTATTTATTTAAATAGTCTGACAATTAAGGGTGTTATGTTAATATGATTTTATGAGAAGTATGGAGTAGCAATAAAGGGGTGACCTCGCATGTTAATTCAATTAGATCAAATTGGGCGAATGAAGCAAGGAAAAACAATTTTAAAAAAGATTTCTTGGCAAATTGCTAAAGGTGATAAATGGATATT
>OMJG01000845.1_pt1 | contig 20541 bp, 19 predicted proteins | sample 1646431 | NCBI WGS metagenome assembly OMJG01 (sample SAMN03771674, study PRJEB25209) | food metagenome | isolation source: Cotija cheese | place: Mexico:Jalisco,Michoacan | collected 2011-12-12
ACCTCGTGGTCGAGGGCCAACCGGGCGAGGGTGAGAGCTTGGATCGCATCATCGTGGCCCAATTCCATGAGCTCGCCGAGGTGGCCGGGCACTGCCGCGGCCATGCGCGGTTCCGCTGCCGCCTCGGCGAAGGTCTGCCAGAAGCTGCGGGCACTCGAGGGCCGGTCGATGTGGATGACCTCGGCGCGGACGCGGGCGAGTTCGGGGTGGAAGCGGGTGTCCGTGCTCGGGCGCAGGGAGAAGATGACGAGGTCCTCTCCGGCGGCTTCGCGGGCGAGGATCTCGGAGACGATGAAGGTCTCGGAGAACCGCGGGTACATCTTGAGCACATAGGCGCGGCGGCCGGGATGTCTTTCCGTCGGAGCGGTCGTGGTTGCCGGCGGACGCGGTGTCGGCGTGGCCGGCGTCGAAATGGTTGGTGTCTGTTCAGACAGCATGGCTGGTCTCCTCCAGAGCGATGGACAGACGGGCGGACGGTGCTGTGTCGGTCACGGTCGGTGCGGTCGCAGAGATCGGCAGGGCCGCCGTCGTCGGTGCCGGTTCGGATGCGAGTGCCGTTGCCTCGGCGCGGTCATCTGCGATGAGGTCCGCTGCCAGGCGGGGAACGGTGGCCAATCCGGTGAGATCGATATGGGAGCGGTCTGTGGGTCGCCCGACCCGGCCGGCGAACCATTCGCTGAGCACATCGGCGTCGAGGCGCTCGATCGTATGGGCATCGACCGCTCCGGCTGCGGAGAGGGCGAATGCCCGCCTGGGCTGCTCGGCCCGATGACCCTTGCGGGGGACGACAAGCGCGGGAGTATCGGTGGCCATGAGCTCGGCCAGAGTGTTGTAGCCGCCCATGCACACGACCGCCTCGGCGGAGGCGACGAGTCCGGGGATGTCGTCGCAGTGGCGGATGACGGTGGTGGCCCCACCGGCACGTGCACGCAGTCGGTCGAACTCCTCGGTGGCCATCTGCGGACCTGTGACGATGAGGTGACGGTGGCCGTCGGGCGGATCGGCGTCGACGGCGATGGAGGCGAGGCTTCCGCCGTCGGATCCCCCGCCGAGGCAGGTGAGGAGGAACCGCTCGGAACCGAACTCTGCCTCCGCGGTGTCGGCTGCTTCGGCACCGACCGGCTGCGCGCTCGCTGCGTCGGCGCCCACTGGCAGTGGGCCGCCGTCAGCGGGGCGGCCCTGTGACAGGTAGCCGGTGGTCACGGCCTTGGACGCAAGCGGAGCCGGCACTTCCCCGGTGGACCGGGGATCGTAGACGTCCGGGTCACCGTAGATCCAGACCGTGTCGAAGGATTCGGCCACGCGTGCGGGCCCTCCGACCTTCTCCCATTCGGCAGCGATGACGGACGGGGTGTCGAGGACTTCGCGCAGGCCGAGGACGGTGCGGCAGCCGTGGCCCCGAACCCGGTCTATGGCCTCGGCGAGTTCGCCGCCGATGCCGAAGGGGTGCCGGTCGACGATGAAGAGCTCGGGCCGCTGCTGATCGAGGATCGCCGAGATCGCCGCCGCCCGCAGTGCCCTCAGCCCCTGCATCGAGGAGGCGAGCGCCCGGGGCACGTAGCCGCCGGGTGCGGGAGTGACTCCGGGCAGGATCACCCAGTCCCACCCATCCGGCAGGTCGAATCGCGCGGCCTCGGGACTGCTGGCGATGAGCAGACCGGAGACCTCACGGCCGGTCAGTGCCGGCAGGTCCCGGGCCAGCGCAAAAGCCAGTGCCCGGTTGCGGCGGATGTGGCCCAGTCCCAGCGAGTCGTGGGAGAACAGTGCGACTCTCAAGCGTCTTCTCATACATCTCAGCTTGTCGGCTGTGCTTAAGATGAAGTTAAGACGCGGATGAGAAAGATCTTAGGTTCAGTCCACGCGGTATCCGAAGCCCCTCACGGTAGTGACGAAATCGGAGCCGAGTTTCTTGCGCAGGTACCCGATATAGACGTCGACGACGTTCGAGCCGGGGTCGAAGTCGAATCCCCACACATGGGAGAGCAGCTGTCCGCGGGAGAGGACGTTGCCGCGGTTGCGCAGCAGGATCTCGGCCAGGGACAGTTCCCGAGCGGAGAGCTCGACGAGACGGTCTTTGACCCACACCTGTCTCTTGAGCAGGTCGATGCGCACCTCGTCGCGAATGAGCTCCGTGACCTCCTGCTCCTGCGGACTCTCCTTGAGCCGCAGACGGACCCGAGCCAGCAGTTCCGCGAACCGGAAGGGCTTGATCATATAGTCGACCGCCCCTGACTCGAGGGCATAGATCGTGTCGTCCGGGTTGTCCCGGGCGGTGAGCACGAGCACCGGCAGTTCGGGTCGTCGCTCGCGCAGATGTCTCAGCACGCTGAATCCGTCGAGTCCGGGCAGACCGATGTCGAGGATGACGAGTGCGAAGTCTCCCGTCAAGGCCAAGTCTCGCCCGGTGAGGCCGTCGGCGGCGGTCTGCGGACCGAATCCGGCGGCGGTCAGGCCCTTCGAGATGAAGGCGGAGATCCGCTGTTCGTCCTCGATCACGAGAATGCTCTTCACTTCTGTCCTTTCGGCAGGATCATGCGGAACTGTGCACCGATGGTGGTCGGGTCGAGCACGACCGTGCCTCCGTGCGCCTCGGCGATGGCCGTGATGATTGACAACCCCAGCCCGAAGCCGGCCCCGTCGGTCGACCGGCGGCAGAAACGATCGAAGATGTCCTCGGCGATCTCGTCGGGCACGCCCTTGCCTTCGTCGCGGACCCAGATGTGCACGGATTCGGAGTCGTCGCGGGCACCGAAGACGATCACCTGACCGTCCTCGGTGTGCTCGACGGCATTGGACGCCAGCTGGAGAAGCGCCTGTGTCAGGCGCTGTCTGTCTCCGTGGAAACTCAGCGTTTCGGGCACCTCGAGGCCCCACTCCCGATCTCCCAGTCCTTTGGCCTTCGCCAAGGAATCGGACACGACCACAGTGAGATCCACCTCGGCGAAACGCACGAAATCAGGGCGTCGGGCACGGGCCAGCAGGAGCAGCTCTTCGACGAGGCGGCCCATCCGATCCGTCTCATCGAGCAGCATCGCCCGCGTCTCCTCGACGTCGCTGACGTCCTCCGCGTTCATCGTCTCCAGATGACCGCCGAGGATGGTCAGCGGGGTGCGCAGCTCATGCCCGACATCGTCGAGGAACCGCCGCTGAGCTTCGAAAGCCGCCTCGAGACGGTCGAGCATGTCATTGAAGGTGTGCCCGAGTTCGGCAATGTCGTCATGGCCCTTCGTCTTCAGGCGACTGCTGAGGTCACCGCCGGAGATCGACTGTGCGGTCCGCCTCAGCTCGGTCACCGGTGACAGCAGCCGTCGCGCCAGAAGTGAGGAGAGACCGGCGATGAGCAGGGTGGCGGCGAGCGCGACGACGACATAGATCTGCATGATCTGCACGAGGTCGGCGTGGCTGGCCGAGACGTTGTGGACGACGACGAAGGCTCCCGCCCCGTTCGTCGCGGCCGCTCCGCCCGCGACTTCGCCGACGCCCTTCGTCCGGGTCGTCGAGTCGGTGGGCGCGGTCTGGGTGTCCGTGGTCGTGGCGGCTCCCGCCTCGGCGCCGGTGATGGGCAGAACGAAGCCTTCGTACTCGACGTCGCCGACGGTCAGGCGGACCTCCCCGCCTTTCTCGGCCGCACCAGCCACGGCCTTCTCGAAGGCGCTCGAACTGCCGAGGAGGTCCTCCGGTTCGCCCTGATAGAGCACTCTGCCGTCGGTGAGGAAGGCGAAGAGCACCTCGTCCTCGTCCGGCCTGTTCTGGGCGAGGAAATTGCTGAGGATCTCATCGACGGAGGCGAATGGTCTGCCGGTCTGCGGGTCGATTCCGTTCTCGGAGAACGTCCGCATCTCGTCGATCTCTTGGGACATCGAGGCGGTGGTCCGGCTGGACACGTTGTTCGACTCCACGGTGTAGAGGATGAGGCCGACGATAGAGAGTGTGAGCACGGACAGCGCGGCGACGGTGATGGTCAGCCGGTTCTGAACGGTCAGCCCGACGCGCCGCTCAGTCGTCATCGTCGTCCCCGTCATCGTCATCGTCATCGTCATCATCGTCGCCGTCATCGTCATTGTCATCATCGTCGTCGGGGACTTCGCGAGGTGGGTTGGGCACCGGTTCGTAGGAGTGCTCGATCTCCTGCGGGTCCGCATCTCCGGACTCTCTGCCGTCCGATGTGCGGCCGTCGGTGGCGCTGCCACCGGAGTCTGCCTCGGCAGAGCTGTCGGCGTCTGGATCGGGCATCGTCGGCTCGGAGGTCTCCGTCGGTTCGGGGGTGACTTCCACCGGGCTGAGATCCGGCGGTTCGGATTGGGCGGTATTGCGCACGATGAGGACGGTCAGCAGTGCGAGCATGATGACGAGACCGGCCACAACCCAGCCGAGGATCTTCGATCGCCCACCCATACCGACCACATTGCCCAAGGCCTGCGGCAAAGTCGAGCCGGAGGCGATGAGAGTCTTCTTAAGCGGGATGTTCGGGCGCCTGTGATACCGTAAGCGCCGACCGCCCCGACGACCCGCAGGAGCCCACCGATGAGCGACGATCGCGCGGACCGCGACGAGGCAGAGCCCGTATCCGCAGACTCCTCATCGACGACGTCCGAGCCCACCGAGCCGGACACCGGTTCCGCATGGACAGACGGTTCCGCGACTACCGAGCCGGATGCCGGCTCCGAGACTGACCCCAAGGAGAATCCGTGGGCGGCGATCAAACCCTGGCAGGGCAAGGCTGCCGGCCTCGACAAGCTGCTGCTGTTCATCATCATCGGCGTCCCGCTCATCTACCTCGGCCTCATGCCGCTGCGACCGTGGATGCTCGTCCATGCTCCGGTCGTCCAGGAATTCATCAACGGCGCGAAGACCTCGATCGTCGCTGCCGCCGCCTATGCCCGGGTCGGTGAGATTCCGCTGTGGCTGGTCGTCGTCGCAGGCTTCGTCGGCATGGCCAAACTCGATTGGGCGTTCTGGCTGGCCGGTCGCCGCTGGGGCGACGGTGTGCTGCGGCTCTTCGCGCAGAACGAGCGCCAGCTCAAACGCATCAACCAGCTGAAGAAGATCCCGAGCTGGGCGCTGTTCCTCATGACGCTGATCTCGCGTTGCCCGGGTATCCCGGGCACCCTCGTCTATCTCGTCGCGGGATGGACGCGGATGCGGCTGTCGCTGTTCCTCGTCGCCGATCTCCTCGGCTGCCTCATCTTCACGCTCATCTGGACATTCCTGGGCTATCAGCTCGGAGAGGCCGCCGTCGACATCCTCAAGGTCATCGACAAGTACGCCCTGTGGCTGACCTTGGCCCTCATCGTCGGTATCTTCGCCTTCAGCTTCTTCAAGGAATACCGCAAGCAGAAGAAGGAACAGGTCTGAGCATCAGGCTCCGAAGGACAGGAAAGTCTCGCGCATACGCTGGGGGTTCGCCTTCCGGCCGCTGAAGAGCTCGAACGCGTCGATGGCCTGATTGACCGCCATCCCCGATCCGTCGAGCATGCGGCACCCCTTGGCCCTGGCTTCGGCGAGCAGCTGCGTCTCGAGCGGGAAGTACACGACGTCGGCCACCCAGGTCTCCGACCCGAACACCGAGGTGTCGACCGGAGTTCCCGGGTACGCCTTCATCCCCATCGGGGTGGCATTGACGATCCCCTGCGCCGAGGCGGCCGCCCCGTCCAGCTCATCGAGCCCGATCGCTCGCGCCCGGGTCCCGACCGATGACGTTTCGACGATGTCCGCGGCGAGTCCTTCGGCACGCCGCACATCGGTGTCGGCGATGATGAGGTCGCCGATCCCGAGTTCGGCAAGAGCGAATCCGACCGCACGGCCGGCACCGCCCGCACCGATCTGCACGACCGCCTCGGTGGCGGCACCGTCCAGTCCGGCACGGAATCCGGCGGAGAAACCGGTGACGTCGGTGTTGTATCCGGTCGTCCGTCCGCCATCGCCGATGACGACGGTGTTGACCGAGTTGATGCGCGCAGCCACCGGATCGACCTCATCGAGGAGGCCGATGACCTGCTGCTTGAACGGGTGGGTGATGTTGAGTCCGTCGAAGCCGAGCCGGACCGCTGCGGTGAGCAGCTCCGTCAGCGTCGCCTCGGCGAGGCGGGGGCTGCTGATGTCGATGGTGCGGTAGATCGTGGGGATGGAGTGCGCGGCGCCTTCGTTCTCGTGCATCCGCGGGGTGCGGGAGGCGGAGATGCCGTCGCCGATGAGGCCGAGGAGGAGGGATGAGGTCATAGTTTCGCTTTCGCATTCGTGAGGAGGTCGATGAGGATCTCGCCCGCGTGGACGTAGCCTTGTGCGCCGGCTCCGGCGATGACGGCCGCGGCCACGGGTGAGAGGTAGGAATGGTGGCGCACGGCCTCCCGGGCATGCGGGTTGCTCAGGTGCACCTCGATGATCGGGTGGTCGTAGGATTTGAGCGCATCGTGCAGGGCCAGGGAGGTGTGCGTGTACGCTCCGGCGTTGATGACCGCGCCGACCGTGGAGTGCCGGGCGTCGTGGACGGCGTCGATGAGCCCGCCCTCATGGTTGGACTGGATGCAGCGGACGCTCAGCCCCGCCTCGGCGGCGGTGTCGGCGCACATGGCCTCGATATCGGCCAAGGTGGTGCGGCCGTAGATCTCCGGTTCGCGCTCGCCGAGGAGGTTGAGATTGGGGCCGTTGAGGATGAGGATCTCGGGCTCGGTGTGCGGTTCGACGATGGTCACCTCGGGAATCGGGCGGCGATGGATGCCGCGGTCTCGGTCAGTTGGGGGACGAATTCGATGAGCGCGTCGAGGCTGCTGCGGAAGACCGGTGCGGCGAGAGCGAGCGAGGCCAACAGTGTGCCGTCGAGGTCGAAGACGGGCACGGCCAGGGCACCGGGGCCGTCGGGTCGGGTCTGATGATGTTCCCGTACCTGGGTGCGGTTTCGGCCGGGAACTGGCCGCTCATTTTCGTCTTCGGCGCCATCATGTCCGGCTGTGCGTACTCGCTGGCCAACTCCATCTGGCCCTCGTTCTACGCCGAGATGTTCCCGACGACGGCACGCGTGACAGGTCTGGCCCTGGGCACTCAGGTCGGCTTCGCGGTCTCCGGCGGTCTGGCTCCGGTCCTCGCGTCCGCTGTCGCCGGCGCCGGAGGAGAGAATTGGGTCTCGGGGGCCGCATTCACCGCGGGTGTCTGCATCGTCGTCGGCCTGGTCGCCATGACGGCGAAGGAGACGAAGGGACTGAGTCTGGAAGAGATCGATGTCGTCCACGAGGAAAGGTCACGATGAGAACCTCGATTGCCACCGTGTGTCTGTCCGGCACGCTTGAGGAGAAGCTGCAGGCTGCCGCGACGGCCGGGTTCGACGGAGTCGAGATCTTCGAGCAGGATCTCATCGTCTCGCCCAGTTCCCCCGAGGTGATCGCCGGACTGGCTGCAGAACTCGGGTTGAGTCTTGATCTCTATCAGCCCTTCCGCGATTTCGAAGGCGTCGAGGACGAGCTGTTCGCCGCCAACCTGGCCCGCGCCGAGGCGAAGTTCCAGCTGATGAAGCGGCTCGGCATGACCACGATGCTGCTGTGCTCGAACGTCGCCACCGCAACCGTCGACGATGATCAGGTCGTCGTCGATCAGCTGCGCCGCCTCGGCGATCTGGCCGAGAGATACGGCATCGACGTCGCCTACGAGGCGCTGGCCTGGGGGCGGTTCGTCTCCGAATACGATCGCGCCTGGGACCTCGTCAAGGCCGCCGATCATCCGCGCATCGGCACCTGCCTGGACAGCTTCCACATCCTCTCCCGTGACACGGACCTGTCACGCATCGCCGAGATCCCGGGAGAGAAGATCTTCTTCCTCCAGCTCGCCGATGCCCCGGCCCTGTCGATGGACGTGCTCAGCTGGTCCCGTCACCACCGAGTCTTCCCCGGCGAAGGCTCGTGGGATCTCACCGACTTCCTCGCTCGCGTCGCTGGGACCGGTTATGCCGGACCGGTGTCGCTCGAGGTCTTCAACGATTCCTTCCGGCAGGCCGACACTCAGCGCACCGCTGTCGACGGACTGCGTTCCCTGCGGTGGCTCGAAGCCAACGTGTCGGCTGCCAGTGGGGCCAAGGCATCTGCCGCTGGTGAGGCCGAGGCGCCCGGTGCTGGGCCGGAAAGCAATCGCGCGCGGCTGAGTCTGCGCCCTCTGCCCCAGGTCTCGGAGCCTCGCGGCATCGACTACGTCGAACTGAGCACCGATGATCTGGGCGCGCTCACCCGGCAGCTCCACCAGCTCGGCTTCCGGTTCGTCGGCTTCCATCGCACGAAACCGCATGTGCAGCTGTGGCGACGCGGTCAGGCTCGAATCGTCGTCACCGAACCCACCAGTCGGCACGACGAATCCACCGCCGTGACCATCGACAGCACCGACCCGGCTGACGAAGCCGCCGCCGTGGCAGCAGACTCCCCCGGATCCGGAACATTCCTGCGCGGCATCGGCTTCGCCGTCGACGATGCCGACGCCGCAATGGAACGTGCGCTCTTGCTCTCGGCTACCGAAGTCCCCCGCGATCAGGCACACGACGAAGAGGTGCTGCGTGGAGTCTTCGCGCCCGACGGATCGGAGGTCTTCTTCGGTGACGGAAACGGCGTGGATCCGCAGTGGACCGACGAATTCGGCACCGTCCCGGACGAGCGGCAGTCGGCGATCGACCACATCAACCTCGCTCAGCCTGCTCATCACTACGACGAAGCAGTGCTTTTCTACACCTCCCTGCTCGCCCTGACCGCTCTGCCGTCCCAGGACGTGCCGAGCCCCTCCGGTCTTGTGCGCTCCCAAGTGATGTCGAGTGCCGATGGGGCAGTGAGGATGCCGCTCAACGTCTCTCCCGACCACAGCCCCAACCCACTGAGCCGAGGCGCCGGCTCACCCGCAGAGACCTACCCGGAGCATGTGGCTATCGTCTGCGATGACATCTTCACTGCCGCAATGGCCGCGGTCGCTCGTGGTTTGAAGTTCCTGGCAGTGCCGCAGAACTACTATGAGGACCTTGCCGCGCGCTTCGACCTCGAACCTGAGCTGCTTGGCCGGCTGCGTGAGCACAATATCCTCTACGACCGTGACGACCGGGGCGAGTTCCTCCATTTCTATACGTCGACGATCGGTTCGGTCTTCTTCGAGATGGTTGAGCGCCGAGGAGATTACCAGGGCTACGGTGCCCCGAACGCGCCGGTGCGGCTGGCCGCTCAGCACCGGCGCAATACGGAGAGTTGAGCCGAGCGCACCGCTCGACACGGTTCAGACGGGTCTGCTCACCAGCGGTTCCGGACAGAACTCCCAGACCGCACCGGACGTCTCAGGCCCTTCAACTGGACCGCTGACCGGTAGCAGGTCCTCGTCCTTGAGCTGTGAGAGGATGCGACCGTGTGAGGCCTGCCACACGATCCTTTCGACGGTCGGCACCTCGGCATCGAGCACGCGGGCGACCGCGTCGATCTCAGCGTGCACGTAGTCGACGGTGAGATCGGCTGCGGGATCGGCCACCTCGGCGAGGTATCCGACCACCTTGTGGTCGACTTCGAAATGGGTGGACCCGGCGAGCATCAACAGGTGGAGCCAGGTGATGCCCGAGCTCTGGCTGGGCAGAGCTCGCCACCCCTTCGACACGTCGCTGGAGAACGCAATGCTGCCGACTCCCTCACCGACCGCCTCCCGCAGATCACCGACATCATCGATTCCATGGTCGGCCATGACTCGGACGGCGCTGTCGACGACCTCAGCCTTGAGAACTGCCCCGGGGCGGGTACTGGCCGGTTTGAGGTTGCAGATCACCTCCCGCGCCCATACGTCCGCCCCTCCAGCCGCGGCGATCGAATAGCGAAGCGATTTCGCACCGTCACTGCTCCCGTGTCGGGCGATGTACCGGGCGACGATGTTATCCACCGCTGTCGGGTGGGAGCCCGTCGAATAGATCGCGTCAAGAATGCACAGAGCGAGGCTACTCGGGTAGCTCGGTGTCATCGCCTGACCGAAGTCGCCGAGGAACTCTCCGCACCTCTGCGCCAATCGAGCGACGCTGTTGGTCGTGATCATCATTGTTCTGACCTTCCGTCATGCGCCGCACCTTGCGACGCGATGCCGCCGACTCCGATGTCGGAAGCTTGAGGAGAACACTAGACACCGGCACTGACACAACATGCTCGGTCATGAATCGAACATATATATAATCCGCTCCCACCTGCGAAATGTCTCAGGCGACTGGCCTTGGCAGGCATGGTGGGCTCTGGCATGGTGGAGCCATGAGCACAGCAGAGATCATCATCGACGGCCCCCTGGCACGCGCATCGCGGATCCTCTGCCAGGTGTCAGCCAAGCATGTGGCAGACAAGGCTGAGATCAAGAAGTCCGAACTCAAGGACTACGAGAAGGGAATCGCGGACATCACCGCCGAGCAGGAACGTCGCCTCATCCTCGCCCTCGAGGAGTATGGTGCACGGTTCATTCCCGACGGCGCAGAGGGTGGCTACGGCGTCCGTCTGAAGTTCAGCCGCGCGAAAGTCCGCGCGATCGAACGCTGGGAAGACGAAGGCGGCACCCCCGGCTCCGATGACGTCTGAGCCCTCCGCGGAAGGATGCTGAGTGTCCAGGCGTCGTCAGTGAAGATCCGGCGGCTGAGTCATCACAAGGGCGGCTGAGTCATCACAAGGCTGTGGCCTCGAATCTGCATTGAGCAGATTCGAGGCCACAGTTGCATCCGTTGGCATCGAGGGACCACCTCGGCGCCGAAATGTCGCCGGCGTCGAGCGCCGGGAAACATCAGCGGAGAACGTCAGTTCTTGCCGATGAACTCGAGGTTGTCGACGACACGATTGGAGAAGCCCCACTCGTTGTCGTACCAGGCAACGACCTTGACGTGGTTGCCGACGACGCGGGTGAGCGCGGAGTCGAAGATCGACGAAGCGGGCTGACCGACGATATCAGAGGAGACGATGGGCTCGTCCTCGTACTCGAGGATGCCTTTGAGTTCGCCCTCCGAGGCCTTCTTGTAGGCGTCGAGCACCTCGTCGCGGGTGACCTCGCGGGACACGGTCGTGTTGATCTCGACGATCGAGCCGACCGGGACGGGAACGCGGATGGCGTCGCCGGACAGCTTTCCGTCGAGCTGCGGGAGGACGAGGCCGATGGCCTTGGCCGCACCCGTCGAAGTGGGGATGATGTTCTCGGCAGCGGCACGGGCACGACGGGGGTCCTTGTGCGGGCCGTCCTGAACCATCTGGTCACCGGTGTAGGCGTGGACGGTGGTCATGAAGCCCTGCTCGATTCCGGCGAGGTCATCGAGGACCTTGGCCAGCGGAGCCAGGGCGTTCGTCGTGCACGAGGCGTTGGAGATGACGGTGTGCTCGGGCTTGTACGCCTCGCTGTTCACACCATAGGCGAGGGTGACGTCGGCACCCTTCGAGGGAGCGGAGACGAGGACCTTCTTCGCGCCGGCAGTGATGTGGGCGCTGGCCTTGTCGGCCTTGGTGAAGCGGCCGGTCGATTCGAGGGCGATGTCGATGCCGAGCTCGCCCCAGGGCAGCTTGGCCGGATCCTTCTCGGCGAAGACTTTGATGGTCTTGCCGTCGATGATGAGGGAATCCTCGGTGGCCTCGACGTCGTGATTGAAGCGTCCGAGGGTGGTGTCGAACTTCAGCAGCCGAGCGAGATCGTCGACGGCGCCGAGGTCGTTGATGGCCACGACCTCGAGCTCGCTGCCGCGCTCGATCAGGGCCCGCAGGGTGCTGCGTCCGATGCGACCGAAACCATTGATGGCGATGCGAGTCAATGTCACTCCTTTTACACGGGATTCGTCTTGATATCTCCATCATGGGCGACTTCCACGCGTGACAACAGTGGCCAGACAGTCAATCTGCGCAAGGTTTTCGCCAGTCGTATTGCCAGATGCCGAAAGTTTCTGGCCAGGGCCGCTGACGTGTGATCCGGGTCGCTGAAATGTACCGAAAAGCGCCCAGCCCTCACCACTGGAAGCGGCCTGTACTCAGCCCTGGGAAGAGTGCCTTTTCAACCCTGAAAGGAGTGGCGGTAGTCGTTCGGTGAGGTCGAGAGGATGCGTTGGAAGTGCATCCGCAGATTCGCCCCCGTCCCGAGTCCCACCTGGTCAGCGATCTGCTCGATGCCCAGGTCGGAATTCTCCAGCAGCTCCCGGGCGAGGTCGACTCGGGCTCGCAGCACCCACTGCATGGGCGTGTAGCCGGTGTCTTCGACGAAACGGCGGGAGAAGGTGCGCACGGAGACCCCGGCATTGGCGGCGAGATCGCGCAGGGTGATGGTCTCTCCGATGTGCTGCAGCGCCCATTCGCGGGTGTCGGCGAAGTCGTCGCCGAGCGGGTCGGGCACGCTGCGCGGCACGTATTGAGCTTGGCCGGCGCTGCGGTAGGCGGCGGCGACCAGGCGTCGGGCGACCTGATTGGACAGGCCGACCCCGTGGTCGCTGCGGATGAGATGGAGGCAGAGATCGATCGCCGAGGCGGCTCCGGCCGAGGTCAGCAGCTGTCCTTCGTCGATGAAGAGGACGTTCTCGTCGACCTTGATCGAGGGGAACCGTCGAGCAAGCTCTTTCGCCGTCGACCAGTGCGTGGTGGCGCGTCGCCCGACGAGCAGCCCCGTGCGCGCGAGGACGAACGTGCCGGTGGAGATCGCGGCGATCCGCGCGCCGCGCTCGAACGCCGAGAGCAGGGCCCCGATGACCGAAGCGGGTGGTTCGTCTGCCACGGCCGAGGTGGCGCCGGGCAGGATGACCGTGTCCGCGGTCTCCAACGCTTCGAGACCTCGATCGACGGAATAGTCGAGGCCGTCCGATCCAACCACTTTGCCTGCGGTGATGCCGCAGACCTCGACCTCATAGGGCCAGCTGCCCGCGGGCACGGTCGTCGTTCGTGCACCGGGGACGGCGGAAGCCGCCTCACCGCTCGGGTTCGGCTGGGAGCGCGGAGCCGCCTCGGTGCGGGTGCGGTCGGTGGCGGCGTTCGACTCGCGCCCGAAGACCTGGACGGGGACGCCGAGATCCATAGCAGACACCCCGTCCAACGCCAGCACGAGGATGCGGTGCGGGCGGGAACGGGGTGTTCTGCGCGGAAGGGTGCGGGGCTCGTCACTCATGATCGCCTCTCAGTTTAGCGATCAGGGCTCGTCCCGGGGCGGACTCAGTGCTCGTGGACTCCGGTGAGCTTGAAGCCCAGACGACCGTGGGTGAAGGCTCCGCCGGCGCGGATCGCCGAGGCGGTCCAGGCGGTCTCGGCCAGCTCGGTCTCCGTGGCACCGGCTTTGACGGCGGCATTCGAATGCGCATCGATGCAGTAGGCGCACTGGGTGGTCAAGCCGACGGCGTAGGCGATCAGTTCACGGTACTTCAGCGGGATCTCACGACCTTCGGAAGCGAAGACGGCGTTGTTGAACTCGCCGAAGGCCTTGAGAATGTCGGGAGTGGTCTCTTTGTAGGCCCTGTCGTACTTGCCGTCGGTCTCGCGGTCGAAGAAGTCTGACATCGTGTTGCCTCCTGTGATCGGCGTCGTTCCGTTCCACACGCTACCGATCCCGTTCTCCGGTCGCACCTGTTTCGTCATATGGTGACGCGGAATGTCTCCTGCGGCTGGATCCGCCTCGATTCCGCACGCTGTTTCGAGGCGGATCCACCCGCAGGAGGCACTCGAATCGCGTGGACTCAGTAGAGAGTGTTCTGGCCGACGAGAGGAGCCGCCTGAGTTCCTGGCAGAGGTGGTGTCTGGGGCGCGGCCGCGGAAGTCGTGGCCTCAGGAGGTGCGGCGGCGGGAGGCGCGGAATCACTCGCCGGAGGCACGGGCGCTGCCGATGCAGGGTCTCCAGATGCAGGGTCTGCAGCGGCAGGGTCTGCAGCGGCAGGGGCTGCCGGAGCCGGGTCTGCGGGAGCCGGTGCCACCGGTGCGGCCTCTGCCGGTGCGGGCAGGGTGTCCGCAGGAACCGATTCGACGGATGTCGCGGCTGCCGCCACAGCGTCGGCCGGTGCTACGGCGGCCGGGCCGGCCTCCGCGGCCAGGGCCTCTGCGCTCTCGGCCTCGGGACTGCCGATGCTCGGGTCGGCGGAAGCGGCCGCTGTCGGTCTGGCGGAAGCAGCTGCTGTCGGCACCACAGGCGAGGCACTTTGTGCAGCATTCCGGGCAGCCGCCTCGGTGGGGGCAGGATCGGCAGGCGTCCGACCGGTGGTCGGGACCGCCTCGGCGATGGCTTCGAACATGGCCAGGGTGCCGTGCTGGGCGGCCAGGCTCACCGGTTCGGGGTCGCTCGAGAGTTTGACTCCGACGGTCTGCGTGGCGCGGTCGATGTAGAGCATCTGGCCGTGGATGCCGATGCCGATGACGACGTCCCGGCTGGCCGAAGGCAGCCAGAACTGGCTGCGGTACATGCCGCCCGGATAGGAGCGCCCCGACGGGGACGCGGCGAAGATCTTCGCCGAGTCCTCGGTACCGGTGAAGATGTCGTCGACCCATTCGGATGACAGCACCCGTTCGCCGTTGTCAGTGGTGCCGCCGCGGGCGATCATCTCGCCGAAGCGGGCGAGGTCGCGCAGGGTGGCGCTGATGGCACCGTCGGCGATCGACCCGCCCCACCGGTCCTGACAGACCTGGGCGGCATGGGCGGCGCCGATGCGCGACCACACGTATTCGCTGGCGACGATGGAGAACGGCTGCCCGGTGACCGCCTCGGCGATCCAGGCGAGCACGTCGGTCTCGCAGCTGCGGTAGACGAACGCCGATCCGTGTTCGCGGTCGCTGGTCAGCCGGCTGAGGAAATTCTTGATCCCCTTCGCCGAGGTGGCCGTCCGCGGCGCGAAATCGACCGCTTCGAACAGGGCTCGGATCTCGGAGCCCTCCTTGAGGTATTCCTCGGAGAACTTGATGCCCGAGCGCATGTCGAGCAGGTCACGGATCGTCGCTCCCACGTATCCGCTCTTGGCGAGTGCGGGCACATGCGTGGTGACGAGATCGGTCGTGCGCAGGAGTCCGGCGTCGGCGAGCGCTCCGATGACGGTGGCGACGATGGACTTGCTCACGGAGAAGAGCATGTGCTGGCGGGCCGGCTTCATCGGCCACGCGTATTCCTCGGCCAGCGCCACCCCGCCTCGGGTGACGAGCCAGGCGTCGGTGTGGGTGTTGGCCAGGACGTCGCCGACGGTGGTCCAGTCCTCGTCGATCGCCGGCCACTTCTCGCGGTCGATGGTCAGCGGGCGGAAGTCGTTGTCACCGGTCACGTATTCGCGCACAGGCCCGATGCCGCGCGGGATGCCGCCGGTCGGGAAGATCTCCTGCATGCGGGTGAGCGCGAAGGCGAAGAACTCGGGCCACTTCCAGGTGTCGAGGTCGATGCTCTCGAGCACCGCTTCCGAGGGGTCGACGATGGCGTCGTCACTCGCCGATTCGAGTTCCCCGACATGCGGGAGGGTGATGTCCGGCGCCGAGGCGGCTGCGGCGTTCTCCTCCGACGGTCCGGCTGGTGCGGACCGAGGGTCGGGATTCTGGTCGGAGTTCGCGTTCGTCGATACGTCCGGCGCCGCCTCGGCGGAGGTATCTGCAGTGGTGGAAATGCCCTTGGTGTTGCCGGACAGGGCGCCGATGCGACGGTTCGGAGGGGCCGCCGGGCGGGGCGGAAGAGTCTCGCCTTCGCCTGCCATGTCACCTCCGCTGTCTCGATCCGAATGATCCTGCGCGCGCTCGGGCTGTCCCGTTGCGCAGGGAACACACTACCGGTACGAGGTGAGACTCCGTAGCCGAAAGAAGCGGGTCCGGGCGAGATCACTCGACTCACGCCGGCATCCTGAAGCCGTCACCAGCTACGATGCCACGAATCATTACCAATCAGTTATTCACCTGACAGTTGGGTTCGGAACCGGGCAGATAACCTCCTGACAGATAGCCTCGAAGTACACTGACTGTCAGAACCGCGACATCAATGCCGATTCGATGCTCAACAGAATGAGAGCTGAGTATGACGATACTCGCGCACGCATTCACCATGGTCCCCACAGATGATCTCGCCGGAGCAGTCTCCGCCCACGTGGCGGGCGGGCTCCACGTCTATTGGCGGCCCGATCCGCGGACTGCGTTGTTAGGAGTCAACGACCGCGCCTGCGTGATGGTCGAAGACGATCCGGCTGAACGTGCACTCGGGCCCGGTCCGGTGCTGCTGGTCGACGATGTGACATGGTTCGGCCTGGATGACTCTTCTTCTTGGATCATTTCGCCAGTAGTGGTGCCGGTCGGCAATTATGCCGCATTGAGCCGGGATGGAATCGTCCTCCGCTACCTCGATCTGACGAAGCTGGAGGACAGCGTTCCGCGCGCGTGGTTCGGAGACCCGCACGAGACAGCTGATTGCGAGGAGGGCAAGAGCCATGGGAAATGATGCGGGAGTTTCTGCTGTGAAGACTACGGGTTTCACGTTGCAGGTCTACGTGCCGACCGACGAGACCGCCGCAGCGCGATCGTTCTCCAGCTCGCTGTTCGGTCGCGAGCCGAAGTTCGAGCCGCACGACGACTTCTTCGAATGGGCTCCGATCCCCGGTCAAGAATGCTGGTTTCAGGTGTCAGGGAAGGACCCAGCATCCCCATTGCTCAACCGAGTCCGCTTTCGCGTTCTCGATCTGGCCGAGGCGTTGTCGTTTCTCGATTCCTCCGGGATAGAACGGTCCGAACCGTCACAGCTGCCTGGTGTCGTCGCTTTTGTTGACTTCACAGATCCTTGGGACAACCGACTCGGCTACTACCAAGACCTGGTGCCGAGTGGGCAGCAACAGGAATACAGAGGCACCTCGGTCAAGGATGAAGCGCAGTTCACCCGGTTCGCGAACGAGTAAGCGAGCTCGGCCGGCGCGTGAGAATCGCCGAGAAACGGGCTGAGTGTCGAGAAACGCATGTGCACACCCGTTTTTCGACACTCAGCCCGTTTCTCGGCGGAGGCCGCGAGAGGCGCGGCCTCTACACCAGCCCCTGGTCCTCGGCGACGCGGATGGCGCGGGCACGGGAATCAACGCCGAGCTTCGTGAACACATTGACGAGGTGACTCTTCACCGTCGCCTCGGTGACGAAGAGCTCCTGGGCGATCTGCGCGTTCGACGCCCCTGTGGCCAAGAGTCTGACGACGTCACGCTCACGCCGGGTGAGCTTCGGGCTGGGATTGCGCATCGCGGCGAAGACCTTCGACGAGATCTCCGGAGGCATATAGGTCTCCCCCTTCGCCGCCTTCTCGATCGCCGTCGAGATGTCCCCCGGGTCGATGTCCTTGAGCAGGTACCCCGAGGCCCCGGCGTTGATCGCGGCGATGATCTCCGAATCGAGGTCGAAGGTGGTGAGGATGAGCACCGCCGGCGGGTTCGACTTCGCGCGCAGCCGCTTCGTCACCTCGATGCCGTCGATCCCCTCCCCCAGCCGCAGGTCGCACAGGACGACGTCGGGGTCGAGTTCGTCGACGATCATCAGCGCTTCCTCTCCGCTGCCGGCCTCGCCGATCACAGCGATGTGGTCCGGAGCGTCGATGACGGACTTCAGACCGGCCCGCACGACCGGGTGGTCGTCGACGAGGATGACTCGAATGCTCATGCGTTCTCTCCTGGGTCGCGGGTCTCACCTGAATTGATATCACCCTCGCCGTGGCGGCCCGACTCATCCGTGCCTGCCCCATCCGCGCTTGTGCCCTCACCCTCGCCGAGGCGGCGGTCCGAGTCCGCATCCGTGCCCTCGACGGCGGGGTTGAGCCCCGCACCCCGAGTGTGCAGCTGGGATTGGCTGGGCAGGGTCGCGGAGATCGCGAACCCGGAGCCCGGGCTCGACTCGATGACGAGTTCCCCGCCGAGTTCGCGCATCCTCGAGCCGATGAAGTCGAGGCCGAATCCCGAATCGGGGTTCCGCTGTCGGTTGTGCGGATCGGCCATTCCGACCCCGTCGTCGACGATGTCCATTCTGATCGCCCCGTCGAGGTCCATGAGGCTGACCATCACTCGTGTGGCCTGCGAATGCTGGCGAACGTTGGCCAGAGCCGATTGCGCGGTACGCAGCAGCGCCACCTCCACCTCGGCGGACAGGGTCGGCAGGGTCTCGTCGACGTCGAGCCGGCCCGTGATCGAGCTGTCCTCCTCGAGGCGGGCGAGCAGCCGGCGGATCGCCGCAGTCAGCGCACCGTCCTCGAGTTCGGCAGGGGCAAGTGCGGCGATGATGCGGCGGACGTCGCGGGAGCTCTGCGCGGCGAGGCCCTCGACTTGGGCGAGGACCTGCCCGGCGTGGTCATCGGTGGTGCGCTCCGCCTCGGCGTGGGCGATGAGGCGGATCGACGAGATCGACTGCGCGATCGTGTCGTGGATGTCGCGGGAGACGCGGGTCCGCTCCTGGATCTCGCCGGCATGCCGCTGAGTCAGGGCGAGTTCGTCCTGGAGGTCGAGCAGGTTCTGGTGGGCGAGCTCGAGGGAGCGCAGCAGCTCCTCCCGGCGACGACCTTCACGGAGGAGTTCGATGTAGCCGCGGGAGAGCCCGAGGGCGAAAACGGCACCGATGAGGGAGCCGATGATGCTCGGCGGGAGCACCTGACCATAGTGGGCCAGCGGCGCGACGATGGTCGCGATATAGGTCAGGGCAGTGAAGACGATGGCGATGCGCAGGGAGAAGAGGTGGCCGGCGAGCAGCCAGAGGAGGAAGGCGACCCAGATGAACTCGGCGGAGACGAGCAGGGTGCACAGCCACGCTGCGGCGAGGACGATGAGCCACCATTTCGCCAGCACCAGCGCACCGGTTCGGGCGGCGCGGACCGCGCCCAGGGCGTACCAGGCGAGGAAGACGATGCTCACTGCGATCGCGGCGAGCATCGGAGCGCCGGTGGTGATCGCGCGGATGCAGGAGATGAGCATGAGGACGAGCGCGATGGCATGCTGGCCGATCTCCATCGTGCGTTCCGTCCATCTGCGCCCGCCCACGCTGCCGCCCTCCTGCAGATCCGCCTCGTAGGCGTTGGTGCCGAGGCGATGCTGTTGCGTACGTTGTTCCGTACTCACGATTCTCCCTGCCAACTCAACCACATCCCGGTGGCGAAGTCGTGTGAATGCCCGCGGTCGGTGGCACGCCGGGCGACGAAGTGGTGCGTAGGCCGGGCCTCCGCCGGCGGTGCGGCACAGGCGAGCCGGGCCCGGGCGATGAGTCTCCCCGCCACCCGGGCCCGGCAAGTCACATTGACATGTGTTCGAGGCTCGGCCCGCGAGCTCAGTGCCGACCGTGGTGTGAGCCGGAACCACTGTTTACGTGCTCCTGCTCGGCGAGCAGGTGAGTCGGCACCGAGTCGACGGCGGAATCGTCGGCGTCGTCCGCCTGACCGGAACCGGCAGCGCGGACAGCGCCACCGGTCCCACCATCAGCACCACCCTCATCGAAATGAGTGATCACCTTGTTCGGCCACCACATCTTGTCGCCCACGAGCCCGAAGATCGAGGGCACGATGACGGTGCGGACGATGATCGTGTCGACGAGCACGCCGACTCCGACGATGAGGCCGAGCTGGCCGAGGACCATCAGCGGCAGCATGCCCAGTGCCGCGAACACTCCGGCCAGGACGATGCCGGCGCTGGTGATGACTCCACCGGTGTGCGCGACGGCTTCGACCATTCCCTGGCGTCCGCCGTGGAGGACGGACTCCTTCTTCGCGCGGTGGGCGAGGAAGATCGAATAGTCGATGCCGAGCGCCACGAGGAAGAGGAACGCGAGGATCGGCACCTGAGCATCGAGCGCGGACTGGCCGAAGATCGTCCGTGACAGGAACGCACCGAGTCCGATCGCCGCCGCCGAGGACACCACGTTGACGAGCAACAGAGTGAACGCTGCGATCGGTGCGCGGAGGATGCCGAGCAGGATGATGAAGCTGATCGCCAGCACCATCGGAACGATCGTGACGAAGTCCGTCCGGTTACCGTCGCGGGCGTCGAGCTCCGTGGCCGCGGCACCACCCACCTGGGCGTTCGCTCCGTCGATGGCGTGGACATCGGTGCGGATGTCCTTGACGAGGTCGAGTCCCTTCGCACTGTCCGGTTCGAATTCGCCGGTGGCCATGATCTTCGTGACCGAGGTTCCGTCGATGTTCGTGTCCTCGATCGCCGAGGCGCGCACGATGCCGTCCATGTCACTGACCGAGTCGACGACCTGGTCGGCATGGTCGGTGTTCGCCACGATCCAGATCGGCTGCGATTCGCCGGGCGGGAAGTGGTCGGACAGAACGTCGAGGCCCTGCGCCGATTCGGACTGGACACGGAACTTCTCGGTCTGGTCGAGTCCGATCGAGGACCCGATGAAACCGGTGGCCATGACCCCGAGGATGACGATTCCGGCACCGAGGTGGAGCCCGGGTCTGCGGACCACGCGAGTTGCGATGGTGCGCCAGATCGAAGGCTTGGCCGCACCTGCAGGTGCGGTGGAACGGTCGGCGGCGGCCGCCTCGGCGGGGGTGAGCTCTTCGTCCTTGTTCTGCTCTGCGTCAGCGTCCTCGACCTTCGGAATGAAGGGCCAGAACATCTTCTTCCCGCAGATCGCGAGCACCGGGGGCAGG
>OMJG01000846.1_pt1 | contig 20521 bp, 15 predicted proteins | sample 1646431 | NCBI WGS metagenome assembly OMJG01 (sample SAMN03771674, study PRJEB25209) | food metagenome | isolation source: Cotija cheese | place: Mexico:Jalisco,Michoacan | collected 2011-12-12
CGGCGACCACCGAGATCTACACTCTTTCCCTACACGACGCTCTTCCGATCTCCTCGGACCTTATCTGCCGCAACGTGGCGGTTGGCCAGTTCATCATAGATATCCCCGAGTGCTGCATCTTGAAGATCGTCAATAAGGGCGTTCCGGCGCGGGAGCGTTGCCATTGCATCCTGCCCGGACGCTAGTTGGCGCAGGTAAACCAGCAGGTCTTCGAACGGCATACCGGATAGATCGGTGCCGGGGGCAAGGACGGCTTCGAGGGCTTCGACCTCGTTGTACACCTCAGAGGCAATGATCTTGATTTGGTTCATCCCGTCCGGGAGCGTCGGCCAACCTCCTTCCGAGCTGTATCGGCGCCAAACATCGCGGAGATCCTGAACCTTGACGAGCTCAGCATGCAGATCTGTGGCGGTAGCACCGGGCCGCACGAGATCACGTGCCTGCCGGGTCAGATGCCGCCGCTCGGAGCGCTTCATAGAATGCCCATGCTGCTCACGCCACTCATTCGAGCCGGTGGCGATCACCATCTGCTCCGCGCTCCGCTCGTAAACCTGAGGAAGGAACACATCCAGAGTATCCGCGATGCCCGAGAGCATCTTGATTTGTTCAACCCACTCATCTAGAGACGCTGCTCTAGTAATGCTTGCCTCGCCAGCACCACGCTGGGCCTGCGCGATCACAACTGGCAGGGACTCCTGCGAAAGCCGTGTTGCACGCTCCAGAGCCTTCGTGGCTTCATCCACCGTATTGATCCGCGAACCAGTCCACGCCGATGCAGCGCCGTGCGGCGAGAACGTACCGAGCCGAGCAAGTTCGGTAAACTGATCAATCACTTCCTCGCGCGATTCGTGCAGGGTTTTCAGCGCATCGTCTTGGACTCGGATCCTGCTGGTGGGCCCATCCTCCGTGGCCGTGAGCTCAGCCAGACGCTCCAGAAGCGAGTAAACGGATTCGCCCCACTCCTCGTCCACACTGTGAAGAGCGTCAAAGTATGAGGTCAACTCCTTACGCACGCTCACAAGTTGCGAGCGATTTGCGGAGATCTGCACCGATGGGGCGTCCTTGTGGCGGAGCCTCATTCCGGTGCGCAGGCGCATCGCAACACTTTCTACGTCAGAGAAGTCCAGGGCGATATCGCCCAGATCAAGGTTCTCAAGCTCATCGATCAGAGCGCGGCCCGCGGTGGCACCGCCGGGAATGTATAGCACCGAGCGGCCAGAGGCTGCCGCATCCGCCACGATGCCGGCGAGAGTGCCTACCTTCTCGGAGCCTGGAGGAGTGTTGATGACAACTGAACGGCCCGAGGCAACAGCCTCGATTGCCGCGAGTTCTTCGACGTCCCGATCGCCCGCGCCACGTTCGGCCTCAGGAGATCGGTCGCTCAGTTCCGGCGGCGGTAGCGGTGCTGATGAAAGGCCACGGGTTTGCTTATCCCCCGCAAGCGCCGCCATGACACCGGAAGATTCGATGTAGGGATGCATCGCTTCTAGATCCGCCAACAGGACGGCACCTGGATGCGTGAAGTTGCCGAGTAGAACCTTCGGCTCATATCCATAATCATCCAGATAGCGCCGGCACAGATCCCGCAGCTCAGTTAGGCCGGCCTCTTCCTCGGCCGGATCTGCCACAAGCTTGTGAATCTCTTTAAGATCGTCGGGATTCGCTCCAGCCGCGATCAGTTCCTTCTCCAGTGCCGGATTAACCTTGCACTTCGCGGTGAGAGTGATATATGCGTCCGCGTCACCATGCGCCGTCAAGCGAACCTCGCGATAGAGGGCTGCCTCGGTACGCTCCTCGGGTTCCGCCGCCTCCACCACGCGCGCCTCAGATTGTGAGGGCGATTCGGCTTGTGCGGGTGATTCGGCCTGTGTTGATGTCTCAGCCGGTTCGACCATCTCGTTTTCCGCGGCCGCCTCGGGCTGTGCTGGTGACTCGGTCTGTGCCGGTGGCTCGGCTTCCTCAGCAGGGTCCTTCGCCCACTCCGGAACCTCTGACTCGTTCTCTTCCTCGCCAAAACCCTCGAAATCGAGCTCTAAGCCATCGGAATCATCATCGATGGAAGAAGCTGGCTCCGCAGATGCTGACACCGGAGATGTTGACGCAGCAGGCTCAGGGGACACAGGGCTTGAATCCTCGGGGCTCGGGGCCGCAGAGCGCGCAGCGTCACCGCTTGAAGTGCCCTCGACATCAGCACCAGCTAGCTCCGAATCGGGATCGTCGCTGTCGGTTGGCTCCGAAATGGGAGTGCTCTGGGTCTGGGACCGCCACGAGATCTCCCCAATGGCGAGGGAGACTGGTGCGTAGCCATAGGTTTCGTTCAGCAGAGAGAGCTGGTGCTGGAGGCTGGCTAGCCGCCCGCGCGCTACCTGCAGGGCACCTTCCTCACGGATGAGAGAGCTCAGGAGCGTGGGCATGCCAGAGGCGAGCTGAGCTCCGCCAGTGGGATGCTGACTGGACAGATCCACCACGGATGGGTCAAGGGAGCTCAGCGGCTTAACAGCAGCACCAGATTCCTCAGCCAACTGACGGCGCCACTTGTAGAAGGCACGATCCACCATTTCGTGGGCTGACGGGCCCTCGGGGCGAGGATCCTCGTCTGCCTCAGGGGCCGGAGAGCTCGAAGTGACAACATCACCTTGAGCTTCGGTGCCCGGATCGTTATCTAGGGTTACCGAAGTTTCCGGGGACGTAGGTACCTCGGGTACCTCGCCGCGGTCACGCTTGCGCTTAAAGAAAGGAGTCACAATACCACGGTAACCGCACGCACGCGTGTTTGGCGCGGAGCACGCCGAGTTGTTCCGAATTTGTCCCCTAGTCCGCTGACTTCTTGACGCGGAAACCGAGCAGGATCTCGGAAACACCGTCAACGATCGCAAAGATACCAATAGTCCAGACGAGTCCCAGCAGGGTTGCCCCTGGGACTGCCGCCATCACAATGGCAACGCCCACGGCTACAATGCCAGCAATGAGAATAGCCCACCAGTACCGTGCGCCCAGTTTCTTAAACTGGAATGCGGAAACGATGTAGCCGAAGCCCATTGCGAAACCCCATGCAATAACAACAACTGTGATGGCAAAAGCTGCGGTCCCGGGCTGCATCATCGCGAGCACACCAGCTATGAGCGACATGATGGAGGAGAACAGACCCCAGCCGCTTCGAAGGTCCTTGTCGCGAGTAAAGTGCGCAATAACCCCAGTAAACCCAGTCACGGCAAGCCAGGCTCCGAAGAAGATCGCAATCGCAAACGCGGATTTAATTGGAGCCGCTAGGAACACGATTCCTACGATCAAGCTCAAAGCGCCTTGCACAAAGAGCCACACGCGGGACACGTCTTTCATCTCTTCAAAGGGATGCACTTGTCCACTGGGATACTCGTTCGGCTGCGTACTACTCATTACGGCTCCTCATATTCGGCTCCCTAGCAACACTATCACCGGCGATTGACCGTATCACAGCACCTATCGCATAACCATCGTCGTGAGCTTCCAAGATGCGGCTCACCCCGTTGCATCGCTGCCAAAATATCCCAGTTGAACTAGGCACTTGGCCACCCGTAAGATAACGCCCATGTCAGCTTCTTGCTCCGCCGCCTGTGCGGCAGTGACTGAGGTGTCCCGCTAGCGGCGGGACACCTCAGTCATTTATCTTCTGGTTTCTCCCGTCGCTTCGTGACCATTTCGAAGCGGCGCTAAGTTGCGCTGCTCGGACACATCACTAGCAACGGAGTTTCCTTGCAGTTCCCAGATACCCCTTCCTCACGAAGGGACCCTTCACCAACGCGCGCATGGCTGTTGTTGGTGACGATGTCGTGTCTCCAGTTCTTCATCGCAGTTGACGTCACAGTAGTCAACATCGCTCTGCCGTCCATCGGCGAGGCATTCCACGTGAGTGGTGGTGCGCTCACGTGGGTCATGGTCGGTTACACCATCACCGCAGGCGGCCTACTCATGCTGGGCGGACGCCTCGTGGACATGTTTGGCAGACGCCGCATGCTCTTAACTGGAACCGTCGTGTTTGGTGGCGCCTCGTTAGTGGCGGGCCTTGCTCCCACTTTTGAGTTACTTGTTGCGGCACGTCTGGTACAAGGCGTAGGTGAGGCGGTTGCGCTGCCTGCCGCCATGGCAACCATCATCCTGTTGTTTCCTGAGGGTCCGGCGCGATCAAAAGCTCTAGGAATATGGGCGGCGGTGGCTAGCGGCGGACTCGTCGTGGGCTTCGCCCTGTCCGGAATAATCACCGCGTTTCTTGGCTGGCGCTGGATCTTCCTGATCTGTCTGCCGTTCGTGCTCGTGGTCATCATTGCCACCTTGGCCCTACTGGAGTCCGACCGTCCCCATTCTGATCGTCCGGTCCCGCTAGACGTGCCCGGTACGATCCTATTGACCGCCTGCCCACTATTGTTTGCCTCCGGCGTTGTCACGGCGGGCGAATCCAATACAAGCTGGCCAATCGCAGCGATCGCGATCAGCGGTTCGATCCTTACAGGGGTGACGTTCGTTCGTGTAGAGCGGCGCGCCGCCAACCCTCTCATTCCGCTCGGCTTCTTCTCCCATCCGGGGCGGGTACATGCGAATCTGGGCACCATCTTGCTGTCTGCCGCCCTGTCTTCATCCTTTCTGGTCTTCACCTTCTACTTGCAGGACAACCTTGGTGTTGGTCCACTGGAATCAGGATTGGTCATGTTGCCGCTAGCCATTGCCCTCGTAGCCGCCGCGTTGGTGGCACCGCGGTTCATGACACGGTGGGGTGCCTACACCTGCGTGGCGATCGGACTGGCATCCACTGCGGGAGCTATGGTTGCCATCGCTGTGGTGACTGCCGTCAGCGCCGGACCCGGCTGGCTGCTTCCAGCGATGATATTGGTTGCGGCAGGCATGGGATTCGGCATTATCGGCCTGCAATATCAGGCAGTCAGCGGTACCACCGAACACGACGCCGGAACGGCTTCGGGAGTACAACGAGCAGCTGACCAACTCGGTGGAGCAGCGGGCACTACCCTCTACATTGGTATCGGATTCGCCCCCGCGCTCCACGCAGATAACCCATTCCTTGTCAGCTGTCTGCTTGCCATCCTTGGGCTTGCTGCTGCTGCGTTCATCGCCATCAAGGCACCCAAGGAATCCCCCAGAAAGTAGACGCGTCACGCAGCGTGATCCGTGAGTGGGCTCGACGAATTCTGGCCCCCAGAGACAAAGATAGCCCGCCGTCTCGTATTGTTGAGATGGCGGGCGTTTCTCTGAGTGCCCCCGAAAGGATTCGAACCTTCGACCTACCGCTTAGGAGGCGGTCGCTCTTCCCCTGAGCTACGAGGGCGGACCCCACTAGTGTAGCCAGATTTCAGGGCGGACACCGACTTGATCGCTGGTGCATGAGCAACCTAACTAAGGCTTGCGGCTCCACGGAACCGCAGGCCCGCCAAGATCCTCGTTGTGACGGGTACGCCGCGGCACAACCACAACTGGGCAGGCAGCATGCTGAATAATCGACTGGCTCGTTGACCCGAGTAGCAGGCCCGCGAACCCTCCCCGGCCGCGCGAGCCCACCACGAGAAGATCAACCGCGGTGGAAAACTCCGTCATGAGTGCGGCGGGGTTACCCTCAATCGCATGGCACCGAACGTCTAGGTCGTATCCCTGACGAGCACCCTCGACGGCCTCCTTTAGGCCAGCACGAACATCGTCTAGAACCTCTTGATGGTAGCCGCCCCCGGGCAGCCATGCCGACCCAGCGAAGCTAACTGCGCCCACGCACGAAAGGCGGGCGCCCCAACGCACCGCTTCGCGCACCGCGAGATTCAGGGCCACGATGGATGACTCAGAGCCGTCCACACCGCACACGATGTGCTTGACGGGAAGAACTTCGTTTACTGGCCCAGAAGGAATGATAACCACGGAGCAATATGACCTAGAGGAAACTGCAGTTGCCACGGACCCTAGGAGACGATCGGCAAAGCCGCCAGAGCCGCCCCGCGCGCCCAGCACAATCCGTGCCGCGGATTTTGAACGCTCGAGGAGTTCGCTGGTGGGGTCCTCGGGTGACAGGTGCGTTGCATAATCGAGTACGACGTCCTTGACCTGTTCCACAGCCTTTTCGAGGATCTTCTGAGCGCCTGCCTCAAGCAGATGCCCCGAGGGCTGAGCGTCGCCAGGCGAGTACCCCGGCCGCTCGTAACAGCAGATGACATCGAGGTGCGCGCCTCGAACCTTTGCTTCTTGTGCCGCCCATTCCAAAGCGTTAAACGAAGCTTCGGATCCGTCGATACCGCAAACCACAAGGTTTTCGTGACGATACGCCATGCTTGCCACCTCCACAGGATAACTGCCGTGTACTCCAATTCTGGCACGTCGGAAGCGTTTACGCCCGGTTCAAGGCAAACTATCTAGGCTGACTGTGAGCAAGTGGCGCAGGGCAAGAAAAAAGAGGCTAGCAGATGCTAGCCTCTTTTTTCTTAAGTTAGATTAGCCAACCCGGATAACCGTTGGGGTGCCGCCCACGTATTTATCAGGACCAACTGTCGTGCCCATACCGGCGTTCCAGGCTGCAACGTTCTGGCCGTTACCAAGGCTGATTGCCACGTGGCCGGGCCAGTACAGGATATCGCCAGCCTGTGCCTGCGAGTAAGGAACAGTGGTGCCTGCGGAGAGAACCGAGGTGGTGTATCCACCGATCGAAACGCCGTGCTGAGCGAAGACGTAGCGGACGAAGCCGATGCAGTCCCAACCGGAAGGAGTGGTGCCGCCGTGAACGTAGGGCGAGCCAGTGTAGGACATTGCCGTGTTCACGATGGCGGAAGACGAAACGGAGGAGCTAACCGAGGCAGTCTCGGTAGCGCTGGACTGGCTGGAAGAAGCGGCCGTGGTATCGGCTGCAGCCGTCGTGGTCTCCGTGTCTGCTGCAGCGGTCTCTGTAGCTTCAGTCTCAGCTACTGGCTCTTCTTCAACAGCGGGCTCGGGCTCTTCGATTTCAACCTGCGCGGCAGCGTCGATCGAGCTGCTTCCCTTGTCAGAGTCGCTCGCTATGCTAGCTGACCACTCAACGTCATCCTGAGTGGTAACCGCCGATGTCTTCTCAGCAGCATCTGCGTCAGCCGCATCGGACTTGACGGTGAGTACCGCAGCGTCATTCAGCTCTGTAGTGCCTTCGGCGGCGTTTGCAGCCGGCATCGTGACACCAAAAGCGGTTCCCACGGCCATAGCGGCGATGAGGCCACGGCCAGCGGGCGTGTTAACGGAATTGAGAGCAGCCTCGCGTGTAATCGCATGGCGTCCGGTCATCGCGTTGTCTCCTTGTTACATCAGTTGTTCGTGCGGCAAAACCACTACGAACTTTGTCTGTGTAAAACACTAACGGTTATCTAACGCAATGTCACGTTTATATAACGGTGTATGACGCAGGTCATATTTCTACTTTTTTGGCGCTATTCCGGGGTTTTCAGAACTTGCGCCTGCTGATTTAGCGTGCTAGATCACGAAGAATATAACGAAATGTGACGCAGTTCAGCCTATTTTCGTGACCTAACTGTCACACGTAACGTTGGCCGTTATGAAGCATCCTCAACAAGCAGATGGCCTTGAGTCCATGGACTTAACGCGATGGTTGCACCACTCGGGAAGTGCATGCTCCACGACTTCTCGTCACCCCGCGTAATATCCACCTCAACGCCAGAGGTAAAGCCAGCGTCTCGGAATTGCTTGAGGAGCCCAGCATCGGTTTGAAGGACCTCTCCAATGCGACGGAGGTGTACTGTCCCGCCGTCGTCGTTCTCACTCAAAAAATCGACCACTCGTACCAGGCCGGACGGCTCGGCGGCCTGGACCCCGGGCCCATCCACGCCTAGGCCAGGAATGGAGTTGCCGAACGGATCCTCGAGATCGTCCGAAAGCAGTTCGGCGATCTTCTCCTCTACGCCGTCAGAAATAACGTGCTCCCAGCGGCACGCCTCATCGTGAATATCCACCCAATCAACGTTCAGAACGTCCAGAAGTAGACGTTCGGCCAGACGGTGCTTGCGCATCACGTTCGTGGCTTGGCGGCGCCCCTCCGGGGATAGCTCAATGGTCCGCGAACCAACGATGGAAAGCAGCCCATCGCGTTCCAAGCGAGCCACCGTCTCTGACACCGTGGGCTTGGATTGGCCAAGACGCTCAACCAGACGCGCGCGCAGCGGCGGGACGCCCTCTTCCTCAAGCTCATAAATCGCCTTGAGATACATCTCCGTGGTGTCCACGAGATCGCCACTCATTGATTGCTCCTTGCCGGGTCTAACAGCCGTTTGGCCACTACTGTATGTGAGCCTATGTATCCTCTCACGGAATAGTCGAGCCTCAAGCGTTTATACGCACTTTTCCTCACCAAATTGGGCAGAACGCAGCAAGGGGGCAAAATGGTCTCATGACACTCGAGATTCCTGCCCACCTGCTCCCCCGCGATGGCCGATTCGGCTCCGGCCCATCGAAGCTTCGTAGTCAGCAGATCGCGCGGCTCGCTGCCCCAGACAGCCCGCTTGGTACCTCGCACCGGCAAAAGCCCGTACGCAGCCTCGTGGCGAGTGTCCGAGGGCAGGTGGCCGATCTCTTCAACATCCCCAGCGGCTACGAGGTACTCCTCGGCAACGGCGGCGCCTCCCTGCTATGGGACGCAATCACGTTCTGCCTTGTGGAATCGCGCCCGCAGGCGGCCGTATTCGGCGAGTTCTCTGGGAAGGTTGTCAAAGCCATCTCCCGCTCACCATGGATCGACAGTGTGGACATCCGCCGCAGCACCCCGGGCGGCGTCGCGCTGTGTGAAACCGCGCCGGGAATCGACACCTATCTTTACGCACACAATGAGACCTCCACTGGCGCCGTTTCTCCCGTGGCCAGGTTCGGGGGCGGCGAGGCCCTCACGATCGTTGATGCCACTTCGGCTGCGGGCGGGGTGAGCGTGGATATTGGACAGACTGATCTGTACTACTTCTCTCCCCAGAAGAATTTTGGGGCCGACGGCGGACTGTGGCTCGCCATCGCTTCACCTGCGGCTTTGGAGCGGATCCAGAAGCTGACGAGTGAGCGGTGGGTCCCGGACATCCTGAACCTCCAGTTGGCAGTGAACAATTCCCTCAAAGACCAGACGCTGAACACCCCGGCTATCGCTACCCTCTTGATGATTGACGAGCAGCTTCGGTGGATGCTTGAGCAGGGCGGGCTAGACGCCATGGCGGCACGGACCGAGCGTTCCTCGGCGGCCATCTACGACTGGGCGCTCAAGCGCGAGGACGCCACACCCTTTGTTTCTCAAGCCGAATACCGGTCACCCGTAGTGGCAACCGTGGACTTTGACGAGACCGTGGATACAGCGGGCGTGAGCAAAACCCTGAGGCACCATGGTGTTGTGGACATCGATCCCTACCGATCACTCGGCCGCAACCAGCTCCGCATTGGAACGTTCCCCAACGTTGATTTTGAGGACGTGGAAGCGCTCCTCGCCTGCCTCGATTGGATCATCGACTCCAAACGGTAGGGAGTAACTGGACCGGAGGATCTTAGCGGGCGTGATCTCCTGGGGTTTTGTCACCCTGAGATTGCGCGATTTCGCGGTTGATCTGGTCTTGGGCAGTCTCAACGGCCGCGTCCCGCTCGTGCTCAAGGGGGCCCCGGATATCGAAGTGAGGGCGCGAACGAAGGTGGTAGCGCACCTGAACATCCCACGTGCGCCGGCCCCAGATATAGGCGCCAGCCACCACCAGGAATGCGGAGATTGCCCCAATACCTACACCCCAGCGCGGGCTGAGTGCTTCCGAAATCCACCCCACCAGAAGGGCACCAATGGGTGTAGACCCTTGCATCACCGTCTGATACAGGGCCATCACACGCCCCCGCATCCTCGGATCGGTGGACATTTGGACGGCCGTATTTGCGCTGGTCAGGAGCGTGAGCATCGTGAGCCCAACTAGGACCAACGAAACCGCGTACAACGGGAAGGTAGGCATGAGGGCGTTCAGGGACGCCGCGATAGCGAATGCGAAGGCCGCCATAACCACCACTCGTACCCGTGGCTGGGTCTGGCGCCGGGCCGCGAAGAGTGCGCCGGTGAGCGAGCCGATCGCGAGGATCGATCCGAGGACCCCATAGCCATCCGCCTCTAGGCCAAACACAACACGGGCCATGGACGCAGATGTGAGCTGGAAGTTCATGCCAAGGCAGGAAACAACGCCGGTCACGATGAAGATGACGCGTAGATCCGAGCGAGCGAGCACATACTTCAGGCCCTCGCGGACTTGCCCCTTGGGGCGCTTCGACTTTTCGGCAGCTTGGGCCGGCGAATCTGATGTGTCTTGCTGAGCGTCCGCCGCCTTATCGCTTGCACGGTAATACTCACTTGGGCGCATGATCGAAAGCGCAAAGAGGGTGAACACGAACGAGAAGCCGTTGATGATGAACACCCAACCAATGCCAACCCACGCGATGAGCACACCAGACAGCGCGGGCCCGATGAGGCGCGCGATGTTGAAGCTGGTGGAGTTGAGCCCAACCGCGTTCGGAAGGGACCGCGGCGGGACCAGCTCAGAGATGAACACGAGGCGCGGCGGGCCGTCGAAGGCGCCAACCGTGCCCAGTGCAAAGGCGAAGAGGCACACGTGCCACACACTTGCCGCATCCAGTAAGACCATGGCGCCCAGTCCGAACGCCAACAGACCCTGAAGGGACTGGGTACAGTAAAGGATCTTGCGCTTATCGAATCGGTCAGCAACCGCGCCAGCAAACGGCATGAAGAACAGCATGGGCACGAATTGAAGGGCAGTCACCAGCCCCACTGCGAACGAACTATCTTCCGTGAGGACGGCGAGTACCAGCCAGTCTTGGGCAACGCGCTGCATCCAAGTGCCGGTGTTGGCCACGAGTGCGCAGAAAAACCACACACGATAGTTGTAATACTTCAGGCTCGCGAAGGTGCGTCCCAATGCGCGGCATCCTTTCAAAGAACAGGTGAGAATATGCAGAAAACTGGCGGAGCTATAATTCTAGCCCCGCCAGTTTTCTCTTACCATGATGCACCTGACAATTTGTGCATCAACTGCAAGTTCTTGGCGTCACCTATGCGAGCGCCGATTGAATCGGTCCCATAAGGAAGTAGACAACGAACAGAATGGCAACCAGCCACAGAAGCGGGTGGACCTTCTTCGCGTTGCCCGTGGCAGCCTGAAGAACTACGTGGGCAATGAAGCCAACGCCGATGCCAACAGTCATCGAGTAACCGAACGGCATCATGACTATCGTGAGGAACGCCGGGATGCCCGTTGTCAGCTTGTTCCAGTTGATATCGGGCACCTGCTGCATCATGAGGAAGCCAACGGCAACCAGAGCAGGGGCCGCTGCCTCGTTGGGCACCAGCGCCACGATGGGCGAAAGGAAGGTGGCGAGGAAGAAAGCAACGCCCGTGACGATGGAGGTTAGACCAGTTCGTCCGCCATCGGCCACGCCGGTAGAAGACTCGACGAAGGCGGTGTTCGAGGAGACGCCACCCATGCCGCCAGCGATGGCCCCAACCGAATCCACCAGCAGAATGCGGCTGGTGCCCTCGGGATTCCCGTCCTCATCGAGGAGGTCACCCTCGGTTGCCACGGCAACCATCGTGCCCATGGTGTCAAAGAAATCGGCAAGCAGCACGGAGAAGGTCAGTACCACAACCGCAATAACGCCGAGCTTCTGGAAAGGGCCGGTGATGGAGAATTCGCCAAGAGTTGCGAAGGAAGGAAGCTGAATAGGCGAGCCAGAAATGGAAGGCACGGAAAGGTTCCAGCCACCAGGGTTATCCTCACCGCTCACGCCAAGTTTACCCACGGCCTCAACGATCACTGCTAGGACCGTCGAGCTGATGATGCCGATCAGGATGGCGCCCTTAACCTTGCGCACCATGAGAATAGCGGTCACAAAGAGGCCAATCACGAAGATGGCCATTGGGAGCGTAGAAACGGAACCCTCTACGCCGAAGGTCAGCGGCGTACCGCCGCCGGTGCGCACCATCCCCGCGTTAACTAGGCCAACCAGCGTGATGAACATGCCGATGCCCACCGAAATCGCTGTACGCAGATACATCGGGACCGCACGGAAGATCGCTTCGCGCAGTCCGGTCACCACGAGGAGCACAATCACGATGCCTTCGAGCACGATGATGCCCATGCCATCGGCCCACGTCATACCGGGGAGTTGCACGATGGTGAACGCAACCATGGAGTTCAATCCGAGGCCCGCCGCAAGGCCGATCGGGAAATTGGCTACCGCTCCCATGAGGATCGTCATGATGCCAGCAACCAGTGCCGTACCTGCCGAAATTGCGGCGAGGTTTGGCTCATCGCCACCACCAAGGTAGGCACCGGTAGAATCCGTGCCCGACAAGATGATGGGGTTGAGAATGAGGATGTAAGCCATCGCGAAGAAGGTAACGAGCCCTCCGCGAATCTCGCGGCCAAGCGTGGAGCCGCGCACGGTCAGGTGGAAATACTTGTCCAGCAGGCCAGCCTTTTCGGTTTCAGGCGGCGTCTTCGTGTCTATCACTTGATTGAGTCTCACGCTACGGACGAAAGAGATCAAGGGAGCTTCCACATATTGGACACCCTAATTCTCGAAAAACGGGACTCCGCCCGATCCGGCAGCCCGGCCTCCATGGCCAACATTCCCTGAGTTTTCCCGGATTTCGCGTGGATCTGCCGCTGCCTTTCCAACTCGCGGACCGGGCGTCCGGCTCCAATTCGTGAGCTGGCTCCTAGCACTGAGACCTCGAGCACGTGCGGCCCTATGGAACCGCGGCAATCACAACTTTCCCAAAGCCACGTAGCCACAACCGGCCCTCGTCAGCACCTACGAAGGCTGCCTGCCCCTGATTCACAACCATCGTCTGAGCACCTGCCTGTATGCGAACGGCTCCCTCCAAGCACACCACAGTCCGAGGCCCCTCACTACGCTGGGAATCCCACACGTTGGCGTCCGCCAAATTCACGATGGAGAGCTCGAAATCCTCCACGGGCGCATAAAACACCGAAGTGGAAGGAGAAACTCGCTCTGGAGCAATTCTCATTGGCGGTGCCGCATCGGCGCGAACAATCTTCAGGAGTTCGGGCACGTCAATATGCTTCTCGGTAAGGCCGGCGCGCAGCACATTATCCGAAGAGGCCATGATCTCAACGGCTACACCTCGCCGGTAGGCGTGAACAGTCCCATCCGGGATATAGAGCGCCTCCCCCGGCTGAAGCGAAACCGGGTTCATAAGCAGTGATGCCAGCACCGTCGGATCTTCGGGATAGGTATCCGCAAGAGAGACAACGGCAGCATCAGCCCTGCGAGAGGGGGACTTTTCCGGGTCACGTTCAGCACAGGCTTCCACCAGTTTCACCACCCGGTCTGAGCTTGGGGCGGTCTCGGGAGAAACAAGGTAGGAGAACGCTGCCTGCACTCCCTCTCGTAGGACCATGCGCCGCAGCTTCTCCGCAAGCGGCGTGCGCAGCCCCTTGATAACCTCGGCAATACGCCGGGGTGTCCTGAACCCTACCAGCGCCTCGAATGAAGATAGGGCGTACACGAGTTCTGGTTTTGCGTTGCGGTCCCGGTAGTTTCGGGTGGAAGCACTGCGCGGAATCCCGGCGGCTTCCTCGGCATCGAAGCCCTCCTGGGCTTGAACCTTTGAAGGATGGACCTGAAGCGAAAGCGGCTGCGTGGGAGCAATGAGTTTGATGAGATAGGGAAGCGTGGAACCGTACCCCTCAAGGATGTCCTCACCCAGTGCTCTCAACGGATCCGACGCGATAAAATCTTCGAGGGTCTGTTCGTGGACGGCCGCGCCTTCCCCACGCCCATAGAGCTGAGCCGGATCAAAAAGCGGTTCTGAGCTGGCAACCCCAACCCGCGCTGAATCATCCGGATGGGCACCCAACCACACCTCGGCCACCGGCCCGCGCGCAGGAGGATACCCAAATAACCCCGGGATAGCCTCCGGGCCACCCCAAGCATAGTCCCGGGCCCTACCTTGCAGCCGTTCCATCTACTCAGCCGCTAGGACGTCAAGATCCATTTCGTCGATCACCGGGGACGTTTGGTCCCATAAGAGCTTCTGGCCGGGCACGTCCGTTTGCGAATGCGATCCGCATCCGTGGTCCAGCGAAACTACCTTTCCATCGAATGGAGACCATTCGTTTGCACACACGCCAAACACAGTGCGCGCCGAACCATCCATTCGCATGAGGAACCCACAGGTGGAACACGAGGCCGAAGCCGAACGCGTGGCCTGATTGTCAGGCCCGTGTTCGCCGCTATACCAGCGCGCGAAGGCCTCATCACGCCCCTTAGGGGACAGGACACGCTCCCGGCCGATCCCGAGCTCAAAATCCTCGAGCTGATCGGCGTCCTCACCCGTCTCCTCGAAGCCGGCCTGCAGGCGATCGTCGGATTCAACGTAGGGAAGCCGATCTGTTGACTGCACATCAGAAGGCTTGAGGCGATCAGCCCACGCAACCCAATCGGGCGCCAAGTGCGCGTCTGGCCCGGGCCTAAGCGACATCTCGTTGATCGTGGGGCGCTTGGACCGCGGGATGCGAGCAAGAGTCACAGTCCAGAACCAGCCCGGGTATCCGGGCAGGAGGCACGCAAAGCAGTGCGTCAGGACGCGATCGCCCTCAACAACAACTCCCACATGTTCGCCCACACTCTCCGGGCGTGTCAGTTCATCGAGGGCCCCGCGCGCAAAATCCACCGCTTCCGCGAGGATATGCTCTTTGCTGGGCCCTTTCGAGAGTTCAATTCGTTCAGGCATCAAAATCATCCGCTAGTTTTCGTAGGGCCTCGGCGATCCGGCGGCCACCTTCCGGGTAGCGCCCCCGCCGCAACTGCCCAGAGGCATGGTCAAGGATCTTGATAAGATCCTCAACAATCCCCACCATATCCTCTGGCGAGCGCCGGTTCTTCCGCGCCAGTGACTCCACCTTTTTCACAGGAGAAACAGAGAGGGCTTGTGGGCCGCGCCGCGTTTCAGCTACGCCATATTCGACACGAGTACCGGGGCGCAGCTTGGCGCCAATCGACACTGCGGAGGAGGGAAGATAGACTTCCTCTCCGTCGTCGCCGGCAATAAAGCCGAACCCCTTCTTCTCATCGAAGAATTTAACCTTACCCGTAGGCACGGCAACTCACTTTCATCATACGGAACACATACTGTCCCTTAGTCTAGCCTCTCTATCACCGGACGTTAGAGGGACTATGGCGATACTCGCATACTCTCCGCCCAGAGAGTATCTAGCGTTTCGCTCTTTCGCCCTACGCGCCGATACGCCATGATCTAAGGGTGAGATCTGAGCATCGAGTATTTTCTGCCTTCTTCGCCCTGCTCGCGGCCCTGACCGCGAGCCTTCTCGCGCTGCCTGCTGCTAGCGCGGAGGAGCCATTCGCCGTGACGAACTTGGTCACCGATGAATCCGGCGCCGTTGGCGATACAGAGAGCATCGAGTCAGCCCTCGAGGATCTTCAGGACTCCGCCGGAAACAGCCTACGTGTGGTGTTCGTCAACACCTTTGAATCAGCCAGCTCCGATGAATGGGCGCGCGATACATTCCGCGAATCTGGATTCGGCAGCCGCGATGCACTCTTGGCCGTTGCCACCGATACCCGCCAGATTTCCGTGTGGGCCGGTGGCGAGGGTTTCACATCTAACGAACTCAGCGATGCCATTACCGATGACGTCCGCGAACAGTGGCGCAACAGCAACTGGGAGGAAGGAACAATCCTTGTGGCCGATTCACTAGCAAGCTCTGGGAGTGTGAGCTGGGCACCGATCCTCATCGGCGCCCTCATCATTGTTATTGCGGCCCTCGCCTACTGGATTTGGACCCGGAGGCGCGAAGCCGCAAAGGGCCGCGAATCTGCCGCCGAGTTGGATCGATTGGAAAAGCAGGCTTCGGGTAGCCTTCTTTCTGCCGACGACGGCGTACGCTCCGCTTCTGCGGAACTCGAGTTCGCACGGGCGGAGTTCGGCTCGGAAGCCACTTCCGCCTTCTCTGAGGCTCTACTTGAAGCCCAAGACGCTGTGCAGCAGGCCTTCGAAATTCAAAAGCTGTTGGATGATGATATTCCCGAGACTCCTGCCCAGCAGGTGTCAATGAATCGTCAGATCATCGATCTGACAGCGCGCGCCGAACAGGCCATCGCCGCCCAAGAGGCCGAATTCCAGAAGCTCCGCAACCTTGGAGCTACGGTAGGTCAACACCTCGATGATCTGGATGCCCGGACCAAGGAGATCGCCGAGCAGATCTCTACCGCGAACGCCCAGCTCGATTCACTCGCCCTCACGTACCCCGAGTCCGCGCTGGAGACCTTGCGCTCGTATCCGTCACAGATACTTAACCTACTCGGGTCCGTGGCCGAAACCGTCGCCGAAGGCCGCAAGCTCGTTGAGGCTCAGGAGCAGAACAAGGCGGTCGTGTACGCCCGAGTTGGTGAGGACACTCTTCGTCAGGCCCGCGCACTCGCGCAGAAGCTCACGAACGCTCGCTCGTCGCTAGAACAAGCGAGCGCGCAGATGCGCGAGAACCTCACATCTATCAGCCAAGACGTTGCCGATGCCAAGAGGCTCGGCGGGGGCGATCCAGTGATCGCGACCCGTGCTGCCGCCGCCCAGAAGGCCATTGACTACGCCACCGGTAACACGGTTGACCCCGTCAAGGCAGTGGCCGATTTAACCGAAGCAGAAACTGCCCTTGATGCCGCACTCGAACAGGCGCGGAACGCCGATGAGAACAGACAGCGCGCACAAGCTCTGATCCAGCGAAATCGGACTCTTGCCCAGGCAGCGATTTCTGATGCGGATTCCTACATTGATCAGTACTCTCGATACGTCCCGGCGCAGGCACGCACGGAGCTTGCCGCGGCCCGAAAATCATTCAATGAGGCGTCAGACAGCACAGATGGCCCCGCCAAGGCGCAAACCTTCGAGCGTTCGCGAGCGCAGGCAGATAATGCCAGACGGATCGCCGAGCGCGCCGTTTCCGATGAACAGAGCCGCCAGAATCAGGGAGGGAACTCCGATTGGGGTTCTATTGTGGGCGGAATGATCATCGGGTCACTTCTGTCCGGAGGCCGCGGCCGTAGCGGCTACTCCGGCGGCTCCTTCGGCGGACGGCCCGGCGGCTTTGGTGGTGGGCGTCCTCCCGGTGGCTTCGGAGGCGGCCGCCCTGGCGGAGGCGGTGGCTTCGGAGGTGGCAAGGGATTTGGCGATTCCTTCTAAATAATTCGCTACAGTTTCAATCAACGGTTTCAAACTCAACGAAAGGCAAGCCATGTCAGAAAAGCAAACAATTCTTGGGCGTATCAGTCAGCTCGCCAAGGCAAACGTGAATGCACTTCTTGACCGGGCAGAGGATCCGCAGAAGATGCTCGATCAGATGGTGCGCGATTACACGAACTCGATTGCTGAGGCTCAAGACGCCGTGGCCGTGACAGTGGGCAACCTGCGCCTCGCACAGGCCGATTACAACGAGGACGTGGAAACCGCGAAGCAGTGGGGCCAGAAGGCACTCGCAGCCTCCACCCGTGCGGACTCGTTGAGGACGGCTGGTAATGAGTCCGAGGCCGCCCGCTTCGATAACCTCGCTAAAGTGGCCATCACGAACCAGCTCGCCTCCGAAAAAGAAGCCAAGGATGCCGAGCCCATGATCAAGTCCCAAGAAGAGGTTGTTGAGAAGCTCAAGACCGGCTTGGAGCAGATGAAGGGCAAGCTCAACGAGCTGAAGTCCAAGCGCGATCAGCTGGTAGCCCGGGAGAAAACTGCAGATGCCCAGAATCAGGTTCAGGACGCCATCTCCTCGATCAACGTGCTTGATCCCACCTCGGAGCTGGGCCGTTACGAGGAGCGCGTACGCCGCCAAGAGGCGCTCGCCATGGGCAAAGCCGAAATCGCAGCGTCATCTCTGGAGGATCAGTTCGCTGAGCTAGAGGATCACTCCAACGATTTTGAGATCGAGGCGCGGCTTGCGGCGCTCAAGGCCGATGCACAGGATCCGGGCGAGGAGAAGCCACAGATCGAGGGCGGGGACTTCACCTCCTACTGAGAGACGTTTCCCCATTTTCCCGGGTTTGCGTCAGATCCCTAGAAACGGGCCCACGGCATTTTGTCCTGTGGGTCCGTTTTTTCTGCGGGTCCATCATTGTCACAAATAACCAGATCCAAACTTCTCAAAGGAAACTCCCAGCTAACCGGCCTTAAATGGATCTATGAGTACTGCTGACCAGACACCTGAAGCGACCCTGCTCGTAGTTGATGACGAGCCCTCGATCCGCGAGCTGCTCTCTGCTTCTCTTCGTTTCGCGGGTTTCTCCGTGCTGACCGCGGCGGATGGGCACGAGGCTCTCCATCATCAATCTGGTAGTCAGATCGATCTTGTAGTTCTGGACATCATGCTGCCGGATATGGATGGCTTCGAGGTTTTGAGACGTCTGCGCGAACGCGATCCCGAGCTCCCGGTACTGTTCCTAACTGCCCGTGACGATATCAAGGATAAGATTCAGGGCCTTACCGTTGGCGGAGATGACTACATCACCAAGCCCTTCTCTCTGGAGGAGGTTGTTGCGCGGATCCGCGCCGTTCTGAGGCGAACTCACCCTGCTGAGGGCGAGGCGCCAATACTTCAATACGCGGATCTCCAGCTCAACGAGGATTCGTACGAGGTTCATCGAGCCGGGCGGTCCGTGGAGCTATCTCCCACAGAATTCAAGCTGCTTCGTTACCTGATGATCAATGCCGAACGCGTTGTATCCAAGATGCAGATCCTCGATCACGTGTGGGATTACAACTGGGATGGCGAAATTTCGATCGTCGAATCCTATATATCTTACCTACGCCGCAAGGTTGATTCCCCCGAGAATCTGGGAATCACCGATCCAGACGAAGCCCGTGCTCTCACTCCACTGATCCACACCAAACGCGGTATCGGATACGTTCTACGCGCGGGGAAGTAACACCTTGCACGCCACTGACCGGCCGAAAATCACCAACACTCTCAGCTTTCGGCTACTCTTCACCTTTGTATCGCTCATAGTGGTTGCGATCATCGTGGTCAGTACGATCACGGTAACTCTGCTAGAGCGGTACCTCGTCCGGAATCTCGATGACGGCCTGCGATCATCTGGGAAGCTTGTTGCCGTCCAGATCATCGACGATATGAGGGCCACAGACGCCGGCAATGGAAGTAACCTCAACCTCTCCGATTTCTATCTCAAGGCGATGATCTACGATCAGCGTGAGGGTGACTTCGTTACGTCTACACGGATCTCTTCGCAGACCCTCGCTTACTATGGCACTCCGGTTGATGCCACCGAGCTGCTCAGCAGTGCCGGTGATTCGCCCCAAACCGTCGAGAGCACCAAGTCCGGAGAGAAGTGGCGAGTAATTGTCCTTCCAGTTACATCCACAAGTCTGACCGATCAAGCTCAGCCTGTGGGCGCCGTGCTGGTGGCACGGCCATTGGCACAGGTGAACAATACAGTGGCTTTGGTGACGCGGCTCCTCGTGTTGGTGGGGTTGTGCGTGTTGGCTGTTGGAACTGTAGTCGCTTCGTGGCTGGTGCGCAGACACCTGCGGTCGCTGCACGGCATCGAAAAGTCCACTCATGCGATTGCAGCTGGTGACCTTTCTCAGCGAGTGCCCGAGGAGAATCCGGGGTCCGAAGTTGGCATGCTGGCCAGCTCCATCAACGTGATGTTGTCACAAATCGAGTTTGCATTCGCTGATAAGGAACGCTCTGAACGCCACATGCGGCAGTTCGTTTCGGACGCCTCCCACGAACTCCGCACTCCTCTTGCCACCGTGCGCGGATACGCCGAACTGTATCGGCTGGGGGGCGTGCCCGATGATCAAATAACGCCCACCATGGAGCGCATCGAATCGGAATCTAAGCGCATGAGCCGTCTAGTGGAGGATTTGCTCCAACTCGCACGACTGGACGAAGGCCGCCCACTCGATCCTTCTCTCGTCAACATCACCCATTCATGTGCAAACGCCATCTCCGATATGCACGCCAGAGATTCTTCCCGCCATCCTCGACTGATCGGTTTGGACGGGGAAAGCGTGCCCGAGGTCAATATCATCGGGGACAAGGACAAGATCACTCAGGTGATCACAAATATTCTCGGTAACGTGTTGACGCATACACCGCCCGGTACTCCCACAGAGCTAGCGGTTGGTCGAATCTCTCCCACACACGCGGTTATCGAAGTACGTGACCACGGCCCTGGAGTCTCGCCAGAGGATGCTGATCATCTCTTTGAGCGCTTCTACCGAACCGATTCCTCCAGGTCGCGTGAATCCGGGGGATCCGGGCTTGGCATGGCCATCGTTTCCTCCATCATGGCTGCTCACGACGGCACCGCAGAGGTTCTCCCAACACCCGGTGGTGGACTCACGGTCCGGCTCACCTTCCCCATCGGCTTCGTCGAGGAAAGCGCCGAGACACCCGATTCAGAAGACTCCGAAGCACAAGAAGAAAAGGGCAACGAGAAGGAAAAG
>OMJG01000847.1_pt1 | contig 20469 bp, 16 predicted proteins | sample 1646431 | NCBI WGS metagenome assembly OMJG01 (sample SAMN03771674, study PRJEB25209) | food metagenome | isolation source: Cotija cheese | place: Mexico:Jalisco,Michoacan | collected 2011-12-12
CAACGATATCCGGCACAAATACAATCGCGAGCGCACCCACGATAAAAAGACCAATACCCCAATAAATGCAACGTTTTCCGACTGGATGCATCTTCGCTCCCCTTACCTACAGACCCAGCATATCCAACCTGCGCATCGTCGGTTACCCGTTCAGGATTCACCTTGTTGCTCAGTATTCGGGTTATATCACTCATGCGGAACCACAATGTGAATACGGAACCGCGACCTGAATTGGGAACGCCTCCTCACTTCCCGCGCCCGAAACCGCTTCAACCCCTTGGAGAGCCCCAGCGCCAGCTGCCGGCATTTAGACGGGCGTGCCTTACAGCCAGCCCTTGGCCTGAGCTACCCGCGCGGCCTCAGTCCGGTTCGCCGTCGCCGTCTTGCCGATGGCGGAGGAGAGGTGATTGCGCACTGTCCCCGGGGAAAGGTATAGCTCCCCAGCAATGTGCTTGACCGAAGCCCCGGAGATCGCAATGCGAAGGATGTCCCGCTCGCGCTCAGTCAGCGGGTTGATACCCGCCACCAGCGCCTCCGCCGCAAGCCCCGGATCCACCGCATTACCGCCAGCTGCCACCTTGCGGATAGCCTCCGCGAGCTGCTCGGACGGAGCATCCTTGACCATGAATCCCGCGGCCCCCGCCTCCATTGCACGCTGGAGGTATCCGGCCCGGCCGAAGGTTGTCACGATCAGAACCTTGCACAGCCCGGCCAACGCCTCGGTTGCCGCGATCCCATCCATCCCGGGCATCTCGATATCCAGCAGCGCTACGTCCACCCCATGCTCCCGCACGGCGTCGGCGCAGCCCTCACCTGAGGCCAGCTGCGCCACCACCTCGATATCCCCTTCGAGGTTCAGCAGGGCCGCCAGCCCGGCCCGCACAAGCTCCTGATCGTCAGCGATCAACACCCGGATCATAACGTTACCTCCATGCGCGTACCCGGATGATCTGGATGATCCTCCACTGTCAGCGTCCCGCCCGCCTGCTCCACCCGTGCGCGAAGCCCGCGGAGTCCATTTCCCTCGGGCCCGGCGGGGCCAGTGCCGTCGTCGTCGACCCTCAAATAACTCTCCCCCAAACTAATCCGGCACGATTTGGCCCCAGAGTGGCGCACCACGTTCGTGACCCCCTCGCGAAGGCACCACGCGAATAACTCCCCGGCCTTCTCCGGGATTTCGGGAGGTTCCGTTGGGACGCGCGCACTGATTCCAGCGTGCCTCAAGACTTCGCGGGCCACCATAAGTTGTTCGGCCAGTTCCGGTTGGTTTAGGGCGACGACGGTCTGGCGCACCTCCCCCAAAGCCTTCCTAGCCGTGGAGAGCACGTAGTCGATTTGTTTTTCTGCGGCTTCCGGATCCGTACGGATGAGACGGCGGGCAAGCTGTGCGTTAACGGTGATCGCGGTCAGGGAATGGCCGAGCACGTCATGGACGGTGCGGCCGAGCTCCTCGCGTTGTTCGGACAGTGCGAGATTCTCGCTCAGCTGGCGGTCCTGCTCATCGCGCTCCGTGCTGATACGGACGATTATGAGGATGATGAACGTCATCCCCACCGGAATCTCTAGCGCCGCGGTGGGGTGATCTGGGTAGACGATGTGCCCGGTGAGAATAGCGGACATCGCAATGAGCAGGGCCGCGACCACGCCTATGCCTAGCTTGTAAGAAAAGAGCCAGAGGGCCATGAAGAATGGCGAGGAGGTCAGGATCGCGACACCTGCAGCCGGCATCATCAACCCCACCATTGCCGCCATAATGGCCGTGTACAGGAGGGTTGAAATGGGGCGCGGAACCGATGCAAGTATCTTCGGATGCGTGAGAGCGAATAGATACACCGCAACGAATACTAGTAGTGCTAGTACACCGATCACCGTCCAGAGCGCGCCCGCTCCCGATGTGACGATGATGGCGAGCGGCCACAACATGAACACAAGCCAGATCCCGCCGTATAAGAGCGTGGTGCGCTGTTCGGCGGGAGTCTGGCAATCTGGCGGATCCCAGGATCCTAGACGTGGGCTCACGGTATCAGTCTATTAGCGCTGGGTCCGGCGGCGGCTGGCAACCATGCAGATCGCTCCGAAGATGGCAGTCCATACCACGAGGCTGAGGATGGAGAGCCCGAGTGAATCGTACTCTGGCCGGTACCCCGGGCCCGTTCCGTCCAGTGGGATTATGAACCCTTCCATCTGGGGCCAGCGCGCTAGGGTTGCCACACCGTACAGGGGCGTGAACTTCGCGATCGCGAGGAGCGTGCCGGATAGGGGAACGAAGAGGTTCCCGAAGAAGGCAAACACTACAAGCAGGCCCGAGGCTGCCGAAACCGCTGTTTCAGAACGGAAGATCAGGGCAATAGCCATGCCGTAGAGGGCGAACGGAAGAGCTACTAGGAGCGTAAGGGCACCCGTGGCAAACCAGCGCCACGTTCCGTCCAACTCCGCGCCGGTAACTAGCCCTAGGGCAAACACCACAAGAATCGGCATCACTGCGACTCCCACGGACATGAGGGTCTTACCCGTGAAATACCCTGCGTTAGACAGACCCGTCATGGACAGCTGGCGTCCCCATCCATAATCACGTTCCACCGCGGCGGTACCCGCCATAGCTGTTGTGGCAACCACCGCGCCGTACACGGCCATCGAGGTCATCACATAGGCTGGCACGTTACCGTTGCTGGCCTGGCCTTGGCCCTGATTCATTCCCACCCCAAACATGAGGTACATGGCCGCTGGCAGTACAACCACGAAGAACGCCGATTCGATCATCCGGATGTTGCGCCAGAATTCCCACGCGGTGTAGCGAAACAGGATCTGAGTTTTGCTTGCTGGTTGAGAGAGCGTAGTTGTCATTATCGTTCACTCCTAGCTTGATCGTCCGTCAGTTCAAAGAACACATTCTCCATCGAGGGTCGCGTTACCCGAACATCGCTGATCAAGGAGCGCTCCAAGAGGAAGAGCGCGAGAGCGTCCGAGTTACTCGTGGTGAAGGCGATACGAGCGCCTTCGTACTCGAAGCGGATGTTATCGCCACCGAAGCGACGGCATACTTCCTCCGGCTCCAAGCCTTCGGTCCGACCATGCCAAATGCCCTCAACGGTCTTTCCATGACCGTTCGTCATATCAGCCACTGAACCATCGGCCACAACTCGGCCCTTGCCCAGCAGCACCACGCGATCCGCGTAGTCATCCGCCTCTTGAAGGTAGTGGGTGGCGAACACGATCGTGCGGCCGCGTTCGGCCTCCGCGTGCATCGAATTCCAGAAATCGCGCCGCGCGCTCGCGTCCATGCCAGCCGTTGGCTCATCCAAGATGAGGAGCTGCGGATCTGTCAGGAGCGCGAGGGCAAACCTGAGCCGCTGAACCTGACCTCCCGAACACTTCTTGACCTTCTGGCCACCGAACGTATCGATGCCCGCGCGGGCCATCACGTCCTCCACCGGAAGGTGGCGATAGTGGCACGCCGCCACCATCTGGAGGGTTTCCCTAACGCTGAGGTCATCGAGTAGGCCCCTTGTTTGGAGCACAGCCCCAACCCTTCCACCCGTAGTGGCGGCCGTTGGCTGGGAGCCGAGGACCTCGATCCTTCCTGCATTCTGCTTGGTAAAGCCCAAGATCATATCGAGGAGGGTTGTCTTGCCGGCACCATTTGGGCCCAGCAACGCCATAACCTCCCCAACGGGCACGGTAAAACTGACATCGTCTACTGCCGTGAGGCTACCGAAGCGCTTCGTCACCGCCTCGATACTGACGGCTTTCTGCTCTGTATTCATGTTTCCATCGTGCCGAGTTTGCAGGGCAGGAGGAACTGTCAGGAATCATTAGCTGATCATGACGATTGTCATGGGAGGGCAAAGAAAAACCCCGGAAGCGTAAAGCCTCCGGGGATTAGTTCTTAGTGGCCGCCGCAGCCGCAACCGCCGCCACCACAACCGCAGCCGCCAGCGCCCGCGGGCTCAAGCTCTAGCTCCGGCAGTTCGTCAGCAGCGCCGCCACCGCATCCGCAGCCGCCAGCTTCGCCACCACCGCAGCAGCCGCCACCGGCCTCCATGTTAAGGATGTCCTGAATCTTTGGGGAAGTGTTGAGGGCTACATCGCGTGCCGGCCCTTCAGCATCGAGAGCGATAATGAGGCCCATCTTCTGCATCGTGTTGAGCATAGGGGCGCCGCAGTGGTTGATAATCACGGCATCAACGTTGTTTTCGCGTAGGAACTTGACGATGCGTGCGTGGTGGCTTCCATGAGCACCCTCGTCGTGGAGGACGTCCCAGCCCACCTCGTGTTCGTCCCAGCTCTGGACCACTCCATCTTCAATGTCAGTGATGGCCACGCGTGGGGCCTTGCCCCAGCTATGGTCAACTTGACCGTCTGGCGTAACAGGTGTTGCGATAATCATGGATCTACCTTATGTCGAGTCTCGATGCACTGCGAACTTGAATCGTTCAACCCTTCAAGAATTTCACACAAAACCGCCGTTGAAAAGGCCGTCAGTCCCAACCTGCGGCTTAATCGTTGGCACGGCCACGGTTTGCAAGGACGTGGCGTTCAAGCGGCTGACACACGGCCAGAGCAATTCCGGATAGGCCCACGCCAATGAGCACGGTAATAACAACTCTGGTGACTCCGGACATGGACACCTGCATTGTGGATGACACCACCCCGAGCCCGAGCCCCAGAGCCGAGGCTCCAAGCGCCGCCAGCACCAGCGGCATCATCACCTGATACATCCGTGTCCATGCAAACACTCTATGCGGGAAACCCACCTGAGTCAGGGCAGCGGTTTCGGGTGCTCGATCAAACACAGTGGAGGATTGGTTCATCAGAGTGGACAGAGCAGCCACAGCGAAGCCAAAGCCTAGCGTGATCATCACACCAGTAAAGATGTCCTGGAAGAGGAAAGCATCCGATTCTCCGGCTTCCATTGGGATGATTGCCACGAATCCCGCGATAAAGCACAGCAGCGCGATGGCGTTCACCGTGCGCCAAGCCGCGCGAGGATCATCGAGGATGCGACGCATTCCCAACAGGCGTGGAACCGAGCTGGTTCTGGTTGCGGGGTATGCAAAGAGTTGGAGTATCCACGGCCCCACAACCGAAATAGCCCCCACCACTAGGAGGATCATTCCCGCCATGACCATGTACTGCGCGGCGTCTCCCACTTGGGCCGGATTCGTCTGCGCCCACACCACATAGATCACCAGCACGGCCGCGAAAGCGAGAGGCCGCCAATGCTTCATCGCCGGAGAGGCTTCGCGCCGGGCCACCCCAAGCGGGGAAATCCGCACGCGCTGCAGGCCCATCACAGTGGAGAGTAGGGCGATTACGAAAAGTAGGGCTAGCACAAGCACGAGGAGGCCAACGGGCAGCATCATCTCGGATGGATGGATCTGCTCCTCGAGGAACGTGATGTTCCCCCATAGCGGCAGGGAGAGGTAATAGGCGATCGTGCCGATCACCGCACCAATCGTCCACTGCACCACGGTTTCTACGAGGGACATTGCGATGGTCTGTCCGCCCGTCACCCCGAGAAGGCGCAGTGAGGAGAGCCTCTGGGAGCGGCCGCGTGCTCCGAGCCGGGCCGCCGAGGCACCAAGCGTAAAGATTGGGAACACGAGGAGTGCTCCCGCCGTGAGAGCCAGCGAGAGATACAGATCAAGGAAGCTGCCGTCTGTGCCCCAGCCAGTATCGCTTCCTAGTGCGATCTGATGGGCCGTAGGATGGGCGCTCCACTGGGAAAACATCCATATACCGCCCGACAGTGTTAATGCCATGACGGTTGAGAGGGTAAAAGACAGCACGGCCAGAACGTCCAACCATGCATCTCCCGTGCGGGAACGTAGCCGTGCCGCCGTGAGCGAGGGGGCCAGCCGTAGTGCCTGCTTCATCGGGTCTCACCGGCTTCCACCTGCACGTCTGCTTGAGCGCGCTCCGCTGCCGAATCAGCATGAATCCTGCCGTCACGAATCTCCACAAGGCGATCGCACCACGCTGCGACCTGCGGATCGTGCGTCACTAGAACAAGCGTGGATCCGGTGCGGCGTGCGGTTACAGTCAAGAGCTGCATCACCTCGTGGCCCGTGGCCTGATCCAGAGCGCCTGTGGGCTCATCGGCAAAGACCACCGAAGGGTTCACGGCCAGCGCGCGGGCGATTGCAACCCGCTGGGCCTGCCCACCTGACATTTCGCCGGGGCGGCGCTGGGACTCAGTTTCGAGGCCAAGGCGCGTCAACCACTCATCGGCCGCACGCAGCGCCTGCCGGCGTGACGTTCCGCTAAGCATGAGCGGAAGCGCCACATTCTCACGGGCTGGGAGCTCCGGGATCAGTTGGCCGTCCTGAAAGACGAATCCGAACTCGTGGAGCCTGAGCTGAGAGCGCTTGGCATCCGAGAGTCCCGAAACCTGCCGATTCCCCAGCGTGACCTCGCCGGAGTTTGGCGCAAGAATCCCAGAGAGGCAATGTAGGAGCGTGGACTTACCGGAGCCAGACGGCCCCATGATCGCCAGTGTTTGCCCGGCTGGGATATCAATATCTACGCCAGCGAGGGCCGGGACCGAACCGAACTTCTTGACGAGGCCCCGCCCCGCCAGCATTGCTTCCGTTGTCATAGCTCCATTCAACCCGCGGGAGCGGCGGGAGGCTATGGATTCACCTATCGCGTTTGGGTAGAGCTGGCTCTACCGGGCGGCCACCCACGTACCCCTCCACCCCGAGATTTGACGCACTCCCGGGTTGGGGTACCCCGGACTTGACGCACTCCCGGGAGGCGCTAGAGCAGGCGCTTACGCAACGCCTCAGGAGCCTCCGGCGAAAACTTCACGGGTGGCACGTCAAACAGCGTGATCGCCCCGCGCGCCCCCTCGGCGGCCATCCGCGCAACCGCCCGAGCGGTTGCACACGCCACCGAACCGGTGAACTCTGGGTTCGAATCGAGCGCGAGCTTGAAGGACATAACCTGTGAGGTACCGTCGCTCGTCTGACCTTGCCGGATCACCGTGCCGCCATGGGGCATTCCCGTGTGGTCGCGGTCGAATTCCTTCTGGCTGATGAAGTTGACCGTAGTGTCATATTCGGCGAAGTAGTTGGGCATGGTGACGATCTGCTCGCGAATGGCCTCTCCATCCGCGCCATCCTCCAACACAACCCAGCACTCGCGCCGGTGCTTGTCTCGCGTGCTCAGTTCAAGCTGCTCCCCAGCATGGATGCGCTCAAGCGCATCCTCGTTCGGGATCGTGTACTGCACGGCCGAGGCCACGCCATCGATCCGCCGCAGCGCATCGGAGTGCCCCTGAGATAGGCCCGGTCCCCAGAACGTGTAGGTCTCGCCCTGCGGGAGGATGGACTCCCCAAGCAGGCGGTTGAGGGAGAAGAGCCCGGGATCCCACCCGGTAGAGATAAGTGCGAGGCGATCGTTCTCACGCGCCACCTGATCAACAACCGCGAAGTGCTGCGGGATCGCGGCATGAGTATCAAAGGTGTCCACAACGTTGAACAGAGTGGCGGCTTCAGGGGATTGATGGCGCAAATCGGTGGCGGACCCGCCGCAGTTGATGCACACATCGATGTTGCCAACCCACTTGGCCATCTCGGATTGCGCCACCGCGAGTCCACTGGCCGTCTCCAGATCCGCCGGGTCGCGGCGCGTGAAGATGGCAACCAGCTCCATGTCCTCGCTGCCCGTCACGGCAAGCTCTACGGCCCGCCCAAGATTGCCATATCCGTTAATTGCTACCTTGATTTTCTCCATTACCCAACCTTATCCATCGCGGCCGCCCGGGCGAGCGCCAAGACCGAATCGTGCAGTGGCCCAGCCAACTTCTCAACATCCGCTCCGGCTTCAGCCTGACCGAACGAATCGAAGATGATCGCGTGCACGTACCCGGCCCACACCTCCGGTTCAGCAACATGGAGGGCCTGCCACTGCTCCCGAATAAACCCGAATACCTGAGAGTGAATCGTCTTCACTTCACCCTCAGCCTGCATGCGTACGTGGGAAGTATTGCGCGGCCGGGCCGTCCGCATGAGGCTCATGAGGAACCCGTGCGAAGAATCCTGGGTTTGCCGGAGGCTCGCCACTGCGAAGCTAGCGAGCTTCTCCGCCGGATCCGCCTCGGGATCAACCTGCGAAAAGACGGCCTCAGACCAGCGGGGCACGTGCTGTTCTAACGCCAGAAGTTTGAGATCATCTACCGAATCGACGTACCGATAGATCGAATTGCGGGCAATTCCCGCCTGCTCAGCTACTGCACCCGCACTCAGGCTATCGGGCCCCTTTTCGCGAAGTATCGCCTCGGTTGCCCCAATGAGCTTGGCCTTGACCATGGCGTGATGCTCACGAACTGTTGGCGCCTCAATCTTTGGCATGCCTTACCTCCACATCTCTGATGTGCATCATACAAGACCGCGCAAATAAAACAGTGCGAAGCTCGAATGTTCACGCTCCATTCGAGCCTCGCACCTAGACGATCAGCCTTGCACCTTTGGTAGACGGGCGTATCCGAAAAACCCATCCATCAACCGTTGGCCAACCTATTCTTTTATCTCTGGAGGGCTAGCCCTTGCAGAGCGGACGTAGGTAGGGGAACCACGAGCAGAGGAACATAGGCCGAATTTGCGCCTCGGTAACCGATACCGGAGATCTTGTATCCGTTACCGCAGTATCGACAGTTCCCACAATAGGACCAACCGCGCCAGCCAACACCAAGCCAACGGCGGCAGTCAAAGCTGCAGTCTTCGCCATCGAAACCCTCCTTTATCCGATAAACAAAGAGTATCCGGACAGTTCACCCGAGTCTCTCCCCCGAAAGTAGGAATTTCTATTCCTACTAAAGTTGGAGAGCCGCACCAATGCGCCATTTACTAGCCCTCGGCCCCCGAAACTAGAGCCAGCAAGATCCCTATTTGCCCACCCTTTGAGACTCGCGGCCCGTCATTCGGACCTAATGCCGCACCAGTCCAAGCTCATGTGCACGAACAACCACCTTCAGGCGGCTGCTCACACCCAGTTTTGTCATGATCGAGGAGACGTGAGACTTCACCGTGGATTCGCGCACGAACAGCCTCTCCGCGATCTCCTGATTCGTGTAGGCCTGACACAATAAGTCCAGAACCTCCTGCTCACGCATCGAAAACTCGATCTCGATGCGCTCCGTCGGCTGCGGACTCACGAGGTAATCGCGGACCAGCCGTGCCGTGGGCCCTGGGGAAACCACGGTTCCGCCGTCCATTACTTGCCGCAGCCCGTGTACTAGATCCTCCGGCGATGTGCTTTTGAGCAGAAATCCAGAAACGCCGGCGTGGAGGCCCGCGAGCATGGCGTCGTCGTCGTCAAAAGTAGTCAGTAAAACAACCTTGACGGCCGGATACAACTGGCGAATCTGCTCAGCTGCGGAAATCCCATCCATGACCGGCATCCGAATATCCATCATGAGAATATCCGGCGCCAAATCACCGACTAGCCGCGTCGCCTCGAAACCGGTAGCCCCCGTACCCACGATTTCGATATCCGGCGCGCCCGCGAGGTACGTACGTATATTCTCACGTACGAGATCATCATCATCGACAACGACGACGCGAATCGCTTCTCCCCCACTCTCACTCATCATGCTCACTGCTCATCTCTTGGTCGGAATTGAGATTCGGATAATCCAGCGCGAATCGGTGGTGGAAATATCCACTGTTCCGCCCAGCGCCTCGGCCCTTTCTTGGACCCCAACAAGGCCGTAGCCCGGCCCCTCTTTGCCACTACGTGCCGTGGCCAAACCGTTGACGAACGCCCCTTCAACGGCATCCTCGTTGACTTCGATCATGATCGTTGCCGGGACGTCACGCGCGGCGTGCTTGACCATGTTGGAGCACGCCTCCGTGACAATCATCGAGAGCGCAGATGCAACCTCTTCCGGCAACGTACCCAGATCTCCTTCAACCGCCATCTGGACGGTGAGGCCGGCCTCGCGCACCTTGTGGGATTGATCGGTTAGGACGCGATCAAACGAGGTTTGCGGGATAGTGAAGCGCTGAGCTGCATCTGCGGTTTCGTAATCGTTCATCCGAAGCACCGCAAGCATGGATCGCAGATCAGCAGTAGCCCGCCGGCCCGTGTTGGCAATGAAGTCCAGATCGGCCGTGAAATCCGCGTCGGGCGCCTGAGCCGCCTCCGGATGCGACGGATCCTTGGTTATGTGGAGCTTTGCTGCCTCAGCCCGCATCACCATCATCGTGGTTGAATACACCACCGTGTCATGCAGCTCCCGGGCAATTGCCTGCCGCTGATCGGCGAGCTCTTGACGGCGGCGGATCTCCAGCTCCTCGTTTTGGACAAGCTGGCGCCCGAGGAGTTCGCCAACAACCGCAAAGGCCGCCATGAGGCCCGCCCACACAAGGGCACCGGTAATAAGTTCCGTCCCCGTGGTTGTGGGGATCATAAGTACTACCGACCAGACGTAATACCACACACCGAAAAAGGCGGCGGCTACGCGCTGGCGGTGCCAGAGCAACATGAGCAGCACGATGAACGTGGAGAGCGATCCGAGCTGCATCGTCTTGTCCGGAGTGAACCACACAAGCGGAAGGGCAACGGCCAGCATGCAAGCCGCCACGATCGGAAACAGGCCCGATAAGGCCACCGCGGCACAGGCGCCGAAGAGGATTCCTAGGCCGAGCGGGCTCCAATCCATACTCTCCGAGGTCACAAGCGAGAATATGAGCAAGCCCGCCCCCAAGACTAGGCCGCCGCCCACGCGCATACCGCGCAGCCCGGAGCTTAGGCGTGCGGTATCGTTCATCCCTCGCTCCTCACACAACTGGGCGCAGCGTTGCGCAACGGATAGCACCAGCCTGTTTCCGGTCTCCTCGGAAATGACCAGCTTTCCGCCTTATCTTACCCCGGGATCGGGGGACTTTGCTCCTAGGGCAGCTAGTTGCGGCCGAACCAGCGCCGCCTGCGGGAGCGGTGCTTCTTGGAGGGCGATTGCGCTGTTTCGGCAGCTGTTTCGGCAGCTGGTTCTGCGGCCGGTTCTTCAGCAGATTCTTCAGCCGGTTGCTCGGACGGTACTACTGGAATTTCCTCCAAGTCCTCCGCCTTGATCGCGTTCTTCTGAGTCAGGCGGTAGAGCACCGGCAAAAGCACCAGTGTGAGGAGCGTGGAGGAGATGAGGCCTCCGATCACCGTGACCGCAAGCGGCTGGGAGATAAATCCAGCGTGACCCGTGATGCCGAGCGCCATTGGGACCAGAGCGGCAATCGTGGCCACGGCGGTCATAATGATGGGACGCATACGGCGTTGGGCGCCAAGATCGATCGCCTCGTCCATAGACATGCCCTGGCGGCGATACTGATTGATGAGATCGATCAACACAATCGCGTTGGTCACCACGATGCCCGTGAGCATGAGCAAACCGATCAGCGAGGAAACGCCCAGTGGCGTGCTGGTCATGAGCATCGCGAGGAAGGCGCCGATCGCGGCAAACGGGATGGAGACTAGGAGGATCAGTGGCTGGGACAGGCTCTTGAAGATCCAGACCAGCACCACGTACATCAGGAGGATCGCGGCGGCCATCGTCAAGCCAAGCTGGTTGAATACATCGTCCAACTGTTGAGCCGCTCCGGCCTCCGTTGTGGTTGCACCGGTAGGTAGATCGGTGGAATCCACCGTCTCTGCCACGTTATCGCGCAGAGCACCAAGTTCGTCCGAATCCTCTGGGGTTAGGGAGATGGTGGCCGTCTGTTGCCCGTTGATGGTTACAACGCTGGGAACAACGTCCACTTCCTCAACGGTTGCGAAGGCCGAAATCGGCTGACCCATGATCTCCATATTCTCTAGATCATCGAGGCTGCTCACTGGATCTGCAAGCTTCACGTAAATATCAGTGTCGATATTATCCAGTGTGATCTGGCCGATTGACGGGGAGACGATCTGGGAAGCAATCAGACCCACGATGTCATTCTCGGAGAGCCCCGCAGCGGCCGCTGCTTCGCGGTTCACTGTCACCTTGACGGAGGGCTGCTCCGCGGAAAGGTTCGTAGTTACCTGTTTGGCACCGGGCGTATCTTGCAGTGCCTCAAATAGCTGATCGTTGGCCTCCTGCAGGGTCTGCTCATTGTTCGCCACAATATTGACGTCCACGTTCGTGGAGGTAATTCCCTCCATCTCAGAGGATCCTGTCTGATCCCCCGAGGAGTTTTCAGCAAGGGCGTCTTCCAGCTTCTGGGTGAGGAGCTCCTGATCGGCATCCTCGTCAGTTGTCACCACGTAGGAGATGGATGCGGCGGACTGGCCCATTCCTGCGCCGCCAATAGTGGTGGCAACGGACTCGACGCCAGCCACGTTGCCAAGGGCTTCCTCGGCAACGGCTGCGCGATCAGTCAGTGACTCCATATCTGTGCCAGCCGGAGCCTCCTGCGAAAGCATCACCATATTCTGGCCGGTATCTCCCAGCAGATTCACCTTAAGCATTGGGTACAACGCACCCGAGCCAGCAAGAATCGCAACGGCCACAACGAAAGTGATCACTGGATGCTTCTGGGTGCCGCGGAGCGCTGGCCGGTAGATCCGGCGGAGCCACGACTTCTCTTCCTTGGCTTCGGCGGCCGCGCGCTGTTCGGCTAGAAGCCGCTCGGCGCGCTCGCGTGCCTCGCTCACGCTACGCCCCTCCACGACCTCGGTGGTGGCGTGTGCGGCCCTGACTGCATCTTCAGAAGCACGAGCGGCCTTCGAGGGGCGGAGGAACCAGTACGCGAGAACCGGAACGATTGTGAGCGATACGAACAGTGACGAGGCCATCGCCAGCACCACAGTGAAAGCGAACGGCTTGAAGAGTTCGCCCACCATACCTGAGATAAACCCGACCGGGATAAACACAAGGCAGGTGACAATCGTCGAAGCAGTGACCGCCGAGGCCACTTCCTTGACGGCCGTCTGAATCGCCTGCCGCTTAGGATCGCCGTATTCGAGGTGTCTCTTGATGTTCTCAATCACCACGATCGAATCGTCTACCACCCGGCCAATCGTGATGATGAGCGCTGACAGCGTCAGCATGTTGAGCGAATATCCCGCGACATTCATGAAGATGAACGCAAGTAGCAGCGAAAGCGGGATAGAAACAGCTGTCACCAGCGTGGGACGCACCGCAACCAAGAAGATGAGGATCACGGCCACAGCCATGATCAGTCCCAAGCCGCCCTCTTGAGCAAGTGCCTGAATAGACGTGGTGATAAAGGGCGCCTGATCGAAGATTGTCGTGAAGGCGGCACCCTCGCCCGCCATATCGGTCAGATCTGCAAGCGCATCGTTCACCTCACCCGAGGTTTCCACGATATTCGCATTGGCCGTGGGGAAGATGATCATGGCAACGGCAGGTTTGCCGTCAATTCGGGCCATGAGGTCCGACGTCTCTCCCGTCAGCTCAACCTTGGCAACTTCGCCAAGTTCTACGGAAGTGTCCTCGCCCGTAAGGGGATCCGTGGCAAGAAGTGGGATCTCCTTAAGCCCATCGAGGGAATCGATATCCTGCCCGATCGTGACGTCAAGAGTATGGTCATCGCCCGCGACTGTGCCAGCGGGAACAGAAAGGCCGTTATCGTCCAACGCATCCTGAATCGCATCGGCGCTCACTCCCGCAGCCGCGGCTTTCTCCATGTTGAGAGAGATAGTCACGCGCTGTTCTGGTGCCCCAATCAGCTGGGCGGAGGCAACCCCGTCGATCTTCTCCAAATGGGGAATCACGGAGCCGCGGACGTTTTGCGCGGTCTGGAGTGCGTCGTCGTCGCTCGTAACTCCCACCATCGAAAGCGGGATATCGGACGAACCACCCGAAGTCACCTGCGTTGTAGTGTCATCAGGGAACGAATCCTCGATCTGAGAGATAGACTGCTCAACCTTTGAGGTGGCGCGGGAGAGGTCAGTACCATACTCCAGCTCGATGGTGATCATTCCGTAGGACGACGACGAATTAGTACTCGTCTCCTTCACCTCAGGAATCGTTGCCATCTGCTGCTCAATGGGTCCCGCAACGCGCTCGTTCACCTGCTCGGCGGTGGCGCCAGGGGAAACGGCAACAACGGAAACGGCAGGGAGCTCCACCTGCGGGATGAGCTCTTGGCGCATCGATGACATCGAGATTCCACCCAGAATCGCTGCAACGATACAGACCAGAGCTACAAATGACCGATTTCGGAGGGATGCCCGTGCCAATCTATCCATGGTGGGCAGTCTAGCGAATTACCCGATCAGTCCCATTTCCCGGAAGCCGTGCGCTAGGCCTCCATCGTTTACCGGCTTGGTGATCCAAGAGGCAACCTCGTCGATTCCATCTTTGAAGTTCCCCATCGCGATACCGTGGCCCACAACCTCGAGCATCTCGCGATCGTTGGCAGAATCCCCAAAAGCGATAACATCCTCGAGCGGAATGCCCATGTGTTCGGCAAAGTGCTTGACGCCCACAGCCTTGGACATCCCCTTGGCTGTGAGTTCCGACATATCGCGGAATCCCGTGGGTGCAAGAGAGCCGGGCAGTATGCAGAAGCGGTCGCCGAATTCATCCATGGCGTCCTGCATCCCTACCGGCGAACCGTGGGGAAACACGAACGTCAGCTTGAACGCACGCTCGGGGCGGTGCCAGTCCAGAGCTGGCTCGATCTGCTTGAGAAAATTGGTCCAATCGCCAGGCGTTCCGCCCTCCTCCTCCGGCGTGCGGAAAACGTCTAGGAAGAAGCTGTGTGGATACAGAGTGTTTGGCCCCTGCCACATCCACCCGGCGTGGTGGGATTCCAACCAATCCGAAAGCTCTGTCACTTCTGATGCTGGCATGAAATCGGCGAATACCTGTTTGCCCTCGAGCTCGCCGTATGCGCCATTGCAGCCGATGAATCCTTGGAAGCCCAGCTCCCAGAGGAAGGGGTAAATCTCTGGCTTGGCACGGCCCGTGCAGATAATCAGAGTGTGCCCGGCGGCTATGGCCTCCGCAATCGCGTCGCGCGCCGATGCCGGGATTTCTTGGTTCTCATTTATCAGCGTGCCGTCTACATCCAGAAATACAAGTCGCTTCACCTGACCATCTTCGCAGATTTGGCGCGCGACTTCGCATCTGACCACGTGGACTGCGGCTACACGATCCTGCGGGCCGCCGCCCACCGCGCCAACTCATGCCGATTCGAGAGCTGGAGCTTACGGAGCACCGCGGAGACGTGAGTCTCCACCGTCTTCACTGAGATGAACAGATCGGAGGCTACCTCTTTATATGAGAGGCCTCGTGCTATTAGCCGCATGACTTCCTGCTCGCGGGCGGAAAGGCGGTCGAGTTCGTTATCCCGCTCGGCAACATCATCCTTGGATGCCCCAAATGCATCGAGTACAAAGCCTGCTAGGCGCGCGGAAAATGCCGCATCGCCGTCAGCCACACGGGTAACGGCGTCTGCCAGCTTTTCGCCCGTCACATCTTTAGTCACGTATCCGCGAGCGCCGGCCCGGACCACGCCCACAACATCTTTGGCTGCATCAGACACGGAGATGGCGAGGGTTTTTGTGTCCGGGTAGAGGTCTTGGCATTTCGCCACAACCTCGGCTCCACCGCCGCCCTGCCCGCCCGGCAGGTGCACATCGAGCAGCACGATATCCGGCCCAAGCTCATGCGCTGCCCGGACGGCCGAATCAACATCGTGAGCTTCCCCCACGATCTCAATTTCGCCCACACGTTGGAGCTCTCCCACCATGCCAGCTCTGGCGAGGGGATGGTCATCAACCACGAGAACACGAAGCATGGGTTAAGCCTACCTGCCAAACGGATTCAGCATTCACCCACCCACCACCTTCAGCATTCACCTTGTAGCTCCGCATGAGGGTTATATCCCTCGAGTTGAACGACAAGGTGAATGCTAAACGGGGGAGGAACCCAATGGTCCCTCCCCCGTTGCCCGCAGCTCGCGCAGATGGTTGATCGTGCTGCTAGTTACTTGCGCAGCTCGCTAATTGCACGGCTAGTTGGTTGCGCGGCGGCGGATCATCAGAACCGCTGCTCCCGCTGCCACCAGCGCTAGGCCCACAACCGCTAGCGCGGCGTTACCTCCGGTATTCGGCAAGCTATCGCCGGGACTCTGGGTTGCGCTCGGGACGGTTGACGGATCTGTTGGATCAGTCGGATCCGTCCCCGGGTTGCTTGGGTCCGTCCCCGGATCCGTCGGGTCAGTTCCCGGATCCTCGTCCTGAACGTTGAGGTTTACTCGCCCGAGCTCCTCATCATCCAGCGTCACAACCAGAGCATGCGCACCAGCGGCCGCATCCTCGGGAACCTTGCCTGACATTTCGATGGTGCCGGCCTCATTGGCCGTCCCTTCGCTCAGAACCACGGGATCGGAGTGGAAGCTGAACTCGCCAGCGGACCCCTCTTCGGCGTCAGAGACAACCGCGGTTACTTCCTGACCAGGCAACACTGCGGCACCCTCGTTCAGTGCTTCGCCACTGCTCGTGAACTCCACGCTGGGAAGAGCGGGCGGATCCACGAGATCGATCGTAACCGTGTAGGTGGCCGTATTCTCACCATCAGCCGAAGTCACGGTAACGGTAGCCACCGGTTTATCCTCGGTCGCCTGCGTAATCTCCACGGTCGCATCCTTATCCAGCGCCACCGCATTCACCGTGGGGTAATCAGTCCCCTCGTATTCCACCTCGTAATCGAGCGTCTCAGGATCGAACCCTTCAACGTCCTTGCCACCAACGGTCAGCCGTGCCAGATCCGCGTATGAGGCCGGGCTGGCATCGGGTGAATACACCTCGGTCTCGGATACGATCATGTGCGTGTTATCGCGCGCCGTCATAACAAACCGCACGGCGTCGGTCTGCACGCCCAGATCGATTTTCACGGTGGGCGCTGGATCGTCCTTGCCTTCGGAAACCTCAACGGGGTCTAGAGCCGTCCACTCGCCCGTCTCTAGGTCCCGATACTCGGGAGTAATCTCAGAGGGCCAGCTATCCGTCCCGTCCTTCAAGAAGAAGATCTTCGCCGATGTCAGCTCGTTATCGGCATCCCACTCGTAAGTGAGCGTATCCGAGGCATTCTGGCTCCCACTCTTCCAGTTGGACCACGCCTTATCGGTTGTCACGCCGTTGATGGTGTCCGCAACGCTGTAGCCAGACTCGGTGCTTGTCGCGTTGGGCGTTGAGTCTGGAGCAATGTTCACGTCCATCGATTCGGTCACCAGCACATTGAGCACGGCGTCAACCGATCCGCCAGCAGCGGTTGCGGTACCTGGGACCTTAACCACGCCGGTCTTGGCGAAGGCGGCATCGTCAATGCCGCTCCAGTCCCACTCCACGTCCATATCGAAGCGGTTCTCGGAGACCCCCAACTGTCCCTGAACAACCGTCGGGGCCTGCGCGGCCACGATGTCCTGAGAGATTCCCACGCGAACCGTCATCGAGGTGGGATCGGAGAAGGTTGCCCCACCGATTTCCACTGTCAGTTCAGCGTTATCGAACTCGCGCCCATAGCCGTCAACACCGGAACCCTTGAGCCGGGCGGTCCCCACGGTATCCCAGTCAACGCCCTTGGTATCCCAGGTGACGTCAACGTTCTGGCCCACACCGTACGCGTAGATCGGCGTCACGGTCTCGGGTAGAACGGGTGCCACGCCGGCCTCGGCGTTGATCGTGATGGGCTTAAACCCTTCCAGCGTGGTGTCCTGAAGGATCCACCGCTGATGGCTTCCGCCCGAATGCTGGTAGAGCCCGACCCGCGAACCGGCCGTAGTGCCCTGCCCATTAACGTCCAGAGCGTTGCGGTTATTCGAGGGCTGCAGGGAGAAATCCTTGCCATTCTGAGTGGAAGGAATCCAGCGCATGGAGGCGTTGGCCGCGGGGTCCCCCTCGGGCTTAACCGCCTTCACGTCCCCACTTGCCTCGGTGAGGACTTGACCCTCGGCGTTGGTCAGCACGATCTCCTGATGGTTCGTGCCGGCACCGTCCACGGAAGTCACGGTCCACGTCTGACGCGCCGCGGTATCCGCGCTCAGCTCGTTGATCTCCACGCCACCGTCAGACTTCGCGGAAAGCGGGAGGCCCGATCCCACACCGGTCAGCTGGTAGGTATCCCCGTCCACAAACTGAGGCGCGTCCTCGGAAACGCCCGATACGCCTTCAACTTCGAACGTGGTTACGGACTTGGCGGGCACCTGTAGTGTTGCCTTACCATTTTCGCCGACGACGACGCCCTCTCCCTCAACCAGCGCATTATCCTCGATCGCGGCCTCGGACTCGGGTGCGGTGGTGACAACTGGGGTAACTGTTGCTCCGCTGAAGTTCTCGAAACCAGACAGATCGATGGTAACGGACTCAGAGCTGCTGCCATCGTTCACGTACACGGCGTTCATGCCGTTTCCATCTTGCGTTACCGCTGCGGTCGCGTTGTTGTTCCCGCTGGGAATCAGCTGATCACCGGGCAGGATGTAATGGCTGAAGTTACGGAACGTGTTGTACTTGGCGTTGGTCTGCACCTTGCACGAAGGATCCTCATCGCCATCCGCGAGGCGACGCGCTGAGTTACCCTCGTCATCGCAATCGAAATCGATGAACACAGTGCCCCAGTTGAGCTTCTCTGTCTTCTCCATGTTGTAGGTATCCTCAACCGGCTGCCAGAACACCCAGGCAGTGGGCTCGAGATTACGGAGGTCATCAACGATGTGCTTGGACAGGCCCAGGCCATTGTCCATATCAAGAACGTCGAAGCCGCTCGCGCTAGCCCAATCGCCCTCTACCTCGCTCATCCACAACGGAGTGCTTTCGGCCTTGGCGATGTCGCGAGCGCCGAGGCTACCACCCTGACCATAGGAGTGAACGTTGTACTGGCCAACCGCCTCGCGGGATTCGGCGCTGTATGCGTCGAAGTTCGTAATGAAGGTCCCCGGGTTAGTCTCGTCCATCGCGGAGATCACGGCATCAGTCTTAGTGCCGTCCTCGGCCAGCCGATTGGCAAGAACCTGAATCATCTGGTCCTGAGCCTTGGGGCCAATGTGGGCGCCCTCTTGGCGGGAGGCGCTGGTTGGCCAACCATCGGGCCCGAGCTTTGCAGACCAATAATTGGTGTTCGGCTCGTTGAACGGATCGATGGTCTTGAAGTCCACGCCGTATGTATCTTCGAGGTGCTCAACCACGGTCACCATGTAATCGGCGAAGGCCTCCATGTTCTCGGGTGCCAGCTGCTCGCTCGTGGCGTTGTTGATGCCGCCGGAGACAAAGCCGCTCTCAGTGAGGAAGTAGGGAGGGGAGTTTGAGAACGCCTCGAAATGATCCACATCTTTTGCAGTGTTTTTCAGCCACCACTGCTGGCCCTGATCGGCATCAAAGTTGTAGTGCTCCGGGTTGTCGCCGTCCCAAGCATCACGGTAGGCCTGACGGTCAGCATATTCAGTGGAAACTAGTTCGCCGTCGTCGCCCTTAATCTCGGTATTCCACCAACCGGGAACGGCGCCTCCTGCGCGCAGGTATGGCGGAACGTCCGTGGCGTCTCCGCCACCCACGTTGTAGCGGGCGATGTTGAGGTTCAGACCCTCATCGCTGAAGAGCTTATCCCGCATGTCCTCGCGCAGCTCATCGGGGTATTCTCCAGTGGCGTTGGCGAACCAGACGAGGCTGGTGCCCCAGCCCTCGAAGGGATCGCTCTTGTAGGAGGGGTTCGGTGTGATGGTGACGCCACTCGCGGCGGCGGGAGCGGTAGCTACCGGGGCGGCAGTTGCTGGAATGGAAAGGCCCGCGAGTGCGGAGACGACCATCGCCCCGCCCGTCAGTGCCGCACCTGTTTTCTTGCTTGTTCGCGCCAATCTTGGCTTTTTCGATGAGGCCCGGTGGGTTCTTCGAGACCACGTCATTGGTTCTCCTTCGGTGGATGAAATCCAGCGCACATCACTGTGTAGGCCAGATACCTTCGACGAATGTTTACGTAAACAAACGCAGCCACTCAGTTGGTTACGTAAACAATGGGTAGTCAGAGCCTGTCAGGTAGAACACATACGTGTCAAGCCCGTTCAGGTTCTACCTTGGAGTAACAAGGCAAATCCTGAACGGGCTTGATGTGTGGGAGAGAAGCCTAGGAGAGGGCTTCGACCAGCTCGTCGCGGAACTCGGGGTTCTCCTCCAGCCAAGCTTCCACGGCAGCCTCATCATCGTTGCCGTCGTATTCGTTAACCATCGTGTCCTCAAGATCGGCGAACTGCTCGTCGGTCATCTCGAACTCTTCGACCATATTCACGACTTCGGGGAAGTCCTCTGTGAAGCCGTCGCGCCCAATGGTGTGGGTAGACTCGGACTCGCCGTAGATCCCGTCGGGATCCTCAAGCTCGCGGACGTCCATGTTGACAGGGACCCAGAAGGGGGTCCACAAGGTCACCACGACGTCCCGCTCGTTCTTTAATGCGCTTTGCAGCTCACTGATCATCGCGGCGGTGGAGGATTGAACCAGCTCAAAGTCCTGATCGATCCCATAATGGGGCATCG
>OMJG01000848.1_pt1 | contig 20433 bp, 13 predicted proteins | sample 1646431 | NCBI WGS metagenome assembly OMJG01 (sample SAMN03771674, study PRJEB25209) | food metagenome | isolation source: Cotija cheese | place: Mexico:Jalisco,Michoacan | collected 2011-12-12
AGTCAATTAGCGGCACCCCTTTCAACTGCTTTTTCAAGTAAGCCTGCGTACCACTACCATTTTTGACCGACCACTGCACGACCGGTTTAATGCCTAAAGCCACTAAATCATCTTCCAAATAACTCGCCACGATCCGTTTCGGATGCTTCGGCACCTTGACCTTATGCTTCAAATAATCGGTTCGTGTAACTGTCGTGCTTGTCGGCTGCTTCGCACCGCACGCACCTAATAGTAGGCTTCCCGTTAACCCCAATACTAATCCCAATTTTACAATTTGCCACCGTTTTGTCACAACTGTCTCCACCTTTCAAGCGCTACCAAAATTATTAGTGAAAACACTATCAATTGTCAATAAAAACATTTAAGATAAGACTATCAATTGAACACTAATTATTAGTTAGCAGTTGTTTTAATCACGTTTCCCAACAAACAAGCTGGCAAAATAAGATTGTGCACAACTAAACAAAATTAGTTAACTTATTAAGCGAACCTCCTTGAACGCTTAACTTTAAGAAAGGAATCCTATTTGTGAATACCATTGAAGCCCAAAATATTAGTATTGGTTATGGCGACAAGGTTATCGTCGATCAGCTATCAATTACGATTCCGCATGGTCAGATCACTACGCTGATTGGCCCGAATGGTAGCGGTAAATCGACCCTCATTCGTGCCATCGCCCACCTATTGCCACCAACAACCGGCGTTATTCTACTGGATCATCAAAACATTCAACAAATCAAAAGCAAAACTTTTGCGAAAAAGATTGCAGTCTTACCACAGACGAACCAAACGGCTAACGATCTCACCGTAGAAGAACTGGTGAGTTTTGGCCGCTTACCTTATCGGCGGCCGTTAAGTGGGCTCACCACAACTGACCATCAAAAAATCGAATGGGCACTCACTCAGGCCAGCCTCCAAGATTTACGCCAACGGCCTCTAAGCACCCTTTCTGGCGGACAACGTCAACGGGCATGGATCGCCATGGCCGTTGCTCAAGATACTGACACGATTATTCTGGATGAACCCACCACCTACTTAGATTTGACTCACCAATTAGAAGTGATGCAACTCGTCAAAAAGCTCAACGAACAGGCCCACCGAACTATCATTATGGCATTACACGACTTGAACCACGCGGCTCGCATCTCTGACCAACTAATCGCGCTCAAGGACGGTCACGTTTTGGCCCACGGTCCCGTGTCCACCGTTATGACGGCCGCTAATTTAAAAACAATTTTCAACATTGACGCCACCCTCGTTGACTACCACGGTACCCCGCTGATTTTGACCTATAACGGCTGTCAGGAAGTGGCCCCCGCATGAAGTCAACGTCCAGATATTGGGGGTGGCTGGCACTTAGTACCGGCGTACTCATTCTCGTCATGGGGCTCAGTTTGCGATTTGGCGCTGACCAGATGCGTACGGTCACCGTCTGGCACGCCCTGACAACCACACACACTGGCAATCTTGATCAACAAATTATCCGGCACATTCGTGTGCCCCGCGTCCTTGGAGCGGCGTTGATTGGGGCAGCTCTTGCTGGTAGCGGCGCCCTAATGCAAGCAGTGACGCGTAACCCGTTAGCGGATTCAGGCTTACTGGGGATTAACGCGGGAGCGGGCTTAATGCTAACGCTGTGTTTAGCCTTTTTTCCAAAGTTATCAACTTTACAAACGACTGGTTGGGCCATTATTGGTGCGGCAGCCAGTGCCGGACTGATTTTCAGTATCAGCACCGCCCGCCATGTTCAACTTGATCCCACGATTCTGGTACTCGCTGGGATTGCAATCAGTAGCCTATTAACAGCTCTGAGCGAAGGGCTGGCCCTTGTGTTGCAGCTCAAACAGGACCTCGCGTTCTGGTATTTCGGTGGCCTGGGTGCCGTCAGCTGGACACAATTAAAGTTTCTCGGTCCAGGACTAGTCTTGGGATTGCTACTGACCCTACTACTCGCACCGCAACTAAACTTAGCCTATCTTACTGACGACAATGCACAGAGTTTAGGGAAAAGTCTCCCATTACTGCGAGGCCTAGCTCTCATCTGTGCCGTCATTTTATCCGGGATCTCAGTGGCATTAGTTGGCACGATTACTTTTGTTGGCCTGATGATTCCCCACATGGCGCGTTGGTTAGTGGGCGCTAATTACCGCAATAGCATGCCATTAACGTTGATCCTTGGTGCAACACTGACGGTCGGTGCGGATTTGATTGCACGGCTAGTTAATCCGCCACATGAAACGCCCTTTGGCATCATTATCTCCTTAATCGGGGTACCATGCTTCATCTACCTTGCACGAAAGGAGCCGATGAAAGCATGAGCCCTAATCGTCGCTTAATTATTTGGTCACTGCTCTTAACTGCTAGCATGCTCGGACTAGCGATTCTCAACCTTAGTACGGGTACAATGACCATCAGTTGGCCCGCTCTGCTGGGAATTTTAACTGGTCGCGGTAATGCGACCGACATGTTAGTCTTAGTCAACTTTCGCTTACCACGAATCGTGCTCGCCATCATGGTTGGCTGGGCCCTGGCATTATCCGGTAACGTCTTACAAACGGTCACCAACAATCCAATGGCCGACCCTAGTCTACTCGGGATTAATAACGGCGCTGGACTAGCCGTTATGTTACTCATTATTGGTGCAGGCACCAACGCTTCGTTAACGCTGAGTTTACCTATCGTTGCGTTAGCTGGGGCGTGGTTAAGTACGGCCCTGATTTTTTATTAGCGAATCAGCGTCAACGAGGGAGCTCGTCTAAGCGCCTGTTACTGGTCGGCGTCGCCTTGTCCGGCTGTTTTTCAGCCTTAATGGTGTTGATGACACTAAAATTATCACCTGATAACTATCAATTTGTCATGAATTGGTTGGCCGGTAGTTTGTGGGGCACTGATTGGTCTTATATCGGCTGGGCGCTTCCATGGCTCGCAGTCGGTAGTGGTATTCTATTCATTCAATTACCCGTTCTCGACGCCTTTACACTCGGTACGACCACTGCCCAAACATTGGGAATCAACTTGAAACGCCAACAATTGGGATTGATTAGCATGGCCGCCATGTTAGCCGGCGTTAGTGTCGCCATTAGTGGCGGTATCAGTTTCATTGGCCTGATTACCCCCAACCTGGCACGACGAATCGTGGGGTCCCGACAACGCTATCAGCTGCCGTTAGCTGGTCTGTTAGGGAGTACGTTATTACTAGCTGCCGATACCTTAGGAAAACTAATCACCACGACCACTGAACTGCCAGCCGGCGTGCTCGTCGCATTGATTGGAGCGCCATATTTTATTTACCTGTTAGTGCGGAGATAAATAAACCTTAAAACGAGTGCAATCGTGTCGTATGCATGAACATACCAACTATTGCACTCTTTTTTTTTCGATTAATCATTAAAATATTTGGTTGGCTTACCAATTCTAGTCCCTTGACTATACCGCCGCAGGGCACATGCTTATAAGCGCTCTGAATTTCAAATGCTTACACCACATCTTTGTATCGACACACCGGACAGGTTATACTAATCGTATTCTATTAAATTTCGAGGAGGTATTCGTAATGGCTAATCAAAGAAATCAACGGATGCAGGCCACGATTCTACTGGCATACGAAAACCTGCTGAGTGACAAGCCCTTTCGAAAAATCACCGTTCAAGATATTTCGGATGCAGCGTTAGTCCATCGGTCAACTTTTTACAAGCACTTTCAAGATCAGTACGATTTATTGGAAGCCCTATTTGAACAAAAGCGGCAGCAATCGAAGCTAACTATTGACCAGATCTTCACACATCCTTTTGAAACGCTCAACTCATTCGGCAATGCGCGTTTTCAAGAAACATTGCGTCATCAATTTAACGATGACGCCTTTCGCGATGCATTCCTGAATTATCTAATCCATCTGTGTAAAGATACTGTTGACGATGATCAACGACTAGTCCGGTTTCTAGCTGTTGGCCGTATCAAGGGACTCACCTTATGGATAACCGTGGGCAATGCGCCTTATAATATATTCACGGATACGGCTACCTTGGACAATATTTTTAGTAACCCACTTAATACCGTGAACTACTAATATCAGTTAATAAATCTGGTTGTACTGGAACCCAACCTAATATTTGTCGTGTAAGCTGACTGGAGGTCGGACAATTGATTAGGTAAAGCATCGCTGTGTCGCCAAAACTCAGTGGATTATACTTAGCCTTTAATGGAACATTTAACTTACGACTAATCGTACGTGCAATGGCCGCGGTTGTGATCGATTCCTCGGCAACTGCGTTGAAAACGCGCTCGTTAGTTGTTGGATGCTCAAGGCCATACATCGTGACTAAATAAAACAAGTGCGCCGCATCTAACCGATGAACAGCACTCCAAGCATGTGTTCCTAAGCCAAAGTACTCAGCACGGTGGCTTTTTTTAGCACGCTCAATCACTGTTCTAGTAAAGCCCTTATCACCCGCACCATGAACAGCCGGTGATAAGCGTACGACAAACGCATTGATGTTTTGAGCCATTAACTGACGTGCGACGATCTCAGATTTTCTCGGTGTGAGCCATTTGAGTAGCCCAGTATCCGCGACTTCATGCTCCGTCTCGACATGCTTTCTAATACCCGTCGTCCCATACGTAACGGCCAACGGCTTATTAGTCCCACTAATGGCACGCCCCATAGTTTCAATGGCACGCCGATCCATTGCACCAGCCTGAAAAAAATGCCGAAAATCATTGTTAAAGCCCAAATGAATAATGGCATCTGCCTGAGCAGCAGCCGTCGCCAACGTTGACAAACTAGTCAAACTTCCGCGTACAGGCTGAGCTCCCCAACTAATGAGTTTTTGAGCGCTCGTCTCAGAACGAGCTAGTCCGACGACCTCAAAACCATTAGCGACTAATTCTTGTACAACCGCACTACCTACAAATCCCGTACCACCTGTTATAAAAACTTTCATCAATAACCATCTCCGCTCATCTACACTATTTTAATTAATCCTCAATATTCAATACTTGTGACACACCTAATTCGAGGCTTTCGTTGCCTTCTATCTTAACGATGATCACAGCGCAAAGACAGCAACAAAGTATCCATACTATTCACGATAGCGACACTTGTCTAAAAATGTCGTTGTATTTAACGTTATTATCCACTCCACATGTAGACTTATCTAATCAGTAGCACCTATCAAAATAGTCGCGACCTATCTTACAGATAAGCCGCGACTATTTAAATCACTTGATTTAATGATTAAACTTCCTGTTGTGCTGGCCGTACTAACACTTCACTAATGGCGACGTGTTTAGGCTGATCGATCGCAAATAATACCGCGTTAGCAATATCTTCCGGATTTAAAGCCAATCCTTGACGATCGTCCGCATTCATCAGCTCACTGATACCGGCCTGAATTTGCGTATTGCCGATTGTATTGACCAACTCCGTCCGAACTGCACCTGGCGACACGATGGTTGAACGAATTCCGTGTTCCTTTTCTTCCTGTCGCAAGCCTTCCATAATGGCCCGGACCGCATACTTAGTCCCGTTATACACCGCTGATGCGGGATAAACAACGTGTCCGGCAACTGAATCCGTTGCGATAATCAAACCATCATGTTGCTTTTGCATGATTGGCAATACTTCACCAATTCCATTCAAAACCCCCATAATATTCACGTTCAACATCATCTGCCACTTATCGTATTCACGGTCACTCAGATTACCCTGGGGCATCGTACCGGCATTATTATATAGCACATCGACACGCCCAAACTTGGAAACGGCCAAGTCAATCAAAGCGCGAACTTGTTGCCGATCTGTTACATCAGTTACTTGATAGACCGCGTTGTCACCAATCGCTTGACTCAAGGCCTGTAACCGCTCTTCTCGACGCGCCCCCAATACAACTTTAGCGCCTTTAGCCGCTAACAACTTGGCCGTGGCGGCACCAATACCGCTGGACGCACCCGTAATAACAACCACTTTACCTTTAATACTCATCTTTATAAAACCTCCGTTAATCTACTTGCTCAATTGTTTTAATCACTTTAGCAGGGACGCCGGCCACCACCGTATTTGCTGGCACTGATTTTGTCACAACTGCGCCGGCACCCACAACAGCATTTTCACCAACTGTGACGCCAGCTAATACCTTGGCACCAGCACCAATCCAGGCATTTCGTTCAATGTGAATTGGCTGAACTTCAACCGCATGCCGCTTAGCAGGATCTAACGGGTGATTAACGGATAGTAACATCGCACCCGGACCAATCAGCACGTCATCCGCTAATTCAATCCCGCCTAAATCAGTGATCTGAACATTATCATTAATAAAAACACGTTTGCCGATTTTTAAATTCCGCCCATAGTCTGTCCACAGTGGCACGCGAATCTCGACTGAAATATCGATAGTTTGACCCGTTATCTCCGCAAGACGTTCACGAATTTCACTTGGTTCCCGGGTTACATTCAACGCTTGAATGCGGCGCTGATTAGCATCGACAATTGGCTGAATTGTTTGCAGATAATCTTGATCTAAATACTTTGCTTTGATGATGCGTCCCTCCCTTATTAAGTTAAATTCAGTATACGAGCGTTCACTATATATGTGAAATACTTATGTTAAATACACATTCATAGGTTTAAAGCATAGAATAACTCTGCTGATTATGTTCTAAATCGCCAATAACTACTGCACGTCATAATTAATTTAATGCTTGCTATCGGGTCGACCCCATAGTTTATACTTGCGCATAATCATCGAATTGAAGGAGTGACTGACATGCAATCAAAATTAGCTGTTATTATTGGTGGGACTTCTGGCGTTGGTAAACACACCGCAATTGACCTTGCCAACCAAAACTATCATGTGATTATCGTTGGCAGTCGGGCTGACAAAGGACGACAGGCTCAAGCCGATATTAGTCAAGCAACTGGCAATCAAGCTGTCCAATTGGCTTTGGCCGATCTGAGTACCAAAACTGGTGTTCAACAATTTGCTCATCAGCTTGCAGCCATGACGGATCACATCGATATTCTACTCAATAGTATTGGTGTGATGCTACCTGAGCGACATTTATCGGCAGATGGTTATGATTTGAACCTAGTTTTAAATTACCTCACCCATTTTTGGACCATTCAAGCCTTGTTACCGTTGCTAAAGCACAGTGACCAAGCGCGCATTCTATTGGTTGGTGCCCTGCCATTCGTGATTAACCATGCTAAAGTGAGTCTTCCAGACTTTGACGCCCCGGCCACATCCAAGTACAATGCCATGACCGTCACAGCCCAGGCCACTGCTGCGCGCGTACTACTCACGTTAGCTCTCAGTGAACGCTTAACAGCAACCAACGTGACAATCAACATTTTCCACCCCGGCTATGTCCCAGATTCTAACTTTGGTGCTGGCGGTAGTTGGGTGAGTCGTTTGGCTGGTCGGATACTGGGTGAAAGTTTCTCTCGCAAAAATTCCCCGATTGGTGCATGGTTAGCTACTGCTCCCGAACTCACTCACACAAGTGGACACTTCTACGATGACCGCCTACGTCAAGTTCGGTTATCTAAGCAGTACACTCGCTCTAAGGCCAACGACTTATGGCGACTCAGTTCTCAATATTAAGGAGACGCTCGTGTTAACGTTTAAAATTCCTGAGCAACAGCATTACTTCACTACGAAGGAAGTCACCGCGATGACTGGAATGACTAAGGATGCGTTACGATATTACGAGCACCTTGGCATTCTGCCTGATGTTCAGCGAAACCAATACAATTACCGTCAATATTCCCACAAAAACTTGGAAACACTCCAACTCATTAAAATATTTCGGGACTTAGATCTCGATTTAAGTCTATTGATACCAGCCCATCTAGCACTAGATGGTCAAGCAAAAGTAGTCGCTTTCAAGCAGTACCAACAAGTCATTCGGGATCGCATCCGGCATCTGGAAGCAATCGATCAGTTATTAGCAACTAAAATTGACTACTTTGAACATCAATCCATTGATACCTAAACACAACAAAAAACACTTAACAAACCCTATTTCCATTGACTTTTTGCCAATGCTAGGATGTTAAGCGTTTTTTATTATGCACAGTTAAATAAATTCATTACTTTTCATGCCGCTTACGCTTCAAACCACCAAAGCCTAGCAATAATGTTGCTAGTGTGAGCCCTAGTGTTTCAGCAGCTGCTTCAGACCGCCGCGTTTCACCGGTCTGTGGCAATCGACTCGTTGTATCTGCTTGAGCCTTGTGAGCCGGCTCCGTTACTTCACTTCCCGGCTTGATGATTGCTGATGCCGGAGCTGTTTTGACAGCCTTAATGCGACTCGATACCAACGTCCTTGTCGATTTAGCTGGCGTCTGGTTGCCAGTTGTGGCTTGAAAATCCTTCACAACCGTTGCTGGCTCAGTGAGTTGCGTTGGTTTAGCAGCCGTGATTGGTTTCGTCGTTGGCTTGATTAAATCGTCCGATGTTGTCGGCTTAGTCGGTTTGGTTGGCTTAGTCGGTTTGACCGGTTTCGTCGGTGTTGGGACGTCCAGCGCATATGTTAGCGTTTGGACATCATCAGCACTAGCAGCCGTGATTGCCACGGCCTGAGTGGTCGCCGTCAACGCATGGTATTTCGCAATCGTTGGCGCAGACACGGCTGTAAAGTTCAACCCGGTCGGTGCCCAATCACGATACGTTGCCACACCAGTCACCGCATCTTTCATCCCAGAACGCGTGAACGTCAGCGCCCGGATCGTATCAGCTTGAAGCGTGTGCCCAGCCTGATCCTGATAGTGAACCGTTTGCGTGATCGTTTTGGTGAGCTGATCTGGTGCCGTAATCACGATTTTGTTATGAGCCAAGTACACCGTATACTTCTGAACGACGCCCGCCTGATTAAAAGTAACACCCGTTGCCGGATAATCACTCCCCATCAAGACATAGCCTGCTTGGGTATACTGAGCAATCATTGTCGTTGGTTGATAATCCGCTTGCGTGCCGAATCGTCCGGTTAACGTCACGCTTGTGCCCAGTCGGTGGCCCGTCGTGACATCGACATAAGTCACCGTCGCCGTTTCCAGATTTGCTTGGTAAGTAACCGTTTGTCGCGAATCCGTATCTCCGGCGCTGACAGTTACATCAGCCACACGGGTTGCGTTCGGGGTGTAACCAGCAATTATTGGCGATTCAACGACTGCGTATACCCCCGTCAACGCTGATTCAGGTGTACGCCAATCCGTATACGTCACCACCTTTGTCACTTGATCAAAGGTCGCCTTGCGCTCAAAACTGACCGTTTGCGTGACGGTCGACGCCGCAGTTTGACCATCATTGTAAACATAGGTAATGACTCGCTGAACACTAGTTGTTAAATCTTTAAGCCCAGTACCAGCTGGGTACTTGGGCCCTTCTGGATGAGCGGAATCAACTGGTTGACCTGGTTGCCCAGGCTTAGTTGGCGTGACCGTCGTCATTTGATGCGCTAGCTTGACCGTGTATGACTTAATGACGTCATTTTGATCAAAGGTGATACCAGTCGTCGGAACATTATTCGAAACTAATCGATAGCCCAGTTGTTCATACGCAGCAATTTGTGAAACGGGCGAATAACTATTCGTAGTGCCATAAGCACCAGTTACTACCATCGTAGGTAGTGTTTTACCACTCGTTACATCCACAAACGCAACGGTTGCGGTCTGCGATTTGGCCGTGTACGTGATTGCAATCGAGCACGATTTATCGTGACTAGTGACCGACGTTGCTTCGACTTCTGCAATACTGGCTTGATAACCTGTAATCGTTGGTGACGTGACCGCGGCCAATAGTGCTGACTGACCAGGTGCCACTGTCCAGTCACCGTAAGTCAGCTGCTTACCCGTTGCCATGTCGAAAGTCGCCGTGCGATTGAACGTGACCGACTGGTTAACCGTTTCAGCCGCTGATTCACCTGACGCATATTGATACGTAATCGTCCGAACCACTGTTTGTTGCAACGAATCACGACCAGTTCCTGCCGGATATTTAGGACCGGCTGGATAATCAGCATCGATGGCCTGACCAGGTTGGCCCGGATGAACAACGCTGACCGTCACGTGACGATGCGCTAGTGTAACCGTATAAACTTGGGCATTCTGATTATAAATCAGCTGATCAGGCAAATCCGAGCTGACTGGTTCATAACCTAATTTTGAATACTTAGCAATATCAGCAGTGACCGTATAGTCGGCAGCATCACCGTATTTCCCATTCAAATCAATATAACCTAAGACCTGGTTATCCGTAGTCCCATCGACAAATTGAACCCGGATTGTTTCAAGATTAGCGGAGTATCGGACCGTTGCTTCCGTAGCCTCGCCCATGCTAGCGGGTACAGCCGCCGCGATGGTCGTTTGATCCGCCGTGTAACCAGTAATGGTCGGCGACTCAATGGCCGGATAGCTATTCACAGTGGTCGTCCAATTACCGTACGAAAGGACCGTTCTATCCACTGCATCCACCGTTGCCGTGCGCGTATACGTGACCGTTTGAAGCACATCCGCTAAGTCCGTGGGTGTGTTGTCAGCATAAACGTAATGAATCGTTCGCTGACTGGTCTTCATCAAATCACTAACGGCCACGTTACCTGGCTGATCAACCGTCGCCGTGATGGTGCCATGTTTCAGGTATACGTAGTAGGTCTGTTCAGTATCCTGATCAAACTCAAGCTGCGCTGGGACCTCATCCGAAGCTAGCACGTAGCCTAATTTTTCATACGCCGCAATGTCCTGCGCCGTCGTATAATTCGTGTGTGTGCCAAAGCTCCCACTGAGGGGGACCTGATATAAAATCACGTTGTTCTTATCTTGATCGACGTAAACGACCGCAATCTTTTCTGTGTTCGCTAAATAGGTGTACACGACCTGCCCACCAATGTCCGCTAAAGTACCATCGGCTTGGTAGCCAGTACTTTCTGGTTGTAACGTATAACCAGTTTTGGCATGCGCAGCAGTCGTATCACTCGTGGTGTAGCTCAAATAGCCCTTAGCGGTAACATCAGTCCCGTGCGTCGCCGTTCCATTAGCCGTTGTTACCACGTGTAGCGTCCCCGCTTTGTCGCGGTATCCATACTGATAGACAACCGCTACGGCGCCCACCGTCAACTGACCACTAGGCGAATTCGTCAATTTATAATTACTATTAGCAGTGGCATTCGTCAGCGTGGCCGTAATGGTTGTCGTGTCCGGATCAGTTAACCCTGACGTTAACGTGTAATCCAAACTTTGCCCCGCAACAACACCAGTAATGACCGGCGTAATATTTTGTTCCTGACCATTGGCCCACAGAATCGTATCCGGCAAGGTAATCGTCACTGGACGTTGAGTAATCGTCAGTGTCCCACCAACATTCACATCGCCTGCAATCAAGAAGTCTGGATTAGCAGCGGCTAAGGCTGCCATCCCGGCGCTGTTCAGCGTGACGGCGTAAGTGCCCACGTTTTGATCGATTGCAGTGGTATTAAGGTAGTCGATACTGACTTGGTACGCCGTCGTCCCATCCACAGCCGTCACCGCGCTATCAGCAGTCCAATTACTTGGGGCCGTGTATTCAGTCGGCAAGTACACCGTATAGCGACTTGGATTAGTCGTGGCGTTGTTATCATAGACTTTTGAAGCTGGTGCAATCGTTATCTTGGCCGCAGTATCAGTCGTCGTTGTGACGTAGCGCTGGTAAGTGAGCGTATAGGTCCTTTGATCAGGACTATCGTAAGTTCGTGTACGCGGTATTGAGTCTGGATTCAAGTAATAATAATCGTTACCTGAAGAAGTTATTGCTTGCAATTCGCGACTAGGAACATAAGTCGTCCCCACGTTGCCGGATACTACGATAATACCTAACGAGCTGCCATCTGGGGCTTGCAACATATATATATCGTCGGCTTCAGCTGCCTTCAGTGTATAGGTATACAAGTAATCAGTAAAACTGCTACTTATAGTCACCGCATCCGCGACTCCTAGCGCTTTAGCTACCTTATCAATATTAGGATAGTTTTGATCTTTTAACGAATAACTACCATTATTTTCATTAGGATCATCGGTAACATATATAACCGCTGAATCAGGACTTGAGACCTGGTTGCCAATTAAGCCACCAGTCACGCCACTACTTTGAACCGCGATGGTCGGTAAGAGCGTGTACACCATTGTCTCGAAAAGACCATTACTGTAAGCAGCCGTCTGGTCGAAGTGAACCTTGAACGTTTGGTGCCCATTATAATCAGTTAACTGTGTAACCGCTAATCCCTGATAAGTCACATTATTCTTTGTCATCATCGTCTCAATGGCAGCCGTTAACGCCCCGACCGGATCAGTTGCAACCTGAACAGTGTCCCCATTACCGGTCGTCGCCACTTTGAAACCAGCTGGAATAATGACATATTCTGTAAGGTTATCCACTGTCATTTCGGATTGTGCGACATTAAGGAGTGGTAGGACCAAGTAAAGGCCCTGACCATACAATAGATTAATTCCTTTATCCCGCGCATTTTGAATTGACGCTGCTGTTACATTGTTATTAACACTTGCTTTAGCCCCATAATTACTGGGTGAAATAGTGACCGCATTGCTCTCTTTGACAAGTACCACACCATCACCGACATTGGTATTATTAAATACAATGCTACTATTCAGTTGAGCTAAGGTTGCCATGGCCGCGTCTGTTAATGTGATTGTATATTTACCGACAGTACTCGTATCAACGGCCGTAGAATACGTTGTATAAGAAACCGGTACTTTATACACAATCGAATCAGTCAGTTTGTCGTTATAGTAAACTTCCCAGTCACCCGGTACGCTAACGGCCCGACTGTTGACAGCAACCTGAACAGTACTGGTCGTTTTATTTACTAAAACAGTGGTTGCTCCCATCGTAATAATGTCGTGAGCAGCAATGACCAATTGGCCATTAACAATACTATCTGCTGTAAATTCATAATTAGGATTAGCTTGCTGTAATGCAGCCAAACCTTGTGCCGACAAAGCCAAAACATAGGTTCCAGCTTCAGTTGCTGTGGGGACAGCAATGTCACCACTATCACTTGCAATCGTGTAAGTCGTCTTTACCACACCACTACTAGTTGAGTCGACTAGTGTCCATGTGCTGGGGGCATTGTACTTATCAAAGTAACCGTCTGTGACCGTTATCTGATATGAACTAGGCTTAGAATCACCATAATCAATACTTGTTGAACCAATGGTAATCGCTGCACTATGGACCGGAGCTTGCTCAATGGTTAACGTCCCCGTCACCACATTCGCGGCTGTAATATCTAAGCTATCATTGGCTTCTGCCAGTTTAGACAATCCAAACTCCGAAAATGCAATCGGGTACGTGCCGATTCCACGACCAAATTGATTCTTATCAAAGTCACTTAGGTCAATATCCATATAAACGTTAGGATCCTTCGTAACTGCCCAATCCGTAGGCGCTTTAATCCCATCAGCTAGTGTAACCGTGTAACGATCTGGTGTCCCCGCGACCCCATCATACATCTTAGTCGTTGAACTGATCGTTGCGACAGTGGCAACGGCCGCCCGCGCCGATCTCAACTTGATCTGCGACATACTTGTATCTGTGACTGCAAGACTGACCGCCTTAGCTGTACCAGTTGTCTTAGTTATCTCTTTTGTTTTAACAGAATCTGATTCAATTTCAGTAGCCGCAGCACTCGCTGTTACCTTATTAGGGCTCACGGCACTATTAGTCGTACCGTTGACTGTTCGCGCAGTTTGAGCCGCACTCGTAGCCGAAACGTTTGCCGTGGCCACACTACTTGAATGACTAGTCGTCGAATCTGTCAAATCAGTCGTTGACGAGTCGGTTGTTTTTGTCCCATCAGTCGCTGAACTAAGTGTATGCTCTGCTACTGAAGTTTTTGCTCGATCGTCGCTAGCCGTAGCCGCACCACTACTATTATTAGTTGTAGCGTGCACACTACTGCTATTGCTCGATTCAGTATCCGCATTAGCCGTGTCATTTGTGTTGGTAGCTACTTTAGTGGTCAACGTCGCACTGCTATTAGCATGATCTGTCGTTTTTTCCACCTGACTCACAGGCGTACTGGTCGTATCCGCCATCGCCTGAAGTTGTACCAATCCGGTTTCCAGGGTAAAAGTACTTAGACCAGCCACCAACCACAGTCTTCCCTTTTTATACATTTTATAAGCCCGTTTTTCAGTTAGTCTGGCTCGTTGCAACCGCCGTTTTTGCATTTTATTCCCCTCCAAAAGCATCCCGAACTACTACCTTTATATTAACTATCGATATACTTCGTATTAACAATAAGTATACTACTTTTATTAATTTTTCATGACGTAAATATTATTTTTATCATTGTGCTGATAGCGAATAACCGCACCATCCATTTACTGTTAGCCTAACAAAAGCATCAACTATTACACATATTTGACACGAATCCTCCTAATTTATTATTCGTTAGGAATTTGCTCACTATAAATGAAACATTAACAGTTACTGACACTCAATTCATACATATACGAAAAAGCTGTTTATAAAAAATCAATCATTTGATTTTTTATAAACAGCTTTATTGAAAGAAAGAATTAACTGTGTGCGTGGTACTAGTTTGTAATAATTCTCGAAATCAATCATTATTATGTGTTATTAAGGGCATAATAAAACAACTTCTAAAAACAGTACAAGCTTTTGGAAGTTGTTTTGTTTGATCAGAATTATTTATCTTTCTCTGCTAACTGTTTCTCTAACGATTTAATTTTCCTCTGCTTGCGCCAAATATACCAGATTACCAGGATAATCAATAATAACAGTAATAAGCCAATTCCGATATATAACCACCAGTTAGGCCCTTGCTTCAAGACCGCCGTCTTATTCAAGGTATCCGCCTGGCCCTTTGTAATCACAAAATTCTGCTTAAATTGCCAGTGTTGCTTCTTGGAAGTAACTTTCACGACGGCCGTGTATTTACCAGCTGCTAGCGCTTTTTCTCCTGTCTGCAATGGCAATTTATAGATTGAATTAGGTGCCATCTGGCCGTTCGCTAACTTTTGATGGTAGACAACTTGACTGCCACCCCGATGATAAATCTTGATGTTAGTTTGCACTTTATTCAAGTAAGCCGCCGTATGGTTGACTAACGGAAAATTAATAGCATTGCGCCCATTGAGCTGTTTGACCGTAATCTTATTCATCGTCAGCTGATTGGTCGTTAGGTCTTTACTACCATGCAAAATTACAGCTTCAGTATAAGCGTATTGATTATTGACTGCCACGGCCTTTTTAGTATCAGTTGCCGTGGCCTTTTTCAGGAAAGTTATCCCACCTGCTAAAATGCCTTGATAACTTTGGGCCGGCATCTTAATTTGAAACTTGACCGTCTTGACTTGCCCCTTAGCCAGCTTGACTTGTGGTTCATCAGTTGTCACTAATTTGCTAATATCATACGGCAAATTCGCACTGCGATTATTCGTATGTTTGTATTCCACAACCCCATTAATATTTGTCGTGGCCTTAGCGATACCTATATTGATCGTAATGGGCTCACTAGCCGTATTATGAATTTTGACCGCAACGGTTTGTGTTTGTCGCGGTTTTAACTTCAAATCAAAGTAAGAGAGACGCTTATCGACCTGACTGCTAGACTGGACTGGCGTGATTTCAAAACCAACGCCCTGATCAGCAGAGGCTACTTGTCCCATCATTAATAGACTAGCGACAACCGCCAATAACATTCCCAAAGATAATCGCAATCGTTTCTGCACTTTAACCCCGCCTTTTTCTCAGATTATGTATCGACATTGGCCGTAGCCAACATCGGCTAATTGTTCACCCGGATTAGTTACCTGGTGTGTCGTTTAAATTCCAAGTTAACGTGGTTGTGTACCCCGTAGCTAATTTAGTCGTTTTCCCAGGAACAGCCAGCTTAGAATCACTAAATGTCACCGTTGATGCCCCGTTACCAGTCCCATTCTTAGCAGAAGCGACGGTCCCAGCTGCACCCGCGGCAGAAGTTGTCCCCGGCGTTAACGTAGTACTGCCATTTGTCACTGCCGAATCACTCTCAGTACCCGCAACTGTCAAAGCAGCATTAATCAGCGCTGAACCAGTCCCATTAAGAGTTGTATTGAATTATTGCCCCTGAGCAACCGTTAAGGTCCAGCCTGCACTGGTCCCACGTAAGTCACTTACCGTAACGGTTGGTGTCGATGAAGTGGCTAAGGTGGCATCACTGGAGCTAATCGTGTTGCTACCGAAAGCTAAATGAGTAGCGTCAACACTCATTGACAATGTTCCCCCAGTAAATGTTACATCACCGGTCGAAGAACCAGTCGTATCAGCATTAGCCACAACCGTTGTGGCTCCCAAAAGTCCTGCAGAAATCATTAATCCCAAAACGAATTTCTTCATTACAATACGCTTCCTTTCAAACTAAGCTGTGTTTTTAACTATGAATCACTAATTAATTATTGGCCACGGTATTATTCAAACGCCATGAAATCGTGCCTTGGTATGTGTCAGCCATGGCAGCCCCATTTGGGACTTCTAGTAGCAATCCTAAGTTGCTGGACCAATGTTCCGAAATATCAACACTTTTATGATCAGTCGTTGTCTGTGAGTAGACTTGTACGGCTACCCCAGGTGACAAGGTCATTTTTCCATCATCGGTCTGGTAATATAACGTAGCCAACAACATTTTTCCAGTGTTCGCTCCCACAAAGCCCGAACTATCGAGTTCTGCAGTCAAATTCCAGGTTGAACTTATTTGCCCATTATTCTGAACCGCAAGTGTCTTATCCAGAGTAGGCGCATAAGTTTCAGTTGTTCCCGATATTGTATGACTGCCAAAATCGAGCATTGTTGGTGACGAATTGAAGAATAAGTTACCATCGTACACATAGGTTACTGTAATCGTCGAAGCGTCATACGTTCCAGTTGCATTAGTCGGCGTTGCATGAAGCGTATAACCATCAATCGTTTTGGCCGTTGTTTGGTAAGCATCACCTGATGTCCCGGATGACGTCTCTTCATCCGCAATTTCAACACCATCGCCGTCTACGTATTTGACAAGCACCGTTCCACTTGTCTTAACCCAGTTATAGGTCCCCGCCATGGTTGCGCCATCATAATTAGTCATTAGTTCCGCCGACGTATAGGTTGGATCATTATTGTTCCTTTGCCACGTCCCATTGTATGGTAGCTTTTTGCTTGGTTCTTCCAAGTACATCGTCTTATCATTATGAAACGTAAAATTAGGACCTAGTGTCAAATGCTGCAATTTTTTTGAACCATTAAAAAAATTCCCGTAACTGGCGGTAGCAGATTGAAGATCCCAGCTACGAAGATTGAGAGTTGTTAATGATGAGCAACCGCCAAACGTCCAAAAACAATTTGTAACTTTACTAGTATCCCAAGTATCAACCAGCAAACTAGTCAACCCAGAACAGTTATAAAAGGTGGAATAAAGAGTTGTTACAGAACCAGTATCCCATTTTTCAAGATTTAAAGTCGTTAAAGAACTGCAGCCTCCAAATAAAAATGACATATCCGTAACCTTACTAGTATCCCAAGTACCAACATCCAGCGTTACTACTTTAGAACAGTTTTGAAATATACTCCCCAGTGAAGTTACTTGGGAAGTGATCCATCCAGAAACGTCTAGTTGGATGATATTTTTACAATCATAAAACATTCGAAACATGCTAGTTACCTTCGCTGTATCCCAACCACTAACATTAAGTTCAGTTACCAAAGAACAGTCCATAAAAGTAGCAGACATATCGGTTACTCGTGCCGTATCCCAACCACTTACGTTTATTATCTTTACTGAAGAACAATTATAAAATGTATCCGATAGTGTTGTCACATTAACCGTATTCCAGCGACTAACATCTAACTCAGGCAGTGAAGAACAGCCAAAAAATGTACTGTCTAAATTAGTTACTTGTGTTACATCCCAGTTACTCACATCAAGCATAGTGAGTTTTCCACACATATAAAATGTTCTCTTAAAACTCTTTACGTGACTGACATCCCAGTTCGTAGTATTTACTTTGGTTAACACGCTACACCCTTCAAACATTGATTCCATAGTAGTCACTGTTGAAAAATCGGTCTGTCCAAAATCGACTGAAGTTAACTTGCTATCACGATAAAACATAGACTCGGTACTAGTTACACCACTCATCGAAAGCTTATTTAAACCTGTGACTATTGCTACGTTAGCGAGGCTAGCAAACAAGAATCCATAATTCGAAGCCGTTGTGACCGTAATTTCATCCGTAATCTTTATATTCGTAATCAATGAAGCATAATCATACCAAGGCGAACGTTTACCAGTTAAATCAGCAAAGCTACCACCACTAAGCGTTAACACCCCTGCGTCGTCAATGGTCCATGCTACCGTCCCAACAGTTCCAGATTCCACTGCCGTGTCTGCCGTCTCAGTGGTATCATTACCCGTCGTGGTACTAGTCGCCGACGTACTGTCAGAGCTACTCGTATCAGACGTGTCTGTTGTACTCGTCACATCCGCACTCACGGCCATCACATTGGTATCAGTAACTTTGCTAATTGCGCTGCTACTCATCGTCGAAGAACTACTAGTGTCCGGCGCGGCCAGCGCCAATAACGGTGGTATTGTCATATTCAATGGCGCACTACTTCCTAAAATAATACTGATAATTACCATTAATACTTTACATATTCGCCGCACCCGACCATCTCCTTTTAATCAGCAATTCTATGTGACAGCGTAATCTTTTAACTTCAGTCATTGATAGCGCTCACATTTATAGTTACCCTAACTAGCAATCAATAGCAGTCCCAGTAGTAGAACACCTAATGCAACTAGTAACCATTGGCACACTTGCTCACTAGTCGGTGGTAACCGGCCTTGCCAACGATTAGCCTGCACGGTAGTTACAATATAACGCAGGCTATTTTGGACTTCTGATCCGTACTGGCGTCTTTTTGCACCGTTTCTTAATCATTATCGCCCTTTATTAGAGACTAACGGCTCAGCCGTTAACCTTCCATCCACAGTTTGATTATAAAAATAAATTTAATATCGCGCTGATACCCTTATTATCAACAATAGATAACAGACAGTATTGTTTCCCCTGTTTACCGTATAATTATAACATTATTATTTTATAATGGTTAAAAATTTTAACGTATTTATTGCATTTATCCACCCCTGTTAATCCAGAAGGCTTACGTGACAGTTAGACCGAATAAACCGGATGGACACCATTAATATTCGGCCTGATTATCACTTTCCAAAATATCCGCAAACTACACATAGCGCTTTTAATCACCCAACCTGCCTAGTTATCTAATCATTGCCAGTTGTAATGATAAATCCCACTAAATAATGCAGCTCTGCTCTCCCTTTAACTCCGAAATTATTCCAATAGAAACTATAATTAATACCATATATTTAATAATCAAATATTAACAGGAACGACCTTTTGTTAGTTTATGACCAAAGAAGACTCGTTCATGACGCTCTTATTGGAAGACTATCAGCGGTACTTTACACAACTCAAGACCGACTTAGCCCAGCACTCACCACTTCAATCTTGACCCGTGATTATTTTTGGCGTATTCTGGTTCAAAGATAACCACCGGTCATTTTTAAATTAGGAGGATCCGACATGGCTAATATCTATACGCCCAGTCAAAAAGCAGCCAAGCGTCAAGCCATCATGACGGCTGCCATTAATTTATTTGCCCATAGGAGCTATCCCGAAATCACCATGCAGCAAATTGCGGAAGCCGTCGGTAGCTCTAAGGGGGCGACTTTTCGCTATTTCACGACCAAAGAAGACTTGTTCATGACGATTTTATTGGAAGACTATCAACAATACTTTACCCAACTCACGACCGACTTAGCCCAGCAACCACCACTATCAGCTGACGACTTTATCGCGTGGATGACCACCCAAACTCGCCAATTAATTGAAGAACATAGCGTTCTGATTCGATTGAATGCCATTCGTGGGCCAATCCTAGAAGGCAAAGCTAACATGCAGGAAACCATCACACAACGTGAGGCCCTGTATCGCGCCAGTCAACGCTTAGGACAACAACTCGTTATCCAAACAGACCACTTATTAGACCAGTCCCAATTTAGCCACCTGTTCATTATTCAAAGTGGCATTATCAGTGGGCTCATGAATATGGCGGCTTTGACCAGCTTTAATCATCATAAATTATCCGTTGATTATCCCGACTTCGAAATTCGACTCATACCGGAGGCCCAACAACAAATTCGTTACTACTTGACCCAATATTTGAAGGAGTTTTCGCACAAATGAAACAATCCCATATCCGTAACTTCGCCATCATCGCCCACATTGATCATGGTAAATCAACGTTGGCGGATCAAATCATGGCGCTGACCCAGACCGTCAGTGCGCGTGAACAACACGCCCAATTATTAGACGAT
>OMJG01000849.1_pt1 | contig 20430 bp, 19 predicted proteins | sample 1646431 | NCBI WGS metagenome assembly OMJG01 (sample SAMN03771674, study PRJEB25209) | food metagenome | isolation source: Cotija cheese | place: Mexico:Jalisco,Michoacan | collected 2011-12-12
AATGTCAACTTGACAAGGCAGAGTGCATTCCAGCCAAATTTTCTTTGCTATGGAGGACGGAATCCTACATCAATCAAATTAAGAAAGAATCCAAAATTTACATATACTTATATATTAAACCTTTTTCCAGTAACTTAGACAATTTTGATGATTATTGAAGTTTTAATCATTATTTACAACTCGACGTTTTTTCAGATATTCCTTACCGTAATAAACGCCATAACAAAGAATTAAGAAAGGAATCATGTAGAAGAGAGCTGATCTTTGATTAGGGTCAAAGACAATTAAGACACAGGATAATAGACTCATGATAAAGGCAGCCCAAGGTACGATTGGATACCAAGGAGTTTTGAATTTTAATTCACTTAATTTGTGACCATCTTTAAGAAATTGTTTGCGGAAATTAATTTCAGACAAGGCGATTGCCATCCAGACGATAACTACTGCTAGACCAGAAATTGAAACTAAGACTAAATAAACCGTTGAGGCAGCGACAACACTCGAGACTAAGGCAAAAATTCCACCAATCATGCTCAAGCAAAGGGCCAGCATTGGAACATTGTGAGAATTGGTTTTGGCATATTTGATTGGAATCATCCCTTCGTTGGCTAGTGACCAGAGCATTCTCGTTGAAGCATACAATCCCGAATTAGCAGCGGACAAAATTGCTGTCAAAACAACGAAATTCATCAAATCTCCGGCAAATGGCAAACCAATACTATTGAAGACTAAAACGAATGGACTTTGACTAACACCTGCTTTTTGCCAAGGAATCAGAGCTGACATGACAACGATACTACCGATGAAGAAAATTACTAAGCGCAACAAAGTAGTGTGAATCGCTCTAGGAATATTTTTGCCAGGATCCTTAGTTTCACCAGCAGTGACACCAATTAATTCTGTTCCAGAAAAGGCAAAGTTTACTGTTAACATAGTTGTGAAGACGGCTTTGAAACCACGAGGGAATAATCCGTCTTTGACTAGATTCGAAAATAATGGGGCGTGAGTTGTCCCTTTGATTGGAATAATACCAAAGATAGCTAAGAAACCAACGACGATAAATAAGACAATGGCAATAACTTTGATACTAGAGAACCAAAATTCTGTTTCAGCGAAGAATTTGACTGAAAGAGCATTAGAAATAAAAATTACTGCCATAAATAAAGCACTCCACAGCCAAGTCAACCAATACAAAATTGCGACTGTAAAACCAGTTCCAGGGCCGATGTATCTGTCAGCGTAAACGTGAAATGATCCTGTTTCTGGCATAGCAACTGATAATTCACCTAAACAGAGCATGACTAAATAGACCACGATAGCACCAATTCCGTAAGCTAAAATAGTTCCAATCGGGCCTGCTTCGTGAATCGTATAACCGGAACTCAAAAACAGTCCAGTTCCAATGACACCACCAAGAGAAATCATAAACAGGTGACGCGACTCCATGTTTCTTTTAAGTTTTATATGAGTATTTTCTTTGTTTTCCAAGAGTAATCACCTTGTATAATAGTTTAAATTAGAATAAAATTAAAAAAGTTTAATTTTTATGATAGACTAGATGATTTTCAATATCAAGTTGAGAAAGGCCATGGAGGTATAAATATGAGTGATTTAATTGCAAAAAATTTAAAGAATAAAACCGGATTAGTCGTTGATGGGGCCATGGCTACAGAATTAGAAAAGCACGGCGTTAAAACAGATAGTGATTTGTGGTCTGCAACTGCCATGATTGAAAAGCCAGAAGCTATTACCGCGGTACATCAGAGTTACTTTGAAAAAGGTGCTGACTTTGCGACAACTAATACCTATCAAGCTAATGTGGGTAAGTTTATGGAATTAGGTTTGAGTGAGAATGACAGCAAGAATTTAATTATTCGAGCAGTTGATTTAGCCAAAAAAGCTCGAGACCAATATTTTGATTCATTGACTGAAACTGAACGGTTACACAGAATTTATCCTTTAGTTGTGGGTAGTGTCGGTCCTTACGGAGCTTATTTAGCTGATGGGAGTGAATATACCGGTGACTATAATCTGACCAAGAAAGAATACCAAGATTTTCATTATCAACGAATGGAATTACTAGACCAAGCTGGAGTGGATTTGTTTGCTTTCGAGACACAACCTAATTTTGATGAAACGGTAGCTTTGGTCAATTTGTTACAGAATAAATTTCCAGACCAACACGCATGGTTGAGTTTTAGTGTTCAAGACAGTGAAACACTCTGTGATGGCACTTCTTTGTATGAAGCAGTGAAATACTTTGAAGAAGTTGACCAAATTTCTGCAATTGGGGTTAATTGTACGAATTTGGAAAATATACAAGATATTGTGCGTAATATTAATCAAGTAACGGATAAACCGATTATTGTCTATCCTAATAATGGCGATATTTATGATCCAGAAACAAAAACTTGGCAAAAAAATCCTCAAGCTGACACCTTCACTGACCTTGTGCCAGAGTGGATTGAAGCTGGAGCAAAATTGATTGGCGGTTGTTGTCGGACTACTCCTGAAGACATCAAACAAATCGCTGATTATTTAGTGTGATTTTTTTGGACACCATATATAGTGACAGTTACTCAAAAAAACACAAGATGTTCCATGTGAAACATTTATGTGCCAAATGGATGTAAAAATAAAAAAGAATCATCGCATTTTATTTATTCGATAAAATGCGATGATTCTTTTTGTGTACCAGATGGCTATTCATAATTTAGTATCAATCTATAAATGGGTTTTATCATGTAATTGATGATAGAGGTTAGTAAATCTACCGGAAAATGTTTTTTTTAATCGAGGTCTCAGTTATGAAAAAAATGAATAAGATTTTTTTATATGCATCAATGTTAATATTAACTTCAGGTATTGCGGCTGTTCCTACCGTGGCAAAAGCTGACATCAATTATGGTTTGACTAACGTTGGTACAGCCATTGTTACGACAAAGGATAGTGCCCAATTGTACAATGACAGTGGTCAACCACTAGGACGCTATTTACCAGCTGGTTCGGAATGGAAGACTAGTCTGGAAAATACTTTGACTAGTGGATCTTATTATGGCGTTGGTGCTCATGAATTTCTCAAGAGTTCAGACGTTGATTTTGAATCTTTGGATGGAAAAACGAGCTATTCAGAAGGACAAACTAGTGCTGTAAATTATGATGGCATCGAGGTAACTTCAGCAGCTGGAGCTCCATTGTACGATGAGAGTGGCAATCCTTTAAGTAGAAGTTTACCCGAAGGCAGTAATTGGAAAGTTGATTTACAAGATAACAATGCTAAAGGAACCTTTTATCGTGTTGCTACGGGTGAATATGTCAGTGCGGTAGATGTGCGTCCATATCAAAATTCACCAATTTATTCTGAAAGTGAGATTGTCACAACACCAAGTGGAACTCCAACACGTTTGTATGACGAAAATGGACAATTGATTGGTGATCGTGCGTTAGCTCCAAATACTAGTTGGTATACGGATGAATTTACCGATATTGGTGGTGTCGGTTATTATCGTGTAGCTACAAATGAATATGTAATAGCAACCGAAGTTAAATGAAAAGTTATAAATAAAAAAATGAGCTCTGTTGAAGTGTAAATTTACGCTCTAACAGTACTCATTTTTGTTTTAGTACCAACTTTTACTTTCTCATAGTCGTGACGATTAATAACAAAAGTTAAAATGTCATTTTCATCCGGAATACCCTTCGATTCGAGAGCATGATGGCCTCTCAATCCAGTAAAGGAAATATTGTAACTATCGTTTTCGTTAGGAATATGGGATAAATTGTGTAATTTAACTGAGATTTGATTATTTTGGAAGTCGATGTTTTTATTTTCGATTACGACACCGTTTATTTTGTGGGAAAAAATCATTTGGAAATCCTCCGTTTTTTCGATTAATTAATTGTTAAAGTAATAATAACTGAATTAATTGAATATAAAACAAATTTTGTTTGAATATTTTGCGAAGAAATCATCATAATATGTTTTAGTACTAAATTGGATTACAATAATATAGCAAAAAGTTACGGAGGGGATTATTATCGATAAGAAAGCCTTGCGCCAACAACAGATTCAAAAATTAAAGCAAAACCAAGCACAAACTAAAATTGAGGGTATCAAACTATTAAAACAATTAGTGGAATTGCCAGAGTGGAAAAATGCTAAATCGATTGCTACAACAGCTAGCAGTCCAATAGAAGTACCAACTGAACCAATCATTCAAGCCGCTCAAGGAGCTGGTAAGAAAGTTTATTTACCAAAAACAATGCCACACCGTCAAATGGCTTTTCTACCATTTACAAGTAGCGATGATTTGGTCGTTAGTAAATTTGGCATCCCAGAACCAGAATATAAGGAAGAGTTAGTTAACCAAGCACCGGATCTAGTCATTGTTCCGGGACTAGCTTTTGCTAAAGATTCCAATTATCGAGTTGGCTTTGGTGGCGGATATTACGATCGTTTCTTAGCAAAATACCCTGGTAAAACCGTAACTTTAGTTCCTTCAGTGATGCTTTTTGAAACAGCTGATTGGGAAATCGACGAATTTGATATTAAGATTCAAAGATTATTAACCGTTTAGATAAATTTAAATTATAGGAGGAAAAATATGTTTGCTAACTTAGCAAATGAAAGAACACAAGCTTATAAAGGCGTTAAAGTCGGTTTTTCATGGACAGAAATGTTCTTTGGCTTTTGGACTCCTGTGTTTCGTGGCGATTTCAAGTGGGCAAGTGTCTTAGTTTTGGCAGAAATTATTTTTGGTTCTTTCACTTGGGGTGGTGGAGCCTTTCTAGTTACGTTTATTTTTGCCTTTTTTTACAATCGTCTTTACGTTAAAGATATGGTCGCCAAGGCTATAAACCAGCTGATACTACTTCCTTTAATGTATTGAAGAATGCAGGTTATCTTTAAAAGGAAATCACTTAAATCAAAAATGGCATCTGTATTGGAATAGTTTTTCTATTCGGATACAGATGCCATTTGTTTTTCTTTGCTGTGGAGGACTTTATTCTCATAAACTAAAATTTTTGCTAAATAAGTGATAAATGTTAGAATAACCAATCAGGCTAGGAAAAATCATTGAACGATTTGCTTCTATTAACAAATACCATTAACATTGATGGTAGAAGTTTCTTATAAAACTAAAAAAAGCAGTTATATCAAGGATAATTCCTTAACATAACTGCTTAAGCGATAAATTTATGGGTGGTCGGGGGATCGAACCCCGGACCCACGGATTAAGAGTCCGTTGCTCTGCCAGCTGAGCTAACCACCCATGTGTCTTGTGTTGATTGCTTATCTCTCTCAACCAACGAGATATATAATACCATAGGCTCAAAATTAATAGCAAGTACTTTTTAAAAAAAAATTCAAAAAAGTTAAGTTGCCTTTATGGTGACTTTGTTTTAATGAAAAATAACTAGTATAATATTCACGTCAAGGAGATAAATATATGGCTAAAAAAATTCTAGTAGTAGATGATGAAAAACCAATTTCCGATATTGTTAAATATAATTTGGAAAATGAAGGCTACGAAGTCATAACTGCTTTTGATGGACAAGAAGCGTTAGACAAAGTTGAAGAGGATGATCCTGATTTGATTTTGCTAGATTTGATGCTTCCAGTTATTGACGGTCTTGAAGTAGCTAGAACTATCAGAAAAACTAAAGATACTCCAATTATTATGTTAACGGCTAAAGATACCGAAATTGATAAGGTTATTGGCCTAGAACTTGGAGCAGATGATTATGTAACTAAACCATTCTCCAATCGAGAGTTAGTCGCTCGTGTAAAAGCTCGTTTGAGAACTCAAACACATGTACATAGCGAGGAAGCCAAGAATAGTGAGATTAAAATTGGTGATTTAACTATTCTCCCCGATGCATATACTGTAACGAAAAATGGTAAAGAAATTGAACTAACACACCGTGAGTTCGAATTGTTGCATTATTTGGCTCAACATATTGGTCAAGTTATGAAACGTGAACACTTGCTTCAAACGGTTTGGGGTTACGATTACTTTGGTGATGTTAGAACAGTGGACGTTACTGTTAGACGTTTGCGTGAAAAAATTGAAAACAATCCTAGTCAACCAGAATGGCTAATGACTAGACGTGGTGTAGGATACTACCTAAGAGATCCTGATGCCGAATAAAAAATCAAAAAACTGATTCGTTTATATAAGAAACGAGTCAGTTTTTTTGTTATCCTCATAGCTGTATAATGTAATTAAGTTTGTATCATTTAGGTGGAAATATATTGAAAAATAGATTTGTCTTTTTACATTCAATTAATTTTAAAATCGGATTATCGTTTATTTTAATTTTAATAGTCACAATTGAAATAATTGGGGCTTATTTTGTGCGTCAACTAGAGGATCAAAATGTGTCTAATTTTGAAAATTCTGTTGTCGTACCAGCTTATACCCTCAATCAAATTTCAGAAAACTTGACTGACAATGATCAACATACTCGTGAAAATATTGGGAATGCGATTCAAGATTATACGCGTGTCAGTACCGATATTACTGACGTACAAGTAGTCGACCGTTCAGGGATCATTGTTGGGACCAAAGATTCTGAAGGCAGTAATATTATCGGAACGCAGACTTTAAAAGATAATATCAAACAAAGTATTAAGACCGATAAGAAGATTACCCAAATTTACTATGAAAAAGACACTGGAAGCTCTTATGAGTCGATTGAACCGGTTACTTCGCCTGATAACAGTACAGTTGTTGGGGCTATTTATGTTCGAGCATCAATGGAGTCGGTTTATACAGGCATTAATAATATTATTCTGATTTTCCTAACAGCTTCCTTAGTAGCTGGTCTATTAGGAGCTGTGATTGCTATTTTCATTTCTCGTGCAATTACCCGACCAATCGATGAAATGAAGCAACAGGCTGTCAGAATGGCTGAAGGAGACTATTCTGGACAAGTTCGTGTTTATTCTCCTGATGAATTAGGTCAATTGGCGATGGCAGTTAATGATTTATCTGTCAAAGTTGAAGAGGCAACCGAAAATTCGGAATCTGAACGAAGGCGACTAGATAGCGTTTTGACGCAAATGTCTGATGGTGTCATCGCCACGAATCGTTTAGGGAATATTACCGTCATCAATGAAATGGCTCAAGAATTTTTGGATAAAGATGAAGATGCGGCTATTGGTCAACCATTAGTCGATGTGTTAGGTATTTCCGAGCAAACTAGTTTTGACGACTTATTAGAAAATCCAGATCCTATGGTTATCGAAACTAATGATAATAGTGAAGATTACGATACCGGCGATGATAATTCGTTGATTTTAAATGCTGATTTCTCATTGATCCAAAGAAATAGTGGCTTTATCAGTGGTATGGTCTGTGTTCTACACGATGTTACTGAACAACAAAAGATCGATAGTGAACGTCGTCAATTCGTTTCTAACGTTTCACACGAATTGAGAACGCCATTGACGAGTATCAGTAGTTACATCGATGCTTTGAACAATGGTGCTTGGAAGGACCAAAAATTAGCTCCACAATTCTTAGGAGTTACAGCTGAAGAGACTGACCGAATGATTCGAATGATCAAAGACTTGTTGAGCTTGTCGAGAATGGATCAAGGTCGTTCGAAGCTTGAAAAAGAATTAGTCAATTTCAATGAATTTTTCTCATATATTTTGGATCGCTTTGATATGATGCTGAAAAAGGAAAAAGCTGACGCTAAAGAAGACAATAAAAAAATCGTTAAAAATTATCGGATCAAACGTATCTTTACTAGCAAGGATCTCTGGGTCGAAATTGATACCGATAAAATGACGCAAGTGATCGATAATATTATGAATAACGCTATCAAGTATTCGCCTGACGGTGGTGTGATCACTTGTCGTTTGTTGGAAACTAATAAACATATTATTATTAGTATTTCCGATGAAGGACTAGGTATTCCGAGAAAAGATATCAAGAAAGTCTTCGATCGTTTCTATCGTGTTGATAAAGCACGTTCTAGAAAACAAGGTGGTACCGGATTGGGACTATCTATTTCTAAGGAAATCGTTGAACAGCATAAAGGAAGAATTTGGGTAAACAGTGCTGAAGGCAAGGGATCAACTTTCTACATTTCCTTGCCATTTGACCCTAACGAAACAGGAGGAGAATGGGATGAAATTTAGCCGTTTAATTGTCCAAGTGTTATTAGTTATTGCCGTAATTACTAGTATTGTCCTGTCCTTCTTTATTTGGACCAATACTGCTCGTTATCAACGTGGAAGAAATATCGACGTAACTGACGCTGAGACAAATAAAAATGAAATACCGATGAATCAAGTTATCAGTCCAACATCTGTTATGTGGCATGATGAAGATGAGCAATATTTGATTTATAACAGTAATGAAAATATTTCCTTGAGCATTCAAAAAATAATGCAAGATTGGAAAATTGGTAGTCCTAAATTAGTAACAAAAAAAGATGGAGCTTACTATCAAAAAGTTATACAAGCCAAAAATACGATTCAAATGGTTTATCCAACCGCGATAACGACTAATGTCTTGGGATATTTGTTAAATAATGACAGTCTCAAAGATGAAGATGGTAAAAAATTCAATCGTATCTTGGTTAATTTAAAAGATAAAAAAGATCAAAATATTTATCTAGCTAATGATAATAATTATGCCGTTTACAAAGCTAAAGTGAGAAATGCTTCTGCTGGACCAATTACTAAATTAGTTAAGAAAGCTAACATCAATTTGAAGATCAGATTGGATATTATGAAACATGGCGTCTTTACTTCATATGCCAATCCAATCAAATTGCAATCATATTCATACGTAGTCAATGGTAAAAAAGACGGTGAATATACAACTGCATTGTTTGATTCGAATGCTAATGGTTTGGTAACGACAGAAGACAATGGTGTTTACAGTTATAATTATGGTGAATCAAAGCGATTGGTTTCAGATCATAATACTGATGAATTAACGTTCACGGATTATACCGACACCTCTGTACCGAAGAATCAATTAGCTTTCTTACAACGCGGTTATCAAAAAGTTATTAATTTACAGGACTCGATTTCTAACTTGCGCTTGTACAATGCAAACTGGAAGAACAAGGATTTGACCTTCAGAGAATACGTTGAAGGCTTCCCAATCTTTAAGAAGAGTCAATTTGGTTCAATCGAGATCAAATTTAGTCGTCAAGGTAGTACAGAACATTTCGTCAATACAGTCTTAGAAGTTCCGGTTCCTTCTAATCAAGCGGCTACTAAGTTGAAATCGACGAATGATATTTTCAAAGGCCTTCAAAAAGCTGGTTTTTCTTTAAATGACATTGAAGGCTTGGAAGTCGGTTATCAATGGGAAACAGAAGCTGACAATGAAAAGGTCGTCGATTTGAAGCCAACATATTACATCAAGATTGATGGTCACTGGAAAGCTTATGAAGATTGGACAAATCAAACTGCGGAGGAAGAGTAAATGGATTTTAAAAGAATTGAAGTTATATTCTTAATAGTATTTTTCTCGTTAGATATCTTTTTATTCTTGTCTTTTCGCAATAGTCAACAACTAGTTAGCAGTACGAGCACTAATACTTCGACCGTCGCTGAAATGCGCAAGCGTAATATCAGTTTCGGCAGTTTGGATTCGAAGAGTGGTTACGCCTATTATTTAGGGTCACAGCCTAATGATGATTTGGAAGAAAATTCCAGTAAACTCCAAGATCAAAAAGTAGAGTACGAGGAAGCAAATCATACTTTAGCTAGTACTTTAGATAGTCCCATTTCTGTTACTTCAAGCAATCGCAAGAAAATTATGGATGAATTTATCAAAAAAGAAAAAAATATCTTATATGGTAAGAATTACAAGTACGCGCCACAATTATCGAGCCAGTCGCAAATGGTTTACGTCGCTACTAGTAATTTAGGGGACGTTTACGATAAAACAAATCAGCTTATCTTTACAATTTCTAACGGCGAAGTGTTAGGTTATACTCAGACGTATATTAGATCGATGATTATTTTGCATGAAAGACAATCGATCAAGAGTGAAAAAGATGTTATTACGAACCTCTATGCTAATTCAGAGATACCTAATAATTCCAAGATTGCTTATGCTAATTTAGCTTATACGAAATTGTTGGAAGCCAAAGGTAGTACGATCTACATACCGGTTTGGTTCGTAACGATCAAGAATAAAGATAGTAAAGTTTCAACCACCAAGAAGGTCAATGCCTTCACTGGTAATATAATTAAGAGTTCAGCAAATGGAGATAGTAGTTACAATGCCCAATGATGATAGTTTAAAAATCAGTGTTCTGGCTAGCAGCAGCTCTGGAAACGCAACTTATATTGAAACACCTAAGCACCGTGTGTTAGTCGATGCTGGTTTGTCAGGAATCAAGATTAAGCGTGCCATGGAAAGTATTGGTAAAGATATCAATACTGTCGATTCACTGTTTGTGACCCATGAACATACTGACCATATCAAAGGCGTTGGGGTCTTAGCTAGACGCTATAATCTCAACGTTTATGCCAATCAAAAGACTTGGGAAGCGATGTTGCCTAAGATAGGTAAAATTTCTGAAGATGAGATCAACGTTTTTAATCACAACAAAGTTTTGTCATTAGATGATTTGGATGTTGAAAGTTTTTCAGTTTCACATGATGCAGTCGACCCACAATTTTATAAGTTTTATCACAATGGCAAAGAATTTGTGATTTTAACTGACACGGGGTATGTTTCGGAACGTGTCCAAAAAACGATTGAAAATGCCGATGGTTATTTAATGGAATGTAATCATGATGTCGAGATGTTGCGTGAAGGGATGTATCCATGGCCTTTGAAACAGCGTATCTTGAGTGAAAAAGGTCATTTATCTAATGAAGATGGAGCGCATACGTTGATGGATGTCATCGGCAATAATACGAAACAAATCTTCTTAGGTCATTTGAGTCATGAAAACAATACAAAAGCAGTGGCTCGAACAGAAGTTACTCAAGTTTTGGAGGATCATGATTTTGGTGTTGGCCATGATTTTAAAATTCACGACACTGATCCTGCTATAGCTGATCCTTTGATTGCCTTGTAAAATAAACATTTTAGTCATAAGACGTTCATAGTTTTTTCATAAATGTTGGATATATTAGAATTAATAAATCTTTTGGGGAAGTGAAATTGTATGAATAACGATAATCAAGACAAACCTGAATCAAGAGTAAATGATAAGAAACGTGGGAATAATAACAATCAATCCCATAATTCATTGCTTAAGATGGGGATCGTTGCCTTTATTTCAGCCGCTTTAGGTGTTGTTGTTGCTTTTGCTGGTTTTACATACTTTGGTAACAACAGTTCTGATACTGCCTCAGTCGGAAATACTGCCGGCACAACTCAAGTAAGCAATACGAAGGTAAATACATCCAGCTCGATGTCTGGAGCTTATAAGAAGGTCAATGGCGCTGTTGTTTCAGTTATTAATCTTCAAAAGCAACAAGAACAATCTAGTGACGGAGACATTTCATCAATTTTTGGTGATTTGTTTGGTGACAGTGGGTCAGCATCTGATTCTTCAGGACAAACTGATGAAAATAGCGACAGTGATTCTAACTCATCTGATTCTTCAAACTCTAATTCCAGTAGTGATTTGCAAGAATACAGTGAAGGTTCTGGTGTGATTTATGCTAAGCAAAATGGTAAAGGTTACATTGTAACGAATAACCACGTTGTTTCTGGATCTGATTCTTTGGAAATTATTTTGGAAGATGGAACAAAAGTTGCTGCTAAATTAGTCGGTACTGATGCTACAACTGATTTGGCCGTTCTAGAAATCGATGGCAGTAAAGTGCCTGCTACAGCTTCATTTGGTAACTCTGATAACGTATCGCCAGGAGATCCAGTAATTGCCATTGGTTCTCCATTAGGTAGTGAATATGCTACAACTGTTACTCAAGGTATTATTTCTGCTACTAACAGAACTGTGACGACTCAAGATCAAAACACTGGTCAAGCTACCGGAGAAGCAACTGTTTTACAAACCGATGCTGCTATCAACCCTGGTAATTCTGGTGGTCCATTAGTTAATGCCGCTGGTCAAATCGTTGGTATCAATTCAATGAAATTGGCTTCAAATACTGATGGTACTTCAGTTGAAGGTATGGGCTTTGCTATTCCAAGTAATGAAGTAGTTAAGATCATCAATCAATTAGTTGCTAATGGTAAAGTTGAAAGACCATCACTTGGCATTAGAGTCTTAGATCTAGATCAAATTACTGATGATTCGCAATCCAGTTTGAAGTTGCCTGACGATGTAACCAAAGGTGTTGTAGTGTACAGCACAACTTCTGGATCAGTTGCTAAAGCTGCTGGTATGAAGAAATATGATGTTATCGTTAAACTTGGTAATAAGAAGATAACATCAGTTGCAGACTTGCATACAGCCTTATATTCACATTCAGTCGGTGATACAGTTAATATTCAATATTATCGTAATGGTAAATTGAACACGGCTAAAGTTCATTTGACGAAACAAGCTAGTGAATAAATATTAATCATAATTAATGAAAGACCTAATCTGATGTGGATTGGGTCTTTTTTTGATAGTGTCATTTGGCATGAAAATCACAAAAATCTTAAATAAGTAGTTTCACGGCTTTTTTTGAACTTTTATGAATGTTTTTGAAATTTATTTCGACTTTTCAGAAAATTAATTATAGGTATTTATCCACAGGTGTTTAAAAAATGTGAATAAGTATCCAAAAATCCAATAAAATCACTGTATAAAAGTTTTCCACAGGGTTACACACAGTTGTGGAAAGTTTTTTAATCTAAAGTAGACATAACGTAAATAATCCCTATAATACTAGGAATTAAGAGTGTTACACAAAATTAGACAAACTTTTATTTTTTTGTGCACAATGGAATAGTCATGATAATTCGTTATTTTAAATAAATTTGGCAATTCTAGGATATTTTCGTATCATAATAAGCGAGGAGAATTATTTACTATGAATATTAAGATGGTTACAGTTGGAAAGCTAAAAGAGAAGTATTTTAAAGCTGGTATTGCTGAATATGCCAAGCGTCTGGGGGCTTTTTGCAAGTTTCAAATAATTGAGTGCCAAGATGAAAAAGCTCCGGAGAGTTTGAGTGAAGCCCAAGAATTGAAGGTGAAACAAATTGAAGGAGAACGAATATTAAGTAAAATCAAGGATAAGGAATTTGTTATTTTGCTCGATTTGAGAGGTAAAGAATTAACCTCTGAACAACTTGCTAAAAAAATTGATGACTTATCCACATATGGAACTTCTGATATTACTTTTGTTATCGGTGGATCATTAGGCGTTAGTCCAGAAGTTGTCAAAAGAGCGGATATGAGTATTTGTTTCGGGAAATTTACTTTGCCACACCAATTGATGCGTTTAGTATTGACTGAACAAATTTATCGTTCTTTCATGATTATCAATCATCGGACGTATCACAAGTAAAAACTACGAAAAAAACAGCCATTTTTGGCTGTTTTTTTAGTCCAAATATCTTTCGTATCCTTCGCGTAAAGTGTCACGAATATCATCGGCAATAGATTTTGGTGATAAAACTCTTAGAATTGTCGTTTCACCGAGTAACCACAATTTGACACCATCAGAATAATTAACTTCAATTTCTAAAATTTTAACTGAAAAAGGAAAGCGATTAGGTTTGTCGATTGTTTTAATAACTTTGCAGCTAGGAAAGATATCTTTGATGTATTCCATATAGCCGTAATACTCGAATTGGATGCGGGTCTTTTTACCTTGATAGCCAAAAGCCTCATAACGAGTTTCTTGGCCGTGGTCATGATATTTGCTGTGATCCATTGGTATTTTTAAATGAATCGGCTCAATATCGTCCATCCAATCAATACGGAAAGTCCGATATTCCTGTTTATCTTTAACTAAACCAATTATAAAGAAGTAAAGATTATCGAAAAAGGTATGGATCGGTAACATTTCGATAGTTTCGATGTTAGGGATTTCTGAAGGATATCTATCGGTGTAAGTAAAACGGATTTTTTGTTTGTGATAGATGTATTGTTCCAGTTGACCCATTTTTTCGATGCGAAAACTCTCATCAGTCAAATAATTATCGGTGATGCGTTCAGTCATGACGGATTCACTAACTACATCACGTTCTTCTAGTGTTAACATGTCCAACATTTTGTTAGTCAATCTTGGTAATTCAGTACTATTTAACGAGCGACTTGCAATTAATAATTTAATTAATATTAATACTTGATTTTGGTCCAATAAATATCTTTGTTCAATAGAATAAGCTCGACCAATTTTCTTCAATTGGAAATATTTATTGAGAACAGCACTTTTATCAAAAGCAACTTTGATTTCTTTGATTGCGCGTTGAGCTGTTCGAATAGTGATACCTTGTTTTTCTGCGATGTCTTTAGTTTGACAGCTCTCATTTTCTAGTAGTTGTAAGAATACCTCAATCGATAAATTCATAATTGTCCCCCTGCAAAATAGATTATCATAATTATTTGCTAATGGTATTCATTTTTTTGATATGACATTTGTAAAGTTTTAGTAATGATTCCGTAAATAGATTGCTTTAAAAATTGATAATTCTTAGAATAGAGTTGCAACAAGAAGAGAGTCTATAAATGGAGATAGGAAAAATGAAGAATAGAACTAGAAAAGTTATCGCAGCTTCAGCTGTAGCTATTATGTTAGCTCCAGCAGCACTCAGCGCTCTACCACAAAATGTTGATGCTGCAGCTGTCGGAACTGTTTCAGTTACCACACCAGTTTATGACGCAAATGGGAAGACTACTGGACAAACTTTACCAAGCGGTAGTAGTTGGCAATTGGGTCAACAAGTTACTATTAATGGTGTCGCTCATTATCAAGTCGCAACTAACGAATACATTCCAGCTTCGGTAGTTAGAAATGTCACTGGTTCAGCCAATTCAGTTGATACTACTCAAACACAGGATCGTTGGATTACTGAAAATGCCGATGCTGGTAAAGTTGCAACCGCTAATACTACATTAAATGTTGTTGATGCATATGGAAATACCACAGGTCAAACTTTGCCAAATGGCAGTCAATGGAAAATCGGTAATATTTTGCATGCCAACAAAATGCTTTATTACCAGGTGGGAACTAATCAATATATCAATGCACAGGATGTAACTATTGCTGGTCAAAATAATGATTCAGCTGCTGGTTTAGTTACTCAAGATGGTAATTTTGGAAAGACTGCTACGGTAACTACTGCAGCAAAATTGATTGATAGAAATGGTAATGATTTAGGGGTCACTTTACCTGTCAATAGTAGTTGGATTTTAGGTAAAGCTTTGAGTGCTAATAATGAAACTTACTATCAAGTTGCTACAAACGAGTGGATTTCTGCCAATAATATTAAAATCAATGACTATACTCAAAATGGTCAAACAGTTGATACTTACATAACTGATACAACTGCAGCTGGTAAGACTGGGGTTACAACGACTGACGTTCAAGTCGTCGATGGCCAAGGAAATACTACAGGAACAACTTTACCAGGTAATAGCCAATGGAAGATTGGTTCACAAATGTTGCACCATGACAAACAGACTTACTATCAAGTTGCAACAAACGAGTTCGTTTTAGTAGCGTACATGAAATTATTGGATGATGCTACAACTACTACTAACACTAATTCTTCAGTACCAACACCAAGTAATGGTTTAGTTGCTACTGCCAATAAACAAATTAGAACTTATAACACAGCTACTAATTCTTACGACATGACTTTGCCTGCTGGATCAACTTGGAAGATTTCTAAGCTAGTAGTTAATAAGTACGGTTCATACTGGGGCGAAGTTGCCACTAACCAATGGGTTTGGATCACTGATGTAACTTTGAACAGTGGACTTAATTTGAAAGACAATTCATATTACGAACCAGAATTTGCTACAAGTATTAATAAATAATTAAAAAAATATCCTTCAATCATTTGAAAATTGAAGGATATTTTTTTGCCTAAATTTAGCTAATGAAAACGCTTTACAGATTTTCTCTGTGATTAGAATAATGATAACTTTATTAGAAAAACACTTGTATTTTTTAATCTTCAAGAGTATTCTAGCTATTAATTTCTACCGAGTAGAAAAAACTAGATTCAGAAAGGATGATAAGTATGAATGTTGGTCTTGTCGGTGTCACCGGCTATAGTGGCAGTGTTTTGTATGAATTACTGTTACGGCATCCCAATGTTGGTAAAGTCAATTTGTATGGGCATTCCCAAAAAGTAGCACAACCTTTAGAAGAGGTTTTACCACAACTACGACGACGAGATAACATTTTACCTTATGATTCTGCTGATATCATGAAGAGTAATGACATGGTGTTTTTCGCTACTTCGGCTGGAGTTACGACAAAGTTGGCTCAACCATTTATCGAAAATGATTTTCCGGTAATTGATTTAGCAGGTGACTTTCGACTCAAAGCTGATGTATATGAGAAGTGGTACAAAAAGCCGGCTCCTCAAAGCGATTATCTCGCCAAAGCACATTATGGATTAGCTGATTTTACTAGTTCCAAGGGTTCTAAATATGTTGCCAACCCTGGCTGCTATGCCACTGCAACGATTTTAGCCTTAGCTCCACTAGTTAAAAATCATCTGATCGATCCATCTTCAATCGTCGTTGATGCCAAATCTGGTACCTCCGGCGCTGGTAAGAAATTGAGTCAATCAACTCATTTCAGCCAAACAAATGAAAATCTGCAACTGTATAAGGTAAATCAACACCAACATATTCCAGAAATTGTTCAGGAATTACAAAAATGGGACAAAGATCTACCTTATATTCAGTTCACAACAACACTTTTACCACTGACACGTGGAATTATGGCCAGTTGCTATGCGAAGGCTAAGTCAGATGTAACTGAAGAAAAGGTTCAAGAAGCTTTTTCCCAGACTTATTCAGATGACACCTTTGTAAATGCTACTGAAGGAGTTTTCCCCAATCTTAAACAAGTGATTGGAACTAACTTCTGTGACATAGGTTATCAACTAAACCCTGTTACCCATCAAATCGTAATAGTCAGTGTAATTGATAACCTCCTAAAAGGTGCAGCTGGACAAGCAATTCAAAACTTTAACCAAATGTTTGAATTTAAACCAGATGCAGGATTGGACTTAATTCCAGTTCTACCTTAAATTAGGAGGATTTTTTTATGCAATCATTTTTAGAAGAAACTAAGACTTATCAAGAAGTACCTTTTACTTGGCCTAAAGGCTACAAAGCTGACGGCGTTCACGTGGGATTGCGGAAGAATCCTAACAAAAAAGATATGGGTTGGTTGTATTCAGAAGTGCCCGCCCAAGCTGCAGGTACTTATACGACTAACCAATTTCAAGCTGCGCCTACTAAATTAACGAAACAAACTATCAATCAGGATCACCTCTTACAAGGAATGGTCATGAATACAGCTGTTGCTAATTCTGTTACTGGTAAACAAGGGATGATCGATGCTAAAAAGATGCAAAAGTTAGCTGCTGACAAGATGGGAATTGATTCAAGTCTAGTCGGCGTTGCTTCAACTGGTGTGATTGGTGAAAATTTGCCAATGGATTTGATTCAAAAAGGAGTCTCACAATTAGAGTTACTCGACAACGATTTAGTCACCGAAGCAATTTTGACGACTGACACACATCCAAAAACTATCTCTACTCAAATTGAAATTGACGGTAAAACTGTCACTATCACAGGATTTTGTAAAGGTTCAGGGATGATTCATCCTAAAATGGCAACGATGCTAGGTTTTGTAGTTACAGATGCCAAGATTGCCGATGGACAACTCCAACCGATGCTCAGTCAACAAGTTGACAAAACTTTTAACCAAATTACCGTCGATGGCGATACTTCAACTAATGACATGGTCGTCACGCTTGCTAACGGTATGGCCGACAATACACCGATTTCTATGGATGATGGTGATAATTTTGAGAAATTTACAGATGCTTATAACGCCGTTTTAACTAAACTAGCTCAAGATATTGCTGAAGATGGTGAAGGATCAACTAAGCTAGTTGAAGTTAATGTTGAACATGCAGCTACTCACATTGATGCTCAAAAGGTTGCTAAAGCTATCGTTGGTTCTAATTTAGTCAAAGCTGCCATTTTTGGCGAAGATGCCAATTGGGGTCGTATCATTGCCGCCATTGGTCAAACCGATGCCGTAATCGATGTCGATCACACGAGTGTTTGGCTGAATGATTTACCATTAGTCGACAACAGTCACAGTGCTGATTTTGATGAAAATGTTATGAAAGATGCTTTAACTGATAAAAAGATTACCGTTTTAGTTGATTTGAATTCTGGAACTGCTACCGGGCAGGCTTGGGGTTGTGATTTAACTTACAATTACGTCCGCATTAATGCCACATACAGAAGCTAATATGAGGTGAAGATGATGAAAGAGACGATAGTTGTAAAAATAGGTGGCAATGCTAGTGATAATTTACCGTCGACCTTTTTTGAACAAATTAAAACCTGGTGGTCGATGGGTAAACGGGTTTTAATTATTCACGGCGGTGGTCCACAAATCTCTGAATGGAGCGAAAAACTACATTTGGATGTTGAGAAAATAAATGGCGTTCGGGTGACTGATCCGGAAACTTTAGACGTTACCAAAGCTGTTTTATTAGGATTAGTCCAACCCAAGCTTTGTCAATTTTTGGCTAATTCAGGTTTGCCAGTAATTGGACTTAATTCCAGTGACAACCACTTGTTGGAAGGTAAGTATTTAAATCAATCTCAATACGGTGAAGTTGGACAAGTGACCCACATCAACAGCAAGTGGCTTTCACAAGAATTAGAGAACCAAATTGGCGTGTTGGCACCATTAGCACAGACTAAAGATGGCCACTGGCTCAATGTCAATGCTGATACCGCTGCTGCCAAGATAGCTAGTCAGTTGCAAGCTGAAGAATTAGTTTTATTGACCGATGTTCCTGGAGTTTTGAACTCTGGCAAAGTCGTGCCACAACTAACAGAAACTTTTGCCAATGAATTATTCCAGCAACACGTTATTAAATCAGGGATGATGCCCAAAATCAAAGCTTCATTTGCAGCCTTGAAAAATGGTGTTCATCAAACCTTTATTACTAATGACTTAGGACGACCAGGAACACAGTTCCAATATGTCGAAAAATAATAATTTGGAGGAAAGATTCATGGAACATGTATTCCCAACATACGTACGTTTTCCATTCGATTTGGTAAAAGGAGACGATGTTTATTTAACCGATAATCACGATAATAAATATTTGGATTTCACTAGTGGTATCGGTGTTTGCAGCTTTGGTTATAGTAATGAAATTATTCAAGAAAATGTTCAAGCACAATTACAAAAGGTTTGGCATATTTCTAATTTGTACGAGAACCAAATTCAAGACGATGTAGCAGGTCTTTTATGTAACGATGATCAACTAGCCTTTTTCTGTAACTCTGGGACTGAAGCTAACGAAGCGGCTTTCAAATTAGCACGTAAATATACTGGTAAATCAACCGTTTTAGCTTTCAATAATGGTTTTCACGGTCGTACTTATGGATCAATGTCATTGACGGGGAATCCTGATATTCAACAAGGTTTTGCTCCTTTAGTACCAGATGTAAAATTTGCTGACTATAACGATAACAAAGCGCTGGAATTGATTGACAACAATTTGGCGGCAGTTATTTTGGAAGTCATTCAAGGTGAGGGTGGCGTTTTCGTAGCTGATAAAAAGTGGTTGACCGATATTCAACAAGCATGTCATGATAACGGCGTTTTACTGATTATTGATGAAGTTCAAACTGGAATTGGTCGGACAGGTTCTAAATTTGCCTTTGAACAATTTGGATTAAAGCCCGATATTATTACTTCTGCCAAAGCTTTAGGTAACGGAATGCCAATTGGAACGATGATTGGTGATAAAAAGTTGGCAACTGCTTTTGGCCCGGGGAGTCATGGAACTACTTTTGGTGGTAATAAAATCGCTATGGCTGCGGCTAAAGGAGTTCTAGAACAGTTAACTCCTGAGTTCTTAGCTTCAGTTCAAAAGAAATCAGAACATCTTTGGAAAAAGTTGAATTCTGAAATCAAGCCTTTGACTAAAGTAACTGCTGTAACTGGCTTAGGCTTTATGATTGGGATTCATTTGGATGAAAGTTTGCCAGTCACTGATGCCATTACTAAATTACACGAAAAAGGTTTATTGACACTTTCAGCTAAGCACAATACCTTGAGACTGTTGCCACCACTAGTGATGAGTGAAGAAAAATTAGATGAAGGGCTTGAGATAATTAAGTCTGTATTGTAGAAAAAACTCTAGTAACCAGAAAATAAGTTTTTTTTAAGTTAGATTAGTGGTAATATGCCGTCCTCCATAGCAAAGAAAATTTGGCTGGAACGTAGTGGACACGACTTGGAGC
>OMJG01000851.1_pt1 | contig 20357 bp, 31 predicted proteins | sample 1646431 | NCBI WGS metagenome assembly OMJG01 (sample SAMN03771674, study PRJEB25209) | food metagenome | isolation source: Cotija cheese | place: Mexico:Jalisco,Michoacan | collected 2011-12-12
CCTGTAAAAAATCATCTTCCACAGAATGATAAATGTGTAGGCGATTTTTTAGATCCTCTAATAACGCCATAGCATCGCCCCCTAGTCAGCAGTGATTTTGGCAGCAGTAGTTCCTACTGTCACTTTGCCACCGCTAGGGGATGCTATTTTCCCGAGCCACCGAAGTCGTAGACCTTAGCAGTGTTATCATCTGCGGCTTTACCATAGAAGAAGCGTTTTGCAGTGTACAAAGTAGCATCTTCTAAAGCCAAAGTCTGATCGAATTCAGCAATTGCAACATTACCAGCAGAGTATGCGTCATAACGTTCAGGAACAAAAGCCACGATCTTACCTTCGGGAACAAATTCAGATTCAACCACCTGCAATCCGAATGGTAAAGCATAGACCCACTGACCATTAACATTTTGCATAGTCATAGCTGTTTCAAGATCGATTGAGACACCTGGTTGAACTGCAAGATAGATCTTACCTTTGGCAGCAAATGGAGTGCCATTCTCCTTAACAGATAAGGCCTTAATGATTCCGCCAAGTTCTTTTTTAGCGGTTGCTTCGTCTTTTAGAGTAATTGCTCCCGAAGATTCCTTATCCGGATAAACACCGTCTGTTACAGATACGCCTTTGACAACGGACTTAGTTAAACCAATTGGTTTATCTTTTCCGTCGCCATCGATAAATGCTGTTTCAGCCGCAACCGCAAAAGCCTCTTCGATTTGAGTTGTCACATAAGTCTTGATCCATGGTGCACCAAAGCCTTTTATATCGTTGGGAATAGCCACGAATGCAGTTAGTTTGGACTGATTAGCATCTTCATCGCTGAAGGTTGCTTGTAACTGTCCTTTGATGCCATCGTAGATCTTGCCCCAAACAGCTGCACCTGTTGCTTCTGATTTCAAAAATTTCAAGCGTAAGCCGGTGTTTTGTAATCCAATGATCTGCATAAATGGATGATTCTTGGCTAAATCTTCGAAAATCTTATCCACAGTTGTTTCAGGCAAAACTACTTCTTTACTTTCTTTATGTGTTGTATCGTCGGAAGTCAGTGCATTAAAGAAATCAACTTCTTCACTAGTCATTTCTGGATCCTTAGCACGTGCGTTCAATACCGGTTCGATCTTATCGTTGACCATCTTATCGATATAACTAACAGTATCCTCGGACAAGGCATCCATCATTGCACCAAAAGCTTGGTTCTGTTCTTCTTTATCTTTACCTTCAGTAACTGAATTAGCAAAGGCCGTCCGTGCATTTTTAAAATTGGCCATACCATTTAAATCAATTGCCATAAATTTTTCCTTCTTTCTTGTATTAAAAAAGGAACCTTTCAAAGCCAGTGGCCTCGGGTTCCTGTGGTTGTTTATCGTTTTTTAATTTTGAAACAATGTAATCAGATAACTGATCCATATCAACGTCTATATTAGCCATAAAGTTAGACTCTTTTAGCTGTTTATTCTCAGCCATTAAATTCTTAAACTTATCAATCATTTGAGGTGGATATAGTTTAGTATTGGCTGCGACCAACTGCATTGGCTCTTCTTTTTGTTCGAATTCCATGATTTCATCGGCAAATCCCTGCTCAACTGCTTCATCAGCATTAAGCCAGGTCGTTTTATTCATTTTATCCAAAATAGCATCTTCAGCAAGACCAGTCTTAGCGCAATAAGCACTCGCAATAACAGCGTCATACTTCTTGAGCAACTCTGCATTGTCCTGCATATCGTTCTTATCGCCCATCAAACCGTTCTTGATGTTGTGAATCATCATCATGGCGACTGGTGACATTCGGACGGTATCTCCAGCCATGGCGATTAACGAAGCAGCAGAACAAGCTTCTCCCACAATATTAACAATCACCTTACCGTCATAGTTCTTCAAAGCGGTGTAGATTTCATTGCCTGAATTAACTAACCCACCAGGACTGTTAACTTCGAGTTCAAGTCTCCCATCCGTATCATTGGCAATTGCTTCGTTAACATCTTTAGGCGCTGTCGCTGATTCACCAAACATATCATAGAACCATTTATCTGAATCAGCCACGATTGAGCCTTTAATATCAATCTTCGTCACTATTATCACCTCCTTTCGTTTGTTTAGCGTAGTTTTTGGTGATGTAATGCTTATCCATTTCAGGATCGTTACTTTTTTCGATATGCAAAGCATCTCGAATTTCATTAGGCGACATCGTACCAGATGCAGTGATCTTATCGATCTGTTCAGCTAAGTCGAAAATACTGCGATCATTTTTACCTTGAAGAACGATTTCTTCTCCATTTAATAAAGCGCTACGACTGATCAGCTTAGCATTTAATTCTGACTCGATAAGATCATAAAAGAATGCTAAAGTTGTTTCTCTAAATTGTTGATAGAGTTTATCCGTCTCAGCCGGCTGGTCGATCATTAGCTTTTCAGGGATCCCCAAAATATTAGCAACTGTGGCCACAGCGTCATTCTTTAATTTAGTGATCTGATCATAAGATTGCTGTGCATTCGCGGTATTATTGTTTAGCTCGTTATATTCCATACCTTTAACAGTAGGAACGATTGCAACTGACTTGGTACTAAATGCCTTAAACACTTTATCCATGAACGTTTGCAAGGATTTTTGCTTTTCTGTTTGGGTACCTTGAGACATATCCATCTGTGTTACACCACGGATCTGATTATTACGCAGTTGAATTTCGATCATTCGGCCAAGTATCTCGCCATAATCACCAAACAGAGCCGTTGTGTACGCGTCTAAGCGTTTGTTTTGATAACTTAGATAAATTACATCATCATTACTAAAAGTGCGCTCGTAGGTGTAATTTTTGACCACAACACCCTTATAAACGTCAGGATAAAGTGCTTTAGAATCCTTAACAAAACTATCTGCTATCACTAATTCATTTGTATCGGTAATAATGATCAATACTTCCGCCTCATAAATCAGTTTATGAAAAACATGCTCCCAAAACTCAGTAGCACTTTCGTTACTGTTGGGGCGAACATTTAATCGATAATAGTTATTATCTTTGACATGCTTGCCATCTTTGACATGTAAAAACTTAGCCTGGGCCATTTGACGGGCAATGAAGTTAACGTTTAGATCTAAAGCATATCTCTTTAAATATGCCCGATCAGTTGCATCATCACTCCAATACTCACCATCAAATATATAGGATATGTCATGTCGCTTACTGAATATATCTTTCCATGAAATCACACATTAACACCCCCTTTCAGGCTAAAAATCAAGATTAGCAATCGTATCGATAGCAGTTTCGACATCATAATCATCTAAATCATCAGCTCGATATAGTGAATAAACAAAAGCCATAAAACCATCGGTCTTACGGCGTCTTTCATCTTTCTTGCTGAAGTTCTTATTACCCTTTTTGTCGATCGTGACATACACGTTGTTCGTATACCAGCGCATTAACGGATCATCGTCCCAAATAAATTTATGATTAGCAAAACCATCTTCAACTCTTGGAGCAAGCAACGCACTAATTGCAGTCGGATTACGAATCACTTCAACTTCAAAACCAGCATCTTCAAAAAATCTTCGTAACAGATCAGCTCTAAAATTATCGATCACAACTTCTTTTATGCTGTAGAACTTGGACTGTTCTGAAAACCAATCAACTATCATCTGCGGATCAATCGTTGGTTCATCTACAATAGTCAATAACCCTTCTTTTTCCCACTTTTCAATTGGTGGTGCAATTTTTTTGAACTTATCATCTGTGCGAGAATAACCATAATATTTATCGACAAAAGCTTTACGAGCAAAAGAATGTTTAACACTAATGTATTTTCCGTCGTGTCTAAATGTTAAAATACAGCCAGTAAAATCACGAATACTAGCAAAATCAACTGCGCCAATACATTCACGGCCTTTGATCATCTCATAGTCGATCGGTACCGCTGTTTTTTTGATTTCTTCATACGGAGCAACAGCATTTTCTTCTCCGGAACTCGGCATGTCCATTCGCTTAGTCATAAACTCCTCTGTTCCAGACGGCTCAAAAACTAAACCATTGTATTCGCGCTGCACTTCAGATAATAAAGTTAGAGCATAACCCTTAACCGGCTTAGATAACATTGGATTAGCTTTCTCCCATTTCTTCTGATCATCAACTTCTTCACGCTTATCTAGCTTGCAAATAAATGGAAAAATCAAATCTGCAGGAGCTTTGCGGTCTAAAACCTTGCGAGCCATTTCTAACTTCTTGTCCAAGAAACCATCGCGGATATAACCATCCGATCCAATATATATTTCACGCGGATCTCTAACTTTTCCAAGTCCAGAAATATGAACTTTAACATTAGAGTTGTCCGCGTATTGATGTATTTCATCGAAAATAACACACCCGTCACGCAAACCATCTTTAGTATTTCCGTTAGAAGTTCGGAACTTAAAAATTGAATTTGTCTGTTTAGACTTGATTTGAGAAACCCCAGCTTTAAAAGCTTTTTGAAGCGTTTTTTCAGAACTAACAGTGTTATAAACTTCAGTAATAGAGGTCATTGCTTGCTCTTCTGAATTGGCCACAACTGAAACATTATAGCCAGGGATCCCATGCAATTCAGAGATAAAGTAGTTTGCCATGCCTGAAATCAAACCATTCTTTCCACCACCACGACCGATCAATAACAGATAAGCATTGTAGTAAAGCAGCTCAGTTTCTTTGTGCTTTAAAAAGAAAAAAGCAATGATAAATCGTTGAAATGGTTTTGTTGGAAAATACCACTTCTCAATGAATTTTACGCACTGCTTAATTTGCCGATCATCAAAGTAAAGCGAATCATCTTTCATAATCACATCTTCGACCAGACTTATTAACTTTTTGCGATCTTTATTCAGTACGATCTGCTTAGAATGATAAAGCTGCAGATAACGATCAACATATTCTTGCTTGAGTGTCATATAAGATCACTAGCTTCGTATGTTTTAGTATTAACTATTACTGACGCTCCAGGAGGAGGAGCTGATAAGCCAAGATCTTTGGATAGGTTGATCAGCTGCGTGTTGATCTTTGTCATTTCTGCCAGTCCTGGATTTGCTTTAGTAAACTCTTGGCTCCCATTAACAACCGTGATCAGCACATCACTACCGACTTTTTTCTGAAGCCGTCGATACATTGTTACTAATGAGCAGTATCGCTCAACCTTTTCAGTCTGTACTTTCGATGTCCGGTCGATCTTAGACATCAACTCTCGCTTGATTGAAACAACTGAAACCACCATACTACCACCCCCCCTTCACGTGATTTTTTTATTTTTTATTCCGAAATCGAGCCTTACCCACCGGTTCTCCAGAAAACAAATTCTTGCAAAACTTTTGACCCCGGGGGCTTGCATTTCCCGAACTATAATTTATTTTTTGAAAATATTTTTGCTATTTTCACGAACTATATTTCTCAATCCCAACGTTCATCATCAGCAAATCTATTTCGCTTTTTCTTATTATTATTCGAATGAAAGTTCATTCGCTCATGTTTCTGATCATGATGTGCATGGCACAACACCTGCAGGTTACCTTTATCCATTGCTAACTCTGGATGTTGTTCCAATGGTTTAATATGATCAACAGTCAGAACTACATCACGTGTAGTAACTAAGCCTTGTCGCTTACACTCGGCACACTCCCAATGATCGCGTTCAAGTATCTGTTGTCTTAGGTGTCGCCACTCAACTGAGTTGTAGAACTTAGCGCGGCTTGCGTGATCCGTGGTGTCGATATACATTTGGATGCTCCATATCATATTGTCTACCTACATCAGCATAGATAGCTGGCATGTATAATTCTAAGGCTTTATCGAATGGTATATGATTTTCTTCGGCATAGACGACTACCATCGAGTAGATCGTACGTGAGATAACAAACGATAGCTCTTGTTCAGTTGTTGTGTTTGGTATCTTGATATGCACATTGTCATTGATCATACGTGCATTTAGTAGTGTTCGTTTAGTTACTTCAGACATTGTTATCTTCTCCCATCTATCCATTCATGATCTGAACTGCAGCTTTAGTTTCGTGTTCAGTTAGTCCTAAGTTAGGAAACATATCGAGTTCTTTTTGTTCATGGTCAGCTATCTCATAATCAGATTTAAAAACATGTTCTTCAACAACACAGAACTGGCCATTGGATCCTTGAACAATGTAATCTCCATCATGAATGACTGAGCTGTGGTGCATGTCTTTTAGATAGAACCGTTCACCAGCACGATGGTCTGGTAACTCAGCACTGGTCAACTCATACATATCTTGGACCATTGGATAATATTTCAAACAATCCTTCTGGGCTTTTCTAATATCAAACTGTATAGCTTTAACTTCAACAGATCTTCTAACATACTTCTGCATGTCCATGTGATCACTCCTTTTTTTATTGCACAAAAAAAGCAGCCGTTAAGCTGCTTAACACATGCTATTGTTGATCTATCTGATATTCACTATTAAATTTAAAGTTGATCAATAAAAGCATTTGTACAAAGTCCAAGATGCGTTTAGCATCTTCTTGGTTTTTAGCTGTCTGATTATGAGTAGCACTATTCCCCTCTGTTCTAATTTTGTCTATCCAGTCTTTACTCTTTTCAGGAACGTAACCATTTCCAACTAAGTAATCTACATAATGTACAAAGCTTTCGCCGTCCTTTGCACCAAAATAAATCGCAGTGTTTGCTAAAACCTTCCGGGAAATTAAAATTACGCCTGTAAAAGCACCGGCCTTATATGATTCCCTGGCTTCATCGTAGATACTTTGCACATTTTCTGGAAGGCTATCAATCGGCGTTCCGTATGCTGTCCCTGGTGTCATATTTTCACCTTCTTTATATGATGGACGCCCACAAAAAGGGCATAAATAAATCGCTTGTTTACTTGATTGTGAATGCCCACTATAGTATGGATAATATCCTATATTGGTTCCCACTTGTTTACCACAATAACCGCAAACATAATTTATTGATGGCAACTCACTCCTATTTCTCCACGTTTTATCAGTAAAATTTTTATCCATTTCGTTCACCTCATATCAATAATACAAAAGCCCAGCTTCAATAGCTAGGCTTTATTGGAGGCATTTCATAGTTTTATGTCTTTTCGGACTATGTATGTCCCTGGTCAGGGACTAGCCTATATCCCGGATAACGGTTGATCGGTGAACCAATGGCAGTAGCAGGGCTCGAACCTGCTGTGTATATATCAGTGAGAAAGGAAGCTCGTACTCTAATCATTCAGCCGTAGAAAAATCACGTCACCAGACACTACCACGACGGTATCATGACCGCCACACCATATTTTAGCAAAAAAGAAAAAATTTAGAAAAACCATTAATTATGTTCATAGAACACTCTTTAAAGAATTTTCTATAATACCATTATAGAACTTAATTTCTGGCTTTTTGTGCACCCACTGTGCATGTTAGTTTAACTTAGCTTGAACTGCTTCGATAAAAGCCTCTCTGCGATTGTATACGGCACGCCTTGAGAGATTGACCCTTTCAGCTACCTGATCAGCATTATATATTTGCGTTTCTCTTAGATAAAACTCATATATTATGTCATATGTAGCATCATCCAAAAGACTTCTAACATCTTTTTTAACACATTGTGCAAGTGTTGATTCAACTGCATATTGCTGATTTAGATAGAACTTCAAAACTGGGTCACTGTCTTTTTTTTCCAACTTTTTTTCGATCACTTCACTGCGCACATTTTGAAGGCGCCCACCGCCGATGTTTTCATCTTCATCAGCTTGATAAGGATATTCGATTTCATCTTTGCGCCTTGCAATTCTCATTTCTAAGTTTGGATAATCTTGAACCGCTGCGATCGCATCTTTCCTACTTGCCATGAACAGCCTCCCACTTTTTAGTATCGTCTTTTAAAGCTCTTTGAATCGCCATGTGTGCATCATCGATCACTTTAATATAATCTTCCACTTGATGAACTATAACGTCGTCATGGACATCTGACATACGTATAAATCCATACAGTGCATAATCTAACGACGGATAGAAATATTTATCAGCAATCACTTCTTCGCCTGCTCGTTTGCCTTCCTCGGCAATTTTAGTTTGGCAAAGAATATAGTTGTACGGGTCACGCATTATTTTCCATTGATCGTTCAGTTTGATTTCAAAATTCGCTTTTTCTTTAGCCATATCCTTTTCCTCCTAATAAATCCAAGTGATGTCGCTGTGCTTTTCGTCATACTTCATAACACAATTAAATTTTTTAGACGTTTACGGTCTTTACGCTTGCTGTATGACCAATACATTTTTGGACCTACCCGATTATATTTCTTTTTACGTTTAAAACTTTTAAATAATTTCATTCCGTTACCTCCCTCTGTTTTAATGTTCTTGATCAAATTTAATCCCAGCCCAGAAAACGTTGTCGATCAATTTCTTTAACGTTTTTTCTTTGTCACTTAAACTGCCAGAGGCGTGTAGCACCTTTCCCGCAAGTTCTTGATAGGATTCAATTTCGTGGCCAATTTTTTGTCTTATATCTTGCATCTGCTGTCGTCTCCTCTCACATGTTCTTTCCAGCCGGTCGAATACCTTGCATTGACTTAGATTCATTTGCTGCCTCCTAATGTTTTTCCGTTCAATATTTTATTGACGGTGTCTGTTTTGCCGAGCTCGTAAGCCCTATCTATGATTTGCAGAATCTTCGGATTAACATTTTCAAATTTATCCAGGTCACTTAATGCGTCGTATAGTATGTTATTAGCTTCAACTCTTAACGAAAGTAATTTATCAGTCATGTCGTTATACCTCCTTAATTTGTCCTCTGAACGTTTTCGACACTTAAACGTACAATTTACCGTTTGACATCTCCACACGTTTCTCACGTGCTTTATTTTTGATTTGGTTGGCTTTATCGTGTCCGATAACTTTGTAATTTTTTAAATCCGCTTTATTACTGCTTTGGTCGACCATGTCGGATTTATAAATTGGTCCGAGGTTATACGGTTCGCGACTGCCACGCACGACGGTATGTGCATTCTTATCCCAGTTGATAATGCGAGATCTACCTGTTACTTTTCTTCTGCTCATTTTCATCAACTCCTATCTCTGCTAAACATTCGAAGATGTCCATTTCGTGATAAACCGGCTCGATTTCGTTTGCTTTGATAAATACACTCCATGATGTGTTGCTGCGTTTGTCGCCAAATATTGGCTCATAGCCGATCACTTCTAGGACCTCACTCAATTTAATTTGGTAGTCGCTCCACTTGAATATCAATGTGCCACTAGGCTTCAAAACTCTCATGCATTCGTTAAATCCAGCTTTCAACTTTTCTTGCCAGTTGTTATCAAGTACACCATATTTCTTGGCCAGCCATGACGTTTTACCCGCGTGTTGAAAATGTGGCGGATCAAAAACGATTAGATCAAACTCACAATCATCAAAGGGCATTGCTACAAAATCTGCTTGTACGTCTGGATCCACGTCAACCACATGCCCGGTTGATAGTTTCTCGTAATATCTTCTGATGTCCATGTAGGTGGTGTGTTCCTCATGCTTGTTGTACCAAAACATTTTAGATCCGCAACATGCGTCTAATATTTTCATGGTCACACCTCATTATCTGGCACCCATTCAGCAACATAGTTGTTTTTTGGCACTTGCAAAAACCTTCCGTCATCAAGCCATACACTATAAAAATTATTTCTGCTTTTCTTGTCACGGCGTTCGGCTGAACTAAATTGAGGACTGATTCTAATAATGTTGCTGATATGCCCAGATATCCATGCTTCACCGCCAATGATCAGATTGTCTAAATATCCACTATTTGCGTTAATCGATTGCAAGCTTCTGATTTTGTATTGCATTATTTCTTCAACCCCAGTTCTTCCATGCGTTTGTTCAAATCAGCCTTAACTTCCGGACTTGCTCTTTGATCTTCATGTTCTTTGCCAGCCCAGTCAGGTAACTGCTCTTTCTGAACAACGGATCGTTTGCGGTAGTTGTATGTCCGATCCTTGCCGCTTGATCCACTTTCTTTTTTAACTAACTCCGCTTTGATATCTGAAAGTGTTACGTGCTTATTTCGCTCCCAATTATCAAGAATACCTTGCGCATACTGATATGGTTTTCTAACGTTTTTAACGCTCGCTGCTTCTTTCAAGGCTAAACAAAAGATATTAGTTACTTCTTCCGGATCATTATTAAGTTCCAACCAGTCAGCAAAATCCTGATCTAGGTCTTGATACCAAATTGGGGTAAACTGTCCGAAATTGCACTTGAACTGATAAAAGTCGACGATCTTATTGCAGTATTCTTTTGTCGACAAACCAACCGACGGTTTTTGCTCTGTACTTTTGTCATTCTGCTGCTGTTGGTTTGTCTCTTTCTCTATATCTATATCTTTCTCTAACTCTATCTCTAACTCTGGTGTACGTTTGTCGTACATTTGTACACCCTTGTTTTTTGGAGCTTCGATTTGTTGTTTTTCAGATTGAATTTTAGTGCGATATTTCCTTATCCTGTCGGCTTCTGTGCTTGATTGCCCGATAAAGTTCTGAATGTCTAGCATGTAGATTGCTCCGTTATCCAGCTTTTCAATTAGGCCTAAATCTTGAAATACAGAAAGTGCTGCTTTAACATCGCCAACTGAATGGCCTGTGACGCCTGCAATCATCTGTTCACTGTATGGGATGTGATTATTAAGCATCAAACGTCCTTCATTTTTTAAGCTCCTGAGATAAAGCTTTAGCAAGATATTTGAGTATTTATAACCATCCGGCATTGATTCCAACAGTTTCATCTCGTCACTGTCAAAAAAGTTATCTTTGAGCTTGAGATAAAAGTATTTTTTATTCTCTGACATTTTCAGCCTCCTCCCTATAGTTTCCTTTAACACCTATCTTCTTGAGTGTTTCAACGTCTAATTTGATTCCATTGACCGGCAACTTATATTTAGCCGAAAACTTTGATCGTCCAATCTGCTCGATTTCCCTGTGATGCTCTCTGCATAGCGCCATCACGCGTCGTTTGGTATGATCAACTTTCAATCTATTGCCACCCATACCAATTGTTTCTACGTGATGAATGTCGGCATGTCTGCCACACTCGAAACATTCGCGGTGCTTGCAGCACTGATATAGAAACCAGTTCTCATTTTTTGGCAATAGCTCATAACTTTCTTTGATCGGGACATTCCATTCGAAAACAAAATCAACAACTATATCTAGCAATCTGTTGGCGTCTGAAACTGAATTGCTGGTGTTGTCTGCCAAGCTGATCTCGGCTCCATCGTTTTCGATCGAATATGCAGTGTAAAAATAATCTTTCAAGAAGTCTTTCATCGGAGCGCCTGCCCAGCTTTGAATGTCGTTACATAGTGCAAAAAACAACTTTCTTTGTGCCGGTCGTGCTTTTCGTGGATCTACGATTTCGATCTTGGCATAGACCTTGCTCAAATCTCCGTCATACATCGTTTTCAGATGCTCGATATTCAATTTTCCTTGCAAAACAACCGTTAATTCAGCGAACTTGCTATTTACAATCTTGCGAATAAAAGCGGGTAGCCACATCTTAATCACCCATTACTTCTGCTAAACTCATTACTTCATCCATCTCATCTTCTGGAACGTCCCAGATACCTTCATAGCCAAATGATTCTGCAGCTGCTTGTAATTGCCATTCTTGCATCTCTACACCTTCATTTCGTTTGCTAGGTACACTGGCACGCCTGTCAGGCGCTGTGTACGGCTTTTAAAAAGTTCTGGATCAGCGTTGGTGCTTGAAACATGAATTAAAATGACCTGTTGCAAGGCATTTGACATGTTCGATTTGATAAAATCAAGCGAGTTCTGCATTTCGAAATGTGAGCTGTAAATTCGGTTGCGTAAAAACTTTGCTGTATCAATACCTTGCTCAACTTCTTCATCCAGTACATCTTTTGAATAATTCATCTCGACCATCATTTGCGTGACATTTTTAAATTTGTACTTTACAAAATAGCTGTCCGTCACATAAAGTAGTCTGTCCTTGCCTGACGTGATCAAGAACCCTAGCGGCTCAATTGCATCATGTTCAACTGAGAATGCTTGTATAGTGAAACTTTCTATCGTGACGCTTGATTTATCTGCCAAGGGCAAAAATCTAAAATCAGTGTCCCAACCTTTGTCTTGCATTCCTTTGAGTGTTCCTTTAGAAGCCAAAATGACAGCCTGTGAATGCTCTGCAAACTCTTTAACATGTTTGGCATGGTCTTGATGCTCATGGCTTATCAGCAAGGCTCTAACCTTGTTAAAATCAAAGCCCATCTTGGGAGCAACTTTCTTATAAGACAAGCCAGCCTCAATCATTAACTGGCTCTGTCCATCATCCAGCAGGTAGCAGTTTCCGATACTGCCCGATCCGAAAACAGTCACTTTGATCAAAACGGCTCACTCTCCTGGCCTTCATCTTCAATTTCTGTGCGATCGTCCTGTTTCGATGCAACAGTTTCTCTTTCAGGTTCGATAACGGTACTATCCTGATTCATCTGCGGTTGGTTTTGAATCTGCTTAGGCTCTTCCTTATCCGGCTCAAAATCGGTTTGATTGGCGTTCTCGCTGATATCTCGGCGCACCTGTGTTTCTGTACTATCGTCCTCGAATTCGTTGTCTGTGGTGCGCTGAATGGCGTCAAAGTCGAGGTTGCTATCATCTGAAGTATTAACGAACATCTTGGCGGCACGATCGAGCACCGTTCTTTTGGCCATTTCTTCGGGAAACTTCTTCTGAACCTTGTCAGTTTTAGCTTGGGACCAACTATTGTCGATTTGTTTCTTAGTCATAATCGTATATATCTTCTGACCGTCTACCCGCTCAACCACTGCAAAGGCCCCAACAAGCGGCTTATCTAAGTTCTGAAATTTGGGTTCAAAATCTTTGATCAACATGCGTCCTTCTTCGGCTGCAATCTCAAATTTATCGTCTTCATGCACGACATCCGCATAGATGTCTTTGACATCGTCAAGGGATTTAAGAACCGTGATCGTCCCAAAATATGACCGCTGCAACTGAATCTCACGACCGTATGCAATGAAATAGCATTGTGTCTTTGCCGGTGTTAGTCCTTGTGTGACCATATCAAGCAAGGCATTTGCAATCGAATCTCTTGAGCAAACTTGCAAAGCCGGTTTTTTGTCTCTTGTTTCGACTTTATTTAAAGCGAAGAATGCTGATTTCAAAGCATTCTGATAGTTGTAATTCTTTGGCAAAGCAAGCCCGCCTTTTGTCAAGCTTTCGACTTTGGTGCTAACTTGATCTGTGATATCTCTTTGGATTTGTGCTACTTGATTCATAATTTTCTCCTCCTAAAATTAAGCTGCTTTAACTGTTAACTTCTTGGCCTTGGTAACGACTAAGGCAATCTGCTGTGCTTCAGTTTCTAAAATGTCGTTGACCGATTCGGCGTTATCAATAAAGATCGGTGCTTGGACTTGGTAGTAGTTTGATAAGGTGTTGATGATGTCCAAACCGGCATTGATCCGTGCAGCGTTGTTCAGATCTGAATACGGCACACCATCGACTAATGCTTCACATGTTTCGTCAAGCTCGCCATTCTTTTGCAGATTGAACAATTTGAAACTAACAAGTTTAAAACGTTTGTTGATCAGTTTCTCAAGCATGCTGACCTTAGTTCTCGTGAACTGGTCGATCAGATACTCGGTTTTATCCAGCTCGTTAAACTTTTGTTTTAAATTAGCTTCTTCATCCTCAAGTTCTTTAATTCTCTGATCCTGCGTATTTACTTGTTCGTATTTGCGTAACTCAACTTGGACCTTCTCGAGTTTGTTCTCAATATCTGAAACCTTGGCTTGTGCTTCTTGGATAGCCTTATCGTTTGAGGCTTGACCTCCATTGATCTGTTCTTCAATGTCTGCAATTTGTTTCTGTGTGTCCTGGTACTCTTGCGAATCTTCGAAAACTGGCAACTGTGCTTGTTCTGCGTCTAATTCCTGTTTGAGTTCGTCAGCATGTTGCTTGGCATCATTGAACTTGACTTCTAGTTTTTTAGATTTGGCTTTAGCATCTTCGAATTTCTTCTCATATTCTTTGATCTTGCTAGCTTCTTCTTTACCTTTAGCAAGAATGTCTGCCAATTTTTCAGAATGCTTTTGATTAAAGCTATCCTTGATCTCTTCGACTTTATCCGCTGGCAGTGGTTGACCACACATTTCGCAAACCGTTGAGCCTTCATCAAACTTGATTTCTTTTTCGGCGTGATATTGTTTTAGTAGATCCTCCCTGTCTTCTTTTAGGCCATCGAAAAACGCCGCCATTTTTAAAAACTCAAGCTTTACGTTATCCATAATCTGCTTTGCTTCACGTTGCTTATCAAGTTGCTTGTCATAGTCTTCTTTTAGACCACCGATCTTTAATTGGATCCTAGCATCGAAATTGTTCTTTTTGACTTGCAAGCTTGATTGCAATTGATCTTTTTTCAAAGCCAATTCAACAGTGGCATCCGTGTTTTGAGCTTGTACAATGTCCTCACGTGCCTTTGAGAGGTTTAGTTTATAAGTCTCGGCGATTTCTCTTAGTTGTGGCTGAGGCGTATTGATCAACTCTGGTTTGGCTCTCTCGGCCTCATCTATCCGAGATGGAATGCTCTCAATATCTTTTTTGATCTGGCGTTTTTGACTAGCTACGATCTTCTTTTGTTCAGCAACTGAATGATCACCTAACAACTCAGACAGCTCTTTGAGCTTGTTGTCTGCCTTGATAATCTCTTGATCAGATAATTCCCCGGCAATATCAGTTAAAACATTGCGTTGCTTTTCCCAATGTAGTGAAGTAAACGCTGTGGGGTTCGTGATCATCTTGAATGTGTCTTCATTAATCAGAGAGTTGATATACTCGGTGTACTCTTTGAGTTTCTGCGGGACATCATCAATGTAAAGCTTTGTAGTGTCCGGCTTACGTTGCTTTTCAAGTTGACCCTTAGGCTTGACCCAGTTTTCTTTTAGAACCCGGCGTAACGTTTTCTGCTGTCCGTCAATTTCGAAAGTGGCTTCAACTTCTGGCTCAAGTCCGAGAACTTCACTGCCTTGGTCATCAAGTGGCTTCACGTTGAATTTCTTGGCGTCCTCACTATTCTTGCCAAACAATAACCAGGTAAAAGCGTCGAAGATCGTGGTTTTACCTGTGGCGTTTGCTCCGCTAACTGCGATTGGTTCGCCCTCAGCTTTTAACTCAAAATCTCGAATGCCTTTAAAATTGTGGATCTTCAAGCTGTCTAATTTAATCGTTTTCATGTTTCATTTCCTCCAATATTCTGCCGCGTTCGTTATAGCAACGCATTGCGATGCGTAGATCAGTGATGTTTCGCATATAGCTCCTAAAGCCGATATACATAATTTCTAAGAAGCTGATATAATCCAACCGGCTCATTGATTCGCGAACGTCGCTAAAGTAACGATTGATGTTCTTTTCTTGTTCTTCCTGGCTCATTTCTTTGAGGTCCAATTTAAACGCCTCCTGTGGTATACTTGTTGTATAAATATTTTTGGTAAATATTTCTCTAGTCGTGGTCCTCAGCCACGGCTTTTTCTTCGTGGTTAAATTTTGCTAGAACATGGCCTGCAAGCAAAGCAACTAATAAAGCTAAAACGGCATAGAACAACGATCCGATAGAGTTAAATCTAACTAAAATCGTCAAAATGACGGCCAAGATGAGTTCAATAATGTTTGCATTCATTTTTTCAGCCTCTCTTTCAAATAATTAGTAATTGGCACGATCACGATATAAGCGATGACTGCGACAATTGTGCTTTCCATTGGTGTCATTTCTTTAGCCTCTCTAAATGCAAACCTCCTGCTAATACCCAAATATTAATGCTGATCCATAGAACAAAAACTGTTACAATCATGTACTCATCTCCTAAACTTTGTGTTGCTCGATGAATTCATCTAAGTCCTTGCGATCAAACACCAGACGAGTGCCAACTGTTGCAACAGGTATCGAATAACGAACATGGTCTTTGAAACAAGAATCTTTTAATGTTAGATATTTGACAGCTTCATTCTTAGTGAAATAGCGTTTCTGTCTAAGCTCTGCTGCTTTCTCAACTTCTTCATCAAACTTCTCCATCAGATGTGCAAAGAATTCTTTTTCAGCTCCCTCTTGCACTTCCAACTTGATTTCTGCCATTTAAATCACTCCTTAGTATTCCTTGTTCCAAACTTGATACTTGATGGCAAAGTCCTTAACAACTGCAAGATAGATTTCTTTCAAACGCTTATCTTCTTCCAGCACATCAAGTCTGTTAGTTTTAGCAACTTTGCTTTTTGAAGCACCCTCAAGTGCCATTCTTGAACGTAAGTTTTGAAGTCTGCGGTTTAAGTCAGCACCTGCTCTGCGGTCTGTTTCTGCGTAGATATTTCCACCAATTTCTTTATAAGCTCCATATCCGCCTTGTGTTTTAGCCATCGCACGAATTAAACTGTTGGTTTGTTTTCTCCAGTCAGTTACGTTCAAAGACACAATGTCAGAAATGCCATCAACTTTAGATTCCAATTTTTTGGTTGCCAGTTCTTGCTTAGCTTGTGAGTTGATTAGTCCTTGAACCATTTGCAACTCAGGGCTTAGGTTTGAAAGATCAATTTGATTACCGTTTTGTTCCATCTCGTTAAATTTGCTAATGTAATCTGCGGTAAACAAGTTTCCTTTGCTGCCTGTCATTTTATTTGCCACAAATTCGCAGCCTTTTTTGGTTAGCAAATAACAAAGTCTTTGCTGATTATTTCCATCAATATACGAAGATTCGATAAAGAAATCTGCCGAGCTCAAATTTGAGCTGGGCTCCATATCACTGATATATTTTTGAATATCACGTAATAAGTTTTTATGTTGTTTGCCAATCATCTTGGCTATTTCTCGGCTTTCAATTGTCATTCCTGTGTCGATCGTTGCTAAATCATCCATTTTGTTCGTCCTTTCTATGCCATGCTTTGATAGATTACTTTACTCACTGAAACGTCAAGGCTATATTTGTCTTTCAATTCCATAAGCTGAATAATGTCATCAAGTACTGGTTCTCGTTCAACTAACATTTGTGGTGACATTTCACCTTTTTTAATCATCTTGGGGTATCCATACATATTTGAGATTGCTTTATTAGCTATCGTGTTGGCCTTGATAAAATTAACTTGAACAGGATGTTTCAAACCATTCTGCAATTTGAGCATCGCTTTCTTTTGATGATCCTTGTCTAACAAACGGAAAACTTCAAAGCCTTGTAAGCCTGTTTCTTCACGCAGAGTTTTGATTGTGTTAGTTACGAACTTTCTAAACGTTTTGGCTTCTTTTCTTTTACTGCCAAAGATTGCTTGATAAATCCCCGCTTCAGAAATAATTAACATCTTTTGATTTCCGCCAAGGGTATTCACTAAGTGAACCCCCTTTAAATCTTCATCAATCATCCGCATCATGTTAGAAGTTGAGGAATATCCCAGTGCAATGGCTACATCTTTAGCGACCGCATACCATTCACCCTCAACTTCAACAAAACGAATATCATAACCGTTCCAATTTTCAATTTTCATAAAATTGCTCCTTTCTACGCTTTTTGTCTACCATTGTTTACGTTTTTCGCAAAAAAATATCTTCAACGTCGCAATCAAGTGCATTGGCTATTTTTAAAGCGACTTCAACGCTCGGTTTACGATTTTTGTTTTCTAAGGTAACCACATATCCACGAGTTATTCCAGCCATTCTTGCTAGTTCTTCTTGTGTTATGTCCAATTCTCTGCGACGTTTACGCATTGAGTTTGTCATATTCAACGCTCCTTCCTTAACTTATGATTTTATTGTACACCATTATAACCACTATGTAAACCATAAAGTACAAAAATATTGTTTACATTAAGTAAATCATTGTATACAATTACGCTAAGGAGGAATCAAAATGGCGAATGAACTAGGTAATATGCTCAAGAAAAAACGCGAATCTCTTGGACTTTCGCTGAGAGAAGCTTCACGCAGAACAAATGGAAAAATTAGCCATTCTTTTATTTCGGCAATTGAAAAAGGCGTAAATACACATGGTAAACCATTCACTCCTACTCCAGATGCACTAGAAGAACTAGCAAAAGTTTATGATTTGAATTTTCTAAGTTTAATGTCGAAAGCTGGTTACCTTGGATCAATGAAATTAAGTGGTAAACCAAAAATCACAGTTGAAGGTTCTGAAAAGATGTTTGCCGATGCAACTGAACCAGTACCTGTGTACGGCATTGTTCACGCCGGAGAAGCTAAATTTGCTGATCAAGACATTATAGGAAAAGTTAGTGTAAGTCCTTCTTTTGTTAGAAAATATGGGCACGAGAATCTATTTGCCTTACAAATTACTGGTGATAGTATGAATCGTAGAATACCAAATGGCTTTGCTGCGGTGTTTTCAAAGGACTGTGAAATTGATAATGGAGATGTCGTAGCAGTTTTGATTGATCATGAAGATGCTACGGTTAAAAGGTACAGAAAGACTTCTACTGCGGTTGTTTTTGAACCAGATTCATATGACCCAACATATCAACCTTATGTTTTTCAAAGCAATCAAGTACAGGATTATAAAATATTAGGCAAGTACCTATTTTCAACTGATATTGCTATATAATTAAACTGTCCGGCTCACGTTGACGGTAAAAGCCGTGGGGAAAATATTATATTGGGGGATTTACAAAATGAAGAAGAACATTGTTACAGGTACGTCAGTCTTGGCGCTTAGTTTGCTTTTGGCCGGATGCGGGAGTTCAAGTGCTGATAAATCAGATAATGCTGGCAAGGAACCGAAAACCACAGCATCTGCTAAAGGAAAAACTGAAAAGAAAGACAACCAACATATTAAAAACGGCCCATTATTAAAAGTCGGGCAATGGAAAACTGACAGCACATGGGGCAAGACAACTCTAGAAAAAATTACTGCTCCTAAATCAGTTATTAAAGATGGTCCGCTTGAAATTACGATCAACACTATTTCTTTATACAAAATCGAACCGCAAAACGATGATGAAAGACAGATGGCAAATGATGGTTTTCAAACATCGGGAGTAACCAACCCATACTATACGATTCATATTGACTATAATGTCAAAAATACATCAAGCGACACCGTTCAACTTAACGGCTTAAAATCAGTTGTTACAAGCACTGGTCAAGATCTTGGTATTGACTCCGGCCTAGTTGATGATGGTACAGGCTTAGAAGTCGCTCCAAATGCAAACAAGGGAACTGCTGCAGAGGGACTACTTAATAAGGGAGACGAAAAAAAGGTTAATAAGGTCACACTTCAATTTGACGAAGCTGTTAACTCTGATAGTTTTGACTCTATGGGAAGTGCTCAACCAATGGACTTTGATTTGAAATAATAACCCGCCCTGCTGCGGGATCGGGATATGGATGATGGAGTATAATTTAGGGGGAAATAAAAAATGGAAAATACAAATGAGCAAGGAAAAGTAATTAGCTTTATCAATATGAAAGGCGGGGTTGGGAAAACAACTTTAACCAAAGAGGTTGGATATCATTTGTCGAGAGTTTTAAATAAAAAAGTACTATTGATAGATATAGATCCACAAATTAACTTGACACAATCTATTTTTAAAATTTTTGGATTTGCCCAGTCAGAAGAAATTGCAGAACATATTAAAGACGAAGAATGCAGCGATGTGGCAAACAAACCAGAAAGCCTTGCTGACAAATCATTTAGTGAGGCTAGATCAAAAAAATACACAATAACAAAAGCTTCTATTCAAAACATTTTGAATGGTAATTTATCAACTGAGAACCCGCTTGATAACCTGGACGAAGCAATTCTTCAATTACCTAATACGAATATGAGCATTATACCTGGAGAATTTGGCCTTGATTTTGTTACCAGAAATTTAAATGGCGGGCAGCTCGAAAATGGACTTTTTAATTTTATAAAAAAGAATGATTTGAGAAGCGATTTTGAATATATCTTAATTGACTGTCCTCCAACATATTCTTCATATACAATTGCTGCATTAAAACCAAGTGATTTTTATGTAGTTCCAGTCAAACCTGAGGCGTACTCAATGTTAGGTGTGGACATGCTGGAGCAAGTAGTCAGAAAAATAGTTAATGAAAATGATGTATATTTTGATAATAAGCCTCTTAAAAACCTTGGAATAATTATTACTGATGTCAAGGATAATGAAAGTCAAGGAATTAAAAACCTTATAGAAGACATTGAAACTAGCAAAATTTTAGAAGATAATGAAATTAGTTTATTTGAAAATAGGTTTTCCCACAACCCAGCTTTGCAAAATAACATGGCTTATCTAATTGACAATTCTAAGGCAGAAAAACGTTCCCTCAATTGTCAAGTTAAGTGCAACACTAAT